>Ga0302321_100005785_pt1 | contig 10838 bp, 9 predicted proteins | sample Fen_T0_1_FD_202505 | JGI IMG/M metagenome (GOLD analysis project Ga0302321, IMG submission 202505) | Peat permafrost microbial communities from Stordalen Mire near Abisko, Sweden - Fen_T0_1 | ecosystem: Environmental > Terrestrial > Soil > Wetlands > Permafrost | place: Sweden: Abisko...
AGCAGAACTTCCGCCATCGGACTACGGCAGATATTGGCGGTGCAAACGGTAAGAATATGTCCCAGTTGAGCCATTCGGAGGCGTGGGCCAATGGACACAGTTTTGCAGGAAAGGCAAAGCTTGTGTGCGTGGTGGCCGGTAGCGGTTGACGTTGGTTACAGTTTCTTGAGCGCCAGCAGCGAGCGGTGGAGTTGTACGGCGCGCTCGAGCACGAGATCGGTCACCGGCGCGGCTGCGGCCTTTTTCTTGGCCTCAGGGTTTTTTTTCTCTTCGGACGGTTCGGTGACCACGGAATCGTCCTCAGCGTCGGAGGGCAACAACGAGTCGGGTGGCGTGATTCCGTTGGCGTGATCCTGTACGAGCCGGGCTTCGTCATAACGGAGTTTGTTGTGGGCGTCGCTGATGAGTTTTTCCAAAGGTGTTCCGTCGGCGAGCGCGGCAAAAGCATGGCGATCGTCTTCGTCGGAGACGGCGACGGCGATGTCGGGTGCGATTGCGGGCGAACGCGGGCCGATCGTGATGACGCTTGGCAGCGCAGCGGTGAGAGCGGCGATGAGCGCGGGCGCGGTGGTGGAATTAATCAAAACGATCCGCACAGCATGGGGCGCAGGGGGTTTGGCGAGCGCGGCCTGAACGGCCTCAGCCAATCCATTTGCCACCGGTAATGACCGGAGGTCGAGCACGAGCGCGGGACGGCGCTGGATCGTGTCGACGGTGAGTGCGGCATCGTCGTGGGAGTCGGTCACGCGCAGGTAGGCGAGGGCCTGGCCGAGTTCTTTTTCCAGTGCGGCGCGCGAGCTGGGCGCGAGAACGAGAATGATAACGAGAAAGACGAAAGAGGGAAAATGTTTCATCGGCGGTTGAGTTGTTTGGCACCGATGTCGCGGCGGTAGTATTTGCTTTTGCACTTGATCGCTTCGCAGGCGGCGTAGGCGCGACTGGCGGCTTCTTGGAGTGTGGGCGCGAGCGACGTCACGCCGAGGACGCGACCGCCGTTGGTCACGATGTTGCGGTTGCTGTCAACCGCAGTGCCGGCGTGGAGAACCGTGGTCTGCGGCGGTAGCGTGGAAGGGATTTTGATGAGGTCACCTTTCTTAAAACTCTCGGGATAACCGTTCGCGGCGATGACAACGCAGATGGCGGCGTCGGGTTTGATCGTGAGCTTAGTGCCGGCCAGTTTGCCCTGGGCTGCGGCCCAGAGGAGTGCGAGGAAATCGTTCTCGATGCGCGGGAGCACGACTTGGGTCTCGGGATCGCCGAACCGGGTGTTATATTCTAAAACGCTCGGGCCCTGCGGCGTGAGCATGATGCCGATGAAGAGCGTGCCGCGAAAATCGATGCCTTCGTCGGCGATGGCGTTGACCGAGAGTTTGACAATGTCGCGGTCGATCTGCGCGAGCAGTTCCGGCGTGACGACTTCGGCGGGCGAGTAGGTGCCCATGCCGCCGGTGTTAGGGCCGGTATCACCGTCGCCAATTCGTTTGTGGTCCTGCGAAACCGGCAGGATCACGTAGTCGCGGCCGGAGGTGACGACGAGGATGGAAGTCTCTTCGCCGTACATGCAGTCCTCGATGAGAATCTGTTTTCCGCTCGCGCCGAACTTGCCACCTTCGAGCATGGAGCGCACAGCGTCCTCGGCTTCGGCGAGCGTTTGCGCGACGATCACGCCTTTGCCGGCGGCGAGTCCGTCGGCCTTGACCACGATCGGGATTGGGCGGGTGCGCAGGTAGGCGAGCGCCGGAGCGACTTCGCTGAAGAAACCGGCGGGCGCGGTCGGGATCTTGTATTTGAGCAGGATCTGCTTGGTGAAAATTTTTGACGCCTCTAACCGGGCACCATCGGCTTTTGGGCCGTAAGCGGGAATGTTGACCTTGATGAGTTCATCCACGAGGCCGAGCGAAAGCGGCACCTCGGGGCCGACGATCACGAAGTCAATTTTCTCGCGTTGGACCAGCGCCACGATGCCGGCGATATCCTCGGCAAGAAAAGGCATGCAGGTCGCGTCTTGAGCGATGCCGGCGTTGCCGGGTGCGACGAGGATGCGCGGTTTGGCAGGCGACGCGAGGCAGGCTTTGACGAGCGCGTGTTCGCGTCCGCCGGAGCCGACGATGAGGATGTTGCGAGGAAGGGACATTGCGGAAAAAGACAATGAAGACTGAATGGGGGAATCAGGAAAGTCAGGAATGCGAACTCAGCAGGGAGCGCAGACGGGTGGTTGTCTGCTCGCGGTCGATGCGGCTGGCTGCCACGTCGAGTACGAGCGCTTCCCAATCATCAGGATTTTTAGAGGGAGTAGCTGGATCAGGCAGCAGATTGTTGGCGTCGAGAAAGACCAGGCAGGCGCCGAGTGCGGCGCGTTTGTTGCCATCGATGAACGGATGGTTGCGGCAGATATAAAAAAGGTACGCGGCAGCGATTTCAATCGGGTCGGAAAGCAGAGGTTCACCAAAGGCGGTGGCTTGGGGTGCAGCGACCGCAGATTCGAGCATGCCGCGATCTCGCAGACCTGCGCCGCCACCGTGGGCGATTAGAGCCTGTTGTTGAATGGCCTCGACCGCAGCGACCGTCAGATGGGCAAGCTGCCGACTCATGACAGGCGACGGAAAACTTCAGCGTTTTTCTCGATCAAGACTCTTGCGCGAGTGATGGCGTCTTCAGGTCCGATTACGGGTCGAACGGGTGTGAGTGTGATGGAACCGCTGTCATGAATGACGACATCGACGGCATCGCCGAGTTTAAGGCGTGCCATTTCCATGAGTGCATTGTCGAAGATGATGCCTTGGGAATTGCCGACTTTGGTGATCGTTTTAACCATGGTGTAAAACTATGTATTACGTTGTACTTGGCAAGACGAGAGACGATCTCGCATGGATTACCTAATTACAGCACCTGCAGCGTCTTGCGGTAGAAGGCGACGACTTCGTCGGGGTCTTCGGTGAAGAGAATGTAGTCGGCCATCCAAGCCGGGGCGCGCTTGGTGCGGATCATCTCTCGGATCTGTTTGCGGAGGTCGGTCCAGTATTTCGAGTTGTAGAAAATGTATGGCACGCGCGGGCGGATGCCGAGTTTCAGGTTGCACAACTCGATGCCGATTTCCTCCAGCGTTCCAACACCACCCACGTTAAAGATACAAAAATCGGCGATCTCGAACCACTTTTGGCGGTTGTGGCGCGCGGTGTCCTGAAACGTATTGAAAAAGTCCACGCCGAGTTCGGGCGGCTGGGCTTCGAGTTCGAGGAAGCACGCGCCGGTCATCGCACCTTTGTTGCGCGCCTGATCGGTCGCGAGGCGCATGACGCCGCCGCCACCACCGGTGAGCACGCCGACCGACGGTCCGATGAAGGCGGTAAGTTTTTCGATGAGCGTGGAGATTTTGCCGGTCTCTTTTTCATCGATCCCGACCGCCGAGCCGTAGAACGCGAGAATGGTGGATTCCTGAAATTTTTTCTCCCGCTCGTCGCGCACAAAAAAGCCGTGGTTCTTTTTGTACGTGTGGAGGAACAGATCCTTTATCGCCTCATTGTGCCAGTACACGTCGATGCCGAGCGCGTCGAAGGTTTCGAGCCGGGCGTGAGTGTTGTTAGAGAGGAAAAATCCGTGGGTGCGCGACGGCTTGCGGAAGATGATGCGGCGGAGCTTTAGCTGCTGGAGTCGGGTTAGAAGCTCAATTTCTTCGAGGAGATTCGGGAAATAGTCGATAAGTAGTGTATCGGCATGGTCGGGCGCGGCATCGAGCGCCTGGACCATCGTTGGGAAACCACAGGGCGACGGGAGGTTTTCGAGTTTGGTCTTGAGGCCAGCCTGGTCGGCGACGTTCAGGAGCAGGCTGAAGTTCTCCATCGTGGAGCTCTGACCCTTGAGGTTGAGGCGCGCCTTGGGTCGGGCCTCGCTGGTGTCCTTCGGCGGATTTTCGTCGAGGCATTTGTAGATGGTGGTGGAGGCCGTGTGCAGGCGCGTGCGGCGTTTTTCCAGCGATTTTGCCTCGGGATCGGTGGCAACCGGGGCGCGGAACACTTCGACCGCGACAACGGGATTCACCACGAGCTGATCGCTCGTGTTGTAAATCTCCAGCATGATGTTTGTACCAAAGGTCTTGATCGGGTCCAGCAGCACCGCGCTGGTGTGGATGCCGAAGTTGCCCTCGCCGCGATTGAGCAGCACGTAATGCTCTTTCAGATACATCGAGCAGCTGGTGAGTACGCCCGAGCGGGGCGGAATGGTGAGCATCTCGGTCTCGTGGCGAACCTGGACCTTGTCGAGATAGCCGCGGCCGGCGTCACCGCTGACCATGCGCTCGAATTGCGGACGCTGAAGGCGGGGACTGAGCGTGTAGCGGACACTGTGCGGTGTGAGAAAGACGCGGCCGAGACGGTCGATGCTGATCGTGTTGGGCAGCTTGAGACGGTTGGACTTAACCGCATCCCAGATCTCGTTCGTGTTAAGCTTGGCGGACTCGGGCGCCTGATAAAGTCGGCCAACGGGCACGCCGGAGCGCAGCAGTTTTTTCCAGTAGGCGGCGTTGGGGAAGCTCAGGTCATAGAGCGAGGCTTCGGCGTCGAGCAACAACCGGTTGCCATCGACCTTGGGCGTGCCGACGGTGATCATCTCGATGCCGATGCGGGCGAGGGTGCTGCGTTCGGTGAAGTGCAGCTGGGCGCGTTGCGCCTTCATGAAATCAAACTCAGCGGGGTTTCGCGGCCAGAAGGCGAGCGTGAGCGCCATCGTCTGGTCGTCCTTGGCTTTTACCGTGAGAATCTGTCCGTCCTGGCTGGTCCAAAATTGGTCGGGGGTCATGAGAGCGGACAGTCAAGGCACCCGCGACCGGTCTGACAAGGTGGTAAACGCGGCCATGACGGAGATGTTGCGGGAAGGCCAGGGAAGAATTTTAACCGCTAAGGACCGCCAATTGACGCTAATGGTCCGAAAGAGATCGTGGGGGTATGTCAGGCGCGGTAAAGGCGCTACGCACCCTGTCATTCTGAGCGCAGCGAAGAATCCAGAGCGACATTGCCACGAGAATGATAGAGTCCAGATGGATTCTTCACTTCGTTCAGAATGACAAAATGGGAGGAGAAATCCTCAGCGTTTCAGCCCGAGAATCACGATGCCGCCGGCCACGAACGCGATGCCGAACCAATCACGCACACTCGGACGTTCGCCGAGAAAAATCACTGCGAAGATTGCGACGAGGATGACGCTGAGTTTGTCAACTGGCGCGACTTTGGAGGCGTCGCCGATTTTGAGCGCGCGAAAATAGCAGACCCACGACGCGCCCGTCGCGAGGCCGGAGAGCACAAGGAATGTCCACGTCTTGCTGGAGAGTTGAAGCGGATTACTCCATTTGTGGGCGTAGATAACGAAACCGCTCAAAACCACTAAGATAATCGCGGTGCGAACCAGCGTCGCGAGATCGGAGTCGACGTTTTGAATGCCGATTTTGGCGAAAATCGCGGTCAGCGCGGCGAAGACTGCCGACATCACTGCCCAGTAAAACCATGTGTTATCGGCAGGCATTTGGTTTGGATGAAAAGAAATTCATTATTGCCACAGAGGACACGGAGCGCGGACACAGAGTTCACAGAGGCAATCCACGGAGGGAGCAATGATGTATTACGGAACGGTATGATGACGTGAAATGCGGGAGAAATTGTAGCTTACAAGCGGTTCTTTTTCCGCCTCTGTGTCTGACCTCCGTGTTCTCTGTGGCCAATGCCTTAGTCCGAATTGATCGAGTCGATCAGCCTACGTCTTCTTCCGGCTCTTCGGCTCGATGTTGAGGTAGGTTTTGTTGAGCATCTGGCTTTCGTAAAGTTGCAGGAGGCGGACGCCTTCGCGGGGTTTTACGTGATCCTTCTTCGTTGCGTGATCGATCTGCGCTTTCATCTTTCGGCAGAGATCTTCCTGGTGATATTGCACGCCTTCGATCACGTCGGCGATGCGGCTGCCGCTGAGCGCTTCTTCGATGTAGAAGCCATTCGGTTCGTCGGGTTCGAGGAAAACGTGCACCTCGTTCACGCGACCAAAGAGGTTGTGCAAGTCACCCATGATATCCTGGTAGGCGCCGGTTAGGAAAACGCCGAGGTAGTACGGTTTCCCATTAAGCGGGTGAAGCGTGAGGTAATCCTTCGTGTCCTGCAGGTCGACGAAGCTGCTGATCTTGCCGTCGGAGTCGCAGGTGATGTCGACGAGGATGGCGTTGACGGAGGGGCGTTCCTTCAACCGGTGTAAAGGGGCAATCGGGAAAAGCTGTTTCAGTGCCCAGTGGTCGAGCAGCGATTGGAAGACGGAGAAATTGCAGACGTACTGGTCGGCAAGGAGTTTTTTGAGGTCGTGCAACTCTTCAGGCTGGTAACCGGTTTCGTTGCCTTCCTTGTCGATCTGTTCGCAGATCTGCCAGAAGATCGATTCGGCGGCGGCGCGGTTTTCGATGTCGAGGTAACCGAGGTTGAAGAGCGAAAACGCCTCCTCTTTTTTCTGCAACGCATCGTGAAAACGTTCGAGCCGTCCGAGCTTCGGCCGGTTCTTGAGCAACAGTTCCAGGTCGGTGACGACCTTGTCCTTCTCCTTTGGTTGGTGCTGCTGGCCGAGCGTCTCCTTTTTGTTGATACGCTCGAAGACTTCGACGACGAGCATCGAGTGCGGGGCGACGACGGCGCGACCGCTTTCGCTGACGATGTCGGGCTCGGGCACGCTGGCGGAGCGGCAGATTTCGCGGATGTTGAAGACGACGTCGCGGGCGTACTCCTCCATCGAGTAATTCATCGACGACTCGAAGTTCGTGCGCGAGCCGTCGTAGTCGATGCCGAGGCCGCCGCCGACGTCGAGGTAGCCCATTGGGAACCCCATTTTGTGCAGCTGACAGTAAAAGCGTGTGGCCTCGATCACGGCGTTCTTGATCGTGATGATGTTTGGCACCTGCGAGCCAATGTGAAAATGAACCAGTCGCAGACAAGCCGCGAGTTTGGCGGTTTTGATTTTCTCGGCAGCGAAAAGGATTTCGGCGGTGTTGAGGCCGAACTTGGCATTTTCGCCGGTCGACATCGCCCATTTGCCTTCGCCGCGGGTGAGCAACTTGGCGCGGATGCCGATCATCGGTTTGATGCCGGTCTCGCGCGAGAGGCGGATGATGTCGTCGACCTCGGCGAGCTGTTCGACCACGAGGATGACCTTCTTGCCGAGCTTGCGACCGAGCAGGGCGAGCCGGATGTAGTCGTCGTCCTTGTAACCATTGCAGATGATCAGCCGCTGGTTGTTCTCGTGCATGGCCAGCGCGATCATGAGCTCGGGTTTGGAGCCGGCTTCGAGGCCGTAGTTGAACTCCTTGCCGGCATCGAGCACCTCCTCAATTACCTCCCGCAGTTGGTTAACCTTGATCGGGAAGACGCCGCGGTAGCTGCCTTTGTAGCCTTCGTCCTTGATCGCGCGGGTGAAAACTCCGTTGAGCTGGAGCACGCGGTGGCGCAGTAGATCCTGAAAGCGGATGACCATCGGGGCGCGCAGGCCCATGTCGACGGCTTCCTGAATCACGTCCATGATGCGGATGCTCGCACCGTCAGGCAGGGGCTGGACATTGACGAAGCCGCCTTCATCAACATGGAAATGGCCGGAGCCCCAACGTTTAAAACCGAAGTGTTCTTCGGATTTGGCAGCGGACCAGGCAGAGGATGTTTTACTTTTCAACGCAGGAGGACGTAGGCGGGGATTATGGCTTGCTTTTGCAGCGGTGACTAAAGTTAAGTGCGTGTTTCTTTTTTCAAAATCATCAACACGCAACGACGAAAATGACATCCCTATTTGCCGCACAGAACATTTTGGCTCAAACCGCGCCCGCCGCCGCATCATCCGGGAGCCAGAGTCTGCTCAGCTTCCTGCCGATGGTTTTGATCTTCGCGGCGATGTATTTTCTCATGATCGCCCCGCAGCGCAAGAAGCAGAAAGAGCTCCAGAAGATGCTCGCGGCGCTCGATACCGGCGACGAAGTCATGACCTCGGGCGGTATCTACGGCGAGATCACCAACAAAAAAGACGACCGCTTCGTCATCCGCATCGCCGACAACACCAAGATCGAAGTCGGCAAAAGCTTTGTCACCGCCGTGGTGAAAAAAGCCGGCGCTTCAAAGTAATTCTTTTTGTCGCTCGTGCTGACGCTTCGGGTGTTCAGCGCGACTCCGGCTCCCTGTTGACCGAGCGTGCCTCAACCCCTCTTCGGCACGCCTTCCCCCTTTAAACCCAAATAACCCATGCTTAAACGCAACCTCTGGAAGCTCACGCTCAGCTTCGCCATCGTCCTCTGGGCGGTGTGGACGCTCCTGCCGCTGAACGACCAACCGTTCCCCGACTACGCCAAGGCGCAATCCCGCGCCAAAACCGCGGAATTCGCCGCCCTCCTCAAAGAAGCCGGCGACCTCAAAGCCGCCGACAAAGCCCCGAGCGCTTTCGTCGCTCTCAAGGATATCGCGAAAGAGCGCAAGATCGACCTCTCGCAGTATTTCCCGAATCTCGACGTCGGTGACGTCAAAAACATCGAGCGCAAGAATACAATTCTCCTCGATTACCTGCTGAAGCAATCCAAGGGCAAAGTGAAGCTTGGCCTCGACCTCAAGGGCGGCGTCGGCGTCACCCTGGAAGTCGACCCCACGCTCGCCGCGGCCAAAGCCGGAACCGGCGTTCAGGACCAAAAAGAGAAACTCGACAAGGCGATCGAGATCATCGGCAACCGTATCAACGCCTATGGCGTGACCGAGCCGCTCATCCGCGCGGTCGGTGGCAACCGCATCGAAATTCTGCTCCCTGACGTCAACACCAAGGACAATCCCGAAATCGTCGATCAGGTCAAAAAACCCGCCCGCCTCGATTTCCGCCTCGTACATCCTTTCCTCACTCCGGAAACTTCGCCCAACGAGATTCCGCCCGGCTACGAAATCATGACGCTCGAAAACGAGCGCCGCACCGGCGAGTCGTCGATCGAAGAGGTGTTCGTCAAACGCATCCCGGAAATGACCGGCGAGGGCATCGATAAGTCGTTTGCCCATTACGACCAGTTCGGTAAACCCGAAATCTCGCTCCAGCTGACCAAAGACGGTCGCCGTCAGTTCGCCAAGGTCACCAAGGAAATCGCCGGCTACTCGCAGCAGCTCCAGCAGCGCACCGGCAACTCCAACGCCCGCGCCCGCCTCGCCATCGTGCTTGACGGCAAGCTATACTCCGCGCCTGGCGTGGAAAAAGAAATCGACGGCGACGCCGTGATCAACGGCAGCTTCACCGACCGCGAAGCGAAAAGTCTGGCCGACGCTCTTAACAACCCGCTCGACCTTCCGCTTGTCGTGAAGGACCAATACGAAGTCGGACCCTCGCTCGCCGCGGACGCCATGTCCAGCGGTCTTAAGGCAGCGATCATCGGCACCGCGCTCGTGGCCGGTTTCATGATCACTTACTACATGATCGGCGGCGTGGTCGCGATCCTGACGCTCGCGATCAACATGCTCGTGCTTGGCGGCCTGATGGCGATGTTCGGCGCGACGCTGACGATGCCTGGCCTCGCTGGTATCGTGCTCACCGTCGGTATGGCGGTTGACGCGAACATCCTGATTTTCGAGCGCATGCGCGACGAACTTAACCTTGGCAAATCGCTCAAGGCCGCGCTCGTGAGCGGTTACGACAAAGCTTTCATCACGATCGTCGACGCGCACATCACGCAGGTCTTGATCTGTTTTGTGATGATCTGGCTCGGCCACGGTCCGATCAAGGGCTTCGGTGTTACGCTGGCGATGGGTGTGTTTTCCACGCTCTTCAGCACGCTGATCGTCAGCCATCTCGTCCTCGAATGGTTGATCGAAAAAGACATCGTGAAGAAATTCCCGATGCTGCATTTCTTCCACAGTGTCGACGTCGACTTCGTGAAATGGGCCAAACCCGCTTTCATCGGTTCCTGGATCATCGTGCTGATCGGTCTTGGCACCGTTGTCTACAAAGGTCACGCGATCCTTGGCATCGATTTTACGGGTGGTGACGTCACCAACGTGTCGTTTGCGCAAAAACTCGATGTCGCGGAAATCCGCCGCGTCGCCACGCAGACTGGACTTAAAGATGTCAGCCTCTCGTATCAGAGCGCGCTCGGTGACAACAAGGAAGTGCTGAAGCTTGAGACCATTTTCGGCGAGTCGGAGCATCTGCTCAGCGCACTCCAGAAAGCCCATCCCGAGGCGAAACTCGTCAAGGAAGGCACCAGCCAGATCGGACCCTCGATCGGCTCCGAAATCGGCTGGAACGCCGTCAAATCGATCTCGCTCTCGCTGCTCGTGATCATGATCTACATCGCCTTCCGTTTCGAGGTTGGCTTTGGCATCGGTGCGGTGGTTTCGACGATCCACGATATTTTGATGACGATCGGTATCTTCGTGCTGTTCGACCATCAATTCTCGGCTCCGATGGTCGCGGCCATCCTCTGTATCGCGGGTTACTCGATCAACGACACCGTCGTTGTCTTCGATCGTATCCGTGAAGAGCTGCATTTGAATCCGAACATGAATTTAAAGGACGTGATTAATCTCTCGATCCGTCGCGTGTTCTCCCGGTCGTTGATGACAAGCTTCACCTCGTTCCTCGCCACACTCGCGCTGTTCATCTTCGGTGGCGGCGTCATCCACGATCTCTCGTTTACCTTCCTCGTCGGTATCGTCACTGGTACGTTCTCTTCGATCTTCATCGCCGCTCCCATCTTCTACTGGTGGCACAAGGGCGACCGTAAGCAGGTCGAAAAACACCAGGACGTTAAGCCGACGTACGAGTGGACCGGCTCCAGCAAGGCGTCGCAGTGAGCTGACAGGTAGGGCGGATTT
>Ga0302321_100005787_pt1 | contig 10837 bp, 10 predicted proteins | sample Fen_T0_1_FD_202505 | JGI IMG/M metagenome (GOLD analysis project Ga0302321, IMG submission 202505) | Peat permafrost microbial communities from Stordalen Mire near Abisko, Sweden - Fen_T0_1 | ecosystem: Environmental > Terrestrial > Soil > Wetlands > Permafrost | place: Sweden: Abisko...
ACTTCGACCGCATGGACCTCGGCAGCCCCGTTGCGCAGCGCCAAGAGCACGTCGCCGCCGCCGCCAGCGCCGAGCGACATGAAGCGGCACGTGCCGCCCATGGCGTCCATCAGAGGCTTCGGGTCCACCATCGCCTCCGAGGGCTGCCGGCGATACGCGTTCCAGTCGCCGTCAAAGACCGCCAGCGGCGTGTTGGCAGCGTTGTCGATGTTGATGTTGAGCTCGCCCTCCTCGAAGCGGTTGACCTTGATGAGCGACGTGGCGTCCCAATGCCGGTGCACAACCGGCGCGAGCTCCTGCCGGGGCTTGGCCACGAAGCGAGGGGCCCACGGCGCGAAGGCCAGGGCGGCCGCAGCCATGCAGAGCGCCAGTGCCTGACCGGCACGCGTGCCGAGGAGAAGTGCAGCCAGCGTCAGTGGCAACACCAGCAGAACCGTCGTCTGTGGCGTGCCCACGAGATTCATCGCCAGCACGACTCCCGCCACGCCCGCGCCAGCGCCGAGGAGATCGGCCATGTAGAGCCGCGGCATGTCCTCGTGATGGTGGCGGAACAGCAGCGACACCACCATGCCGCCTGAACAGAACGCGGAACCGAGCACTAGCAGCGTGAGCAAGAACCGTCCAGCCATGGCCCAGCTCGCGAAGAGCGTCTGGAAGTCGAGCCCCACGTGCAGCACCACAGTCGGTCCAGCAGCGGTCAGCGCAGCGGTGATCAGAAGGTAGCTGCCCATTCGGTCCGGGCGGTTCAAGCTCGGGAACAGACGAAGAGCGAGCCCCCCGAGGCCGAGACCGAGAATGGCCAGAGAAAGGATCAGAAAGGCGAAGGTGTAGAAATACTCCGCTGAGAAGACCCGCGTCCAGGCAATCTCCAGGGCGACGAGACTGCACGAGACCAGGGCCATGACGATGAGCTGGCGTCGCGATGTTGGCACGGGAGGCTCCCCTATTCCCTTTCGAGCGCGAAAGCGCGGCATTGTAGCGCCGTATGGCGGGAAGGAAGAAGGTAGTCGTGATCGTCCACGTGCGACGTGATCGACCTGCGATCCTGGCAAGCCACGCCTACGACTGCGCCTCGGCTCTCCTCTTGATGCCCTCGAGCCACTGAAGGCGGAGCAGGCCGCTTCCGGGCACGATCAATCTCCAGTAGCGGCCCATGCCGCGGCAGGTGGCATCGCCGAGCGCCGCGACACGCGTCTCGGTGCTGATCTCTGACCACCCGGCTCCCGCGTCTTGCACGCTGAAGTCAAAGGCCGTCTTGACCGCACCCCCCTCGCGATAGTTGACGAACTCTTGCTGAGTGCTCACGTCCGGGCGGCGCTGCTCCCGAGCGTTCCAGACTCCGAAGGTCACAACCTCACGCTCGCTGTTGGCAAAGAGATAGCCAGACGCTGCAAACGCATCGAGAACGCGCTTCTCCTGCAGGTCGCTGATGTCATGAGCGGACCCGCGCACGAACGCCCCGCGGATCTTCAGGAGCGTGGCCAATGACTTCATGTCGCCGAACGTGGACTGGCGGATCGCCTGCATCACATGCTCGGGCCGGGCCTGAGTGCGAACCGTGTGCCTCTCGACGAATTGGTACTCGGGCATCACTTCGTCGAGACGAGTACTGGGCTGCGCGACGCGGATCGTCGAGGCCGGCCAGGACAGCGCCGCAAGCGTCAGGGCCACGCCACCCATGATGCCAAGCGCGCCGATGACCCGATTGCGGACGCCAAGAAACCGGAAAGGGATCACCAGGTTCGCCAGCCCACACAGCGCCAGCACGATGCCCGCATAGACCAGCGTGCTCAGAGGCTGATATGCGGCCCAGTAGTTGAAGAGCAGAACAGACGCGAACGTCATCACCGTCAGCAGCGCCCACGCCACGGTCTTGGATGACATCGGCTCACCTCCTTGCGATCAATCTGGACCAACGATCGAGTCGCGATCTGCCAGGTTGTACGGAGAAGTGGTGGTCTCGAGTTCCGCTGAGAGGCGCGCGATTCCGCGTGATACTTCTGCGCCGGCTGCGTGTATGACTCAAGCGCGCGGGCGGCGCGGAACTGCTACGCGAGCGAACAGGCTATTGATATCGGACAGCGGTCTGCGGATCGACCGCGACTGCGCGCCTGGCTGGCCAATAACTCGCCAGCAAGGTCACGGCCAGGAAGAAGAGCGCCGAGGCGCCGAAGCTCAATGGCTCGGCGGCCTCGACTCCGACCAGCATGCCGACCACCGCTGTCGCGACCACGAGCGGCCCATCAACCGCTGAGCTACCGCCATGCGAGAGTGCCCCAGCCAACAAAGAGCGAGGGCGGGTAGACGGTCTTCATGCCCGACCCGTCCAGGCCCGTGACCGCCACGGACTGCTGGCCCGCTCCATAGGCGAACGCGAAGGCGTGCCCTTCGGGGGAGAGGGCGAAGCGGTCCTCCATGAGGCCTAGGCTAACAGGGTCTCTGGAGATCGTGAGGACGGTTGCCTCGCCCGTTCCATCCATGTTGATCACATTCACCGACGACGAGGAGGGGTCGTGCTTCCAGGTCGCGAAATAGAGCTTGTCGTTTCCCGGTGCGATCATGGGAATCCGCCAACTGACCACGGAACCGACGTTGGCCTCATGCGTGATCTGGGTCGTCCGCTGGGTCGCGAGGTCGAGCTTCCAGATCTCGCATTGCATGCCATCGTCCGCGAGGAAGAGAAGGCTCTTGCCGTCCCCCGTGAACGTGGCGCAGCCTAGGTTTGCCCCCCCCTGGCTGAGGCGATCAGCAGGGATGAGCAGCTCACAGGAGGAGCCATCCATCTTCGCCTTGTACAGCCGGGTGATGCCCGCAAGAATCCAGGGCACACTGGTCCCGTCGTTGGCCGCCTCGATCACGGCCCATGTCCCGTCCGGAGAGATGTCGTCCGGATACTCAAGGTAGTGCTTGGCATCCAGGTTGGTCAGGCGGTGGGCGCTCCCCCCGGTGGCATCCATCACATAGGCTATCCGGTACATAGGGTCGGGATCGCCGCTGGTAGAGCTGGGCGGGAAATTCCGTCCCGAGGCGAACACGAGTGTCTTCCGGTCCCGGGAGAGCACCGGGAAGTCGTTGGCATCTGTGGGCAAGCCGACGCCGGTCCCCTGGGTCAGCTGCTGCAGGCCCGTACCGTCGGGGTTCATGCGGAACAGCTGCGGTGCCCCCTCCCCGGTGGGAACTACGGGGACAACGATCAGGCTCGAGGGACCATTCGGGTCGCCGCAGGCGGACTGGAGCAGGAGCACCGATCCCAGCACAGCGGCGCCAGCGATGATTGCCAGGCGAGGGTTCTTTTTGTTCATTTCCGTCTCCAGAAGAGGCCCGTCATGGGGCTCCGCTACCTTCGGGGGGCGCCGCGCCCATGCTCCCGGTGATGGCCTTGGTCGTGGCGGCGCCTGTGACGGTGACTGCAGTCCCCCGGGTCCACCGCAACCGTGAAGCTCGCCGTGGCGACGTTCCCCGCCGAGTCCGCGGCGGTACAGGCCACCGTGGTCACACCAATCGGGAACGTTGATCCGGAGGCCGGGACGCAGCTCACGGCAGGGTTCGGAGCCACCACGTCCGCCGCTGCGACCGCGTAGGTGACCACCGCGCCCGTGTGGGAGGTCGCCCTGACGCTCAACGGGTCGGGCACGCGTAGTACCGGCGCTGTCGTGTCGGCCACGGTCACCGGGAAGCTTCCTGTGCCCGTGTTCCCTGCCTTGTCCGTCACGCTGCACGCAACGGTCGTTGTGCCAATCGGAAAGGTGCTGCCCGCAGCTTGTCCACACGTCACCGGCACGGCCCCGTCCACCTTGTCGATCGCCGTTGCCGCGTAGGCGACGACGGCGCCGGCGGCACCCGTGGCCTCTGCCGTGATCCGCTCCGGCAGCGTGAGAACGGGCGGCTCTTTGTCCACATAAGGATCTCCGCCCTCTCCGCCTCGCACCGGCCAGACATGGTAAGAAGTCGCGGAGTTGTAGGGCGGCACGGGCTCTTTGTAGTCGGGCCGCACCGAGCCGTCGCTGAAGCACACGAGCCAGGCCCCTGAGGCATCTGGCACGTAGTACGTCGATGACCAGTAGCAGTCGTGGATCTGATCGGTGTTCCAGCGCACGTTGGAGAACGGGTCGCCCTCGCGCCATTGCCCCAGACCACTCGCGTTCGCCAGCGCGGGAGCGTGGTACCCGTAAGCGATCAGGCTCTGCAGCTCCTTCACGCTGGGCAAACGCCAGTCGCCGGCCATCGAGCTGTCGGTCAATCCGCACTCCCCCGCTTCCAGCGCCCTGACGGCGCTCACGGCCGATCCCCAGTGCCGCAGGCCGAAGCAGTCGGCGTCCTTCAGCCAGAGCAGCCCGGTCAGCTCATCCGTCACAGTTCCGTCGCCGTTGTCGGTGAACCGAGGGTTCGGCCAGGCCACGCCCGGCCGGAGCTCGCCGTCGAGTCCCATCCCGGCACAGCTCGTCGCGTCCTTGGGCGCGTAGCAGGTTGTCTGTCCCGTCTTCTCCACCGGCGCCGGCGGCTGCGCCTGGGCCACAGTTGCCGCAAGAGCCAGCGTGAACATCAGAAACGGCGCCCTCGCCGGGACCGGACACATCATGCTTCTCATCTCCGCCTCCTCACGAACGCGCCGCAGGATCAGCCGGCTCCTTCGCCTGCCATCCCGCGGGCCTCGCATCGCGTCGTTTCGCGAGTCGGGGGCATGCTAGGCTCGCTGGGCCGTCGGCACAACGGTGAAAAGCCTGGAGTTGACCTGGGTTTTCCTGTGGTTGCCTGGCGTATGAAATCCAGGGACACCCTACCTATTTCGTGTACCGCGTTGCCCGGGCGCAGTGGCCTTTGCCGGAGGTCATGCACAGGCCGCTGCCAGGAGATAGGAGCGGCGTCCCCGGAATACCCGGTGCTTGCGCGAGAGATCAGAGGTCAGAAATCAGGAAGCGTCGGCTGATGGCTGGTCTCTGACACCTGATTGCTTCTGGCGGATGCAGGGTGAGCAGGGTCGTCACGCAGCGCGACCGCGTCTGTCAGTCCCGTGCCTCCTGATCGACCTGCGCCTCGGGCAACGACGTGGGGGCGGGCACGGTGGCCCGCCCCGACAACTCGCCAGCACCTTGTCGCCGCTACTTCCTCGCACCGAGCACGTGTTGGTCCATGAACAGGGCGCCGAACGATTGGTCGCCGGTCATCTTGAGCTGCTCGATCAGATCGGAGGCGGTCTTCTCCTCCTCGACCTGCTCGTTGAGGAACCACTGCAGGAAGATCTGGGCTGCCGTGTCGCCCTCCTTGAGCGCCAGAGCGTACAGGGCGTTCAGCCACCCCGTGACCTTCTGCTCGTGCGCCAGAACCTGCTGAAACACTTCCAGCGGTTTGCCGAATGCGGTCGGCGGCTGCTCGATCGCCTTGAGCTCCACCTTGCTGCCGCGGGCGCAGACGTGTCCCCACAGACGCATCGCGTGGCCGCGCTCTTCATCGGCCTGCTTCTTCATCCACGACGCGAAGCCCGGTAGGTTCACGGATTCGAAGTGGGCGGCCATGGCCAAATAGAGGTAGGAGGAATAGAGCTCCTTCTGGATCTGATCATTGAAGCCATTTTGGAGGGTCTTGCTCAGCATTTCTTTCTCCCTTCGTCGCTCACGCTTGGAGCGACCTCGAGCCTAAACCGCGACAGTGAGCTCCAGCACGATTTCTAGTTTCAGGACCTTGGAGATCGGGCATCCGACTTTGGCGGCCGCTGCCGCCTCTTCGACCTTGGTTTTGTCTGCACCGCGGGCCCTGACCGTGGTTCTTAGCACGCTTTGGGTCAGAGTGAGGTTCTCGAACGTGATCGTGCTTGTGGTCTCGATGGCTTCGGGCGTGATCCCCCGGTCGCCGAGCTGAGCACCAAGCGCCATGCTGAAACATGCCGCGTGGGCGGCTGCGATCAGCTCCTCGGGGTTGGTGCCCGGGGCGTCTTCGAACCGCGTGCGGAAGCCGAACTTCTGCTCCTTGATCGCGCCGCTCTGGACGCTGAAGCTGCCTTCGCCATCCTTCAGGCCGCCTCTCCATGTGGCGTTCGCGCTCCGTTTCATCGTGTTCTCCTTGTTCTGCGTTGGGGGCGATCGGCCGGTCGCCCCTACTGGGCGACGTCAAATCGGTCGAGGTTCATCACCTTATTCCATCCTGCCACGAAGTCCTGGACGAACTTTGCCTGGCCGTCCGAGCTTGCGTAGACCTCAGCCAGGGCTCGGAGCTGGGAGTTGGAACCGAAGACCAGATCGACGCGCGTGCCGGTCCACCTCAGCTCGCCCGTCCTGCGATCGCGGCCTTCGAACACGTCCTGGACGTCCGACACTGGTTTCCACTCTATGCCCATGTCGAGCAAGTTCACGAAGAAGTCATTGGTCAGCGCCTCGGGCCGCTTGGTGAAGACACCGTGCTGGGACTTCCCGACGTTGGCATTCAGAACGCGCAGCCCGCCAAGCAGAACCGTCATCTCCGGCGCGGTCAGGGTCAGCAGTTGCGCCTTGTCGACCAGCAAGGCCTCAGCCGGCACAGTGTACTTGCCCTTGAGGTAATTGCGGAAGCCATCTGCGATCGGCTCGAGCACGGCGAACGAGGCCACGTCGGTCTGCTCCTGCGATGCGTCCATGCGCCCTGGCGTGAAGGGCACCTTCACGTCGTGACCGGCCTTCTTCGCGGCTTGCTCGACGGCGGCGCAACCGGCCAGAACGATCAGGTCTGCCAGCGAGACCTTCTTGCCGCGAGAGGCCGCGCTGTTGAACTCACTCTGGATACCCGTGAGCGCCTTGAGCACTTTCGCGAGTTCGGCCGGCTGGTTGGCTGGCCAATCCTTCTGGGGCGCGAGGCGAATGCGGCTGCCATTCGCGCCGCCGCGCTTGTCGGAACCACGGAAAGTGGATGCCGCGGCCCAGGCAGTCGATACGAGCTGTGAGACCGACAGCCCTGAGGCCAGGATCTTGCCCTTGAGCGAGGCAATGTCCTTCTCACCGATCAACCTGTGATTGACCGCAGGGATGGGGTCTTGCCAGATGAGCTCTTCGGCAGGCACCTCTGGTCCGAGGTAACGCGGCCGAGGCCCCATGTCGCGGTGCGTCAGCTTGAACCACGCTCGAGCAAAGGCGTCCGCGAGCTGATCCGGATGCTCGTAGAAGCGCCTCGAGATCTTTTCGTAGGCCGGGTCGAAGCGCAGCGAGAGGTCCGTGGTCAGCAGGGAGGGCGCGATGCGCTTCGACGGGTCGTGGGCATGCGGCACCGTTCCGGCGCCCGCGTCGCCCTTCGGCTTCCACTGATGCGCACCCGCCGGGCTCTTGGTCAGCTCCCATTCATAGCTGAACAGGTTCTTGAAGAAGTCGTGGCTCCACTTTGTCGGCGTCGTGGTCCAGGTGACTTCCAGACCGCTTGTGATCGCGTCGCCGCCTTTGCCGGTGCCAAAGCTGCTCTTCCAGCCGAGGCCCTGCTGCTCGATGGGCGCTGCTTCCGGCTCGGGTCCGACGTGGGACGCAGGGCCAGCGCCATGGGTCTTGCCGAAAGTGTGACCTCCGGCAATGAGCGCCACTGTCTCCTCGTCGTTCATGGCCATGCGAGCAAAGGTCTCGCGGATGTCCTTGGCTGCTGCGATCGGATCCGGGTTGCCGTTCGGGCCCTCTGGGTTGACGTAGATCAGGCCCATCTGCACCGCAGCGAGCGGGTTCTCGAGATCGCGGTCGCCGGAGTAGCGTTTGTCTTCCAACCACTTGCTTTCAGAGCCCCAGTAGGCGCTCTCGTCTGGCCCAAAGGCGTCCTCGCGGCCGCCGCCAAAGCCGAACGTCTTGAATCCCATCGATTCCAGGGCGACGTTGCCAGCCAGGATCATGAGGTCAGCCCATGAGATCTTCCGGCCGTACTTCTGTTTGATCGGCCAGAGCAGCCGGCGCGCCTTGTCGAGGCTGACGTTGTCGGGCCAGCTGTTGAGGGGCGCGAAGCGCTGCAGGCCCGCACCGGCGCCGCCGCGGCCGTCAGCGATGCGATAGGTGCCGGCGCTGTGCCAGGCCATGCGGATGAACAACGGCCCGTAGTGCCCGAAGTCTGCCGGCCACCAGTCCTGCGAGTCGGTCATCAGGCCACGAAGGTCCTTCTTCACAGCCGCGAGGTCGAGGCTCTTGAACTCGTAAGCGTAGTTGGAATCCTCGCCCACTGGATTGGACAGGGAGGATGGCTGGCGCAGGATATCCAACCGCAATTGGTTCGGCCACCAGTCGCGGGTCGATGGGCCGCTGCCAGCGCTATGATCGAAAGGGCACTTTGCTTCGGTCTTCTCGTCACTCATGGCGGGCTCCTCTGGCTCCTTTGCCCCCCTTGCGACTCGGGGGGTTTGGACGTGATGGCTTTCGCGCCTGCGTCAGGCAGCTTTCGCAGGTCCCCCTGACTTCGACGTGGGTACCGGCGACGCCGCCAAACCTCTTGACCGCCTCGGGCACGGGCAGGGCGCTGAACTCGACGCTCTCAAAATCACGCGCCAGCCCGCACTGCACGCAGACGTAGTGATGATGGGGCTCGAGGTTGCCATCGAAGCGCACGCTCTCGCGGCGCGGCCCGAGCGTCGTGATCAGCCCCAGGTCGTTGAGCCACCAGAGCGTGCGGTAGACCGTGTCGAGCGAGACGGTCGGGATGCGCCGCTGAACCTCACGAAAGATGGAGTCAGCGTCAGGATGACTCACGCTCGCCGCCACTTCTCGGAAGATCTCGAGCCGCTGGTGGGTCAGTTTGACGCCGGCAGCCCTCACGGCCTCCTTGAACCTGACGACTCGGCGTTCGATCTCGGCCGTCTCGGTGCTCACGCTCGGCTCCTATCAGAGTGTTATACGCAGATAGGAATCGTTCGGATTGGGTCGACATGCGTCTCGGGCAAGCGCGCGGCGGGAGAGCGCCGGCGCCTCGTCCGGCCGCGCCTATCGCCTACGCTCGCCCTCTGCCACGTCTGGCATCGGGAGCAGGCGCTGCAGCTCTTCCCTGACGCGCCGTCGTTTCTCGCGGGGAAGCCCGTCGATGAGCTTCCGGCGCTCGCGCCTGTCGAGCAGATAGCTCTCGAGCTTGTGCGCCACGCCGTACCGGCCAGACAGATCACGCGCTAACGGCAGACGATCGGGGTTGCGCCACACGAGCTGCGCAACGTCGAGCACGTCCTGCACTCCACCCGCACGCAGCTTCAGCAACAGCAGCGTGTCGAGATCGATGACCTTCACCGCCGTGCCCGAGACCAGGGGAACCTCCGTCAACCTGTCCCAATTGATCTGCGCCAGCATCGGCAGCACGTCGATCACCACGTCGTTCACGCGCGCCTGCAGAAACGTCGGCACGCCCTCGACGGGATCGCCACGTCTCACCTCCACAGCAAAACCACGCTCCACCAATCGCGCCTTCGCGTCACGCAGCGGGAGGCGCGTGATGAGATCAACGTCCTTCGTTGCCCTCTCGTGACCGTACGCAGCCACGGCCAGGCCACCGATCAACACGCAGGACTCCCGCCCGAGCACCTCGACCACGCGCGCCGCGGACTCGCGCAAGGCGGGAGCCTTCGCGCGGCGCCGCCCGCTCTTCATAGTCGCGCTCCCCCCTTTTGCACGACCCGGGCCAACTGGCTGATTTCCTCGCAACCACGAATCGCCTTTGCCATCTCCGCGGGCGTCCTCGAGCTCGACGCACCGGAAGCAGGGGCAATCAGAGCCTCCAGGCTCTCTCGAATCCGCGCAGCTTCCGCAACGCCCGCGATCGTCAGCTCGTAGTTGCGGCGCGGCCGGCCACGGCCATGGCGCTGGGTCCAGCCTCTCACAAGCCCTTCGCGCTCGAGCGTACGAAGCGTCGGGTGCACGGCGCCGTAATGCAGTCGGACGCGGCTGTGCGACCGGCCCGCCACGAGCGCAATGATCTCCCGCCCCGATGCCGGACGAGACAGCGCCTGCAGGATCGCGGTTCGGGTGGTCACGACCATGCGATATTATATCAATGTTTGATACAACATGTGAAAGCAGGCCGGGGCTCGACCCCAACAACGCACGTCAAACCCACACCGCCGGCGGCGGACGACAACGCGGTCCTGCATGCCTGAAGTTACTGCTTCTTTTCTCGCGCGCCCAGCGAAGTCCAGTTGACCACATGGTAGGTGGCGGGTGTGGTGCCGACGTTCCTGATGCCGTGCGGCTGATTCGACGCTGCGAAGAGCACCGAGCCAGGGCCGACGCGCTTCCAGGTGCCGGCCACGAACCACTCGACCGTGCCCTCTTTCACGATCACCACCTCCTCGTTGGGGTGGCGGTGGGGCTCGTGCGACGCCAGTCCCGGATTGAGCGTCGTCACGTGCATCTCCAGCTCGTCGAGCGTCGCGGTCGGGCCGCGGAAGACCTGCCTCACTGCGCCGACCTCGGTTCGCTGGACCGGCAACGCCTCCCAGTCGAACGCCGTGGTCTGCAGGACGCTGGCGGGCTGCTCTGCTACGGCAACGACCCCAAGAGCGACACTCACGGCCACAAGAGCCACAGTCACATCTCGACGGGTGATCATTTCGCTTTCTCCTCGACGCGTCGCGCGCAGGGCAGGCACGCGTTAGCGTATCTGGTACGGTGCACGTTGCGGCCGCGACAGCATCGCGTTGGCCTCGTCGTCGTTCTTGAAGCGCTCCTGCTGCGGATCCCAGGAGAGCTTGCGCTTGGTCTTCATGGCGATGTGGTGGAGCAGGCACGCCGAGCAGGAGCGATGGGCGACTTCGACTGGCGCGATCGTCTCGCGGCGCGAGCGGATGCAGTCGAGCCAGTTGTGGTGATGATCCGCGCTCTCGTAGAGGTGCGTCTCGCGCGGCCCAATCACCGAGGTGAGGATCTTGGGA
>Ga0302321_100005790_pt1 | contig 10834 bp, 8 predicted proteins | sample Fen_T0_1_FD_202505 | JGI IMG/M metagenome (GOLD analysis project Ga0302321, IMG submission 202505) | Peat permafrost microbial communities from Stordalen Mire near Abisko, Sweden - Fen_T0_1 | ecosystem: Environmental > Terrestrial > Soil > Wetlands > Permafrost | place: Sweden: Abisko...
CAACACGCTGAAGAAGCACGGCGTCGCTTACTATTGCCGGATCAAATAGCAGATGCGACTCTGCAATAGCCGCAACTGCGGCCCGCTGTTGCAGGTAGTTCCCTTCTGTAGCTAGTTGCTTGAGGCTGGCAATAACCAGTTGTTGATCCACACTTAATAAATGCTGATAAGCTGTTGCAACGCCTTCCCGGATGCGTCCATAGGGGCTGCACGCATAATGACTGAGCATCTCGATGGTCTTCTCACGCCATTCAGCTTGCACTGCCGCGCAGGTCCCTGCTGCAATGACACCGCATAACATAATAAATTCAGCGGGCGTGTTCCCAAGCACCTGCTTACGATCACCTGTGGCAAAATAGTTGACAAGCGAATGTACGGTGTCAGGATGTTTGTTGGCTGCAGCGGCTAGCAGATAACTTACGTCATTCGCCAGCTCCAGGTTCGCTCGTGGGCCAGGGAGACCACTATGCTCTCGGAGATAGAACTCTAATGGGCGTGGATGCCCTGCTATAGCTCTCTCTACTAGAGAGGTTAGCGTATCATGCATATCAACCTATCCCTTGTATTAAATAATTATGACGGTTCCACCTACGATGAAAAGTACGCTCTCGACACACTCTCTCTATACACCATACGTGTATGTATTCTAGATAGAGCCTTTCCTTACGAACTTTCCGCTCACTCAAAGCTTATATGAATGCACGCTAATAAGCAAGCTCTTAGATGACTTCTATGAAATACATTGATCATTTTATCACATCACTTAGCTGATCATTTTACCACTTCACTTGCAAGTAAAATGATTCATCTTATTATCATCATACCAGGAGACTATCATGGATAAGCTCAAACTCTTCTCCAAAGCTGAGATAAAAACCTGAATTATTACTCGCCCATTGGCTATGGTAAACAAAGATTGGGTGAGAATAATTCAGGAAAACTACTATCGGGCTTTATGGAATCCTACCAGCAAGGAAATCAGGCACCCCAAACATCTACCAGATAGCGATTCTGTGTGACAAGTTCATTTAGCCACTGCTCTGCTTCCTGCTTGCTCTTCCCCATCTTCTCCTGGTAGAGAGTTGCAAACACATTTCTCACATCTGGTGCCATCTTACTTGAGTCTCCACAGACGTAGACAATGGCCCCTGCCTGCAAGAGTTGCCAGACCTGCTCTTTATTCTCTTTAATCTTATCCTGTACGTACATCTTCTGGCCGTCCAGACGCGAGAAGGCAACAAATAATTCTGTCACCCCGTGTCTGACAAACTCCTCTAACTCGTTTTGGTAGATGAAATCTTGCTCTGGATGCCGACAACCAAAGAATAGGAGCGACTGGCCAATTGTTTGCCCTTGCGCTTTGAGGGCTACACGCTCTTGCAGAAAACCGCGAAATGGAGCCAGGCCAGTTCCAGGGCCAATCATAATCAGAGGCGTGCTGGGAGCAGGTGGCAGTCTAAAATGTGACTTTGTATCGCGCACAAATCCATAGACCAGATCATCTGTTTTCAGGTGGCTCAAGTATCCCGAGCACACGCCCTCAAATTCTCCATGACCTGAGCGAGCTGGACCTTGCACAACTCCCACCGCGATACTACAACGATCTTGCTCCACGAGAGGTGAAGAAGCAATAGAATAGTACCTGGGACGGAGAGGGGAGATCACTTCTAGAAAGATGCCAAATGGCAGCTCGCATGAAGGAGAAGTTTCCAACAGATCAAGTAGCGTTATACGCTTCGCCAGAATCTCATTTGTATAGTTTGCCAGACTTACCTCGTCATCACCTATCAGTGTGGACAGCTTCGCTTTTTCAGCGACATCACGTGTGAAGTCAAGCATGTGTTTGATCTGTGTGCGCGTCGCCGGCTCCTGCAGCTCCACATATTCAGCCAGCAGATCATAAACAGACACCGCTTCGCCGATAGGCAACAAAGTACGTCTGATGTCGCTTTTATGTAAGCGCACTCTGCTCTCCCTATCAAAGTGAAAGTGAGCTACAGCACGCCTGGTCTGGATCTCACTATTGCGTGGCAGCACGCCCAGGTGATCACCGGCTTGATAACTGACCCCATCAGGCAAAGCAATTTCAATATGGCGTGTAGAGCGTCCAGAGGGGTGGTTTGCATCCCTCTGTTGCAACTCACGTGATACAAGAACATTCATCTCCTTAGCACCAAAAGACGCCGCAAAGGGATGTGGGGTATTGACCGTGCTCAGCACTTCGACTTGATAGAATTGATCTGTCGTAGGCGCAGCCTGTCCCTCAAGGTCAAGCGAGAAGACATGAGCAATCTCTTGCCACAAAGGTTGGTACCAGAACTGAAAGGCGCTATCAAAGTCGCCACTGGCATCTCCCTCGCCACGTGGGTAGACTCTTCTCGCACCACACTGCTCCAGACGCGTATCAATCAGGCGTGGAATAGCCTGAAACGTTGTGGCCCACTCACGATTGCCGCAGCCGAAAACGGTATAGTTGATACCTTTTAGGGCGTCAGCAGCAATGGTCTCATCTTTTAACCAATGGCAAAACGCTTCAGCATTATCGGGTGGGGTACCATTGTAAGAGGAGGTCACAATCACGACAAGGCCATCCTTCGGCAAACGGTTCACGTAGTCATCAAGAGGGGATGTTGCGCTAGTAAAGCCTCTCACCAGGCCTTCGGAGGCAATGCGGCTGGCGACATCTTCAGATGTGCCCAGATTAGAACCATACAGGATAAGCAACGGTGTATGGTGTTGCCTGGCCATATCTGGCGTGGATAGTGGCTCAGTTCTGCTGTCAGTAGTAGGAGTAATGGGCATCATAGGGGCAGTAGCAGCCGTGGATCGACCTCTAGCAGTGCGCCTCTTTACCTGGATCTTGAACATATCGGGCTTGATCGTCAACGTTTCCTTGATTTTAAGCTGATAGTGATGTGGATCGATCAACTGGAAACGCTGCAAGATCATTCCGAGCGCCAGGATTGCCTCTTGCATGGCAAATTGCCGCCCAATACAAGCACGTTGTCCAGTGCCAAAGGGATGGTAGGCGTTGGGTGGAAGTGATTGTTCAGCCTGTGGAGTAAAACGCTCTGGCCTGAAATCTTCCGCACCTGCTCCCCAAACACTCGCATCACGGTGCAGCATCGGCGTTAGTATCATTGCCTGTTGCTCTTTTTTGACGAGATACTGCTCACCGATAACCGCTTCTTCTGCGTAGGGAGATCGACTAAAGCCGGGCGCAGTAGGCCACAAACGCAGCGTCTCTTTAAGCACTTGTGTCACATACTGCAAACGACGAACCTGCTCATCAGTTGGAGAGATAGAAGGATCAGTTCCCAGCACAAGGTCTACCTCGGCATATGCCTTCGCCAACACGGCAGGGTTTCGTAGCAGGAAATAGAGCGCAAATGAGAGCAGGCCACTCGTGGTCTCATGTCCAGCCACCAGGAACGTAATGATCTGGTAACGAATATTGGCGTCATCCAGTTTCTCACCAGTCTCTTTATCCACGCCAGATAACATATAACCAAGCAAATCTTTCTTCTCTGTGCCACCCTGAGCTTTACGCTCTTGAATAAGGTGATCGACCAGGTTATACATGAGCTCTCTATTTTCCTCATACAGATGATGTTTATGGATCATCAGCCGATCTTGTAGAGGTATGCGGCGCATACGCTCCTGATTTTCTGTCAAATTCTCGACCATAGCAACGACAAAAGGATGTGGGGTCTCACGGTAGAATGAATTGAAGCGATAGTCAAAGCCACAGAGGCCAATCGTATCCAGGGTTAAACGCGTCATATCAGCGGACACATCCACCTCTTCATCGGCGTTGAGGCGTTCCCACTTCTCCATCAACTGCTCTGCGATATCCAGCATTTGCGGGAAGTAACCTGTTATAGCACGTTGTCCAAAAGCCGGCAGCAAGATCGTATGCGCCTTACGCCAATTGGGTTCCTGGGTGTGTGCTGTGAATAGTCCATCACCAACCATGCCTCGCAGATGCGTCAGTCCAGCACCAATAAACTTATCGAAACGGCCCTCATCGCACAGCTCATTGACCAATTTATAGCCAGAGACGATGACCATCGACGTGCGATTCAGGATACTGAGTTGATAGATTGGTCCATACTCACGCGCCAACCGCATGAGTTCCAAAATCGGAACTGGACCAGCTATATCTGTCAGATTGCCCACGAGGAACTTTCCGGGTGGCTGTGGAATGGGCTTTGTTTGTCGGAAGACCGCTTGTTCGGTCATGGGTGACTCCTTCTCCGAGAAATTCGGGTTGGAATAGGAGTATTGGGGAGGAAGATACAAGTAAATATCCGCTCCCTTGCTTACTCCATTACTGCGTACGCGTAGATGCGCGACGCTGCTGGGAATAGTACCAGAACCGATACAGATGCATGCCAAGGGCTGAACAGGCAGTAAGGAACAGGATATTCGAGCCAATCAGATCAATCAGCACACCCGTCGCCTCCTGCTTACTCAGGACATGGAACACCTGCTTGATGATGAAGAGTACAACCCAGATGACGATGCTCCAGGTAGTTCCCTGCACAATCAGTGTATCGTTTGCCATATCGACTTGAAGCTTTACTAATCGCCCACTCACGATGCCTATGATCAGACCCACAAGTCCACAACCTATCAGCAGAGCAATATTCGTGGTGCTGTGGATGAGTGTGTTCGAAAAGCTAAGCACACCGAGGACACCTATGAGCAACAACTGTATCCATATTGAGCGTATCTTTGTATGCTTCTCCCGCGCCTGATTCCAGATAACGAAGGCCAGCAGAAGCAATACCAAAATAAAGAGCAATATCGTTGTAAGTGATAGCATGGGATCACCTCCTGAAGAGCAAGGCATTGTACCTCTTCGCTATACCTGCTATATTCGCCAGATGGAGAGATAGCATGGTGTTATTCATTTTTAGACAAGGCAGCAATGCATACAGTCCACTGACGTTGACGGATATCGTTTAGGGTAAATACCCTAAATATCCGTAATGTTATTATTATACAAAAAACAAATATCTGGATCATCGATCGCTATTGGCTTGATTACTGTCAGACACGAAGCAGACAACGACAGATCACCGAACAGGATATCCAAAAAGGGATTGAGCAGGTACGTGCACTCATCCTTCCCTATCATACCCCTCCAGGGCGTCAGATATTGAATGGGCTGGAACCACGCCCTTAATACTACTTTGATTCTGCTAACATTTCCACAGGGAAACTACCACCAGCAAAAAGAAAAGTTTGCATGAGAATGCGAAGTGTAACTTTGACGTTAACGTGAATCTTGTTGTATACTATAAGTACTATATAAGCTACTAATTTTGAGTTACTAACTCCAGTCTTGAACAGAAGGACGTTCGTGATGCTTTCAGCCGATGAGCAATCTCCGTTTCCCGCTCCCTCAGACGAGTCGCCATCCTATACGATTGAGCAAGTGGCGACACGGACACAGTTGACGAAGCGTACCTTGCGTTACTATGAGGAAGTCGGCTTACTACCGCCCGCTAACCGCACAGAGGGTAACTACCGCCGCTACTCTGAGGATGATGTTCAGCGTATTGAGCGCATCAAAGAGTTACGCGATCTGCTGGATTTCTCTCTCAATGATATTCGTGGGATTCTTGAAGCTGAAGAGGAACGCGAACAACTCAAAATGGCGAACCGTAAGGAGACCGATATGCACCTCAGGCTCGCTCGTCTTGAGCGCTCCGACGAGTTGATACACGAGCAACTCCTCCTCATAGAACAGAAGATTATAGGACTTGAGCGGATGCGCAATAGCCTGTCCGGAAAACTTGATAAACATAAACAATTGAAACAGCAACTACACAATCAAATAGTTGACATAGATAAATAATATAACACACCACCGACCCTTGGTTAGATTGGACTACTATGCAAATTATACATTCAAACGAGAAACAGGAGATTACAGGCAACAATAAACAGCCCACCAGGAGCCTCTTGCAGGCATTTATAGCTCTACGTTCTCGCAACTTCCGTCTCTTCTGGAGCGGACAATTCATTTCCCTTATCGGTACATGGATGCAGACAACCGGTCAGGCATGGCTTGTCCTCCAGTTGACCCACAATGCCTGGCTACTGGGCATTGTGGGTGCACTTCAGTTCTTGCCAATATTGCTTTTCTCACTCTTTAGTGGCGTTCTCGCGGATAAGCTGCCCAAGCGCAAATTACTTCTATTTACGCAAACCAGCTCTATGCTGCTGGCCACGACCCTCTGGCTCCTTGTAGCAACGCATACAGTACAGCTCTGGCATATATTCGTGTTGGCGACTCTACTTGGTGTCTCTAATTCGCTCGATATGCCGGTACGACAGGCTTTTGTTGCAGAGATGGTCGGACGAGAAATCTTACCAAATGCAATTGCTCTCAATTCGTCAATATTCAATCTGGCACGTATTCTCGGCCCTGGCATTGGTGGTCTGCTCATTGCCTGGCTTGGCGAGGCTCCTCTCTTCTTATGCAATGCCATCAGTTTTATACCAGTAATTGCTAGCCTGCTTTTGATGCGTGATCGCGAGCTTTTCAGGCAGCCAGTAAAACTGATCGATGCTGCAAATAGACCTGGTACACTCAAAAGTCTACGCGAAGGGCTGGCCTATATCGTGCATATGCCAGCTGCTCTGCTTATCATTACGACCGTAGGTGTTATCTCGCTGTTTGGTATCAACTTTAATGTTGTGTTGCCACTCTTCGCCGATAACGTCTTGAAGGTGGGTCCAGATGGCTTTGGCTTTATCTCAGCTGCCTTTGGTATTGGAGCACTACTTTCCGCACTCTGGCTAGCATGGCGCAACCAGAAACCGAAAGTTACATCAATGTTGATAAGTGGACTGATCTTTGGCGTTGGCGAGATACTCTTTGCAGTCTCTCACTTGTATCTGCTCTCGCTTGCTTTGATTGCGATAGTTGGCTTCTCGCAGATAGTCTTCTCAGCGACGGCAAATTCAGCGCTTCAAACGGTGACACCAGATCGTTTGCGTGGTAGAATCATGAGCGTCTACACCATTGTCTTTGTCGGCTCAAACCCTATTGGGAACCTGCTGATCGGTGGCATGGCAAGTACGTTTACTGCTCCTGTGGCAGTTTTCCTATGTGCGCTACCATGCGTCTTGACGGCGATCATCGTCTGGTTCTTGCGTGCCCCGGCGGAGAAAAGTATGCAAACATATGTGCATGAGCTATAATGCAAAACTGGCTTATCTACCCACTGACCATCGCTGATCAGCAGCAACATATAGAGCGGAGCGAACATCTGCTTCGTACAGCGTTCCCTGGCGAGCCAGGAACGCTGTACTGGTCTATGGCCGAACCAGCTGGACTGGTACTCGGCTTTTCACAAAAGCACAACGTGCTTAATCCTGCAGCCACAGGCTCACTCCCCATCTATCATAGAAGGGCGGGAGGAACCACTGTGCTGGTAGGGCCAACGCTGCTTAGCCTGGATGTGATTCTACCCGCAGAACACCCGCTTATTCTGCCTGATATCGTTGAGTCATACCGCTGGTTTGGCGAGGCCTGGGTAGCGGCTCTGGCACATCTGGGAGCACAAACACGTATTGTTCCTCCCGCTGAAGCTCACGCTCAACGCGACCAGCGTAAACAGCCTGCAACACGCGAGTATGAGTTGCTGCTGAACCGCGCTTGCTATGGCTCTTTATCTCCCTATGAAGTGGTTGCAGGGCAGCGTAAGGTTGTTGGCTTCGACATGATCCGCCGCCGCTCTGGCACGCTCTTGCAAGCGGGAGTGTTACTACAATGGCACCCGGCAATGCTCGCGCACCAACTTGCCCATACGCCTTCAGAACATACATTATTAGAACAAGGATTATTGGGGCGCGCAGTGGGATTAGATACACTGGTCGGGCGTGTTATAGACAGTGGTGAGGTGATACAGGCCTTTGAGCATATTGTTCTTGCCGATGAATGTATGCGCTTGACGATCAGCTAACGTTTTGCCTATACTACAAAATATTTTAGCTCACGTTTTTTCAAGAGGTTTTTAATGGGAGACAGAACCGCTTCTGGTGCCGTCGAGATGTTGACGACACACGATTTTGAAGCCATGGTTATCGGAGCACATCCAGACGATAACGATTTTAGCTCAGCCGCCACCAGTACATTATGGGCGCGTCAAGGAAAAAAGATAGTCTGGGTCATCATGACAGACGGCACAGAGGGCAGCGAGATTCCAAGTCAGAGTGATGAAGAATTGATGCTCACACGTGAACAGGAACAGCGTGCAGCTTGTGAGGTCTACGGCGTTCAGGCTGTTGAGTTCTTGCGTTTCCGCGACGGCCATCTGGTCAATACAGAAGAGGCACGCAAAGCCGTTGTAAAGCTTATTCGCAAATATCGTCCACGCGTTGTGTTTACTCACGATCCAACGCAACACATTTTTGGGCCAGATCCAGACGAGAATCCTAAAGCCACAGGTTATCTCAACCATCCAGATCATCGCGCAACGGGCAATATTGTCCTGGATGCTATCTTCCCCTTCGCTGGCAACCCACGTTCATTCAAAGAGCTCCTCTTAGAGGACCTTCAACCTTATCGCGTGAACGAAGTGTACCTCTTTGCGAACAGAGATCCCAATACATATATTGATGTCACCGAGACGATTGAGCTCAAAGGCAGAGGCCTTATGCGTCATGCCTCGCAGTTCAATCCAGAAGATAATGAGCGCATGGTTGAACGCATTCGTGAACGAGCAGCATCTGTGGCCAAAGAGGCGAAAGAGAAGAAAGGCCTGGATATGCAGTACGCCGAATCGTTCCGGCGCGTTAAACTGCATGTTCCGCCCGACGCGGAGACACCCACTCCTGGTACAGAGGAATAGATAGCGCAACTACCACAAGAGCCAGTTCGTCACGATGAACTGGCTCTTCTTTATTTGATTGAGGAGTGCTAGAAATACTTCTGGCGTATGCTTACGGCACGCCTATTTGTTTGGCATCACGACGACTGCGAAGCCACCCCAATACTTCAGAAATGTTGCACGTGAAACGATCGTCATGTTAAACTGCGATGAATCAGCGAGATAAACATTATTATCACGGCCACCCCTGAGTACAAGTATATGCCCACCTGTCCAGCGTTGAGGCGGAAAACTGACAATAACTGGTTTTCCTGTATTTGCGATCTTGATAATGTCATCTACTGAAGGGCTATTCAGGTGTATGGCCTTGAAACCAAATTTATCAACGGTGGTGTCGATCCCAGTGGGTCGCAACAAACCCAGTTCAGGTGAGATCTGGCCCAGACCAGCTTCAACCTTGAGGATATCCGCAATTTTATAATTATGCCCATATGAATTTATCACTTCAGTCATTGAAGCGGCGGAACAGGCTGATGGGGCCCACGTATTGAAGTCCTGCGACGAACCATATTGAGCGGGGTCCAATTGATAGACACGCGCCAGTGATTTTGACGCACCTGTCGTCCCCGCAAGCAGATCCTGAAGAGTTGTGTCCGCTTTATTGACTGCAGGGACCGGGGTTGGGGCTGCACCGAATGGTTGGCTCCATGCAAATGTTCCTATGACGCCTGTTCCCGCGAAAAGCGGTCTCATCGCGACCAGACCAACTCCGAAAAGTGCAACCAGGATCAAAACTATCCCCAACCAGGACATTGGCCTGTTTGAACGCGGCGTTAGAAATCGTTTTACATTGAGCAGGTTTCCTAAACTTAACAATCCATCTTCTAGCTGAACAGTGTCGCGCCTTGGCTCCTTCATCACCGCTATCCTTGTACCCCGCCTTGGCTCTGGCTCAAATTCCATTACATATTTACGCGCAGGCAGAGTTTGTGACCTATACACTCGCTCAGTTGCCTGGTACATACGGCTACCCGCACGAAATTCGCGCTCACGCGCCGTCTCACGTGTGCTGGCACGTGGAGCAGTCGTTGCGCGTGTGGCGTAAGATACCTTTCGTGAAGTGGGCGTTTGCGCTTTGGGAGAAAGGAATAATCCTGCAAACGTTATAGTGAGGGCGATAGTAAAGAGAGTCAGCAGGACAATGATCATTAAAAGCTCCTCTTGAGTATTTGCGGTCTGGCCCTTGCTAAATAATTTACCTACTTACCTATAATACAAGGGCGGGCAATGGCTACTGGCTACACAACCGGCACTTCTAAATATACCATTACATACGCCGATCATCAATATCCCTCAAGCTACGCAAATACTTCTTACACTAGAAATCAAACCGTACAAAGGAACCCAGAACTACTCTTAACTCTTTTTTGCTTGCCATTTTAGAGCCCTATGTGTATACTTCTCCTCTGGGGCAAACTGAGCCAATGTCTTTCACTGCCCACTTGAGGGTGCTGCAACTGGTGTGATGACATAACAGCCTGGATAGTATATCATACGGATGATGTCTGGCACTATCAACATTTTAAGAACAGTGAGGCAACATTCTATGTATATTTACTACATCCTCCATGGCACGCAGGGTGACCAACCAATCGAGCAGGAAGGCGACTTGACAGAAGAGTTGCTCCCCGGCATCGATCTAAGCGATGGCCCGATAACGATCAATGCACTTGTCCAAAAATTACAGGATACAGCTGATACGGTTGCATGGGAGGCCTGCGATCTGACGAACGATTTCTTCGATCGCGAAGACAACTACATCTACTTCCATAATCGCTGGATACGCCGCTCAGATGCTCCCTGGCGCAAAGATCGCAATAACTAAGTATGTACCACTTTATAATGGGAGATATCTATGCCGGTACTCGCAGGATGGCTAACAGGGGAGCAGGTGCCCCCGGAGATTATTGATCAGACGCTGGCTG
>Ga0302321_100005791_pt1 | contig 10834 bp, 6 predicted proteins | sample Fen_T0_1_FD_202505 | JGI IMG/M metagenome (GOLD analysis project Ga0302321, IMG submission 202505) | Peat permafrost microbial communities from Stordalen Mire near Abisko, Sweden - Fen_T0_1 | ecosystem: Environmental > Terrestrial > Soil > Wetlands > Permafrost | place: Sweden: Abisko...
TGCTCGATGAATTCGTCCACGGGCTTGCCGGCTTTGACGAGCATCATCACGCGGCGCGGGCGTTTGAGTTTGGAAACCATCTCCTCGATGGAATGGGCGCCGATGACTTTGGTTCCCTTGGCTTCGTTGGCGAGAAAATGGTCGACTTTCTCGACCGTGCGATTGTAAGCGACCACGGTAAAGCCGTGGTCGTTCATGTTGAGAATTAGGTTCTGGCCCATGACGGCCAGGCCGATCAGTGCGATATCGCCTTCAGGTTGCATGCTCGTGGTTGTTGGTGAAATTCCTAAATCTGGGGCAACGATACAAAACCCGACCGCACCCGCCAGAAAAATTTCTTCGGCCTTTGGATCGAGCGTCTACTTTGCCAACAACTTAAGCGGTGAATTGTTATCTTTTCCCCGAGCTGACATGGCGGCGGTGCTGGAACTAGATTGGCTTTCTGCTCGGTGGCTGGCGGAATAGAACGCCCACTTCTTGGGAACAATCATTTGCACAATCGCGCGGCAGGAAATGTCTCGTTTTTGTGATTTTTGGCCTGCTTTTTGGATTGCGAAAGGCGCGCACCGAAATCGGGGCGGCCGGTTTTTGCCGCAGGAATTTCAGTTCGTAGGGTCGCAGGCCTGACAGTTGGGAGTGCTCTGGCTTCAGCTTTGCTGATTTTCGACTGAAGTCATCTTCATTGTCCAAGGCGGGAATTTCCTTCTTGGTCCGATCCGGGCCCGATTTCCCAAAGAGATTAGCTTACGTTGGACAGCCGGTGCGGCAGGTTTTGGCGGAACTTAAGCATGCCAAAGTGCTTTTTTTGTGAACCTGGCGGGCTGGGCGGAATGGTTCATGCAACAGTTGGCATCATCAGACGTACGCACACAAGTGGAAATTTGTCTGCACCGCTTCACGAAACGAAATCAGCGGCGCTGGTCTTACTTTTTCGGGCAATGCTCTCGCATCGCGCTCCAGGTGGCGGCTCCACGTCTCTCCGGCGATTTCTTTGGCACCCTTTCCGACCAATAACTCCTAACGACATATGAAGACAAGTAAGCATCTGCAACCCCGCTGCACGCCGCCCTCAATGCTGGTCCGGTGGCATCGCGGCATCCCCACGTTGGTGGTGGCCTTCGGCCTTGCTGGTGGTTTTGCCGGCGTCGCCTGGGGCGGCAACGACGCCACGAAAATTGGCAGCGGCGAGGGTGAAACCAATACCGCCGCGCGCGCGCTGTTGAAATTAAGCGTGGAGGACTTGATGAACATCACCGTGACGTCGGTTTCGAAGAAGGCGGAGAAACTCTCCACCACGCCCGCAGCCATCGCCGTGATTTCTCAGGATGACATTCGCCACGCCGGAGTCACCACGATACCGGACGCGTTGCGTTTGGTTCCGGGCGTTCAAGTCGGTCGGGTTGATTCCCATCAATGGGCGGTGGGTGTGCGTGGGTTCAACGACACGATCTCGCAAAAATTGCTGGTGCTCATGGACGGGCGCAGTGTCTACACCCCATTGTTTTCAGGGGTGTTGTGGCAGTCGCAGGACACGATGCTGGAAGATTTGGATCGAATTGAAGTCATTCGGGGTCCGGGCGGTACGGTCTGGGGTGCGAATGCGGTGAATGGCGTGATCAGCATGGTTTCGAAGCCGGCGAAAGAAACTCAGGGCCTGTTGGTCAGCGGCGGTGGCGGTTCCTCACAACAAGCACTGACCGCAGCGCGCTACGGGGGCCGGTTGGACGACCACACTTTTTATCGGGTGTATGGCAAATACGCCATTTGGGATGATTTCCCCCTGGTCGGTGGTGGGCGAAACAATGATGGCTGGTGGCGGGCTCAGAGTGGTTTCCGGCTGGATCATGAAGCTTCGGACGCGAATCTGTTCACGTTGCAAGGGGACTACTACGCGTCGATTGCAGACGGCTCGGCGCCGCTGATCCAACCCGTGCCACCATCCAATAATTCATTGGACACTCAATGGGAGCAACAAGGCGGAAATCTCCTGGGCCGGTGGACTCACACCATTTCGGCCGAATCGGAATTCAGCCTCCAAGCCTACTACGACTATACGGACTGGAACTACGCCCAGCTTCAACATCAACTCCACACGATCGATCTGGACAGCCGATATCGTTTCCAACTGGGGGCCCGGCAAGAGATTGTCTGTGGTGGTGGTTACCGAGTGAATGCTGCCCATACCACGCCGAGTGCCGTGGCCTCATTCAACGAGCAGCGCCGGAGCGATCAACTGTTCAACGTCTTCGTGCAGGATGAAATCACTCTGGTGCCGGAGCGGTTGCGGTTCACGATGGGCAGCAAGGTGGAGCACAACGACTTTACCGGATTTGAATACGAACCCAGCGGTCGGCTCTCGTGGACCCCGCATGACCGCCATACCTTTTGGGCGTCCGTGTCGCGGGCCGTGCGCACCCCGTCTCAATTCGAAAGCGATGCGCGGGTCAACTTGAGCGCCCTGCCGGCGAATCCGCCGTTTAATCCGCTCCCGACTCTGGTGGTAGTGGCCGGCAGTCCTGCCTTCGAGTCGGAGACGCTGGTTGCCTATGAACTGGGTTATCGCGTCCAGCCGCATGAAAACCTCAGCTTCGACCTCACCGGATTCCTGAACTCATATGACAATTTGAGAGGAACCTCCGAGCGGACGGATTTCAGCACCGCGCCCTCGGGCTACGTGACCGTGGTATCAGATTTGGTGAACAACCGGAGTGGCGACATTTACGGGGGCGAACTGGCGGTCACCTGGCAGTTGGCGGACTGGTGGCGGTTGTATGGCAGCTATACCTTGACGAAAACCGATTTGAAGGCACCGCCGAATGCGCTCACGGGCGCCCCGACTTCCTTTGACGAAAGCAGCCCACAGCATCAATTCTCGCTGCGCTCCAGCATGGCTCTGGGGCGGGATGTGGACCTGGATGCCAGTTTTCGCTGGGTGGACCACATCGTCAGTTCAGGAGCCCAAAATCCGGGCCTCGTCCAGCCCAGCAGCACCATTCCGAGTTACGCGACCGTTGACGTGCGGTTGGCCTGGCGTCCGGTCAGGAATCTGGAATTTTCCATTGTCGGGCAAAATTTGTTCGAGCCTCGGCACCGGGAATTCAATCCCACCTTCATCAGTACCAAATATGCCGAAGTGCCACGCAGCGTGTTTGGCAAGCTGACCTGGAGTTTCTGAACGCTTCGGGCGATTTCTCCCAGCGCTCATGCATCATAAATCCAACATTTGCCGCAACTGGCTGGTTGGTTTGGCCTGCCTCTGGCTGACCGCCGGCGGAGGGTTTTCTGCGGGCAAGAATAGCGGCGTGAGCGAATACCAAGTCAAGGCAGCGTTCCTCTACAATTTCATAAAGTTCACCGACTGGCCGGGCCGGACCTTTGCCAGTGCCGAAGCGCCTATTGTGATCGGCATCGTAGGCGATGACCCGTTCGGTAAAACGCTGGATGATGTCGTCAAAGATGAATTGGTGCACCAACGGCCGCTTATCCTGAAGCGCTTTCGTGCCGATGAAGATCTGGGCAGCTGTCAGGTGTTGTTTATCTGCAATTCTGAGAAAGAACGAGTGGCGGCGTTGTTGAATCAACTCAAAGGGAAGCCAGTTTTGACCACGAGCGACGCTCCCGGTTTCGCCGAACAAGGCGGGATGGTGAACCTCCTCCTCGTGAAAGATTCGGTGAAGCTGGAAATCAATCAAGCGGTCGCTGAAGCCAGCGGACTCCAGATCAGCGGCAAACTGTTGAGCCTGGCCCGGATTGTGAAATCGAAATGAGCGCTCGCGATATTTTCCATTTATGAACCGCTTTCGAAATCTTCCCATCAAGCGGAAAATGCTGCTGACCAACCTCATCATCTCCGGGGCGGTGGTGATTGCAGCGACCGCTGCGCTGTTCGTGTTTCAAATCCTGAACTTTCGCACCAATTTCCAGCGCGATACCGCCACCTTGGCCGCGGTCATCGCAAACAACAGCACCGCGGCCCTGGCGTTCAATGATGCGAAAGGCGCCGCCGAGGTGGTAAACTCGCTGACCGCGAATCCCGCCGTGGTCGCCGCCAGCCTGGTCCGTCCGGACGGTTCGGTGCTGGCGAGTTTGGGCGATACCAACAGCGCCTCGGTTCTGTCGCGGTTTCCGCCCGCCGGAGAAGCCCGGTTCGCCGGTTGGCATCTATTCCACACCGAGTCGGTGAAACTGGATCAGGAGAAAGTGGGCACCCTCTTTCTGCTGGCGAACTACCGCCATACCTTCATGGAGCTTGTGAACTTTTATGGCCGGGTGATCGGCGGCGTGATGCTGTGCTCCTTCGCCCTCGCCATGTTCCTGTCCGGCAAACTGGGGCGCATCCTCACGCATCCGCTGCTCCAATTGGCCGAGACCGCTCGCGTCGTCGGCGAAAAACAGGACTACTCCGTGCGCGCGGTCGCCAGCAGCCAGGGCGACGAATTGGGCCTGCTCACCGAGGCGTTCAACCACATGCTGGGCCGCATTCAGAATCAGGACGCCGCCCTCAGCCTGTCCCAGCAGAAGATGAAAGCGCTGATCCACTCGATTGACGGCGTCGTCTGGGAATGGGATCCGCGCCAGCGGGCCTTCACCTTTATCAGTCCCCAGAGCGAACGACTGCTGGGGTATCCGCCGGAGCGCTGGATTGGCGATCCGAATTTTTGGAACCGGATTGTCCATCCGGAAGATCTGGAGCGCGCCACCAAAGCCGCGGCCGAAGCGGCTCAACGGCGTCAGTCCTATTCCTATGAATATCGGATGCTCGCCGCCGACCACCGCGTGGTATGGATCCGTGAGAGCGGCGTGATCCAGGTGGAGCAGGATCAGGCGGTGGCGTTTCGCGGTATTTTTATTGACGTGACCGAACAGAAGCGCGCGGCCCTGGAACTCGCGCAATTGAACGACCAGATCGCCCAGACCCAGCGGCAGGCCGGGATGGCGGAAGTTGCCACGGGCGTGCTCCACAACGTCGGCAACGTGCTGAACAGCGTCAATGTTTCCGCCGCGTTGCTCCGCGACAGCGTCCACAAATCGCAGATCCATACCTTGTTGAAGGCCACCAGTCTGTTGCGCGATCACCTTGGCGATACCGCCGCGTTTCTCACGCAGGATCCGAAAGGTCTGAAGCTGCCAGGGTTCTTCATCAAGCTAGGCGATCACCTCGCGGCGGAGCAGCAGGTCTGGCAAAAGGAATTGGATGGTCTCGGCAAAAACATCGAGCACATCAAAGAGATCGTGGCCATGCAACAGAACTATGCCCGACTCTCCGGAATCAATGAAGCGTTGGAAGCGAAGGAACTCGTCGAAGACGCGGTACGCATCAACGAAAGCGCCTTCAGTCGCCACGGTGTCACCTTGGTGCGCGAATATCAAGACGTGCCCCGGGTGGGGGTGGACAAGCACAAGGTGCTGCAAATCCTCATCAACCTGTTGCGGAACGCCAAGTACGCCATGGATGATTCCGGCAAGAGCGAAAAAATTCTGACCGTAGCCGTCCGGGCCGCCGAGCGGCGCGTTCGCATTGAAGTGCGCGACAACGGCATCGGGATCGCCCCGGACAATCTGGCCCGGATCTTTCAGCACGGCTTCACGACGAAAAAGGACGGGCACGGTTTTGGCCTGCACAGTGGGGCTAACGCCGCCCGCGAAATGGGCGGCCGGCTGTTCGCTCACAGCGACGGTCCCGGCCAAGGCGCCGTCTTCACCCTCGAATTGCCGGTGGCCGGCACTGACACGGCGCGCTCCAAGAAATCCGACCCAGCGGCGGTCGGCAATTGTCACCACGAGATATGAACACCACCGAGCTGACCAAACTTTCCCATCGTCTGCTGGTCATCGACGACAATCCGCGAATTCACGAGGACATCCGGAAGATTCTCTGTCCCGCCGCGATCGGGGATCTGGCCGAAGACGCGGCGGAGTTGTTTGGGGACGTTCCCAGCACCAGCCAGCTTTCGGATTTTGAAATCGATTCCGCCCATCAGGGCCAGGAAGGGCTGGCGTTGGTGGAAAAATCCTTGGCCGAGGGCCGCCCGTATTCCTTGGCCTTTGTGGATGTGCGCATGCCGCCGGGTTGGGATGGCATCGAGACGATTCAGCACATCTGGAAGTGCCATCCGGATCTGCAAGTCGTGATTTGCACCGCGTACTCGGACCATTCTTGGGACGGGATCATTCAAAAACTCGGAAAGTCTGACAGCCTGCTGATTCTGAAAAAGCCGTTCGATAACGTCGAGGTGCTGCAGCTTGCGCATGCGCTGACCAAGAAATGGGTTGTAACCCGCCAGGCCCGGAGTCGCCTGGATAATCTGGAGTCCGTGGTCGAACGTCGCACGGCGGAATTGGTCCGGGCCAATGAGCAGTTGCGGGCCGAGGTGGCGCGGCGTTCGGAAGTCGAGGCCGCACTGCGCCAATCCGAGGAGCGATTCCATAAGTCGTTTGAAGCCGCGCTCGTCGCGCTGGCGATTCTCCGGGCGGACACGCTGGAACACACCGACGTCAACGGCAGCTACCTGTCGCTCATTGACCAGCCGCGCGAGGCGGTGATTGGCAAAACCCCGATGGAACTCAACCTGCCGGAGAACGGCGCTTGTTTTGCCGCGGCGATCAAGACGCTGCGGACCGGGCAGCAGATTCACAATCTGGAACTGAACTTCCGCTGTGGCGCCAACGTGATCAAACAAACGCTGGTGTCGATTGTGCCGCTGCTGCTGGGCGAGAGGGCCTGCTTCCTCGCCGCCGTACTCGATATCACCGACCAGCGCCGCCTTGAATCCCAGTTGCGGCAATCGCAAAAAATGGAAGCCATCGGCCAGCTCGCTGCTGGGGTCGCGCACGACTTCAACAACCTCCTAACGATTATCATCGGGCATGCCAGCATCCAGCTCATGAAGGCGAGCGTGGACCTGGATGTCGGCAAATCGTTTCAGCAGGTCAAGCTCGCGGGCGAACGCGCCTCCGGGCTTACCCGCCAATTGCTGGCGTTCAGCCGCAAGCAGGTCCTGAAGCGCCAGGCGGTGGACGTCGCGCACACGGTCCGGAACATGGAGAAGATGCTCGCCCGGCTCGTGGGTGAAACCATTGTCTTCGAAGTGCGGTGCGCGGAAAATCTTCCGTGCGTTCTCGCCGACGAATCCAGTTTGGAACAGGTGCTTCTCAATCTGGTGGTCAACGCCCGCGACGCCATGCCGGATGGCGGCAAGCTAACCATTTCCGTTGATGCCGCGGACCTCACCCAGGCGGATGTGCGGCGGCACGAAGATGCCCGGGAAGGGCGCTTCGTCATTCTGGTGGTGACCGACACGGGCTGCGGCATGGATGCTGAGACGCAACGCCGGTTGTTCGAGCCATTCTTCACCACCAAGCCCGTGGGCAAAGGCACAGGCTTGGGCCTTTCCACGGTTTATGGCATCGCCAAACAACACGAAGGTTGGATTGAATTGCAGAGTCAGATGGGAGCTGGCACCACCTTCCGCATCGTGCTGCCCGCCACGAATGAGGTTGCCAAACCCCGGGAAACCTCGTTCATCGTCAAGCGTTCTGCGGATCATCAGGAACGGATCTTGGTCGTCGAAGATGAGCCGCAGGTGCGCGCGTATGTTTGCGACGCATTGCGCCATCACGGCTATCAGGTGCTGGATGCCGACTGCGGGCAGAAAGCCCTCGATGTCTGGCAGGGGGCCGGGGCCAACGTCGACCTGTTGCTCACAGACATGGTGATGCCCAATGGAATCAGTGGCGGGACGCTGGCGAGAATGCTCCGCGAGCGGCAGCCGGATTTGAAAGTCATCTACATGTCCGGGTATAGCCCCGAAATCACTGCCAACGGTGACCTGCTCAACGAGGCCCACAATTTTTTGCCGAAACCTTTCAGTCAGGGCAAGCTGCTCGACATCGTGGATTTTGCCATGAACCCGAAGGAGCGCGCTCAGCCCGAAACTTCCCTGGTGGCGCCGACGCCTGTGGCGGCAACCGCGTGACCCTGCGCCTCAAGCCGCCGCGCCCAACTGCAACCGCACATCCCCTTCGAGCAGCGTCTTGAGGTTCGGCCAGTTCGCCTCGTTCATACCGTTGAAAGCATTGAGATAAACGGCCACGGCTTCCGGTGGATGTTTGGCCAGCAATGTGTCCACGGCGGCTTTCAACTTCGCGTCCTCGACGGCAGCCGGCAAATCTTCCACCACGCCATTTTCGTTGGCGATGCCGAGCGCATTCAAAAAATCCACGAGCATGGCGGTATGCTTTTTCACCAGCCAGGTGCGGAGCAGTGTGCCCGCGGCAACATCAAGATTCGGGCGCGCCAAATTGGCGAGCATGGTGGCGTGGCGCTCCGTCTTGGCCTGACGCTCCAGGAAAACCGGACGCAGCTTTTTTGCCTCGGCCACGGCCTGGAGGATGGCGCGATACGTGGGCTTCTCGGTTTCAAACGTGAACGTGAGAATTTCGTTCGCCAGCGAGGGCGACATGAAGCCGAACAATTCGTATGACTTGAGCATCTTTTGTCAGGCTAAAGTCTAAAGTCTGACTCCTCTGGTCAAGCCGCGAGTTACGCCGGCAGCGCCAACATCCAAGCTCCAAGCACCAGAAAACCTCCAAACTTCAACCTCCAAAGCCCCCGATCTTCTGCTGCCGCGACAACCGACCAGTTTTCTTTCCGGCGCCACGCGTCGGGTTGTTCGCCGGAGATTTGGAAATTGGAGCTTCTCTGGAGCCTGGCGGTTGGTGCTTGAAATTTCTGATCACCCCACCGTCGTGATCGCCAGCTTGTGTTTTTCCGCTAAGGCCGCGCACGCTTCCTGTTCCAACACCAAGCTGCGCCCGGACTCGAACGCCAGCACCGCCACGCCGGATTTGGCGCACGTTTCCAACGTCTGCGGGCCGAGGCAGGGCACGTCGAACCGCATGTCGTGATTCAACTTCGCAACCTTCACCGCCACGGCACCACCATCTTTGCCCGCCAGTTCGCCGCCACGCGCGAGACATTTGTCCGTGCCCTCGAAACCCTCCACCGCCAGCACCGTACCTTCCTTCACCACGACGAGTTGCCCGATTTCCAAATTTGAAACTTCCTTCGCGATACGAAAACCAAACTCGACGTCCACGCGCTGCTCCTCCGACAATTTGCGTCCGAGTCGGAATCCAGCGCCCGGCATCAGCGGTTGCAGCCACGGCGTCGCTTCGATCAATTCCACGCCATCCTTCTTCAACTCGTCGGCGATCGCCCCGAAAATCGTGTGCGCGTTGCGTTCCTTGAGTTTGAACAGCACGCCCATCGCACGGAGATCGGGGCGCACATCGAAAAGGTTTTTGGGCGCGATCTGACCGAGCATCACGCACTGCTTCACGTTCTGATCGGTAAATGCGCCGATGAGTTTCGAGAGTTGTCCGACCTTGACCCACACCACCTCGTCCACCAGCAAAGCGAGGGACGGATCGGTCTCGCCCTCGAACGCGACTGCGACGATCCGTTTCACCCCCATGGCCCGAGCTTGTTTGGCAAACAACAGTGGCAGCGAGCGATTGCCCGCGAGGATGCCGATGGATTCAACCAGTGAACTCACGGCCGGGACGGTAACGGGTTTTCCTCCGGTGGCGCAATTCCAAGGTTGTCCTCGGTGGGGGGTACACTGGGTTCGCGCGGGGTCGCCGGGGCCGGGATTAAAATTTTCTGACCAACGCGAAGCTGGCGTGGATCCAAACCGGGATTAGCTTGGAGCAGATCATGGATCGAAACATTTCGTCCCAATCTCGTCACGGCACGAGCGATGGCGAGAATCGAATCACCTTGATGAACGAGATAAACATCGCTCGCCGCAGGAACGAGGCTGGTTGTGTCATCAGCCTCGGTAGTGCTGGGCGTCGGCTCCGCCTCCACGATCCGTTCCGGGGGTTCAGCCACGTCCGGCTGCGGGTGGTAAGGTTTCGGATTTCCCGCTTCATCCAGTACCGGGAACCAGCGCATGCGATCCGCCTGTTCACCGATGGCCGTTTTGCGACAACGGCGCACCAGCGCCTTGTAAAACAAGTCCGCGGTTTCCGGATCGCGATTCTTCAACCACGAGCCGGCGGTACAAAGCACACGCGCCGTCTCGGCCGAATTGTCCGGCAGCAACTTCGCTGCTTCCCATGCGAGAAACGCCGCCTGAAAACGGTAATGAAAACGTTGCTCCGGATCCGCACGATGCTGGGCGGCCCGGTTCAGTTCCGCTTCACTGGCGATGTTGATTTTTGCCTCCGTTTTATTCGTGCTGCGATCTTCCCACGTCAAACCCCAATCATAGCTGCCGCCATGAATGAACCAATCCGGCGCCAGCTCGGTGCCGAGTAGCTCCATTCCGTCCACGCGCGCGATCTTGGCGGCGGCGAACAGCGCCTGCGCGCGTGGCGCGGCAGGTGCGGATTCATTCCACCCCGCATCGAGAGCATTCAGCAATTCCGCGCATTTCGGCTGCATCGGCAGTGGAAAGTAGGATTGCGCCTCGCGTCCGCGGGATTCCCGCGCCAAGCGCCGTGCCAACAAATATCGGATTTGATTCGGGGCCGCCACCGGCAATGGCTCATCGTCAACCGCCGCGTCCGTCTCTGTCCGGACGTCCAATGAGTTGGTGCGAACGGTCTGGGGCGTTGCCGGCCATTCCCGATCCACGTAAGCCTTCAGTTCCTCCACCGTCAACACCCGCTCCGCCACGTACGCGGCATCTTCCCAAAAGTTGGCTCGCAGCAGCGCATCCAATGCTTGCGGAAATTCACCGCGACTCAGCGAAAGTACGCCCAGCTCACCCAATACCTGTTCGCGGGCAAGTCGCACAGGGTAAGAATCGTCGGGCACGCGCAACCC
>Ga0302321_100005792_pt1 | contig 10833 bp, 7 predicted proteins | sample Fen_T0_1_FD_202505 | JGI IMG/M metagenome (GOLD analysis project Ga0302321, IMG submission 202505) | Peat permafrost microbial communities from Stordalen Mire near Abisko, Sweden - Fen_T0_1 | ecosystem: Environmental > Terrestrial > Soil > Wetlands > Permafrost | place: Sweden: Abisko...
CGGCTGCACGTGGCCGGCGGGCGGGGGGCGTACGTCCCGCGGGGCTTCGAGGAGGCGGTGCGGTTCGAGTCCTCCGAGGGGACGCGGTACCTGCTGCCGCGCGCCACGCCGCTCTATTCGGAGCTGGGGAGCATCGCCGGTACGACGGTGGTGTTCCAGGACGTGACGCGGCTGATGCGGTTCGACGAGCTCAAGAACGACCTGGTGGCCGCGGTGGCGCACGAGTTCCGGACGCCGCTCACGTCGCTGCGCATGGCCATTCACCTCTGCCTGGAGGGGATGGTCGGGTCGCTCACCGAGAAGCAGGCCGATCTGCTGAGCGCTGCGCGGCAGGACTGCGAGCGGCTCCAGTCGATCGTGGACGACCTGCTCGACCTGTCGCGCATCCAGGCTGGGCGGGTGGAGCTGCAGCGGCGCCCGCTCGCGGCCGGGGCGCTGTTGCAGGACGCGGGCGCGTCGAACCGGAGCACCGTGGCCGGCGCCAAGCTGGAGCTGGTGGTGAATCCACCGGACCCGTCACTCTCTGTGTCGGCCGATCCGGAGCGGATGCAGCTCGTGCTCTCGAACCTGCTCGCGAACGCCGTGCGGCACACGCCCGCGGGCGGGAAGGTGGAGCTGCGCGCGGTGCCGGTGGAGGGGGCGATCCGGTTCGAGGTGGTGGACAACGGCGAGGGGATCCCGCGGCAGTACCAGGAGCGGATCTTCGAGAAGTTCTACCGGGTGCCCGGGGCGAAGAAGGGCGGCGTGGGGCTGGGACTCTACGTGTCGCGGGAGATCGTCCAGGCGCACGGGGGCGAGATGGGGGTGGAGAGCACGCCGGGAGAGGGGAGCGTCTTCTGGTTCACGTTACCCAGGGTGGAGGAGCAGGCGGAGGTCGCGGCGACGGGGGCGACGGCGGGGTGAGCTCGGTCCCCTCGAGCCCGTCCGTCCGTGCGTCGAGCGCTCGCCGGCCTGCGCCTCACGTTCGCCCAGGCCACCTACTGTCGCCGGTTCGCGAACCGCGGACGCAACAAAGCTATATGCTTGTTTTCTTTGTGTTTTAAGACGATCGTACGCCGTTCGCGAATCACAGACAGGTCGGCACCAACATTATGTTTTTATTTGGTTAACTTCCGTATACGATTTGTAGCGTGGTCCTAAAGCCGCAAGACATCATGATCGCGGTAAAGGCTGCTCTCCTCGAGACTGGCGTCCGGTTCGAATATTCGGAGGTCGCGAGGTCACTGGGGTTGAGCCGGTCCGAGGCGCACGCGGGAGCCCTCCGCTGCCTGCAGGCCAGACTCCTCGTCAACCGGCCCGAGATGGTGCGGCCCTACCCTGTCGCCAACAGAACGAACCTGCTCGAATTCCTCATTCATGGAGTGAAGTACGCATTTCCGCCTGTGCACGGTGGGATGGCGCGCGGTGTCCCGACAGGGCACGCGGCCCCGGTGCTGCGGAAGTACTTTGCCGAGTCGGAAGCCCTGCCGCCCGTCTGGCCGGACCCAATGGGCATCGTGCGAGGCAGAGCGTTCGAGCCGCTGTACCGTTCGGCTCCCAAGGCAGCATCTCTCGACCCGTCGATGTATGAGGCTCTTGCTTTGATCGATGCGATTCGCGGAGGCAGAGCGCGGGACCGCGAAATCGCCGAGCGCCTGCTCGGGGACGTCCTCATGCAATCGCGAGACAGGCACCATGAGCACCAACCTCGAAGCACTTGAGCGCGTCGCGAAGCGCCTCGGGCCGCTCAAGGACGCGCTCGTATTCGTCGGGGGTGCGGTCACGGAGATCCTCGTCACCGATCCCGGTGCTCCCGAGCCACGGATCACCCTCGACATCGACGCAGTCGTCGAGGCGAGGACCCGCCGCGAGTACTACGGCTTTGCGGACAAATTGCGTGCCGCTGGGTTCTCTGAGGATCGGTCCGAAGGCGCGCCGCTGTGCCGCTGGGTCGTGGACGGCGTCAAGGTCGACCTCATGCCGCCCGACGAAGAGGTTCTGGGATTCTCGAACCGATGGTATTCGGCCGCCCTCGCGAATGCGTCGGTGATTTGCCTCCAGCAGGGGACGAAGATCAGGGTGGTGACCGCTCCCTACTTCGTCGCGACGAAGCTGGAGGCGTTCGCTGGGCGTGGACGCAACGACTTCACCGCCAGCCACGACATCGAGGACATCATCGCCGTGGTGGACGGTCGCCCCGAGCTCGTCCAAGAGATACTCAGCGCGCCAGCCGACGTGCGCCGACACGTCTCCGAACAGATCAGATCGTACCTGGACACGAGCGCGTTCCTGGACGCAATCTCAGGCCACCTTCCGCCGGACGACGCGAGCCAGCGACGAGCGCCGCTGGTGATCCAGCGCCTCCAAGCTCTTGCCGCCGCCGACAAGACACCGTCGATCTCGTAGTCCTCGGGGGGCCACTACCGCCCATGTCGGGCCGCTTCCTCCGGCACGAGATGCTCGCCTTCAGCGGACGGCTGTACCGCCAGCGACGCTATCGCTTCCTCTGACTCGGACAAGCTTGGGCCGGGTTGAGGTCGGCGGATGAAGACATTCCCCGGCTCGTGACGTACAGTCTCGGCAGCGCCCGAGGTCGCACGCGCAGGGCGCTCTCGGGAGGCGACGATCTTCGCGATTCTGCTCGCCCTGGTGTTCCAGGGCACCGACGATCAGGCCGCCGCAGATCACGCGGCGGGGCTTCTCCATGCTGCGCATCCGAAGCAGGTTGACCTGGTGGCGCACACCTACGCGAGCCGCTGCCTCGCGGCGGTCACGTCCCTCGAAATCGGTGGCGGACGGGAGCTGCTGCTGGTGGAGACCGAGGACGTCGGTGGGATCTTTCTAGGTGGCCGGGAGCTTGGTATTGCAGATGGTGCCTGCGACCCGGGCGGAAATCACGGAGGACGCGCCTGGTTTCTCGAGCTGGTGCAGGGGACGCCTGCGCGGGCGAAGCTCCTCAGCAAAGTCGAGGTGGGGCGCAATCGTGACGACGGAAGTGTTCGAGCCCAGATGGCCCGATTGGCGGGGAAGCCGCTCCTGATCGATGTGCACTGGGGGTTGGACAACGAATCCGACGGTGCCTGCTCGAACCGGGACGTCTGGCGGGTCCGTGACACAAAGCTCGAGCGCCTCCTCCGCTTCCCGTCCTGTAGCTCGGGAGATGGCCCAGATGGCTACGTGACCTCCTCCGGATTCTCGGCCGACGCCGACTCTCCATTGGGCGTGGGCGAGGTGCAGGTCGAAGCCTGGCACAAGGAGGAATCGCGTAGCGAGAGCGGACCGGATTTCAGGGTCCAGATGACCGGGACCTACGTCGTCGGTGAAGAATCAGTCCGCGTGCTGCGCGCGTTGGCGACGCCGTCGGCGAGCTCCACACTGCCGCCGTCGAAGGCCGGCGACTATCGCCCAGACGGTAACCGCGATGACGATCCAGCCCGGCTATGGCAAGAGCCCAGCGCTGTTCCGGGCCAACGCCCGGCCCCGGCGCGTGCGTATCGAGGCGGGGGCCCAGCGAGCGGTCGAGTGGGAGCTGCGGGACGCGTTCGAGCCCCAGCGGCTGGAACTCCCGACAGGCGCGTCAGGAGTGAAAGTGACGAGGGTGAAGATGACTGTGCTGAGCGTGTGGCCCGGGGAGCGTTTCAAGGACATGTGCGTCTCCGAGATCTTCGCGGAGGGGCGGTTCTGACTGAAGACCGTGTCCGGCGTGCGGGTCGTTGATCCCGTAGGTCCCGCCCGCCCCCCCTACCTCCCATACTTCTTCCGCTTCCGCCACAGCGTGGACGCGTCGATCCCCAGGATCTTCGCCGCGTCCTCCAGGGTCGGCGCCCGCGCCATCACCCTCAGGATCTGCTCCCGCTCGATCTCGTCCAGCGTGTAATCCCCGCCGAGGTGCGGCGCTCCCGAGGCCTGCGCCGCGATCCGCTCCGGGAAGGCCTCCGGCTCCAGCACCTGCCCGCCGGTCATGATCAGCGCCCGCTCCACCGCGTTCCGGAGCTCGCGCACGTTCCCGGGCCAGGTGTGCGCGGTCAGCACCCGCTCGGCCTCCTCCGCCAACTCCGGCACCGGCCGCCCCGATGACCGCGCGAAGAACGCCACGAACCGCCGCGCCAGCGCCAGGATGTCTTCGGGCCGATCCCGCAGCGCCGGCACCGTCACCTCCACCACGTTCAACCGGTAGAGGAGGTCCTCCCGGAACCGCCCCGCCTTCACCTCCGACTCCAGATCGCGGTTGGTCGCGGCCACGATCCGCACGTCGGCGACCCGCGTCTGGTTCTCCCCCAGCCGCTCGAACTTCTTCTCCTGCAGAAACCGGAGCAGCTTGGCCTGGAGCGTCGGCGAGATCTCCGAGATCTCGTCCAGGAACAGCGTCCCGCCCTCGGCCGCCTCCACGCGCCCAACCTGGTCCCGCACCGCCCCGGTGAACGCGCCTCGCGCGTGGCCGAAGAGCTCACTGGCGAGTAGCTCCTCACTCAGCGTGGGGCAGTTGACCGTCACGAACGGTCGATCGCGCCTCGGCGAGAGGGCGTGCAGCGCCCGCGCCAGGACCCCCTTGCCGGTCCCGTTCTCGCCGCGCAACAGCACCGCGACCTCGTGCCCCGCCGCCCGCGTCAGCACCTCGATGGTGGCCCGCATGCGCGGCGACTCGGTCGCCAGCTCCACCTCGGGCGTCGCTTCTTCCAGGCGCGACCGGAGATCGAGCAGCCGGTTCTCCACCACCCGCCGCTCGCGCACCCGCTCCACCACGTGCCGGATCTGCGCCGGAGTGAACGGCTTGGGCAAGTAGTCCCGCGCGCCTCGCCGCACCGCCTCCACCGCGGTCTCGAAGGTCGCGTACGCCGTCACGATCACGATGTCGAGGCCGGCGCGCTCCGCCAGGAGCTGCGCGAGCAGGTCCATGCCGCTCTCCTGCCCCAGCCGCAGATCGACGAAGGCCAGGTCGAAGGGCTCCATCCGGAGCGCCTCGACCGCCGCCGCTCCGGTGGCCGCCTCCCGCGCCTTGCACCCCAGCCCCTCCAGGCAGATGACCAGAGTGCTGCGGATGTTCCGCTCGTCGTCAACCACCAGCACCCGAAGGGGCGGAGGGGCGGCAGGCGATGGGGTCATGGTGGTCGGCTCCTGTCGTGTTGCTGCGCGGTCTGACGCAGGCGATGGATACGGCCTCCCGCGCACACCGTCAACGTCGCATCCTGCGCCTCTTCCTTGGCCCACGTTCACGCCGATCTTGGGCCGGAACGTGACGTCCAGCAGCCGGCGAGCGGGCCGTCAGCCGCCGGCCTTCCGCGCATAATAGCGCTGCAACACCTGGAAGGCCTGCTTGCGCACCCCGCGCTCCGAGATGAGCCCCTTGCGGTTCCAGAAGTCCTGGATCCCGGCCAGCGGGCGCCGCGGCGACCGGAAGTCGGTCAGGATCCACGGCGTCATTCCCCGCAGGAACGGGATCCGATCGAGCATCCTGAGCTGCCGCTCGTAGATGTCGGCCTGGTAGTCCTCGGTCCACCGCTCGCGTGGATCGCCGCGGAGCCCCTGCAGCGCGTCCGCGCCGAACTCGCTCATGACCAGCGGCTTGTCGTAGCTGGTCTGCCAGGTCATGGGGTCGATCCGCTCGGGCGGGCCGAGATACCAGCCCAGGTACTCGTTGCACCCGAGCACGTCGAGCTGCGCGCCCAGGGGGTCGTCGATCATCGACGCGCTCGGCCCGAGCGAGCGCTGCTCCAGCGCCGCGCTGACCAGCCGCGTGGTGTCGAGCTCCCGGGCCTGCCTCGCCAGCTCGCTCAGGAAATGCGTCCGGGGCTCGGTCGCCGGCGCCTCGTTCCCCACCGCCCAGATCGCCACGCTGGCCCGGTTCCGATCCCGGGCGATCATCTCCCGGAGCTGACGGCAGGCGTTCTCCAGCGTGGCCGGGTTCTCCCAGGAGATGGTCCAGTAGACCGGGAGCTCCGCCCAGACCAGGATCCCGAGCTCGTCGGCCATCCGGATCATGTGCTCGTTGTGCGGGTAGTGCGCCAGCCGCACGAAGTTGGCCCCCAGCTCGCGCACCCACCCCAGCAGCGTCCGGGCGTCGCCCGGGCCGTAGGCGCGCCCCTCCCGCAGCGGCGCCTGCTCGTGAAGGCTGATGCCGCGCAGGAAGATCGGCTCGCCGTTGAGCAGGATCTCGGGGCCGCGCGCGTCGAGCGTCCGGAACCCGATCCGATCCCGGACCGCGTCGGTCTCGGACACCACCTCGACCTCGTAGAGCCGCGGCCGTCCCGGTGCCCAGAGCTCCAGCTCGACCGGCAGGTCGAAACGCGCCATCCCAGCCGCATCGCTGCGCGCCCGCGCCTGCACCCCCGCCTCGGGGATCCGGAGGGTCACCTCCTGCTGCGCCGCGGGCCCGTCGAGCTGGACCCACCCCACCAGCCGCCGCCGATCCCCGCGCGCGAGCTGGATCACGTAGTCCCGGATGAACGTCCGAGGGACCTCCAGCAGCATCACCTCCCGGGTCAGGCCTCCGTAGTTCCACCAGTCGGTGTTCACGGTGGGGACACCATCCCGGTGGCGCGTGTTGTCCACCTTGACCACCACGAAGTTGTCCCGGGCCACTACCTGGTCGGTCACCTCGAGGTCGAAGGCCGTGAACCCGCCCACGTGCTCCCCGACCGGCTGGCCGTTCACCCAGACCTTGGCGTCGTAGTTGGCCGCGCCGAAGTGGAGGAACCAGCGGCGCTGCCCCGCGCTGGGCGCGTCGAACTCGGTCTTGTACCAGACGGTCCCCTCGTAGAGGAGGAGCTCGCATCGCTGCGAGTTCCAGTCGGCCGGCACCGCCAGCGTGCCCGATCGGTCGAAGTCGAACTCGACCAGATCGCTCTTGGAAGTGGGCTTCCGGTTGGTGAAGTAGCCGTCGACGGTGTGGAGCTGGTAGCGGTAGTCGTAGTAGCCGTTCTCGTACGGATCGACGATCACCTTCCAGGCGCCGCCCAGATCGCGCTGGGCGCGGCCGAGGGCGTTCTGCACCAGGGGCGAGCTGCGCTCCATGGCGACGCCGGCCGAGTCGCTCCCCGGCTCCGGCCTGGCGAGGTGAGGCTCCATGTCCGACTCTCTACCACACCCGGGCCCGCGCTGCGGGGCCTGCGAAATGCGTGGGCCACTCCAGCGACGACGCGTTTGGACAATCACTTACCGTCATGTCGGACACCATCATGTCGGATGCTCCCGGGACGTCGAGCGCTCGCTCGACCGCCTGTAGTGTGGGCGCAAGTTTCTGTGTCACAAGCGGGGAGACCCCAAAGGGTCAATCGGTGTCCGTCAGGCAGTCATGTCACCGAGGGGAACTAAGGAGAAGGACTTTGGTTCACAAGCTCGTGTCACTCCTGCTGCTCGCCCTTCCACTCACCGCGCAGGCGGCTCCCGCCCACCCTCACCTGCTCTTCGGAGCGAGCGACGTCGCTCGCCTCCAGGCGCAAGCTCAGAGCACCCACCAGTCGATCTACACCGCGCTGAAGGGCGGGACCGACAGCTTCCTCGGAACGCGCATCCGCGCCAACGCCGACGTGGCCAAGTCCAACGGCTCGGTCTGGTTCAACCTCGGCGACCGGAGGGACATCGGCGACAGCCTGGTGGTCTTCTCGTTCGTCTACGTCCTGAGCGGCGACCCCAAGTACCTGACGCTGGCCACCAACTGGCTCACCGACGTGACCTCCTGGAGCACGCTCGACATCGACCCGACCGGTGGGCAAGACCCGCACGACCTGATCCAGGAGCAGATCCTGGCCGCGGTCGCCATCTCGTACGACATGCTCTACAACCAGCTCTCCGCGTCGCTCCGCTCCCGGATCCTGCAGGTGATCCAGCAGAACGCCAACGAGGTGGTCGCGCTGGCCAAGGCCGGTGCCTGGTGGTCGCGCGAGTACCTCCAGAACCACAACTGGATCAACTCCGCCTGCCCCGGGCTGGCCGCGCTGGCCGTGGAGGGCGAGCTCGACTCCACCACCACCGCAAGCTGGCGCCAGTACGCCACCGCCAACGTCAAGGCCATCTACAACGCCACCAGCGGCATCACCGACGGGACTTGGCACGAGGGGTTCGGCTACGTCGGCTACGGGTACACCTGGCAGCTCCCCTACCTCTTGGCGCTCAAGCGCGCAGGGTACGAAGACCTGACCAGCTTCCCCATGCTGCGCCCCCTGGGCCGGACCTTCGTTCACCAGCAGATCTCGGAGGCCCCGACCCAGACCATCCTGACCGCGGGTGACTTCTTTGGGTTCGGCATGGACGTCGGTACGCTGCGCTTCGCCGCGACGTACTACAAGGATGGCTTTGCCCAGCTCGCCGCGGATCGCTATGTGTCCGGGGGGAAGCGCAACTCCTACGTGCCGGAGGCGATCTCGGAGGTCTTCGAGTACCTCTACTACGACCCGACCGTCCCCCAGGCGGACCTGAGCACCGAGCCGCTCGATTGGTACGGCTCGGACCTCCAGGGCGTGGTCTTCCGGAGTGGCTGGGGCGCCGGCTCGACCGTGTTCGGCATGAAGAGCGGGACCTTCGGCGGCCGCTCGGTCTGGTCGCGGCTCAAGGCGGGCGACACCAGCGTGGGCGAGCTCAACTTCGGCCACGACCACCCGGACGACAACGGGTTCTATCTCTTCGGCAACGGCGGGTGGCTCGCCCCCGAGGCCGAGGGGTACGGCGCCGGCAACGCCAACTTCACGTTGTTCCACAACTCCCTCATCGTCGACGGCCAGAGCCAGCTCGGCTCGGGGACCTTGACCAAGGGCGACGCCGCGCAGAGCTACAGCTGGTTCTCCTATCGTGAAGGGTCGATCCCCTTCCACGGCTCCAGCACCGACTTCGCCTTCGCCACCGGCAACGGCGCGCACTTGTATGACCCATCCCTGGGGCTCAACCGCTGGGACCGGCACGTCCTGTTCCTCGATCGGAAGTGGATTGTGATCCGGGACGTGGTCGAGGCGAGCGCCAGCCACACCTACTCCTGGTTCTCACACTTCTTCGAGAGCGCCAGCCAGGAGGGGAGCTGGATCCACGGCCGCGGGCCGAACGGGCAGTCTCTGGGCGTGGCGGTGATCGCGCCGGCGAGCTGGACGTTCGCCACGGGCAAGCAGGCGCCGCAGAACGTGGGCAAGCTCAACCCGAACGGCTACGTCTACGCCGCGACCGTCACCCCGACGGCGTCCCAGGCGAACGTGAGCTTCCTCACCGCCCTGGTGCCGACCCCGGAGGCGAGCTGGTCCTCTCGCCCCAGCGTGAATACGCTCGACACCAGCGCGCCCGAGCGCGGCCTGTACTTCACCAACGGGTCCACCACCTCGGTGGCGTTGCTCAACCGGCTGGCGGCCGACGACACCCACACCGGCGGCTTCCACCTGATCGGACAGGCCGGCGTCTCCGAGTACGTGAACGGCGTCTCGCACCGCGTCCTGCTGGTGAAGGGGACCCTGCTGGAGGGCATCACCCGGCGGCTGCTGCAGCAGGACGGCAGCTCCGCCATGCTGGAGGCGGACGGGCTGGACACCCAGACGCTGGCCCTCAGCGGCGACGTGCTGAAGCAGGTGACGGTCTACGCGCCGACCGCCACCCAGGTGACCTGGTACGGCAGCGCCGTGCCGTTCACTCGCAGCGGTGACTACGTGGCGGTGCAGCTCGCCGCCGCCCTCACCGCCCCGGCCTGGGCGACGCAGCGGTAGAGCAGAGCAGGACCGGCCCGTCGAACGGGCCGGGATCCTCGGCGGCCGGGCGGCGTGGATCCGCCCGGCCGCGCTACGTTCGAGGCACCGCCTGAATCCGGAGCCTCGCCGCCGTGGACCGGAGGATGGCCGGCTCGGCGGCGGGGCGAGGTGGCGGCGGCTGCTCTGGGTCCTGCCGCTCAGTGAAGGGAAGGGCCTGGCCAAGCCGATCCACCCAGCGCGCGAGCTGGGCCAGCCGATGCCCTGCCGTCTCTCGATCCAGCGTCCGCTGGACCGTGGCTCGGACCTGGCGGGTCAACTCCGCGCAATAGGCCGCGTCCGCCAATCCCCCGCGGCCGTGGCCGGTGACCTGGACCGGCGGATGGAAGATCACCTTCCACCTCGACGGCAGCGGGAACGGCACGATCGGACAGCCCAGGATCGAGCCCACCAACGGCTCCAGGAATTGGACGGTGCAGGCCACCGGCAGGCACTCCTCAGCGCCGATCACCGCCACCGGAACGATGGCCGCCTGGCGCGCCACCGCCAGCCGAGCAAAGCCACGGCGCCACCTCCGCATGCGGTAGGCGTTCCAGAACGGCTTGCAGTTCCCCTGCACCCCCTCCGGGAAGATCCCGAACGAGGTGAGCTCGCTGGGCAGCTGGCTCGGATCGCGGAGGGCCGACACCGGGAGCGCGCCGAGCTGGCGGCAGAGCGGGCCGAGCAGGGGCAGGCGCATCAGGGAGTCGTGGGCCGGGAACCAGGGGGTGCGGTGGATCCCCGCCGCCTCGGCGACCGCGAAGGCCACGAAGAAGGCGTCCAGGGCCATCCACCCCGCGTGGTTCTGGACGAAGACCACCGAGCCGTCCCGCGGGACGTGCTCGCTCCCCTCCACCTGGAGCGAACAGTATCCCGTCCGGAAGAGCGCGCGCATGGCGGCCATGACCTGGCGGACGGGTCGTTCGCGCGCCGGCCAGGCCGCCGAGCTTCGCTGACCTTCGCGGATGGAGAAGTCCATCGGCAGTCGAGCCTCCTTGGTTGCCCCCGGGGCGCCGGACTCGCGACGCGACAGTACGTTCTCAACGAGCAGGCCAGGGGGCAGCCGCCCGGTTGGGCCGCGACTCGAAAAGGGCGGGCGACCGCGTGGCGCAGGGAGCGTGAAATCGGGTCCGTCCTCGACTCGTCACTTGCCGCGCCG
>Ga0302321_100005793_pt1 | contig 10830 bp, 8 predicted proteins | sample Fen_T0_1_FD_202505 | JGI IMG/M metagenome (GOLD analysis project Ga0302321, IMG submission 202505) | Peat permafrost microbial communities from Stordalen Mire near Abisko, Sweden - Fen_T0_1 | ecosystem: Environmental > Terrestrial > Soil > Wetlands > Permafrost | place: Sweden: Abisko...
CACGATGACGGCGGCGAACTCGTCGCACGGCATCAGGCGCTTGAAGATGCGCTGCTCCATCTCCTCGATGCCCTCGTTGCCGTAGGGCACGTGGTAGACGCCGGGGAGCATCGGGCCGAAGTGGGCGTGGTACTTGGCCTTGGAGCCCGTGAGGCTCACCGCGCCCATCGTCCGGCCGTGGAACGCGCCCAGGAACGCGATGACGTTCGGGCGGCGGGTGTGGTACCTGGCGAGCTTGAGGCCCGCCTCGACCGCCTCGGCGCCCGAGTTGCCGATGAAGACGCGGTTGGGGCCCTTCATCGGCGCGATGCGGGCGAGCTCGGCGGCCGCCTGGGCGTAGATCGGCAGGTAGAAGTCGCTCGCGGAGAAGTGCTGGAGCTCCGCGGCCTGGGCCTGGATCGCGGCCACGATCGCCGGGTGGCTGTGGCCGGTGCTGTTGACCGCGATGCCGGCGGTGAAGTCCAGGAAGACGTTCCCGTCGATGTCCTCGATGGCGCAGCCCAGCCCGCGGACGGGCACGATCGGGTAGGCGCGCGGGAGGCTCGGACTCGTCCAGGCGTGGTCGAACTCGATGTGCGCGCGAGCCCTGGGGCCCGGCAGCGCGGTCACGATGTCCGGCACGGGCCGTGCCTGGAGGGGGGTCGTCACGGGAGTCTCCTGGGCTGGGGACGCATAGAATTGATGCAGTGTGAATACAGAATAGCAGAGCGCCCGGCGCGGTCGATGGGCCGGTCGAGGGGTGTGGCGGGGTCTGTGAGGCCCGTTCTACCGGCCCGGATACAGGTGGCAACGCCGGGTCTCGGCGGGCGACGACACCCTACCGGTCGCAGTCCCCGGGGGCACCGCCCGCGGCAGGCTCGGGGGTGTCCAGCCCGTCGCCGGACCACAGCACGAAGCCGCCGCAGGAGAGCTCGACGCGGACCCCCACGGCGCGCTCCTTGATCCCGGTCGGCAGACTGATGCGGCCCGTGTCGCCCGCATGCACGACCAGGCTCGCCAGGAGGCGGCCCGAGGCCGTGCGCGCCTCGGCGCCCCACGGCAACGGGCCCAGCTCAGCGATCACCCAGTCACCGATGTCGCCGGGCACGACCGTGCCACGCTTCGCGCCGTTGACGACCAGCACAAGGCCAATCGTCGTCTCGTTGAGCAGGTCGAGCCGCATCCGCTCCGGCGGCGTGACCTCGACCTCGCCCGGTCGCAGCTGGTCGTTCGGGGTCGAGCCAGGCGTCGGGCCCGGCGTGAGACCCGGGATCAGCGAACAGCCGGACAGGACGAGGACCGGCGCCACGACCCGCAGCCACTGGAGCGACCGCATGTCGCCCCCGCGCTGCCCGCGCCGGCCTCGACCCGCCCCTCGTCAGTCGACGACGGTGTGGCTCTGCTCCCGCAGGAACTGCGCGACGTAGTACATCGACAGGCCGGACTTGCCGGTGGACCCGGAGCCCTTCCAGCCGCCGAACGCCTGCACGCCCGGCCAGGCGCCGGTCGTGGCACCCGCGCGCCGGTTGACGTACAGGACGCCCGCGTGGACCTCCTCGAGGAACTGCTGGACCTCGGCCGGGTCCTCGGAGTACACGCCCGCGGTCAGACCGTAGAGGTTGTCGTTGGCGAGCGTGAGAGCCTCGTCCAGCGAGTCCACCGCCGCGACCGCGACGAACGGGGCAAACAGCTCGTCCTGGAACAGGTGGTGGTCGGCCGGCAGGCCCACGACCGTCGGCTCCACGTAGAACCCGCGGGCCAGGGCGCCATCGGTCAGGTGCTCGCCGCCGGTGTAGACGATGCCGTCGCGGCGGGCCTCGGCCACGGCCCGCTGGTGGCGGTCGACGGCCGCCTGGTCGATGACCGGCCCGAGGAACGCGGGGCGGGGCAGCGGGTCGCCGACGACCAGCTTCTCGGTCTTCCCGACCAGCTGGCGGATGAACTCGTCGTGCACCGGCCGCTCCACGTAGACGCGGCTGTTGGCCGAGCACTTCTGCCCGCCGAATCCGAACGAGGCGCGCATGACGCCCTCGGCGGCCTCCTCGAGGTCTGCGCTCTTGAGCACGATCGCCGGGTTCTTGCCGCCCATCTCCACGATGCACGGCCGCGGGTACCGCTTGCTGAAGTTCCGGAAGATGTCGAACCCGACCTCGTAGGAGCCGGTGAACACGATGCCGTCGATGCCCTGGTTCTCCTGGAGCTCGGCGCCGACGGTGCTGCCGGGGCCCATGACCAGGTTGAACACGCCGTCCGGGACGCCCGCGTCCCGGTAGGCCTCGAGGATCGCGATCGCGGTCATCGCCGACGCGGACGCCGGCTTGAGGATCACGGTGTTGCCGGCCATCATCGCGGCGCAGGTCGGCCCGACGGCGAGGGCCATCGGGAAGTTGAACGGGCTGATGACGGCGAAGACGCCATGGGGGCGCAGGATCGAGCGGGTGTGGACCGCGGCGTCGCCCAGGTTGTCCATCGGGTGGTCGTAGAACGCGTTGTCCTCGGCCGTCCTCGCGTAGTAGCGGATGAGGTCGGCCGCCTCCTCGACCTCGCCCAGGGCCTCGATGCGGGTCTTGCCCACCTCGATGGCCATCAGGCCGCCGTACTCCATCTGGCGCTCCGAGATGAGCTCCGCCGCGCCCTTGAGGATCTCGAGGCGCTGCTCCCAGCCCAAGCGGAACCAGGCGGGCTGGGCGCGGCGGGCCGCCGCGATCGCGTCCCCGACGTCCTTGCGCGTGCCCTTGGCGAAGGTCCCGACGAGGATGTCGGTGTCGATGGGCGAGCGGACCTCGAAGCTGCCGTCGCCGTCCCGCTCCCGGCCATCGACGAAGTTGCGGTGGTAGGCGCCCAGCCGCCCCTTGGCCTTCGCGAGCCCCGCCTCGTACAGCGCGTGGAGCTCCTCGTTGTCGGCGCGGAGGGTCGCGTAGGTGATCTTCAGGCGCGGCGCGGTCATTGGCGTGTCTCTCCTGCGTGGCGCAACCCGCGAGTGCTGCGGGTCCCGGGTCGGTCAACGGCGTTCCGCGGCCGGTCGTGGACGTGGGTCGTGGGGCAAGTCTAGCCCTCCGCGTCCGCCTCTCGCGTCTGTCCGGAGCGCCGGCGGACGCCTATGATGCTGTCGATGCCCCCGCTCCGAGGGGCGGCAGACCCGTCCCGAGATCCGGCCGCGCCGAAGGAGAAGCCCGTGTTCGTCAAGGAGCGCATGACCCGGAACCCGGTCGTCGTGGCGCCGGACCTGTCCGTGCCCCAGGCGATGAAGCTGATGAGCGAGGGGCACATCCGCCGCCTGCCGGTGTTGGACAAGGGTGGTCACCTCGTCGGCATCGTGTCCCAGAAGGACCTGCTGCTCGCGTCCCCGTCGCCCGCGACCAGCCTCAGCGTGTGGGAGATCCCCTACCTGCTGGGCGAGATCAAGGTCCGCACCGTGATGACGGCCAAGGTCATCACCGTGACCGAGGACACGCCGCTCGAGGATGCGGCGCGGATCATGGCCGACAACAAGATCGGCGGCCTGCCCGTGCTGGCCGGTGGCGCGCTCGTGGGCATCATCACCGAGACCGACCTGTTCCGCGTGTTCGTGGAGCTGCTCGGCGCCCGCGAGGCGGGAGTGCGCGTGACCATGCTCGTGCGCAACCAGCCGGGGGAGCTGGCCCGCCTCACGAGGGCCATCGCCGACAGCGGCGGCAACATCATCTCGCTCGCCGACTACGCTGGGACGGGCCCCGACAACCGGCAGGTGCTCGTCAAGGCCAACGGCATCTCGCGTGACGCCCTGGTCGGCGCGCTCGCGCCCGCCGTGCTGGAGATCGTCGACGTGCGGGAGACCTAGGGTGCGCGGACGGGGCCGGGACCTCCGGGTCATGCCGGATCGCGGCCCGGACCGGCACCCTGCGCCCCCGCCGTCGTCCGGCCGGCGTGCCACCCGTCCGTCCATCCTCGTGGCGGCGGTCATCGTCCTGCTCGCAGGGGTCCTCGCCCCGGTGTCCCCCGCCGCGGGCGTGGCCCGCGCGGCGACCGACTTCCCGGCCGGATGGGCCGGCTACCACACCTACGCCGAGATGAGCGCGGACATCGCCGCCGTGGCCGCCGCCCACCCCGACATCGTCCGGCGCTTCTCCATCGGCAGGAGCTACCAGGGCCGGACGATCTGGGCCGCCAAGATCAGCGACAACGTCGCCACGGACGAGGCCGAGCCCGAGGTCCTCTTCGACGGCCTCCACCACGCCGACGAGCACATGGGCGTGGAGATGACGCTGCACATCCTCCACTGGCTGGCGGACGGCTACGGGACGGATCCCCGGATCACGAACATCGTCAACAGCCGGGAGATCTGGATCATCTTCGCCGTCAACCCCGACGGTGCGGAGTACGACATCGCCAACGGCCGGTTCCACCACTGGCGAAAGAACCGCCAGCCCAACGCGAACGGCACGGTCGGCACGGACCTCAACCGCAACTACAGCTACCACTGGGGCGGTGGCGGCAGGACCAGCACCAACCCGCGGGCCATCACCTACCGCGGGCCCTCCGCCTTCTCGGCGCCCGAGACCCGGGCCGTCCGGGACTTCCTCGCGAGCCGCGTCGTAGACGGGCGCCAGCAGATCCGCGCGGCGATCAGCTTCCACGAGTACGGACGCCTGGTGCTGTGGCCCTACGGCTACACGAAGACCAACGTGCCGGCCGACATGACGCGGCAGGACCGCGACGCGCTGGCCATCATCGGGCGGCACCTGGCCGCGACCAACGGCTACCGCGCCGAGCAGGCGAGCGACCTCTACGTCTCGTCCGGGACGAGCCGCGACTACCTGTACGGCCAGTACCGCGTGTTCAGCTACACCATCGAGATGTCCACCGTGAACTACCCCCGGCCCTCGCGGATCGCCGGCGAGACGGGCCGCAACAAGGAGGCGGTCCTCTACCTCGCCGAGCGCGCCTGGTGTCCGCTCGGGGTCCTGGGCGCGACCGTCAGCGACGCGCGCTGCGGGGCCTTCGACGACGACCTCGAGGTGGCGCGGGGCTGGACGGTGAACCCGGACGGGACCGACACCGCGCCGGTGTCCGGTCGCTGGGTCCGCGGCAACCCGGCCGCGACGAGCGCCGGCTCGCTCGCGCTCCAGCGGGACGCCGTGCCATCCGGGCGGCTCGCCTTCGTCACCGGCGCGCCGGCGGGCGGCACGCCCGGCGCCAACGACCTCGACGGCGTCACGACCGTCCGCTCGCCGGCGATCACCCTCCCGGGTGCCGTCGGGCAGCGCCTCACGTTCCGCTGGTTGTTCGCGCATACCGCCGGCGCCACCGTGGACGACCACCTGCGGGCGATCGTCGAGGCGGAGGACGGCACGCGGACGGTGGTCTGGGAGCGGCTCGGGGCCGCGGCGGCAGCAGCTGGCTCGTGGGGATCCGCCGGCGTGAACATGGACCCGTGGGCCGGAACCCGGGTCCGGATCCTGTTCGAGGCGGCCGACGGCGGCCCCGACACGACCGTCGAGGCGGGCGTGGACGACGTGCGGGTGACGCGCCCAGGCGGCTGAGGCGCGCTCGATCGCCGCCGCACGCGGGGGCCTGGTGGGGGAGGTTCCCACATTGGGCCACGGCGCCCCGACCATCAAGTCCGTTGCGACCCGGTTCCGGGGCCGCTCGGCTCTCAATCCTCCGCCACTGGAACGGCACCCTTCGCGGGACGCGTCCCAGCTCGGCACCCCAGCACCATCCTGTGAGGTGTGTGCACGTGCCCGCGAGGAGGATCGTATCGATGGAGCAGGGCGCGCCCAGCACCCGCCCCTTCCGCTGGACCCTGAAGCGAGACGGGATCATCGCCCCCGACGAGCGCCTGCCGTGGCCGCAGACGATTGCCGTCGGTGTGCAGCACATCTTCGCGATGTTCGGGGCGACCGTGCTCGCGCCGATCCTCATGGGCTTCGATCCGAACACGGCGATCTTCTTCTCGGGCATCGGGACGCTGATCTTCTTCCTGATCGTCGGCGGGCGGATCCCGAGCTACCTGGGCTCGAGCTTCGCGTTCATCGCCGTCGTCATCGCGGCGACCGGCTACACGGGCAGCGGGCCGAACCTCAATCTCGCCGTCGCGCTCGGCGGCATCATCGCGGCAGGCGCGCTGTACGCGGTCATCGGCATCATCGTGATGGTCGTCGGCTACGCCTGGATCGAGAAGCTGATGCCGCCGGTGGTGACCGGCGCGGTCGTCATGGTGATCGGCCTCAACCTTGCCCCGGTCGCGGTCGTGACCGATCTTGCGGGCGCGACGCCCCAGATCACCTCGTTCAACCAGTTGGTCGCACTGATCACGGTTGTCAGCGTGGGCCTGGTCGCGGTACGAGCGCCTGGCACCCTCCGCCGCCTCCCGATCCTTGTCGGTGGGGTCATCGGCTATGTCGTCTACCTGTGCCTGGCAAACGGCCTCGGGTGGGGTCCCGCGGTCGACTTCTCCAAGCTCGCCGATGCCGCATGGATCGGCATGCCCAACCTGACGGCGCCGACGTTCACGGCGAACGCGATGTGGCTGATCGCCCCGGTCGCGATCGTCCTCGTGGCGGAGAACCTGGGCCACGTCAAGGCCGTTGGCGCCATGACTGGCCGCAACCTGGACCCGTACCTCGGCCGGGCATTCCTGGCCGACGGGATCGCCACGATGGTCGCGGGCTTCGGAGGCGGCACCGGCGTCACGACCTATGCCGAGAACATCGGCGTCATGGCGGTCACCAAGATCTACTCGACGCTCATCTTCGTGATCGCCGCGCTGGTCGCGATCCTGCTGGGCTTCTCGCCCAAGTTCGGGGCGCTCATCCTGACGATCCCGTCGGCCGTCCTGGGCGGCCTCGCGATCGTGCTGTTCGGGCTCATCGCGGTGACCGGTGCCCGGATCTGGATCCAGAACAAGGTGGACTTCGGGATCAACCGGAACCTCATCTCCGTGGCCGCGGCGCTCACGATGGGCGCCGGCAACTTCACCGTGAAGATCGGCGACTTCGAGCTCGGCGGGATCGGGACCGCGACCCTGACCGCGATCGTGCTCTACGCGCTGCTGGGCCTCCGGGGCAGCCCTGAGCCGACGGCCGACGAGACGCCGGCGGCCGAGGAGACGCAGGCGGCCGAGGAGACGCAGGCGGCCGAGGAGACGCAGGCGGCCGAGACCGGGGTCGCCTGACCTCCGTCCCTCGCCTCCGTCCCTCGCCTCCGAGACACGGGCCCGGCAGCCGCCGGGCCCGTTCGATTCGGGCGGCAGGCGCGGGCCGGCCCCGCCGCGGCCCTGCTGCCCGGGCTGGTGCACAGGGCGAACCAAGTGTTCGGTGTCCGGACGTTCGAGCCGGTCCGTGGCACATCTGTCCGCTGGCGGGGCTCAGTGGCGAACGAATGTGCCACCCGGCGGACAGGATGTTCGGCGACCGAACCGTTGACCCGGCTCGTGGCACAGGGAGCCGGGCCGAAGGGCCGCGGAGGCGCCGAGCGCCCGCCAGCCAGGTCGAGGCGCCCGATAGGACGAGGCTCCATCCCGGTCCTGCGCCACCCCGGATGCGGTCAGCCCAGCGCCGCCACGACCTCGGCGATGGACGGGGCGACCGCGTCGGGCGCGTAGGGGAACCGCTTCCGCCCGGCCACGGCCTCGAGCTCCGCGTCGCCGTGCTTGCCGGTGCGCACGAAGACCGTGCGTAGCCCGGCGCGCCGGCCGCCGCCGATGTCGCTGTTCACGTCGTCGCCCACCATCGCCAGCTCCGAGCGCCGGAGCGGCGGCTCGCCGCGCGCCTCGGCCTCGGCGGCGAGCCGCCGGATGGCCGTCGCGAAGAACGCGGGGGAGGGCTTGCCGACGATGTGCGCCCGCCGGCCGGCGGCCCACTCCAGGCCCACGAGGAACGCCCCGGCGTCCAGCGTCGGGCCAGCCTTCGTCAGCCACCACGGGTTGCGGTGCATGCCCACCAGCTGCGCCCCGGCTTTCACGCAGCGGAACGCGCGGTCGAGGTTCTCCTTGGTGAGCTCGTCCGGTGAGTCGCCCAGGATCACCGCGGCGACGGCCGCGGGATCCTCGTCCGCCTCCGGGCCGGAGATCACGTTGAGCCCGACGAGCTCCGTGCGGGCATCGGGCGAGGCGATCACGAAGACCGGCCGGTCGCCGTACTCGCGCCGGACGTGGTCCACCGACGCGGAGAGCGCGGACTGGAAGCGGTCAGGGGGCGTCGTGAAGCCCACCTTGCGGCCCCAGCCGGCGAGCCGGCTCCGCGACACGAGCGACGTGTTGGTCACCACGAGGTACGGGAACGCGAGCCGCTCCAGGTCGTTCAGGGCGTCCACGGCGCCCGGAACGGCGGCTCCCTTGAGCACCAGCACGCCATCGAGGTCGAGCAGGAGGCCACGCACGCCCTGCAGGGCGGCACGCAGGGCGGGGTCCGAGTCGGGCATCACGGCCATGCGCAGAGGGTAGTCGACCGGCACCAGGCGGCGACCGGTCCAGGCACCAGGCCACCGTCCGCCGCCCGCGCAGGACTTGACGTATGGCGTAATGTGACTGTGACATTCTTTTGCATGCCGATAGCATTAGGAGGTAACAACGATGACCTCGAACCGCGAGCCGGCCAAGGCTCGGTGGCTCGCGCTGGCAGGGATCTCGCTCGGACTGCTGGCCGTGGGCCTTGACGTCACGGTGCTCTCGCTCGCGCTCCCGACCCTGGCGGGCAGCCTCCATGCGACGGAGAGCCAGCTCCAGTGGTTCGTCACCGCGTACACGCTTGCCTTGACCGCGGCGATGCTGCCCGCCGGGCTCCTCGGAGACAGGCACGGCCGGCGGCGGGTGATGCTGGCGGCACTGGTCCTGTTCGGTGTCGCGTCGGCAGGCTGCGCCCTTGCCCCGGATGCCATCGGGTTCATCGTGGCCCGGGCGTTGCTCGGCGTGGCCGGCGCCGCGATGGTGGTCATGGCCCTGTCGATCATCACCGTGATGTTCGACGAAGCCGAGCGCCCGCGGGCGATCGGGATCTGGGGTGCCGCCAACTTCCTGGCCTTGCCCCTGGGGCCCATCGTCGGCGGCTGGATGCTCGCCAACCTCTGGTGGGGCTGGGTCTTCTTCGTCAACGTGCCGGTGGTGGTGCTGGGGATCGTGGCGGTGGTCCTGCTGGTGCCCGAGTCCCGGAGCACGCGCCGCCCGGCGATCGACTGGCCGGGGGTCGTGGGCTCGTCCGCCGGCCTCACGCTGCTGATGTACGGGATCATCGAGGCGGGGCGCGTCGGCTGGGCAGACGCCGGCACGATCGGCCCGCTGTTCGCGGGGGCGCTGGTCGTGGTCGCCTTCGTCGGGTGGGAGCTGCGGCTCGCGGCCACCGGCGGGACGCCGCTCGTGGATCTCGCGCTGTTCCGGTCACGCTCGTTCACCGGCGGCGTCATCCTCGCCGCGGTCGGCATCTTCGGACTGGCGGGGCTCCTGTTCACCATGCCGCAGCTGTGGCAGGGCGTGCAGGGTCTGGACGCGCAGGGGGCGGGCTTCCGGCTGCTGCCGGTGATCGCCGGCTTGGTCGCCGCGGCGGTGCTCGCGGACCGGCTCGCGGCGCGAGCCGGGACACGCGTCACCGTGATCGCCGGGCTGCTGCTGCTCGCGGCCGGTCTCGGGATCGGGTCCACCATCTCGGTCACGAGCGGCGACGGCTTCGTCGCCGCCTGGATGTCGGTCGCGGGTCTCGGGGCCGGCCTGGTGCTGGCAACGGCGGCGTCGGCCGCGATGGTCGAGCTCGATGTCGAGCACAGCGGCGTTGGGTCGGCGCTGGTCCAGGCGGTCGTCAAGCTTGGCCCGGCGTTTGGGGCCGCCCTCCTCGGAAGCGTGATGAACGACGCCTATCGCAACGCGGTGCCGGTGACGGGCCTGCCTGCGGACGTCGCGGCGCTGGTTCAATCGAGCGTGTTCGCCGGGTTGGCGGTGGCCCAGCAGGCAGGGTCCGAGGCCCTCGCGGCCGCGGTGAGGGTCGCGTTCGTGGACGCGCTGGGTGACGCCCTGCGCGTGGCCGGGATCGTCGCGCTCGCCGGAGCGCCCGTGGCGCTCGCCCTCCTGCCCGGCAGAGCGCCGCGGCAGGTCACGGGGGAGGCACAATCTCTCCATGAGCGACCCAGCATTGCCGGCTGAACCCCGGCCCGGTCTCCGGGAGCGGAAGAAGGCGAAGACGCGCAAGGCGATCCAGGAGCATGCCCTGCGGCTGTTCCGCGAGCAGGGCTACGCGCGGACCACCGTCGAGCAGATCGCCGAGGCGGCCGAGGTCTCCCCCTCCACCTTCTTCCGCTACTTCCCCACCAAGGAGGACGTCGTCATCTACGACGCCCTCGACCCGCTGCTCATCGAGGCCATGGCCCGCCAGCCGCTGGACACCCAGCCGCTCGAGGCCATGCGCCGGGCGATGCACGAGGTCTGGGGCAGCCTGCGACCGGAGGCGCTCGAGGACGAGCTTGACCGGGGGCGCCTCGTGTACACCGTGCCGGAGCTGCGCGAGCGGTACATGGTGGAGCTGATCCGGACGACGACCCTGATGGCGGAGATCGCCGCCGCGCGACTCGGCCGGAGCGCGGACGACTTCGAGGTCCGGGTCGCGGCCGGGGCGGCGATGGGCGGCATGCTCGCGGCGATGCTCCCGATCATCGACGGCGCGGACGGTTCGGAGGTGCTGGAAGCCGTGGATCGTGTCGTCCACCAGCTCGAGCGCGGCCTGCGGTTCTGACGGGCCGCCGCGACCCTGTTTCGCTGCAGCCTGCACGCTCTGCCACGGTGGCGTGGGCGCGTCGGGCATGATGCGCAGGATACGAGAAGGAGGAGCCGCGCATGGGTCTGCTCGAGGGGCGAAAAGCGCTCGTCTTCGGTGTCGCCAACGACCA
>Ga0302321_100005796_pt1 | contig 10828 bp, 9 predicted proteins | sample Fen_T0_1_FD_202505 | JGI IMG/M metagenome (GOLD analysis project Ga0302321, IMG submission 202505) | Peat permafrost microbial communities from Stordalen Mire near Abisko, Sweden - Fen_T0_1 | ecosystem: Environmental > Terrestrial > Soil > Wetlands > Permafrost | place: Sweden: Abisko...
CGCCAGCATGTTGGAACCGTTGGCCCGGCCGATGGCGCGCGGCGCCTTGGGGATCCCCAACCGTTTCGCCATCTCGGTGTAGCTGCGCGTCCGGCCCGGCGGGATGCGGCCCAGTTCCCGCCAGACCCGTAGCTGGAACTCCGACCCGACCGGCGCCAGCAGTACATCGAACTGATCGCGCTTACCGGCGAAATACTCCGTGAGCTGCTCCGCGGTCTGGTCGAGAATCGCATGGTGGCCGGGCACGATCGCGCACTTTAATCGGCGGCGCAGACCCACCAACTCGCGCTCGAGTCCGCGCCGGTCCACGAATTCCAGCAGCCGCAGCCCGGCGTCATCGGCCAGCGCCAACATGGTGCCGAGCGGGGTCTCGATCCGGCGGGCGAGCAGGCAGGCTGCCGCGTTGGCGCCGCGCGGCGGGGCGCCGAAGACCCGGGCGAAGGCCTCGCGAAAACCGCTGGTCGATTCGTACCCGCGCGCCAGTTGCGTCTCGATCACCGGCTTGCCGGATTTCACGTCGCGCAACGCCAGGCCCATCCGCCGGGCGCGCTGGTAGGCGTGAAACGTCATGCCGTGGTACGCCTTGAATTGCCGCCGGGCCGTGGAGGGCTCGACGCCCATGGCCGCGAGATCCTTGTCCGTCACCCGGCCGTCCGGCGCGGCCTCGACCGCGCGGCGCAGGCGCTCGACCAGCGGGGGGACGGGCTTGGTGCCGTCCATCGGACGACACAGCCGGCAGGGCCGGTAACCGCCGTGCAGGGCCTCGGTCACCGTCGGGAAGAACTCGACGTTCTCGGCGCGGGGCCGCTTGGCCTTGCACGTGGGCCGGCAGAAAATCCCCGTCGTCTTCACGCCGGTAAAGAAGACCCCCTCGTAGGCCGCGTCGCGCCGCGACAGCGCCCGGTACATCGTGCGCGGCGTGGGGAGGGACTGGAGGTGGGCGGCCAAGGCAAGTTCGGGTTGGATCATGGTGATACTTTATCACGACCCGGGGCAAGAGTGCCGCCGTTTTTCGGGCAGGGTATTTTGCCCGTGAACCGGATCCAAGCTCCCATCCTCGGAGTTTTTAACCACTAATGGGATTCACCAATGGTGAATCCTTACAGGGCCGGCTCCGACTGATCGTCTCCGCAATTGGGTTTCGGGTGGCCAGCTAATCGCCGGACGGATATCTCGGGCTGCGATTAGCAGCCTCCAGACCCAACACCGGAGGCGACTTCAAAGATTTCTCCGTTGGAGAAATCCATTAGCGGTTAAGAGAAATCTAGTCTTTGTAGGGGCGTGGCTTGTCCACGCCCTGCCTTGGTCGCGCAATCCCGGGCGCGCACGAGGCGCGCCCCTACGAGGCCCCGGGCTATTTCTTCGGATAAAAATCCCGCACATCCGGCAGCTCCTTGTCGCGGCGGCCGCTGGTCTGGCGGATGAAATAGGGCTCGGGCGGGAGCAGGCCGGTGTCCTCCTCATCGTCCTCGGGATCGTCGGTCTCAAGGCCCTCGATCTCGTAGCTTTCGCCCTCGTCGAAATACTGCGTGACGCGCCGCGCGGTGGGATCGAGCCAGACCAACGGCGTGGCCAGGCTGCCCTTCGCCTTCACCTGCACGAAGTGGCAGGGATAGCGCAGGTCCTTGAAATGCTTGATGAAGTCGCTGAGCCACTTGTTGGCCAAGCCCTCGCGCCGGGTGAGGAACACCACGTCGGCGAAATGGATGCACGCATCGAACCACTGCCGGAGCACCGGGTTCTGCTCCGCGAGGTGGCAGTCCACCACGCAGAAGATGCGGGCCAGCTCCGCGCCCTGCGACTCAAGCCAGGGTTTCAGCGCTTCCAGCTGGTCGATCTGGTTGGTGAGGGCGTCGGCGATCAGGAATACGGTCGCGCCCTCGGGGATCTCCACGGGCGGGATGATCGGGTCCGTCCAGGTCCAGCGCCGGACCTCGGCATTGGTCAGCTTGGCCAGGGCGGCGTCCGCGGGATCGGCGGCCTCGCCCTCCGCGAGCAGGATGAGGGCCTTCTCCTCCGTCGCGAGCCCGTGCTCGATCAGGTCGCGCACGATCGCCCGCCGGCCGGAGCCGGGGGTGCCGAGGATGAAGTAGACGGGATTCATTTGCCCACGAAGTTCGCCAAGAGCGCCAAGAATGCAACCAATCCCAAGCCCGGATGGTTTGACCACGGATTACACGAATGAACACGGATGAACAATCCCCCGGAATATATGGCCACAAAGAGTCACAAAAATCGCTTGTCTTGGGGATTGAATCTCCAGAGCGCCTATCATCCTTCGCCAAGCCTACGGACGACAGGTAGGCGCTTGTTGCTTGTTCGCCTGCCAGCCGTAGGCCCTGCGAAGGCTGGTGGCCAACCCTGCCTTGGCTTGATCCGTGATTTCCGTGTAATCCGTGGTCAAACCGGCTCGACTCCGGAAATCAGAACTTGAACGACCCGTTCTGCGCCACGTGGCGCATCCAGTGGTCCACCAGCACGAGCGCGGCCATGGCCTCCACGATCACGACGGCGCGCGGGACGACGCAGGGGTCGTGGCGGCCGCGGGCCTTGAGCTCCGTGCCGGCGCCGCGCAGGTCCACTGTGCGCTGGGCCTGGAGGATCGTGGCGGTGGGCTTGAAGGCGACGCGGAAGACGATCTCCTCGCCGTTGCTGATGCCGCCCTGGACGCCGCCGGAGCGGTTGGTCTGCGTGCCAATGCGGCCGCGCTTGTTGACGAAGACGTCGTTGTGCTGCGAACCCTTGAGCGCCGCGCCCGCGAAGCCGCTGCCGATCTCGAAGCCCTTGGTCGCCGGCAGGGAAAGCATGGCCTTGGCGAGGTCGGCTTCCAGGCGGTCGAACACCGGCTCGCCGAGCCCGACCGGCACGCCGCGCACGCGGCACTCGATGACGCCACCGACGGAGTCGCCCTTGGACCGCACCTGCTTGATGCGGCTGATCATCTTGGCCGCGGTGGCGGGATGCGGGCAGCGCACGGCCGAGGCCTCGACCTGGGCGAGCGTGGGGAACTTGGTGACCGCCGGAGCGACGATGTCGTGGATCTGCGTGACGAACGCCCGCACCTCGACCTCGCCGGCGAGCTGGAGGATCTTCTTGGCCACGGCGCCGGCGGCAACCCGGCCGATGGTCTCGCGGGCCGAGGACCGGCCGCCGCCGCGATGGTCGCGGAAGCCGTACTTGGCCGTGTAGGTGAAGTCGGCGTGCGACGGGCGGAATTTCTCGCGCATCTCGTCATAGGCCTCGGACCGCGCGTCGGCATTGCGCACCAGCAAGGCCAGCGGGTGGCCGGTGGTGCGGCCCTCGAACAACCCGGACAGAATCTCGACGGCGTCGGCCTCCTTGCGGGGCGTCGTGATGTCGCTCTGCCCCGGCCGGCGACGATCGAGCTCGGCCTGGATCTCCGACTCGGCCAGCGGCAGCGCCGGCGGACAACCGTCAATGACGACCCCGACCGACGGCCCGTGGCTTTCGCCCCAGGTGGAGATGGAAAAAAGTTTGCCGAAGGAGTTGGGCACAGTCTTCAAGACTTGAGTGCCGCTCCGGAGCAAGCAAGCCCTAGGTAGCGCATCGAACTCACCGGCATGTGCCCCAAACAGGCACAATAAGATTATCGTCCGGCCGCCAGCGCCAGGGCGCGGAGGAAGAGGATGTTGTTCTCCTTGTGCACGTGGCGGTGGAGGTCGGACTCGAACTCGGCCAGGCCGGCCAGCAAGGCGCGGTGGGTGTTGCAGGCGTTGGTGTCGGGCGTGAAACCGTCGGTGAGCAGGCGGAGTTCCGCCGTGAGGCTGCCGGCGGCTTCGTGCTCGGCCTCCATTTGCCGGATCGGGTTGGCCAGATCGCCCCCGCAATGGGTCACCGCCCCGCCAGCTTCGATCTGGCGCACCAGCGGGAAGAGCACGACCTCCTCCTTTTGCATGTGGCTGAGCATCTCCCCCGCCAAGGCACGCACACCTCTCGCCACGTCCGCAAGCCGGCCATCGCGCCAGCCGTGCTTGGTCGCGACCCGGTCGGCCATCTCGACCAGGCGCGGCAGCTCCACCTTCAGGTAGGCGTGATGGGTGGTCTCGATGTGGTCCGCGAGTTGCGCGAGACTCATGGCCGCGGCATCCACCTCGACGGGCCCGGCGGCCAGCGCGGCGCCGGCGGAGTCCAACAGGGCCAGCGTGGTGGCCAGGTCGAGCCCGCGCCGGGCGCAGGCCGCCGCGAGGGTCTGCTTGCCCCCGCAGCAATAATCGAGATCCAGTTTTTCAAACACCCGCGCCAGGGCGGGCCGGGCGGCGACGATGGCCCCGAGGCTGGTTTCCGGGGTGAAAGAGGACAGGGCGACGGGAGCAGAGGTTGATGTCATGGCCCACTATCGCAGCAAGGCGCGTCCTCCGCCTTGAGCCAGGTCAAGGAATGGGGCCGGAGTTTTGGCCACGAAAAGTCACGAAAATAGTCCAGTATGCCAGTCAGCTATGCGCAGCGCCTATAGGCGCTCTGCAAATTCTATCCGCAGGACAAACAGTTTTTGTGACTCTTTGTAGCCAAACTGCCTTGGATTGGTGGCAAGCCATGCAGTTGGCCACTGATCCCCACCAATGAGAACCCGGGGATTCAGACGTGGTTTGGATTAGTGTTCCATCAGTGTGGCTTAGTGGTGCCCAATCCTCCGTCAGGCTTCTCCGAGGTTCCGGCGGAGCTGGGCGGCGAGGGCCGGGGCGGCCAGCACCGTGATCGTGCGGGCACCGACCTCGATCAACTTCTGGTCGCGCAGCCGCGCGAGCGTGCGGGAAAGCGTCTCGCTGCTCGTGCCGAGCTCGGCGGCGAGCACGCGTTTCGTGCCGGGGAGCTTGATGACGCCGCCGGCCGCGGCCCGCCCATGTTTCACCAGCCAGTTGAGGAGACGCGACTCCACGTCCTTGAGCGTGAGATCGTCGAGCATGCCGACGACCACGCGCAGGTGCGCGCTCATGGAACCGAGCATGCGCAGGGCGAGGTCGGGGCGCCGGCCGATGAGCTCGAGCACCGGGGCCTTGGGGATGAGCAAAACCGTGCTCGCCTCGACGGCCCGGGCATGCGCCGGGTAACCGGTCGGGGAAGCGAGGGCCGCCTCGGCAAACGACTCGCCCGCCCGGAAAACGTGGATGACCTGTTCCTTGCCGGCGGCGCTGACCCGGTGGACGTTCACGGCGCCGCTCTGGATCAGGTAGAAACCGCGCGCCGGTTCGCCTTCATGGAACAGGTAATCGTCCTTGGCCAGCGCCTGCGTCAGGGTGAACGACGCGATGGCCGCCAGGTCCTCTCCCGGGACGCCGGTGAACAGCTGGCAGCAACGCAGGGTGCCGATGAGGCCGGTGAGCTTGTGCTCGGCGGAGCGTGGGGTCGTCGGCATTACCGGCAGCCTAGCACGGGGCGAAAGCGCGAGTCCCGCCTTATTTCCCGGCCGGGACGGGCCCGGTGGCCTGGGTCAGCAGCATGGACATGGCTTCCACCGCCCGCACGGCATGCGGCAGCTTCGGCGGCAGGTGGAGCAGGTCACCGGCGTGCAGCCGGCGCGTCTGGCCATGGAAGGTGAAGTCGCCGCTCCCGGACAGCACCTGCACCAGGGCGCGAGCAGAGCTGGTGTGCTCGGAGAGTTCCTGACCGGCGGCGAAATGCAGCAGCGTCACGCGCAGGCCGGGGGCGGTCAGCACGGCCTGACTGACGATGCCGTGGGCGACGCTCGCGGCCGGGGCCAGCACCGGACAGACCCCCGCGGTGTCGGTGGGAAGCAGGGCGGCGGCGCTCATGCGGTCTCCTCCCGCCAGAAGTTGACCGCCCAGGCACCGTCCGCGCGACGCTCCATCGTGGAATGGAAACCCTCGCTCTTGAGCAGCTCGATCAGCGGGGCGGGCATGAACGGGGCGATGATGGTCGCGCCCTGGCCGGGTTTGAGCGCATCAACACGGGCACGGATGAGCGGAAAAGGCTCTTCGCCGCGGGCGAGGTTGGGCCGGACGTCGAAGGTCTTGAATTTGGGGGCGCTCATGGAAAGAGTGAGTCAATAGTTGTATTCGACCTGGACCCAAGCCTTCTGCACGGCCGGATAGGCGGGACTGTCACGGCGGAAATTGGCGTACTTGACCAGTCCGGTCACGGATTTGCCGAATTTGCGGGAGAGCTGCAGGTCGGTTTCATCGCCAAGGCGAAACCCGCCGACATCGGTCGTGAAACGATGAAAAAACGCCGTGGCGATGTAGTCGCCCGGCAGGTTGGCGACGGCCTTGAGAAAAACGTCGCGGAGCCCGGCGGCCGGCGTGGTCAGGAACAGATCCGCCCAACCGTTGAAGGCGTGCAACGTGGCGAGCGGCGTCTTGAAGCCGACGTTGTGACCCGAGCCGAGCACCTCGTAACCCAGGGTGACACCGCCAGGCTTGGCCACGAGCCCGGCCTCAAGATCGTAGTAATTCGCCGTGTAGCTGAGCAAGCTGGCCCCGTAGTCCGACTGCGTGGCAAGCTCGGCCCGGTAGGCCACCTTGACGTCTGGGGAAAGCGGGGTGGTCCCAGCGAAACTGGCACCATAGGTGGCGCAGGAATTGACGGCGGCGATTTTTTTGAAATCCAGCAGGTAAGCATACGCGGTAAGCGAGCCCGCAGAAAACCCGGTGTAGCTGGCGTTGAACACATGCGAGGCGGACTGCCATTTGCCTTGGGCGTGGCGGTCACTGAAGACGCGGTTGATCCGGTCGAGGTAAGCATAAGTCAGCGTCGTTTTATCCAGCGACCTGTCGGTCAGGACTACCGCGTCAAAGGTCTGCATGTTCTGGCGCCAGCCGACGTCGCCGATGAAGCGCGCATTGTCGAGCACGAGGCGCTGGCGGCCGACGGTCGCGGTGGTCTGATCCTGGGTGAACGCGATCCACCCCTGGTTGAGCTCCGTGGTCTCGGGATCGGCGATGACCGCCTTGCCCGCGCCACCAGGATTCAGCCCGGCCTGGCTGTAGCTGTCCCCGTCCGCCGCGACGATGTTCTCCGCTTCCAGCATGGCCTTCCATCCGCGCCAGGCCGCGATGGTGTAGCCGAGTCGCGTCCGCAGCGTGAACGCGTCGGCGTCGCGCAGGCCGGTCTGCTCCACGCTTTCATAGCGCAGGCGGGAATTGAGTGAGACCTTGCCCTGGGTGAGGGCGTCGCCCAGTGCGACCGGGTCGGCCCCGAACAACGGGGCGGCGGCCAGGAGCAGCAACGCATGGAGGAGGAAGCGGAAAGTTTTCATGAATGGCGGATGGATGGATTGTATGCGCCCAGCATAGCCCCAAAAACCCGGGAGCGCCTTGACCCGGATCAAGCCCGGGTCGCCTCCGGCCCGGCCGGTAGTCCTCAAATCACCCGGACGTTTCTGTCGGAAATGGAAGAGGGGCTTTATGCCCCGATGGATCTTCGGGTGGGCGTCGGTTTCCAGCCCGACGCCTGTCGCCGGTATGGAACCCGGCGACCACCTTGCTTGAGCCGCCTCCGTCCGTTATCTGGCCGCCGCAACCAAGGCCACTGCGGCCTCGTCGAGCCCTCCCTTCAGACCGGTGCGCTGGTGCACGATTTCCCCGGCGGGATTGAGGATCGTGAGGAGGTTGGAGTGGGAGAAGGCACCGTCGGCCTCCTGCTTGTATTTCACGCCGACCAGCGCCGCCAGCTCGCGCACGGCCTTGTCGCCGCCGTGCAGCAAAATCCATGAGCCATCGAGCGAACGTTGCCCGCGGAATTTCGCCAAGGCTGCCGGGGTGTCGCGGACCGAGTCGAAGGACACGAGCACGAACACGACGCGTGCGCGGACACCGGCGGGCAGTTTTCCCCGGATGGCCTCCATGTCGGTGACGGTCAGCGGGCAGGCGTACCCGCAGGAGGCGAAGAACAGGTCGAGCACGACGGGCCGCCCGCGGAGCTCGCCCAGCGTGAAGGCCCGGCCGGAATCGTCGGTGAATTTTCCGTCGAGCTGGTAGATTGAGTCTTTGGTGAAATTTTCGATTTTCGAGTCTCGATTTTCGATTGCCGCGCAGCAGGCATCCTTGGCGGCGGGTTTGTCTGTGCAACAGGCAGCGGGGTTCCCTTGTAGAGGCGGCGCTTGTGAACGCCCGCGGGCGTCGTCAAGCGACGCCCCTACACGCGCCGGGATGGCGGCATCGCCTGCCAGCAGGCTCCTACAGCTAACAAAGGTGGCGAGGAGGAGAGATGGAATGATTTTCATTTGGTTGGTTGGCAGGAGCGGTTTGTTGCCGCGATGGCGCATGGTCGCGGCATAAAGCCGCTCCTACATTTTGGAAAGAGGAGGAGGCAGGTCCTGCGCGCAGCGGAAGCCGAGCGCGGTGGTGGTGTTGTTGGCGCGGAGGGAGGAGCGGAGCGCCATCCGCATGAACGCGGCGTAGTCGGTCGTGTCCTTGGCCCCGACGGAGCCGGCGCCGCAGAAGAGGTCGCGCTCGAGCCCGGCGTCGCCGCGGGACTCGCCCGTGACCAGGGCGGTGTTGAAGTCGTCGACCCATTCCCAGACGAGGCCGTGCAGGTCGCGGACGCCGTGAATAGTGGGGCGTCCCGCGCCGGCGGCGGGCTGCACGGCCGGCACCGGCCGGGCCAGCCACGCGTAGAGGTCGCGGTTGAGCTGCTCGTCATTCTTGCCGTCGGGCCGGGTGTAACCGGCCGAAGCCGCGAGTTCCCACTCGGCCGTGCCCGGCAGGCGCTTGCCCACCCAGCGGGCGTAGGCCCGGGCGGCGAACCACGAGACCCGGACGACCGGCGCGACCGCGGGGGCCCGGGGCCCGGGTTCGAGGTCACCGGCCCAGTGCTCCAGGTAGGACGAGTCGGCGAAGAGCCGGCTCACCTGCGAACGCTGCCATTTCGGGTTGGCCGTGACGAAGGCGAGGAACTCGGCGTTGGTGACGGGCCGGACGTCGAGTCGGAAGGCCACGACCTCGACCTGCGCAGCGTCCTTGACCGTGCGGAAGAGCGGCACGTAGGTGCCCGCGGGAATGAGGACCATGCCGGCATTTTCGGTTTTCGATTTTGGATTTTCGATTGCCGACGATGGCTGAGGCGGAACGCGGCCTCCGGACGCGTTTTCTTGGGCGACCATTGAATCAACCCGTCCGGAGGCCGGGTTCCACCCCAACGCGAGCGCGAGGGCGGTGAGGCGGAGGCGGGTGGTGAGGTTCATGGCGGTGGTTTTGTAGGGGCGTCCCTTGCGGACGCCCGCGGGCGGCGACAAGCGCCGCCCCGACAGGTTTAATGGATCTCGCCGCGGATCGCCTTGACCTTGGCGGCGGTGAAGGCGTCGCCCGAATTGCCCCAGGAGTTGAAGACGTAGGTGAGGACATCGGCGATCTGCGCGTCGGTGAGCACGGCCTCCTGCGGCGGCATGGCGCTGTTGATGGTCGCGCCGTTGACCGTGACCGGGCCGGTGAGGCCCTTGAGCACGATGCGGACGGCGCGCTCGCGGTCCGCCTGCATGAAGTCGGAGCCGGCGAGCGCCGGGAAGGCGCCGGGCAGGCCCTTGCCGTCGGGCTGGTGGCAGGCGAAGCACAGGCCCATGTAGACCTGCTTCCCCTTCTCCACCTGCATTTCCTTGGTGAGGCCGGCGATGGTCGGGTTGGACTTAATCTCGGCCGCGATTTGCTTCTTCAGCTCGGCCTCGCGCTTGGAGGAATCGGAGCCCGCCTCGGCCTGCGCACCGAGATAGACGGCATCGATCTCCTTGCCGGAATAGATGACGCGGTTGTCGGGACCGGCGACCTTGAGCATGCCGAGAGCGCCCTTGTTGAAGGCGCGGGTGAGCGAGTGGTCGACCAGGATAAAGGTGCCGGGCACGTCGACCTTGAACTCGACCGCACACGCGCCGCCGGAGGGCACGAGCGTGGTCTGGACGTTGGCGTTCGGCAGGCTGAGGCCGGCCTCGGGGTAGACCTTGTCGAAGATCTCGCCGATGACGTGGAAGGACGAGGTGAGATTCGGGCCGCCGACGCCGAAATAGATGCGCACATGCTCGCCGACGTTGGCGGTCAGGGCCTTGTCCCCCACCAGCGAGCCGACCGAGCCGTTGAAGACAATGTAAGGCGGCCGCTCGTCGATCGCCTTGGCCATGTCGAAGGACTGCAGGCCTTCCTCGCCGTATTTGCCGGTGGTGTAGAACTCGCCCTGCATGACGTAGTATTCCTGGTCGACGGGCGGCAGGCCGTCCTTGGGCTCGACGAGGATCAGGCCATACATGCCGTTGCCGATGTGCATCGGCACGGGCGCGGTGGCGCAGTGGTAGACGAAGAGGCCGGGGTTCAGCGCCTGGAAGGTGAACTGCGAGCTGTGGCCCGGGGCGGTGAAGGTCGAGGCGGCGCCCCCGCCGGGGCCGGTGACGGCGTGGAGGTCGATGTTGTGCGGAAGCTTCGAGGACGGGTGGTTGTTGAGGTGAAACTCGACGACATCGCCCTCGCGGATGCGGATGAACGAGCCCGGGACGCTGCCGCCGTAGGTCCAGAAGGTGTACTCGACACCGTCGGCCAGCCGGGCGACGACCTCGCGGACCTCGAGGTTCACGACGACGCGCGCGGAATACTTGCGCTTGATGGGCGGCGGCACGTGTGGCGCGGCGGTGAGGATCGCCTGCTCGACCGGCAGGGCGACAATCTCGGGCGGCAGGACGACGGGGCCTTTGGGATCAGCCGGACCTTCGGCGCGGACGGGGACGGCGGGGACAAGGGCAGCAGCCAGCATAAGCGTGGCCACCGCGACAGCGGAGGACGGGCGTGGGTTTTTCATGGGGTACGAGAACCGGGACAGGATAAGATGAAACGGGCCGGGTGAAGGCGCCATATTGGGTGAAGACGGGGGAGCT
>Ga0302321_100005798_pt1 | contig 10826 bp, 6 predicted proteins | sample Fen_T0_1_FD_202505 | JGI IMG/M metagenome (GOLD analysis project Ga0302321, IMG submission 202505) | Peat permafrost microbial communities from Stordalen Mire near Abisko, Sweden - Fen_T0_1 | ecosystem: Environmental > Terrestrial > Soil > Wetlands > Permafrost | place: Sweden: Abisko...
CCAGTGCGGCCGCCGCTCCGCCCGCGAGGGCGAACAGCCCCTGCCAGAGCCAGGTTTCGCCGGTGGACGGAGCGAACAACAGCCAGCCCCACGGACCAAATTCCGGCGTCCAGTCCCCCCCCCATTTCCAGCGACTCTGCACACCGGTGAGCAGCCATCCGCCGGGGCCCGCCGGATCGAGCGAGAGTGCGAGCAGGGCCAGCGCGACGGCCGCACCGGCGGCGAGGGCGGGGAGCAGCGCCGTGCGAGGCGGAGCGGGGGCCATGGTCGGTGAGGACATCAGGATTCCGGGCCCGTTGCCGCGCGGTGTGGTCCGGCGAAGGCGAGCAGCGTCCCACCGAGGAGGATCGCTCCGGCCAGCACCAGACTCCGGCCCAGGCGCAGGGCCTTTTCCGTCAGCCAGGTCAACCGGCCCATGTCGCAGGGCGTGGTGACCTCCAGTGGTGCCGCGCCGGCCGGCACCTCGATGACGATCCGCGTCGGGCCGGCACCGTGCGGGAGTGTCACCGTCTTCCAACGACCGGGAGAAACGACGGCGCGTTCCAGCGGGGCATGCGCGGTGCCGTTCTCGTCCACGGCCAGGAGCGAGGCGGCACCGGGTCGCACCTCCCCGCGGAGGCGCAGCCGGAGCAGCGGCAGGGCGGTGGCGGGGAGGGGCTCGCTCGCGAACCGGGCTGACTCGGTGGCGGTGGGTGTGAGGCGCCACGCGGCGGCACGGTAGATCTGCTCCGCTTCCGGTGGCGGCAAAAATGCCTCGAAATGCCGGCCGCCGGTCGCGGCGGGCTCGAAGCGCAGCGGCAGCCGCACCGCCGGCGGCAGATGCGCCCGGAGGCCCGCGTTGCCGAGCAGTTCCGCCAGCTGGTTTGCATCCTGATGCAGAAACCGCGTGGCGGGTTCATCGACCAGCGTGGCGCGATTGCCCGACGAGAGGTAGGCGCGGACCGCGTCCGCCTGGGTCGCCTGCAGGGCGGCCCGTTGTTCGAGCAGCCGGTTGACCCGGATTTCCTCATACCGCCCGGCCCAGCCGTGGCCGACGACCAGCAGCCAGCCGGTCAGCACCACCCCGCCGGCGAACTTTGCTCGCGGGCCCGGCAGCACGACCTGCAGCCGCAGCAGGCAGACCAGCCCGAGCACGAGACCGAGCGCGAGCAGATCGTGGTAGCGGGGTGGAAACGGCCAGGGTTCGCCCCCGCGGGCCAGCGCGAGCGCGACAGCCTGGGCGCCGAACCACGCCAGCACCGCCCCGAGCAGCACATCGGGTCTTTCCAGCCGGCGGCGGAGGAGCCCGGCGGTCACGATGGTGACAAACGGCAGCACGAGGGCGACACCGAAAACCGGAGACGTCTCCGGCCAGGCGAACACCCGCAGCGCGCCGCGGAGGAAGGTGAACAGCGAATGCGCGCGCATCGCGGCGTGGTGCGGCGCCGGTGCGACCAGGGCGAAGCCGGCCAGCGCGAGCGCGAGATTCACGCCGAGGGTGGCGAGGAGAAAACGCCGCGTCGGGGCGTCCGCCGTGCGCTCGCGCAGCAGGCGCCAGCCGGCGAGCGCGACGCACGCGAGCGCCGAGGCAAAGCCCGAGGCCATCGTGCCCAGGACCGCCACGCCGGCGAGCGCGCCCAGCCACCACCGCCAGCCGCAGTGGCCGGTCGCCCAGGTGAGCGCGAGGTGTGCGAGCCCGAACAAGACGAGCAGCTGGAACTGCGAAAGAAAGCCCCACAGCGCGGCCTCCCACGCGAGCGGCAGGGCGGCGCCGGTCGTGGCGACGACGAGAACCAGCGCCAGACCCCAGCGCGGCAGCGAGCGCCAGAACAGCGCGGGCACGGCCAGGGCAGCCAGCGCCGCGAGCCCGGCATTCACCATCATCTGCGTGCGGGCATTCCACTGGCCGTCGAGATCGGCGAGCCCGAGGGCGAGCAGCCGCGTCCACACGGTCCGGTGTTCGTTGTTGGCGCGCCACAATCCGGGCCAGACCGAGCCGCCGGACCAGTGGGGCCGGAGCACGTCTCCGGCTTCCGCATACCACTGGTCGTGAAACGGCAGGTCGCTGCCGTAGCGCGCCACGAGCATCCAGCGCGCGCCGACGATCACCAGCAACGCTCCGGCCAACGCGCTCGCGAACAACCACGCGCCCCCCCGCGGAAGGGCGGGAGCGGCGGGGGGCGGCGGGGCGGAGGTCACGAGGGCGGCGGTCGGGGAGACGGCAGGGGAGGGCTACTTCAGCGTGAGGCCCTGCCAGCATGTCCAGTCGGAGGCCTTGTTGCCCGACGGTCCCGTGCCGGTGCGGAACACGAGTTCGCCGTCCTCGAGTCCGCTCACGTCGAGGCTGAGCGGGAGCAGGCCGCGGTCGTCGAGGACGGTGGCGGGAAAGAGCGTCCGCCGGAACAGCTCGCGCACCTGGCCGCCCGCGCGCCACAGAATGATGACGTCGGCGCCGTCGGTCGGATTGTCGCCGGAGTAGGCGCCTTCCTGAATGCCAAAACTGCCGGTCAGCCGGCGGGCGCCCGCTTTGAACGGCACCACCATCTGCGAGGGCGCCTGCATCACCAGAACCTTGTTACCGTAGAGCTCGTCCAGCGCCGGCGGGCTGGAGGCGACGGCCTCGACCGGCACGACGCCGAAGCCGCATTTCTGCAGGACCTCGGCGGTGATGGGCGAGGCTTTCGCGCGCGCGGCGGAGGGTGGCGGCGTACGGCGGAACGGTACGAAATCCGGTCCCGGACCGGCGGGCGGACCGTCGAAGCGGACGCCGCGCCAGCAGCCCCAGCAGAAGCTGACGATGCCCGATTCGCCGGGCTCGATGCGCAGCACGATCGAGCCTTCGCCCTTGGGCAGATCGCCGAGCGGGGCGCGCAGCGGCTGGAGTCCGCGATCGCGCACCACGTGGGCGGGATCGAGCGCCCGGCGGAACAACTCGCGCGAACTGCCGCCCGAACGCCATTCTGCGACGAAGACGCCGCCCTCGGTTTTCTCCTCTCCGGAGTAGGCGCCTTCCTGGAAGCCGAATTCGGCGGTGAGCTCGGTGGCGCCGGCCGGGAGCGGGAACACCAGCTCGCTCGGGGGATGCACCTGGAGGGCCGGCTTGCCGTCGATCATGGCCGGACCGATGTCGGAGAACGCCGCGGCGCTCGCGGGCACCACGGCGAACTGGCCCTGCTGCGTGAAGACCGAGGCGGGAATGGTCTGCGTCGCATCCGGGGCGGACGCGGCGGAGGGGGTGCGAGCGACCGGAGTCGCCGGCGGCAGCGGCGCCGGATCGCCGATTTCGATGTCGCTCCAGCACACCCAGTCCCAGGACAGGTCGTTGTTCGGTCCGACCCCGGCGCGCAGGACGATGGTACCGGGCCGCAGCCCTTCGAGCGGGAGGCGGAAGGTCTGCGGGCCGCGGTCGGCGGCGATGCGCACGGGGTCGAGGTAGCGGCGCAGGAGCACCTTCTCTTCGTCACCCGACGTCCAGACCACGGAGAATTCCGCGCCGTCGGTCGTGGCGCCGTTGGTGAAGGCTGTATCCTGATAACCGAACCGGCCGACGATGGCCTTGGCGCCCGCCGGCAGCTCGAAGGCGAGCTCGCTCGGAGCATGGGCCTGCAACATCGGGTAGCCGCCAACGGTGGCCGGGCAGAGGGGATTGTAGGCCCGCACCGAGAAGGGGAACGATTTGAAATTGCCCGCCACGACGAAGATGTGGTCCGACGCCGCCGGCCCCTCGCCGGGGCCCGTGCCGGCGGTGACCGGGAGGAGCTCGATCCCCTGCCAGCACGTCCAGTCGTAGCTCATGTCGCCCCGGGGGCCGGGGCCGATCTGGAAGAACAACTGCCCGGGCGTGAGGCCGGAGACATCGAGTTCGAAATGCTGCAGGCCGCGGTCGGCGGGGGTGCCGGCGGGCTCGAGCGCCCGGTGGAACAGCCGTTTCGTTTCGCCGCCGGCGCGCCATTCGATGGAAAACTCGGCGCCGTCCGTGTGTTCAGGTCCTTCATACGCCCCGGGCGGGAAGCCGAACCCGCCGCGGACCGTGGTGGCGCCGGCGGGCAGCCGGAAGACCATCTCGGACGGGGCATGCAGCAGGAGGACGGACTGCCCGTCGATGGTACTGCGGCCGACGTCGGCGTACGCGGTGTAGGCGAGCGGCATCGTGCGGAAGCCGCCGTTGCCCGCGAACACCGCCGGATCGACCCGGCTGCGGACGTGCGGCACGGGCGGCAGGGTGGCGACGGTGACCCGGAGGTCGGGCTGGAAAAACCGGCGCAGCTCCGGCGGCACATCGACGGTGAAGGAGACGACGTGCGAGTTGCTGCGGCCAAGAATGAACTTCAGCAGGTCGTGCTGGTCGCGCAGCAGCGGGTTGAGCAGGAAACCCTCCCGCGCCATCGCCGGCACCAGCCGCCACCGGTTCTCCCGGCCGGTGTCGTCGACGGTGACGAGCGAGGCGACCGGCAGTTTGTAGAAGAAGCGGCGGAGGCGGCCGAGCAGGGACGGTTCGAGGGTGATCGTCACCCAGACGTTGCGCCCGGCCAGCTCGCCGGTTTCGAGGCGTTCGCCCAGCTGCACGGTGCGCTCGAATGCCAGTTGCGGCGTGAAACCGCGGTTGCGCAGCTCCGCCGGCTGGTGCTTCCAGACGAGACAGCCGGCATCCTCGAACTGGTATTCGTAATCGCGTAACAAGGTGAGCAGGAGCGGGGCGTCGTCGAGGGAGGGGAGCCGGTTGTCGATCGTCTTGAACCGCTGCAGCACCACCGCCGGGGCGAGGGGCGACTCGTAGAACTCGCGGTTCAGCCGGATGAGCTGCGGCGTGTAGGCGGTGTAGCCCTGAAAGGCCGGGCGGGACGTGAGCTCGAGTTGGTTGAGCAGCGCAATGCCCTGGTGGTGGGCCAGCACGTCCACGGTTTTCACCGGCAGGCCCTCCAGCAGTTTCGGGGTGCGCACGAGGTGGTTGCGTTCGGCCTGCTCCTTCCATTGCGCCTCCAGCGCCGCGTGTTGGGCGGGCAGGTGGGCGAACCACGAAACCTGCCGGACCCAGCGCAGGTTGAAATTCGAGAGCCCGAGGGTGATCACCTTCGGGAAGGTGACGAACACGCCGGCCAGACCCGCGAGCAGGGCGAGCGTCAGCACGCCGCGCCGGGCCCACTGCAGGCGCGGCTCGTCGTCCAGCAGGTAGGGGAAGAGCAGCGCGGCGAGCGGCACGAAGGTGAAGAAGCCGAAGACGTGGCCGTCGGCGCGCACGAAGCCGTGTTTCCACATCAGGAACGTGCCCGCGCCGAGCACGGCGCACTGCGCGAGCGCCTTCCGGCGGTCGCTGGCACCGGCGAGGTGCAGCCCCGCGTAGGCGACGAGGGCGGCCAGCGCCGTCAACCCCAGCGCGAGGGCGGGGGGCGTCGGGTCGACCTGCATGGCTTCGTAGCCGAAGCTGACCGCGAGGGAGTTGCCGAAATAGGCGGGCAGATTCAGCGGGTTCTGGCCGCAGACCAGCCACAGGCCGAGGAAGACGCCCGCGTAGCTGTAGAGCAGCCAGCGGCCGCGCGACCGGGCGCCCCGCCAGAAATCGTAGGCTGCGACCGCCACCACCACGAAGCCGGCGTAGAGGCAGAGCGTGAACTTGAGGAGGGAGAACACGGCGAACAGCGCGCCGGTGAGGAGCGGACGCAGCCGGGCGTCGTCCGGCGGGCGCACGAGCGCCAGCCCCGCCAGCAGGATGATGGCGGCATAGACGCCGTCGGCGTAGGTGGCCGCGATGGGCAGGAAAAACAGGTAGAAAAGAAACTGCCGCGGCAGGCTCAGCCGCCGGACCTGTGCCATCACGATGCCGGCGCAGACCGCGGCGCTGCCGAGCTGCCAGAGCACCTGGGCGGTGAACCCGGTCCGGGCGTAGGCGCCGCCCAGCAGGTAACCAAGCGGCCCATACGTGAAGATGAAGTCGGGGCCGAACTGCCAGTGGTGCGCGGCGGCGTGGGCCAGCGTCATCTGCCACGACGGATCGAGTTCGATGTCGGGCGGCAGCAGGGGGACGATCAGGGTGCCGCAGAGCAGCAGGAAGACGAGGGCCAGCGCGGCCAGCTGGCCGGCGGTGGCGAGAAACAGGGATTCCTGCGGAGGCGTGGGTTGGTCGCTCATAGGTCTCGTCGCCCCGAGGGCGGCGCCTCCGAGACAACCGGACAAGGCGTGGACACGGCAAGGTAAGAGTATGCCGGAGCGGCCGCCCGTGGCGGGCCGCCGGTCCGCCACGCACAGTTTGTCCGGGGTCGCAAGACTCGCCAAGAGTATCGTCTCGCGGCTCCAGCCACTGAGCCGACCCTAGTTCAGGCGAGCCGGTCCTTCCTGAGCTTTTGCTTGAAATGAACCATCGTCACCACGCGAAATTCGGTATCCGAGTAGGCGTAGATGATGCGATACGGCGATTCATGAATCTCCTTCAATGGGGCCTCCGGATACTCGTGGACCGGATGCCCGTGGGAGGGCGACCGGGCCGCGTGCTCGACGCGTTCGACGATTCGCGCCACCATGCGGGCGGCGTAGAACTCGGAATCCTGGGCGATGAACCGCCGGATCGCCGCGAGCGATTTTCGCGCCTCCGCAGACCAGACAATGTTCACGCCAGTCCGAATTCCTTCTTGATGGCAGCGTGAGCGTGGACGCGCCCCGCCCGCAGATCGGCGAGTCCGGCTTCAATCTTCTGTCGCACGTAGATTCGATACATCAGGTCGTCCCACGACGACGAGGCGGGGAGCCCGCGCACCAGTCGCAGCGCTTGGGCTTTGACGTCGCGGCGCTTGGCAGTGGCTGATGGCATGCGAGGGATTTTGGCGGCGACTGTGGTCATGGCAAGCGGGCTCTCTTGTCGCGCAAATGATCGGGAATCAGAGCTGGGACGCGTGCGCCGGATGGGGCGGTCCTCGAGTGGGGCCTGGTTGGGCTTCATTTTGATACATCTTCGAACCCGACGTTCGTCGGCCCAAGGTGTTCAATCTGCTTCTTGAATTCGTCTGATACGACGATCCAAAGAGTGGTCGCTAGGTAAAAAACAGGCGCGCCTCGCCACATATCGGCTCTCATCACCAACTGCCTCTGTTGGTTCTCGACTTCAGGACGCAAGCAGCCGGAACAGACGGAAACCGGTGTTCCTCCGGGCGGCCAACCTGAATCTGACGCCGGGATGGCTTCGTAGTAGGGGCCCACCGATGAAAGGCCTGCTAGCGTCCTTGCCTCGGATATCAAATCCTCAGGCTCGCCTGTGGATGGAATGGGTGCAGGCAATAGTGCTTCATTCTTGCCGATCCTTCCGAACTTCACTCTAGCCAGGGTTACCGCCGCGCCACATTTCTCTGCGAAAAGATCACGCATGCGGGCAGAGACAACGAGGCTGCCGAGTGAGCCCCACAGGAAATCGGCACTTGGGATGGATGGCACATCAAGCACTGCAGGCTGAAAACTATCGCCGGGCATCAGCCGAAGTCCTTGGCGGCCGATCTGCGCTTCCGCCTCTGTGCGCAACGCATCAAACTGCTCCAACGGTATTGGCCAAACATCTTGTTCTCTTCTTCGCAGAACCGCTTCCGGCGCCCTGTCAGGAAGAATTCGAGAGCCGCTCCAGGTCTCGCCGCAAACGTCACACCTTACGCCAGGCAGGGAATCTGGATGCAAAAGAACGCCATTGATCCACGTATGTGAGTAGTCGCTCTTTTGAGCCGGAGATGTGATACGCCAGAATCTCATCTTCTTCGCCCAACAGTCAAAACCCTCGGGCGGGCGTAGCGCCGAGCAGATTGATCAGCTCGGCGGCGTGGCGCTGGATCGCGGTGCGCAGGTCGAAGGCGGTGCGCACCCGCGCCAGCGCCGCAGGCGCTAGGCCGCGGCTGGCGGCGATTTCGTCGAGTGCGTGTTTCATCAGCAGCGAAAACGCCACGGGATCGCCCGGCGGCGTCAGCCACGCCTCGCGGCCGTGCGTCACGATCTCGGGGATGCCGTGGACGTCGGTGCTGACGATGGGCAGCTCGAACGCCATGGCTTCGAGGATCACGCGAGGGAAACTCTCCTCGAAGCTCGTGCACACGAACAGGTCGGCGAGCCCGTAGTAGTCGTAGGCGGCGCGGGTCTCGTTGACGATGGTCACGCGGTCGCGCAGGCCGAAGGTGGTGAGTTGTGCTTCGAGGTTGTCCTGGAACGCACCCGGCCGGCCGCCGACGAGGAGAAAACGGGCGCGCCGTCCGTATTCTGGAAACCGGTGCGCGAAGTGCTCGAGTGCGCGGACGAAGACGTGCTGGCCCTTGCGCTCGCAGACGGTGCCGATGTTGGCGATGACGAGGTCGTCGGGGGCGAAACCATGGCGCTGCCGCAGCGCGGCGCGGGAGTTGGCGGCGCGGAAATGCTCGATTTGCGCGAGGTCGATCCAGCTGGGGAGGAGGCGGAAATTCCCGTTGGCGGAGAGGTCCTCGTAGTAGTGCCGCGTGGCGGCGGCGAGGAAGACGACGCGCGAGGCGGAGCGGAACGCGTCGCGCACCTGTTTGTGCATCGCCCACGGCAGGCTCTGGTCGAAGAAGCGCTTGATCGAGGCGCTCTCGTGGATCTGCAGCACTGCCGGCACGCCGAGCCGCTGGGCGAGATGTACGCCCCAGAAACACACCGCGGTGTTGGCGTAAACGGCGTCGACGCCGGCCAGCGCCGGATCGCGGACCAGCGCGCGGAGGACCCGGCCGTAATCGCGCCGCCCCGTGCAGTCGTAGATCCGCTGCTCGTCGACGACGTGCACCGCCGCGCCGCATTCCTCAAAGAGGTCGCGCAGCGGGCCGTCCTGTCCGGTGGCCACGGTGAGCTTCACGCCGGCCTCGCGGGCGAGCCAGCGGGCGAACTCCAGGAGGAAGAACGGCGCGCCCTCGTAGTTGAGGTTATGTGACACGAGGAGCACGTGCCGACCCGGGGCGCGGGGCCCCGTGGCCGGGGGCGGCGGCACGCCGGTGCGCCCCGCCTCGATCCGGGCGAGCTGGCGGGCCGTGGGCGCCTCGCGGCGGTAGCTCGAAAAGGCCCGCCCCACCATCGTCCAGAACGCGCGGGCCCGCGGCAGGACCACGCCCTGCCGGCGGCACGCGGTGCGCAGCGCCTGCACACATCGTCCGAACGTGCGCAGGTCCAGGGCCGGGAAGTGGCGCTCCTTCTCGTCGCAGGTGCTCTGGTGCATCCGCCGGGCAAAGACGAGGTGCACGCTGCCGTCGGCGAGTTCGGCGAAGACTTTCACGCTGACGGGATTGGCCGCCCCGGCGCGCACGTCGACCTGGCCGCGGAACTGGCATCTTCCCTCGGTGAAGTGCCCGGGGTGGAACGCCTGCGCGTCGGGCCGGAACTGGCCGTAGGGCAGTTCGCACTCTTCCATCGGATGGGCGGTGGCGAAGACCCGGCGGACCGGCTGCTCGAGGTGGATGAGCCAGCCGCGCAGCACGCCCTTGTGGTATTGGGTATGCAAGACCGGTCCCGGTTCCTCGAGCGCCCCGAAAAAGGGCGGGTTTGGCAGGGTGTCGAGCGGCCGGCCGAAGGCTTCGAGCGCGAGCGCAGCGGCGCCGGCGGCGAGGTCGAAGCCGGGTTCGTATTTGCAACGCTTGAGCAGGGTGTAGAGCAGCTCCGGCACGACCTCCGCCGCCACGGCCGGGGCGGGCGGTCCGGCGGTCGCGGGGTCGCCGCTGACGGTGATGGCGCGGCGTTCGAGTTCGCGCCAGCGGTGGTCGCCGCCGAGCACCTCGAGGCGCAGCAGCGTGGCGCCCGGGCGCGGCTCGATCTGGAAAAGAAAACCCGGATGCGGCAGGCCGACCGCACGGCGCTCGCGCTGTTCGATCTCGGGGCGGGGCAGGCCGACGAGCCCGAGGAATAGATCTTCGCCGACCCAGCACCGGATGTCGGTGACCACCGCGCCGTCGTCGCCGAAATACCAGCCGAGGATCCAGTGCTTGCCGGGCGCAAAGTCCCAGCTTTGCGGCAGTTCGATGGCACAGCGGGGGGCGGACGGAGCGGTCATGCGCGGGGCTCAGCGGATGCGCAGCGATTCGATGTAGGCCCAGTCGTAGGCCCCGTTGCCCGCGGGTCCGGGGCCCGAGCGCAGGATCAGATCGCCGCCGCCGGGCCGCACCGCCAGCTCGAGCGTCTTGCGGCCCCGGTCGGCCGGCGTGAATTTCGGCTCGAGGAAGACCTTCCACAGCGACGCCGGCTGGCCGTCGGGCGCCACCTGCACGATCTCGAGATCCACGCCGTCGGTGTCGCCCTTGGCCCAGGAATCGTCGGTCATGCCGTAGACCATTTTCAGCGTCGTCGCCCCGGCCGGGAGATGGAAGTGAAACTCCGAGGGCGTGTGCGCGAGGATGACGTTGGCATCCTGATACCCCATCAGGCTCAGGCCATAGGGAGCCTTGTATTCGAACGGAATGGGCGAGAAGACCGACAGCGGCAGCCGCTGCCGCACCGGGTCGGTTGGATGCAGCGCCAGATCCAGCACGAACGGCCGTTGCGCGGCCCGGTGGATCTTGAGTTCCACCGCGTGGAAGGCGCCGTTCTCCAGGTTGTTCACGTAGGTGTCGAGCAGGTCCGCGCGGACGTAGACGTCGACGCGATCGTTCCAGGTGAACAGCGGGGCGGGATGCAGGCCGAGGTCGGCGATGCGGCGGTCGATCAGCTGCCGGTTCCAGCGGGTGTAATCCTTCATCAGGAGGAACGCGATCCGCTCGTCCTTGAGCAGGGCGAAGGCCCGCTGCTGCCCCGCCTCGTTGTTTTCGAGCCAGCCCGGGACCATCAACGCGCGCCGCCCGCTGTAATACGGAATCATCGAGGCCCAGTCGTCGCCGTAAATCACGATGACG
>Ga0302321_100005799_pt1 | contig 10825 bp, 6 predicted proteins | sample Fen_T0_1_FD_202505 | JGI IMG/M metagenome (GOLD analysis project Ga0302321, IMG submission 202505) | Peat permafrost microbial communities from Stordalen Mire near Abisko, Sweden - Fen_T0_1 | ecosystem: Environmental > Terrestrial > Soil > Wetlands > Permafrost | place: Sweden: Abisko...
ACGCGGATGTAGCGCTCGGGCTGGCCCTGGGGCAGCAGCGAGAGCTGGCTGATCTTCGCGGACACGAAGAGCATGGCGCTGGCGTTGGGGCACGCGGCCACGCAGGCGGCGCAGCCGATGCAGGCGGCCGCGTCCATGGCGAGGTCGGCGTTCTCCTTGGGAATGGGCAGGGCGTTGGCATCCTGCGGGCTGCCCGTGGGGGCGCTGATGAAGCCGCCGGCGGCGATGATGCGGTCGAAGGCGCCGCGGTCCACCATCAGATCCTTGAGCACCGGGAACGCTTCGGCGCGCCAGGGCTCGAGGGTGATGCTGTCCCCATCCTTGAAGCTGCGCATGTGCAGCTGGCAGGTGGTGGTGCGTTCCTTGGGCCCGTGCGGGCGGCCGTTGATGACCATGCCGCACTGGCCGCAGATGCCTTCGCGGCAGTCGTGGTCGAAGGTGATGGGCTCCTCACCCTTGCGGATGAGGCCTTCGTTCACGACGTCGAGCATCTCGAGGAAGGACATGTCGGGGCTGATGTCGGCGGCGGGGTATTCGACGAACTTGCCGTCGCACTTGGCGTTCTTCTGCCGCCACACGTGAAGGGTGAGATTGATGTGCTTGGCCATGGCTCAGTTCCTCACTTGTAGCTGCGGGTCGCGAGGTGGACGTTCTCGAAGGCGAGTGGCTCGACGTGGCGGACCGGCGTCTGGCCTTCGCCCTTGTACTCCCAGGCGGCGACGTGGCAGAAGTTCTCATCGTCCCGGAGGGCCTCGCCCTCTTCGGTCTGCCATTCCTCGCGGAAGTGGCCGCCGCAGGATTCGCGGCGCTCCAGGGCATCCAGGCACATCAGCTCGCCAATCTCGAGGAAGTCGGCCACGCGGCCGGCCAGTTCGAGGGACTGGTTCACTTCACCCCCGATGCCGGGGATGCGGAGGTTCTTCCAGAATTCCTCACGGATCTCCGGAATCCTCTGGAGGGCCTTCTTCAGGCCAGCTTCGTTGCGGCCCATGCCGCAGAACTCCCACATGACCTTGCCCAGTTCGCGGTGGAAGTGGGTGGGCGTCTCCTTGCCATTGATGGCGAAGAGCTTCTGGACGCGCTCGGCGGTGGTCTGCTCAGCGGCCTTCACGGCCGGATCGTCGGCCTTGATGCGGGTGCCGGGCTTGATGCCCGCCAGGTAGCCACCAATGGTGTAGGGAATGACAAAGTAGCCGTCGGCGAGGCCCTGCATGAGCGCCGAGGCACCCAGGCGGTTGGCGCCGTGGTCGGAGAAGTTGGCTTCACCGAGCACGAAGCAGCCGGGGATGGTGCTCATCAGGTTGTAGTCCACCCAGAGGCCGCCCATGGTGTAGTGGGTGGCGGGGAAGATGCGCATGGGCGTCTTGTATGGGTTGTCGTCCGTGATGCGCTCATACATCTCGAAGAGGTTGCCGTACTTTTCCTCGATCTTGTTCTGACCCAGACGCGTGATGGCCGCCTCGAAGTCCAGGTAGACGCCAAGGCCCGTCTCGCCGATGCCACGACCGTCATCGCAGACCTGCTTGGCGGCACGGCTGGCGATGTCGCGGGGCGCGAGGTTGCCATAGGAGGGGTACTTCCGCTCGAGGTAATAGTCGCGATCCTCTTCGGGAATCTGACCCGCAGGCTTCCCACAATCCTCTTTGCGCTTGGGCACCCAGATGCGGCCATCGTTGCGCAGCGATTCGGACATCAGGGTGAGCTTGCTCTGGTGGTCGCCGGTGACCGGGATGCAGGTGGGGTGAATCTGCGTGAAGCAGGGGTTGGCAAAGGCCGCGCCCTTCTTGTGGGCGCGCCAGATGGCGGTGCCATTGCAGCCCTTGGCGTAGGTGGCCAGATACATGGTGTTGCCATAGCCGCCGGTGGCGAGACAGACCGCATCGGCGAGGTGGGATTTGATCTCACCCGTCACCATGTCGCGGGTGACGATGCCCTTGGCCACACCATCCACCACGATGAGCTCCTGCATCTCGTGGCGGGAGAACATCTTCACGGTGCCTAGGCCGATCTGGCGCTCCAGGGCCTGGTAGGCCCCCAGCAGCAGCTGCTGCCCCGTTTGCCCACGGGCGTAGAAGGTGCGGCTCACCTGGGCGCCACCGAAAGAGCGGTTGTCCAGGAGTCCACCGTATTCGCGGGCGAAGGGGACACCCTGGGCCACGCACTGGTCGATGATGTTGTTGCTGACCTCGGCCAGGCGATGCACGTTCGCTTCGCGGGCCCGGAAGTCGCCGCCCTTGACGGTGTCGTAGAAGAGGCGGCGGACGCTGTCGCCATCATTGTGGTAGTTCTTGGCGGCGTTGATGCCGCCCTGGGCGGCGATGGAGTGGGCGCGGCGGGGGCTGTCCTGGTAGCAGAAGCACTCCACCTCATAGCCGAGCTCGGCCAGCGAGGCGGCGGCAGCGCCGCCGGCGAGGCCGGAGCCCACCACGAGCACCTTGTACTTGCGCTTGTTGGCCGGATTCACGAGCTTGAGATCAAACTTGTGCTTGTCCCACTTCTTCTCGATCGGGCCGTCTGGGATTCGGGAATTGAGTTCCATGGATGGCTCCCTGGGATCAGTGGATGCAGCCGGTAAGGACGGCGATGGGATAGGAGATGTTCACGCCCACCACCAGGAAGGTCAGACCCGTGGCGAAGTTGCGCCGCAGGCTGTCATAGCGGGGGTGGGACAGGCCCAAGGACTGGGTGACGCTCCACACGCCGTGCCACATGTGCAGGCCGAGGCAGAGTTGGGCCACGATGTAGAAGCCGGCGACGGCAGGAACCTTGAAGCCACTCACGAAATTCGCGTAGGGGTTGGCGTGGTCGAAGGCAGGGTGGACCGTGCCCGTGGTCAGGTGGAGCAGGTGGTAGACGATGAAGGCGGCCAGGATGACGCCGCTCCAGCGCATGGTGCGGGAAGCCCAGGTGGAGGAGACGTTCTGCTGGGCGCGGTAGCCCACGGGACGGGCCGCTTGATTGTCCAGGGTGAGCGTGACGGCGGCCCAGATGTGGAGACCCGTGGCAGCCAGGAGGACGGCACGGAAGATCCAGATGCCGCCGCCGTGCAGCATGCTGTGCAGGAACTTGGCGTAGGCATTGAAGGACTCGGCGCCCATGTAGGCCTGGGTGTTGCCGATCATGTGGACGGTCACGAATCCGAAGAGGACGATGCCGGTGGCTGCCATCACCACCTTTCTCCCGACGGATGAGGCCAGGAAGCCGTGGCCGCGGGCTTCCGCGCCCGCGATGCTCTGTTCAGCGACGGACATAGGTGGACTCCTTGAAGAAGGCGTGAGGATGAAACTTGGGTCCCAGGCAGGGCAGGGGGCCAACATCAGAGAACGGGGTCATATGTGACCACATTATCTTCCTCGGCCCCCGGAATCCCAAGCCCCTAGGTGCGGGCGTTGGTCACACTGCACCTAGATCCCACCACAGCTGGAAGAAGTCGGCAGGGAAGCCCCTGGCTTGCGGCGGGACGCCGTTCCACGCTAGAGTTACCTACGATCCAAACATGATCTTTGGTGGTTCGCCCCCGAGTGGGGGCTCTTCCTGCTTCGACCCCCAACCGCCTCAGTCCCAGACCGCTCGCATCCTTTACAACTCCCCTAGTCCACCTTCTCTGCATCCATCTGGAGGAAAACCATGGAGACGATGAAACGTCTGTTTGGCGCTCTCGCGTCAACCCGCATCTTCAAGGGAGGGATGACGGCGCTCTTCATCCTCCTTCTCGCCCCCCCTGCTTTTGCCGGTGGCGAGGCAGAGCTGAAGATTCCTGTCCTTGCGGGCAGCTTTCTGGGCATGACCGGCCACAACCTGCTGCTGATCGGCCTCTTCATCTGCCTGCTTGGCATGGGTTTCGGGCTCGTGCAGTACACCCAGATCCGGGGCCTCCCGGTCCACAAGTCCATGCTGGAAATCTCGGAGCTGATCTACGAGACCTGCAAGACCTACCTGATCACCCAGATCAAGTTCATCTCGGTCCTGTGGGCCTTCATCGCCGTCATCATGGTCGCCTACTTCAAGTACCTGTCGCATACGCCCATGGGCTGGGGCCAGGTGATCGTGATCCTGATCTTCTCGATCATCGGCATCCTCGGTTCGGTGGCCGTGGCGTGGTTCGGCATCCGCATCAACACCTTCGCCAACTCGCGCACGGCTTTCGCATCCTTGGGCGGCAAGCCCTACCCGACCATGGAGATCCCCCTGAAGTCGGGCATGTCCATCGGCATGCTGCTCATTTCCGTCGAGCTGTTCCTCATGCTCGCGATCCTGCTCTTCATCCCCGGTGATGCGGCTGGCCCGTGCTTCATCGGCTTCGCCATCGGCGAGTCCCTGGGCGCGGCCGCCCTCCGCATCGCGGGTGGCATCTTCACCAAGATCGCCGACATCGGCTCTGACCTCATGAAGATCGTCTTCAAGATCAAGGAAGACGATGCCCGCAACCCCGGCGTCATCGCCGACTGCGTGGGCGACAACGCAGGCGATTCCGTTGGCCCCACGGCAGACGGCTTCGAGACCTACGGTGTCACCGGCGTCGCACTCATCACCTTCATCCTGCTGGCGGTCCCCCAGCCCACCATCCAGGTGGCGCTGCTGGTGTGGATTTTCGTCATGCGCGTGGGCATGGTCCTGACCTCCGCAGCCTCCTACTGGATCAACGGCATCTGGTCGAAGGCCAAGTTCGGGAACTCCCTGAAGTTCGATTTCGAGACCCCGCTGACCACCCTGGTGTGGCTCACCTCCATCCTTTCGATCGTGGTGACCTATGTCTTGTCCTACCTGCTCATCGGCAACCTGCCTGAGCACCTGTGGTGCAAGCTCTCGACCATCATCACCTGTGGCACCCTGGCGGGTGCCCTGATCCCCGAGCTGGTGAAGGCCTTCACCTCCACCAACTCCGGCCATGTCCGCGAAGTGGTCACGGCTTCCAAGGAGGGTGGTGCTTCCCTCAACATCATTTCCGGTCTGGTGGCGGGTTACTTCTCCGCGTATTGGATGGGCCTCACCATCGTCGCCCTCATGGGCGCCGCCTATTACGTCTCCACCTTCGGCCTCGCGGGCTTCATGGCCGCCCCGGCGATCTTCTCCTTCGGTCTGGTGGCCTTCGGCTTCCTGGGCATGGGCCCCGTCACCATCGCCGTAGACTCCTACGGCCCCGTGACCGACAACGCCCAGTCCGTCTACGAGCTCTCCACCATCGAAGAGATCCCCGGCATCGCCGCCGAGATCAAGAAGGACTTCGGCTTCGATCCTGATTTCGAGAACGGCAAGATGTACCTCGAGGAGAACGACGGCGCCGGCAATACCTTCAAGGCCACCGCCAAGCCTGTGCTCATCGGTACCGCAGTGGTGGGTGCCACCACCCTGATCTTCTCCATCATCCAGCTGCTCAACGGCAAGTTCGGCGTTCCAGCCGTGGTCGAGGGACTATCCATCATCAACCCCCTCTTCCTGCTGGGCATCATCACCGGCGGCGCCATCATCTTCTGGTTCTCCGGCGCGGCCTGCCAGGCCGTCGCCACGGGCGCCTACCGGGCGGTGGAGTTCATCAAGCAGAACATCAAGCTCGACGACGGTGCCACCAAGGCCTCGGTCGAAGACTCCAAGAAGGTCGTGGAGATCTGCACCCAGTACGCCCAGAAGGGCATGTTCAACATCTTCCTGGCGGTGTTCTTCTCCACCCTCGCCTTCGCTTGCGCCAACCACTACTTCTTCATCGGCTACCTGATCTCCATCGCCGTCTTCGGTCTCTACCAGGCCATCTTCATGGCCAATGCCGGTGGCGCCTGGGATAACGCGAAGAAGCTCGTGGAGACCGAACTGAAGGCCAAGGGCACGCCCCTCCACGATGCCTGCGTCGTGGGCGATACCGTGGGCGATCCCTTCAAGGACACCTCCTCGGTGGCCCTGAACCCGGTCATCAAGTTCACGACCCTCTTCGGCCTCCTGGCCGTGGAACTGGCCATCGAACTGAACCCCATGACGGCGCACATCTGGGCCCTCGTGTTCTTCCTGATCTCCACGGTCTTCGTGTGGCGTTCCTTCTACGGCATGCGCATTCCCACCGTTGAAGCGAAGTAGCTTCAGCCAAACCTGACAAAGAATTAACAGCCAGGCCCCTCAACCGAGGGGCCTGTTTTTTCGTGGTACGTTGGACACATGTCTAACAGGAGCCTTGCATGCCCATGCGTCCTCTCCGCCTCGCGGGCCTGGCGGCCCTGGTGAGCGCCTCCATGGGCCTGCTGGCCCAAGGTCCGGTCCCTCCCACGGCCAAACAGGTTGAGCACATCTCTCTCTGGCACGGCGAAAAGGTGAACGACCCCTGGTTCTGGCTGCGCGAAAAGGCCAATCCCGAGGTGGTCGCCTACCTGAACGCCGAAAACACCTACACCGAGGCCATGACCGCAGGCCTCAAACCCTTCTCGGAAGCCCTCTACAAGGAAATCCTGGGCCGCATCAAGCAGACCGACCTCAGCGTCCCTGTGCGCCGTGGAACCTTCTTCTATTACTCCCGCACCGAGGAGGGGAAGCAGTACGCCATCCAGTGCCGCAGGAAGGCCGCCAAGGGCGGAACCTACGATGAGAAGGCCACCGAGGAGGTCCTGCTGGATCAAAACGAACTGGCCAAGGGACTTAAGTTCCTAAGCTTGGGTGGTTTCTCCGTCAGTGATGACGACCGTACCCTGCTCTTCAGCACGGATGCCACCGGTTTCCGGCAATACAAGCTCTTCACCAAGGATCTGGCCACAGGCAAGGTGAGCGACGCCTTTGCAGAGCGGGTGACCTCCTTCACCTGGACCTCGGACAGCCGCCACATCTTCTTTGCGACGGAAGATGATGTCACCAAGCGCTCGAACCAGCTGTGGCGGCTGGATCTGAAGGGTGGCAAGCCCGAGTTGGTCTTCGAGGAAAAGGATGAGCTCTATCGGATCGGCGTGCACCGCACGCGTGACAAGGCTTTCATTGTTCTCGGGAGCTTCAGCACGGATACCTGGGAGCAACGGGTGCTTCCGTCCGGTGCTTCAGGCCAGGCGTTCCGGATGGTCCTGGCTCGCGAGAAGGGCCACAAATACGATGTGGACCATCGGGAAGGCCTCTTCTACATCCGGACCAACAAGAATGCGAAGAACTTCCGGATGGTCACCGCTCCGGACACGGATCCGGCCCCGAAAAACTGGAAATCTTTCCTCGAGCATGACCCCAAGGTGCTGCTGGAGGGTATCGACCTCTTCAAGCACCACGGCGTCCTCGTCTCCAAATCAGATGGGCTGGACCACATGCGGGTTCTGGATTTCCGGACCGGCAAGTGGCACGAGCTGGCCTTCCCTGAATCCGTCTACACCGCCAATCCCGGCGGAACCCCTGAATACGACACGACGGTGTTCCGCTTCGCCTACCAGAGCATGGTCACACCCTCGAGCATCTATGACTACGACCTGGACTCCCGCAAACAGAACCTGCTGAAGCAGACCGAAGTCCTGGGCGGATACGACAAGACCCAGTACGCCACTGAGCGCCTGTGGGCCACGGCCCGGGATGGCGTCAAGGTACCGCTGTCCGTGGTCTACAAGAAAGGCGTGAAGCGGGACGGTACCGCGCCGCTGTTTCTCTACGCCTACGGCTCCTACGGCTTTGGTCAATCAGCCACCTTCTCCATCCCGCGCCTCAGCCTGCTGGACCGGGGCATGGTCTACGTTATCGCCCACATCCGTGGTGGCAACGAGATGGGCGAGGCCTGGCACGATGACGGCATGCTCATGAAGAAGATGAATACCTTCACCGATTTCATCGATTCGGCTGATTTCCTGGTGAAGGAGAAGTGGACCGCCAAGGACCGCCTCGTCATCGAGGGTGGCAGCGCCGGTGGCTTGCTCATGGGCGCGGTCACCAATCTGCGTCCCGACCTGTTCAAGGCGGTGCACAGTGCTGTGCCCTTCGTGGATGTCATGAACACCATGATGGACGCCAGCCTGCCCCTGACCGTGGGGGAGTATCTGGAGTGGGGCAACCCCAACGAGAAGCCGGCTTTCGACTACATGCGGGCCTACAGCCCCTACGACAACCTGCAGAAGAAGGCCTACCCGGCCATCCTGGTCACCACCAGCTTCAACGACAGCCAGGTGATGTACTGGGAGCCCGCGAAATACATGGCCAAGCTGCGCACCCTCAAGACGGACAACAATCCCCTCCTGCTGAAGATCAAGATGGAGCCAGCGGGTCACGGGGGCGCCTCGGGTCGTTACGATGCCTTGAAGGACAAAGCCTTCGAGACTGCCTGGATGCTGAGCCAGGTGGGCATTACCAAATAGCTGTTCTTTGCTCCAACAGGGCGCCAATGCACCCTGTTGGAGCGCGAGAAGGAGGAAATCATGGCTGAGCCTGTACCTGCGGGTTATCACACCGTCACGCCCTACCTGGTCGTGCCCAACGGCCTGGCCTTCCTGGCTTTCATCGAAAAGGCGTTCGGAGCGGTGGAAAAGAGCCGGACGCTCCGTCCCGACGGCACCATCGCCAATGCCGAGGTCCAGATCGGGGACTCGATGCTGATGGTGGCCCAGGCCCGAGAGCCTTGGAAGCCCATGCCATCCGGCTTCTACCTGTACGTGCCGGATACGGATGCGGTCTACCAGGCGGCTCTGGCGGCGGGCGGCATCTCCACTCTGGAGCCCGCAGACCAGTTCTACGGCGACCGCAACGCCGGAGTGCAGGATGCTTGGGGCAACAACTGGTGGATCGCCACCCACATCGAGGATGTGGACGAGGCAGAGATCCAGAGGCGGATGGCAGAGCGAGCCTAAGTCCCTGCCCTTGAGTCCAGACCTCTGACACGGGACAATGGAAAGGCGCGGCCTCCGTCTGATGTCACGCGAGGCGTGACGCCCGCTCGCAAGCTCGCGGAGACGGAGCCTCCCGTCGCGCCTTTCTATGTCCGGAATCCCATGTCCCTTTCCGAAGAAATCCAGCGGCGACGTACCTTCGCCATCATCAGCCACCCCGACGCAGGCAAGACCACGTTGACGGAAAAGCTGCTGCTCTACGGCGGCGCCATCGATCGCGCAGGCAGCGTCAAGGCCCGGGAAGGTGGGGCCGCGGCCCATTCGGACTGGATGAGCATCGAGCAGGAGCGTGGCATCAGCGTCACCTCAGCCGCCATGCAGTTCGAGTATCTGGGCAAGGCCATCAACCTGCTGGACACGCCGGGTCACCAGGATTTCAGCGAGGACACCTACCGGGCTCTCACCGCGGCCGATGCGGTGGTGATGCTCCTGGACTGCGCCAAGGGTGTGGAAGAGCAGACCAAGAAGCTCTTTCGCGTGGCCCGGGAACGCAGGCTTCCAATCTTCACATTCGTGAACAAGCTGGATCGTCCTGGCCGCGACCCGATCGAGCTCATCGATGAGGTGGAGGAGCTCTTCGGCCTCGCCGCCGTGCCCATGACCTGGCCCATCGGATCGGGCACGGATTTCAAGGGCGTCTACGTCCGCGCCACGGGGCAGCTCCAGGTCTTTGAGCGGGCCAAGGCGGGTCGCAAGGCCCGTGTGGCCGGGCAGGGCGGTCTGGACGATCCCGAGATCGCAGCGCTGCTCACCCCCGCCGAGCTCCAGCAGCTCAAGGATGACGTGGATCTCATGAACCATGTGCTGCCCGCCTTCGATCGCGAGGCCTTCCTGCGTGGCGAGCAGTCACCCATGTTCTTCGGCTCTGCCGTGAACAACTTCGGCGTGGCCGAGTTCCTGGAGGAATTCCTGGAACTGGCCCCGGCACCGGGCCCACGCCCGCTCATGGATGGCGGCGAGATCGAGCCCGAACAGCCCTTCACGGCCTTCGTGTTCAAGGTGCAGGCCAACATGAACAAGGCCCACCGCGATCGCGTGGCCTTCGCCCGCATCGTGTCCGGGCGCTTCGAGCGCGGCATGGATGCCCTCCATGTGCGCGAGAAGAAATCCATCAAGCTGAACTACCCCCACATGTTCTTCGGTCGTGAGCGCCAGATCGTGGATGAAGCCTATCCTGGAGACATCCTGGGCCTCATCAACCCCGGCCTCTTCCGTATCGGGGATGTGCTCAGCGCCGCGGGGGCCATCGAGTTCCACGCCGTGCCGCGCTTCTCGCCCGAGCAGTTCGCCTCCGTGCGCCTGGCGGATCCGGGCGCCCGCAAGGGCTTCCTCAAGGGCCTGGGCCAGATCGCGGAAGAAGGCGTGGTGCAGGTCTTCTGGCCCAAGGGCGGCGCGCCCCTGCCCATCCTGGGAGCCATCGGCCGCCTGCAGTTCGAAGTGCTCCAGCACCGCCTCAAGGATGAATACGCCTGTCCCGTGCTCCTGGAGCCTCGGGGGTTCCAGATGGCCCGCTGGCTCGAGGGCGGCTGGCCTGAGCCCAGCAAGTTCTGGGGCGAGCTGGTGGAAGATACGGAGGGCAATCCCGCCATCCTCTTCGAGAACGACTGGCAGCGAAGGACCACCGCCGAAAAGTGCCCGGGGCTGAGCTTCCTGGAGCACCCACCGAAATGGAAAAAGAACTGAAATCGAATCCCGATTACAAGCACGGTGGCACTGAGTGGAACTGAGTTCGAAATTCGGGTTTCGAGCGAGAACGATGGGTTTATAGAGTCAAGAATGGCCACGGGCCCCTGCGTCCCTGCTTGGTTTGCACTAATAGCCATTACGGACCCGCCAGGTTTTCTTAGCGGGCCCGTGGTTCAATGCTCGTAAAGAATCGCCGTTATTGACTCTCCGTCCGAGGTTTCGGTGCACGGCCCGCCTGATGACCATTGGCGGTGGCAATTAACCCATCAATGGCTACTTGAGTGGTGCTCATTTTGGAGTGGGCTTGCCGATTAGCC
>Ga0302321_100005801_pt1 | contig 10823 bp, 10 predicted proteins | sample Fen_T0_1_FD_202505 | JGI IMG/M metagenome (GOLD analysis project Ga0302321, IMG submission 202505) | Peat permafrost microbial communities from Stordalen Mire near Abisko, Sweden - Fen_T0_1 | ecosystem: Environmental > Terrestrial > Soil > Wetlands > Permafrost | place: Sweden: Abisko...
GGCGCTCGCCGGCGTCGCGTGGATCGGCATGGAACTCTTCTCGTCGCGGCCGGCCGGCGATGCGATGGCGGTCACGATCTGGGGCAGCGCGTCGTCGTGGACGCTGACTGCACTGCCGCTCTTCGTGTGGATGGGGGAAATCCTGTTCCGCACGCGGCTTTCCGAGGACATGTTCAAGGGCCTGGCCCCGTGGCTCGAACGGGTCCCCGGCCGCCTGCTGCACACGAACATCATCGGCTGCACGATCTTCGCGGCGGTGTCGGGTTCGTCGGCTGCGACGTGCGCGACGATCGGCAAGATGACGCTGCCGGAATTGAAGGCGCGCGGCTATCCGGAGGACATCACGATCGGCACGCTCGCCGGCGCAGGCACGCTAGGCCTGCTGATCCCGCCGTCGATCATCATGATCGTCTATGGCGTCACTGCCAACGTGTCCATCGCGGAACTGTTCATCGCCGGCGTGATCCCGGGCATCCTGTTGGCAACGTTGTTCTCCGGATACATCGTCGCGTGGGCGCTGCTTAATCCGAGCAGGATTCCCGAGGCCACCGAACGTACGACGCTGGCGCAAAAGCTGCACGCGTCGCGCCACCTGATCCCGGTCGTGCTGCTGATCGCCGTCGTGCTGGGCTCGATCTACGTCGGCGTGGCCACGGCCACCGAAGCCGCGGCGTTCGGCGTCGTCGGCTCGCTGATCCTGTCCGCCGTGCAGGGCTCGCTCACGCGCAGCACGTTCGGCGACAGCCTGATGGGCGCGACGCGGCTGTACTGCATGATCGCGCTGATCCTCTCCGGTGCGGCGTTCCTGACCATCGCGATGGGATACATCGGGCTGCCGCGGCACCTGGCCGAGTGGATCGGCTCGCTCGGCCTCACGCCCGTCGCGCTGATCGTCGCGCTGACGCTGTTCTACATCGTTCTCGGCTGCTTCCTGGACGGCATCTCGATGGTCGTGCTGACGATGGGCGTGATCCTGCCCACGGTCGAGGCCGCGCACATCGACCTGCTGTGGTTCGGCATCTTCATCGTGCTCGTCGTCGAGATGGCGCAGATCACGCCCCCCGTCGGCTTCAACCTGTTCGTGCTGCAGGGAATGACCAAGCGCCAGATCACGTGGATCGCGCGCCAGGCCATTCCGATGTTCCTGTTGATGTGCGGAGCGGTCTCCATGATCTGGGTCTGGCCGCAGATCATCCTGTGGCTGCCGGCGCACATGAAGCCGGGCGGGTGAACGCGTGACCAAGCTTGCTGCAACGGCATATGCGGCCAAGGTCGGAATGCCCTTCGCCGTGCTCGGGTTGCGCACGAACGCCAGTGCGCTGACAGCGTTGCACTACCTGCCGCGCACCGAGCACGCGGCGGCGCCCATCGACCGCGTCGCGGAGTTGGCGGCACGCGAACTCGAACGCTGGCTCGACGATCCGGGCTTTCGCTTCACCGTCGCCCTCGCGCCCGCGGGCACGCCGTTCCGGCAGCGCGTGTGGGCCGCGTTGACCGCCATCCCCCGCGGCGAGTCGCGGACCTACGGCGACGTCGCGCGCGCCGTCCAATCCGCGCCGCGCGCCGTCGGACAGGCGTGCGGCGACAATCCCATCCCGCTCATCATTCCATGCCACCGCGTCGTCGCCGCGGACGGCTCGCTAGGCGGCTTCATGCACGCGACCGGTGGCGATTCCCTAGCCATCAAGCGTTGGCTGCTGGCGCACGAGGGCGCACGCGTGCCCACCTGACCCAAGCCCGCGCGCAGCGCATGCCGCGCGCCGTTGCGGTATAAATCGGGATCATGGCAACTTCCGCCGATCTCATCGACGCGTTCTGTGACCAGGTCTGGCTGCAGGACGGTCTCGCTGCGTCGTCGCTGTCGAGCTACCGGCGCGACCTGCAGGCATGGGCCGCATGGCTGGGAACGCGTGGCCTGCTGGAAGCCGACCGCGGCGACGTCGAAGGCTGGCTCGCCGACCAGTTCCGCGCCAAGGCCAAGGCAACGTCGGTGTCGCGGCGACTGTCCGCATTGCGCCGTTTCTACCGGCTGCAGTTGGAACGCGCCGTGGTGCGCGAAGACCCGACGGCACGCGTGCGCTCGCCCAAGCAGCCGCGCCGGTTACCCAAGCTGCTGTCCGAAGCGCAGGTGGAAGCGCTGCTCGCGGCACCTGCGACGGAGACGACGCTGGGCCTGCGCGATCGTGCGATGCTCGAAACCCTCTATGCCACCGGCCTGCGCGTGTCGGAGTTGGTGGGCCTTCGGCTGTCGCAGGTGTCGGTCAACACGGGTGTCGTGCGAGTGGTGGGCAAAGGCAGCAAGGAACGGCTGGTGCCGCTGGGCGACGAGGCGGTGGAATGGCTGCAGCGATATTCGAAGGAGGCCAGGCCGACGCTGGCCGGCGACGCGAAGAACGAATGCGTGTTCTTGACCAACCGCCATACGCCGCTGACGCGCCAGGCGTTCTGGGCACTGATCAAGCGCTACGCGATCAAGTCCGGCATCGCGCCCGCGGCGCTCTCCCCGCACGTGCTGCGCCATGCTTTCGCCACGCACCTGCTGAACCACGGCGCCGACCTGCGCGTCGTACAACTGCTGCTGGGCCACGCGGACATCACGACGACCACGATCTACACGCACGTCGCGCGGGAACGGTTGAAGCAGCTGCACGCACAGCATCACCCTAGGGGCTAGACCCGTGCTTCCGACAGTGGCGTAACTCCGTGGCGTAAAATCGGCCCGCCTTCAAGGCAACCTGTCCCGCTTCCGTTCCTTCCACCTTCCCCACCCTCCTGTCCACGCCATGCTCGACCCATTCGCCGCCGCCCGCCCGCTGGCCGCGCTGTTCGCGCGAAAACTGCGCCGCCTGCGCCCGGGGAAAGGGCCCAGCGGCGCGTTGATCGGCGACGTCGACCCGGCGTCGCTGGCGCCGGACACGGAAATCAACTTCCAGTGCAACCTTTGCGGGGCGCGCAACCGCACCGCACTTGCGCATTTGTCGCGCGAGACGCCTTCGTGCAGCGCATGCGGCTCCAACGTGCGGTTTCGCGCGATGGCGCGCCTCGTCGTGAGGGAAATGCTGGGTCGCGACGCGACGCTGCCCGACATTGCGAAGCGCCGCGACATTGCGGGCCTGGGGCTATCCGACGTCGCTGCCTATGCACTGCCGCTCGCGGACAAGTTTGCCTACGAGAACACCTGGTTCCACACGGCGCCGCAGCTCGACATCGCCGCCGCGCCGCCGGAGCGCTTCGGCCGCTACGATTTCGTCGTCTCGAGCGACGTGTTCGAACACGTCGCGCCGCCGGTCTCGCGCGCATTCGAAAATGCCCGCAAGCTGCTGAGGCCCGGCGGCAAGTTCATTTTCACCGTGCCGTTTTCGCTCGCACCGGACACCGTCGAGCATTTCCCCGAACTGCATGACTGGTCGATGGCCGAACGCGACGGCACGTGGCGGCTCACCAACACCACGCGCGCCGGCACGCGGCAGACGTTCGACGACCTGGTCTTCCACGGCGGCCCGGGAACGACGCTGGAGATGCGGCTCTTTTCGCAATCCGGCCTGGAGCGCGAATTCGCCCGCGCGGGCTTCGCGCGCGTGCGCGTGGCCGCGGAACCCTACCTGCCGTTCGGCATCCAGTGGCCCGAGCCGTTCTCGGTGCCGATGGTCGCGTACGCGCCTTGAGAAGCCTGCGCGACACGGCGCGCAACCTCGAATACCGCTTCCGGACGCTGACGGAACGCCTGCGCTTCGGCAGGTGCCCGACGGTGCACGCACTGCCGGACATCTTCCACTACTGGTCGAACCGCTATCTGCGTCCGAAGCTGGAGACGTTCGGTACGTCGCACCCGGAAGCGTTCTTCCTCAAGTACCTCGATCGTTGCCGACGCGATGGCGAAGGGGAACCGCGCCGGTTCCTGAGCATCGGCGCCGGCGACTGCGACATCGAAATCGGCCTCGCCGGCGCGCTGGAGAAACTGGAGGGTCCCGCGTTCGTCATCGAGTGCCTCGACGTCAACCGCGCGGTGCTCGAGCGCGGCCGCGCGAAGGCCGCGGCGGCCGGCGTGGCGGAACACATCGCGATTGCGCCCGTCGACCTGAATCGCTGGCGGCCGACGGTCCGCTACGACGCCGTGATCGCCAACCAGTCGCTGCACCACATCGTCGCGCTCGAGCCGCTGTTCGACGGCGTCGCCCGTTCGCTCGCGCCGCATGGCCTCTTCATCGTGTCCGACATGATCGGCCGCAACGGCCACAAGCGCTGGCCGGAAGCGCTGGCTATCGTCGACGAATTCTGGCGCGAGTTGCCCGACACGCATCGCGTGGACCGTCAGCGGCGCAAGCAGCATCGGGACTACCCGGACGTGGACTACGCATCGCGCGGCTTCGAGGGAATTCGCTCGCAGGACATCCTGCCGCTGCTGGTCGAGCGCTTCGCATTCGACGTGTTCATCGGTTTCGCCAACGCGATCGATCCGTTCGTCGACCGCAGCTTCGGTCCGAATTTTTCAGTCGACAGCGATTGGGACCGTGACTTCATCGACCGCGTGCACGCGCGCGACGAGGCCGCCATCTTGAGCGGCGCGATCACGCCCACGCACATGTTGGCCGCAATGTGCGTCGGGCGCGCAGGCGAGAACCGCTTTGCGGACGGCCTGTCGCCGCAAGCCGCCGTGCGGCAGCCGGACTAGGGCGAGCGCGTTCGCTCGATCTCGATGCCGATTTCCTTGACGCCCGGCAGCGGCGCGAGCTTGGCGACGCGCAGCCGCAATCCCGGCGCGCCGAATTCCGTCAGCACGATCTGCGCGACCGCTTCGGTGAAGCGCTCGAGCAGCGGATGCGGATTGTCCTTCGCGAACGCCTTGATCCGCGCGACGATGGCCGCATAGTCGAGTGCATCCTCGAGCTTGCCGGACGCGAAAGGCTTGTCCGAGGGCAGCGCGATCTCGAGGTCCAGGCGAATGGTCTGCGGCAGTTGCCGCTCCCAGTCGTAGACGCCGATGCGCGTCTCCAGGCGCAGGTCGTTGATGAATATCTTGTTCACTTTTCGCATTCAGGACATGGACCAACCGGAACCCGCCCGCAGCGCGTCAGCCGGCGCTTCGGGAACATTGACGTTGCGCTAGAATCGACCCGGATTCTAACCCGAGCCCATCTTGATCATCGCCGCCGCAATCGTGATCGCCGCCTACCTGTTGGGCTCGATATCATTCGCCGTCGTCGTCAGCCGCGCGTTCCGCCTGCCCGATCCACGCGAGCATGGGTCCGGAAACCCCGGCGCAACCAACGTGCTGCGCACCGGCAACAAGGCCGCGGCGGTGCTCACGCTTCTAGGCGACGGACTCAAGGGCTGGCTCGCGGTGTTCCTGGCCGCCATGGCCGTTACTGCGTTCGATGCGCCGGGCTGGGTTGTCGCCGCCGCCGCGCTCGCCGTGTTCGTCGGTCACCTCTATCCGGTGTTCCACGGCTTTGCCGGCGGCAAGGGCGTTTCCACCGCCGCGGGCATCGTGTACGCGCTGCACTGGCCGCTGGGTCTGGTGCTGATGACGGCGTGGCTCGTCATGGCGATTGGTTTCCGGATCTCCTCGCTTGCCGCGCTCACCGCTGCAGCCGTGATGCCCGTCGGCGGATTCTATTTTCTCGGCAATTCGCCTGCGGCGTGGGTTTTGGTGGTGATCGCCGCGTTGCTGTTCTGGCGGCACCGGACCAACGTCCGGCAGTTGCTGGATGGCAAGGAGAAGGCCATCGGGCGCTAGCGCCGCTGGTTGTACCCTTCAGCGCGCGCCGATGGGTCGCCTGAATCAAGGCGCAGTGAGCGAGGCCAGTTCCCAGCGCGGCCTGATGGAAAAGCCGTAGCCATCGCTGCGTGCTTCGGAGAGCCGCAGCGCCCCGACCAGCGCGATCATCGCGCCGTTGTCGGTGCAATACGCGAGGTCCGGGAAGAACACCGCGCCGCCCATGGCCTTTGTCGCGCCGACCAATCGCGCGCGCAACGCCCGGTTCGCGCCGACGCCGCCTGCCACCACCAGCGTGCGCAAGCCGGTCGCGTCGAGTGCGGCCATCGCCTTGGCCGACAGAACGTCGACGATGGCGGTCTCGAATTCGCGCGCGATGTCGGCCTTGCGCGCATCCGAAAGCGTCGACGGCGGCGCATCCCCGGCTTCGCGCCGCGCCAGCGTGAGCACGGCGGTCTTGAGTCCGGAAAAACTAAAGTCCAGGTCACCGGAATGCTGCATCGGGCGCGGCAGCTTCACCGCGCCGGGCGTGCCCTTCTCCGCCAGCGCCGCCAGCGCCGGCCCGCCCGGGTAAGGCAGGCCGAGCAGTTTCGCCGTCTTGTCGAAGGCTTCGCCGGCGGCGTCGTCCTGCGTGTCGCCCAGCAGCCGGTAGCGGCCGACGCCCGCCACTTCGAACAGCTGGCTGTGGCCGCCCGAGACCAACAGCGCGACGAACGGAAAGGCCGGCCGCGGATCGGACAGGAGCGGCGACAGCAGGTGGCCTTCCAGGTGGTGCACGCCGATCGCGGGCTTGCGCAGCGAATACGCAAGCGCCGAGGCAACGCTGGCGCCGACCAGCAGCGCACCGGCCAGCCCCGGACCGCGCGTATAGGCGATTCCGTCCAGGTCAGCCAGGCCCAGGCCGGCCTCCGCCAGGACGGCCAGCGTCAGCGGCACGACCCGCCGGACGTGATCGCGCGAAGCCAGTTCCGGCACCACGCCGCCATAGTCCTGGTGCATGGCGACCTGCGAATGCAGCTGGTGCGCGAGCAGGCCGTGTTCCGTGTCGTAGACGGCCACGCCGGTTTCGTCGCAGGAGGTCTCGATGCCGAGGACGCGCATGGGGGGCGCTTGGGGGTTGGACGCGTAGGAAAAGCGAAATCATACAGGGGGTTGCAGGATTTCCCCCGATCGGATATAGTCGCGGGCTACCGAATTCATCAACGTTTCAGGGATTTTCCACTCATGCCAAGCGTACGCGTCCGCGACAACGAGCCCTTCGAGGCCGCACTTCGTCGCTTCAAGCGCACCATCGAAAAGACCGGGCTGCTGACGGAGTTGCGCGCCCGCGAGTTCTACGAAAAGCCGACCGCCGAACGCAAGCGCAAGAAGGCGGCCGCCGTGAAGCGGCATTACAAGCGCATTCGCAGCCAGCAGCTGCCGCCCAAGCTTTTCTAGGCTTTGCATCCGCTGTTCTGCACGAGAAGGGGCGAAGCGATTCGCCCCTTTTTGCTTTTGACCCGCCAGGTCCGCTCCACTCCCCACTCCGGTGACCCGACATGACACTCAAGGCCCGCATCACCGAGGACATGAAGATCGCGATGCGCGCGAAGGACGTGGCGCGCCTGTCGACGATCCGCCTGCTGCTGGCGGCGATCAAGCAGCGCGAAGTCGACGAGCGGCGCGACATGTCGGACGCCGACGTCGCCGTCATCATCGACAAGATGGTCAAGCAGCGCCGCGATTCGATCACGCAGTTCGAGGCCGGCAAGCGCCAGGACCTGGCCGACCTCGAAAAGGCCGAAGTGACGGTGCTGAAGGCCTACATGCCGGAGCAGCTGACGGACGTGGAGATCGAGGCCGAAATCGACGCGGCGATCGCCGCCGCGCTCGCCAAGGGCGCACCGAGCGGACCGGCAGGCATGGGCAAGGTGATGGCCGAACTTAAGTCCAAGCTCGCCGGACGCGCGGACATGACCGCGGTTTCCGCCAAGGTCAAGGCGAAGCTCGCCTGAAAAATGATCCCCACCGACTTCATCCAGACGCTTTTGTCGCGCGTGGACATCGTCGAGGTGATCGACCGCTACGTGCCGCTCAAGAAGGCGGGTGCCAACTACGTGGCCTGCTGCCCGTTCCACAACGAAAAGACGCCGTCGTTCTCGGTCAGCCCGGGCAAGCAGTTCTACCACTGCTTCGGCTGCGGCGCGCACGGAACGGCCGTCGGCTTCCTGATGGAATACGGCGGCAAGGCGTTCCCCGACGCCGTCGAGGAACTCGCGCGCGATGCCGGCATGGAAGTGCCGCGCGTCGAGCGGCCGGGTGAGCGGGAGAAGCGCGACGAAGCGCAGGACCTGAACGAAATCCTGCTGGCCGCCGCGCGGTTCTATCGCTCGCAGCTGAAGGACGCGCCGCGTGCCATCGATTACCTCAAGAGCCGCGGCCTCACCGGCGAAATCGCCGCACGCTTCGGCATCGGGTATTCGCCGGACGCCTGGCGCGGACTCGAAGCGGTCTTTCCCAAGTACGACGCGCCGGAACTGGACGCCGCGGGCCTCGTCATCAATGGCGAAGGCGGCAAGCGCTACGACCGCTTCCGCGACCGGGTGATGTTCCCCATCCACGACAGCCGCGGCCGCGTGATCGGCTTCGGCGGACGGGTGATGGGCGCGGGCGAGCCCAAGTACCTCAATTCGCCGGAAACGCCGGTGTTCTCCAAGGGCCGCGAGCTCTACGGCCTGTACCTCGCGCGCAACGCCATTCGCGATGCAGGCCGGGTCGTCGTCGTCGAAGGCTACATGGACGTCGTCGCGCTGGCGCAGCATGGCGTCGAATACGCTGTCGCCACGCTCGGCACGGCCACCACGCCGACGCACGTGCAAAAGCTGTTCCGGCTGACCGACACTGTCGTGTTCTGCTTCGACGGCGACAACGCGGGCCGCAAGGCCGCGTGGCGTGCGCTAGAAAACACGCTGCCCGTCCTCGCCGACGGCAAGAACGCGGTGTTCCTGTTCCTCCCCGACGGCGAGGACCCGGACGACTACGTGCGCAAGCGCGGCCGCGCGGCGTTCGAGAAAGCACAGGAAGCCGCGGTGCCGCTGTCCGAATTCCTGCTGGCGGACCTGTCCGCGCGGCATCCGCCGACGTCCGCCGAGGGCCGCGCCGCGCTGGTTGCAGCCGCGCGCCCGCACATGGCGGAGATCCATGCGCCCGTGCTAGCGGCCATCCTGCGCCGGCGCCTGTCCGAACTTTCGGGGCTGCCGGAATCGGAGCTGCGGGGGTTGCTCAACCTGCCGCCTCCCGCCGGAACCACGAGCACGGCGCAGCGCGCGCCGCGGGACGAAAACCGGCAAGGACAACGCGGCGCCAGCTTTCGCGCCAACGTGCGGCGACCGCCGTCGCTGGCGCGCGAGCTCATCCAGGGCCTGCTGCTTTCGCCCGCGCTGGCGCGCTCGCTCGAATTTCCGCGGCCGGACGACGGCAATCCCGACAGCGCAGCGCTGGTGGCATTAGTCGACCACTGCGCGACAGCCGAAGGCGAGCTGACCACGGCAGGCGTCCTCCAGCACTTTGCCGATTCGCCGCACGAACCGGTGCTGGCCGGCATCCTGGCGACCGCCGACGACCACGGGCTGACGGCGGAACTGGCCGAAGGCCACTTGCGTGAGGGGCTGCTGCGCTGGTGGCAGCAGGCGCGCCGGGCGGGATCGGCGGCGCCCGCGCCGGCCGAAGGCGGCCAGTCGGCGGAGGAAATCCAGCGGCTGAGGCAGCTCCAGTTCGTCCGGAAGACGGCTGGCGAGGCGCCCGGATCGACTCCGTCGGACGACAGCCTTTAGCCCGGCGGGAGGGGGTCGGCTCGTGGTAGAATTTGAGGTTTTCCCGATCCGGCCCCAAGTACGTGGACTGCCGCGATGCGGGAGTGCGGAAGCGCGTCCCTGAACGCGCGTCCGCCCGCAGCCGTTTTCATCAAGGACGACCATGGTCAAGAAGCCCGCGAAGCCCACCCGCAAGTCACCCGCCAAGTCCAAGGCCAAGCCCAGCCCCAAGTCGCGCAGTCCCAAGCCCGCGGCGCGCAAGGCCGCCAAGCCCAAGGGCAAGGGTCCGGCCAAGCCCGCTTCGAAGAAGAACGCCAAGGCCAAGCCGGCCAGCCGTAAGGCCGCGCCGAAAAAGCCGGTACGCAAGACGGTCGCCAAGGTCGCGAAAAAGCCCGCGGCCAAGCCGAAGGTCGTAGCCAAGCATGCCGCGAAGGGAAAGCCGGCCGCAAAGGCCGTCGCCCCCAAGGTCAGCCCGAAGTACGCCACTAAGCACGCCAAGGTCGTCGCGCCGAAGCCGGCAGCCCGGCTCGCCGGCAAGCTGCCGGTTGCCGCCAAGGGCGCAGGCAAGCCGGCGCTGGTTGGCAAGGGCGCGCCGGTCGCCGCCGGTAAGGGTGGACCGGTCGCCGCTGAAAAGGGCAAGCCGGTCGCCGCCGGTAAGGGTGGACCGGTCGCCGCCGGTAAGGGTGGACCGGTCGCCGCCGGCAAGGCGCCTGCCGCGCCGGCCCACAAGCCCACGCCGGGTGAAATCGCCGCCAAATTGGCCGGCAAGCGTGCCGAAGACGCCGCCAGCAAGAAGGGCCGCAACGGCAAGCACGCCGAGATCGCGCCGCGCGTACTCACGCCGGCCGACGTCGAAGCCCGCAAGCGCCGCCTGAAGACGCTGATCGTCCTCGGCAAGGAGCGCGGCTACCTGACGTACGCCGAAATCAACGATCACCTGCCGGACGACATCCTGGACGCCGAACAGATCGAGGGCGTCATCTCGATGATCGGCGACATGGGCATCCTGGTCTACGACGAGGCCCCCGACGCCGAAACGCTTCTGATGTCCGAATCGCCGGCCACGGTGCCGGCCGAGGACGTCGAGGAAGAAGCCGAGGCCGCCGCGTCCACGCTCGATTCCGAGTTCGGCCGCACGACCGATCCGGTCCGCATGTACATGCGCGAAATGGGCTCGGTCGAGCTCCTCACGCGCGAAGGCGAGATCGAGATCGCCAAGCGGATCGAGGAAGGCCTGAAGCACATGATCATGGCCATCTCGGCGTGCCCGATGACGGTCGCGCAGATCCTCGACCTCGCCGGCAAGATCGAGAAGG
>Ga0302321_100005802_pt1 | contig 10823 bp, 8 predicted proteins | sample Fen_T0_1_FD_202505 | JGI IMG/M metagenome (GOLD analysis project Ga0302321, IMG submission 202505) | Peat permafrost microbial communities from Stordalen Mire near Abisko, Sweden - Fen_T0_1 | ecosystem: Environmental > Terrestrial > Soil > Wetlands > Permafrost | place: Sweden: Abisko...
GTCTTCTTTCGGGATCCGGACGGGCTCGAGTGCGAGGTCTGCGTGACCAACCCCGATCACGAACCCGGCGTGTTCCACCCGCCCGGCACCCGCGCCGCCCGCTATCCCGCCACCGCCTGAGCTCGACCAGCTGGGCGTGGTCAGCTGGGCGCGGTGACGAAGTCGATGAGCTGCTCGACCGCCCCGACCAGTGGCGGCTCGAGGTCGGCGTAGCTGCTGACCGCGCCGAGGATCTGCTTCCAGAAGGCGCGGGGATCGTTCACGCCGATGCGTTGGCAGACGCCGTCCTTCCAGTTCTCGCCCTTGGGCACCTCGGGCCAGGCCCGCAGCCCCACCACCGACGGCTTCACCGCGGCCCAGACGTCGACGTAGGGGTGGCCGGTGATCAACACGTCGGGGTGGTCGATCTGCGAGGCGAGCCGGGTCTCCTTGGAGTGGTCGACGAGGTGGTCGAGCAACACCCCGAGTCGGCGACCGGGGCGCGGCCCGAACGTGCGCACGATCTCGCCGAGGTGGTCGGCGCCGTCGAGCATCTCGACCACCACGCCCTCGATGCGCAGGTCGTCGCCCCACACCTTCTCGACCAGCTCGGCATCGTGGAGGCCCTCGACGAGGATGCGGCTGGCCCGGGCCACACGGGCCGAGGCGCCGGCGACGGCCACCGAGCCAGAGGCGGTGCGCCCGACCGCGGCGGTGCCCTTGGCCGTCGGTGGGATGAGGGTGACCTGCTTGCGATCGACCATGAACCCGCCGTCGCGCAGGCGCACCTGACGGTCTCGTCCGTGGGGGTCGCGCAGGGTGACGATGCCCTTGGCCAGCGACACCACGACGCCTCGGAGCCCGCTGCCGCGCTGCTCCACGGCGAGACCCGGCACCGCCTCGATCTTGGGGTACACGGGCTTGCGGGCGTTGCTGTCGAGGTCGATCGGCCCGCCGAGGATCCCCTTGGAGTAGAAGCCGCCGGCCGGTTCGTCGTCACGCATAGGGTCGCCGAGCGTACCACCGGTTTCGGCGCCGATTTCGCTCCGTGAGCGAACGAAACGGGGGGTCGAAACGCTCAGCCGCCGACGAGCGAGCGGATCTTCTCCGGGGTGGCGGGCCCGTCGTAGGACTTCTCGCCGTCGCGCAGGCCGACGCAGCGGGTGGCGCTCGGGGTGAGGTCCATCTGGTGGGTGGAGCACAACACTGCGGCGCCCTGCTCGGCCACGTCGGCCAGCACCTCGACCAACGTCTCCTGCCCAGGCGTGTCGAGGCCGACGAACGGCTCGTCGATCAGCAACAGGCTGAACGGGCGGATGAGGCCGAGGATGAGGGCGGTCTTCTGCTTGAGGCCACGGCTGAACCGCGACGGCAGGTCCTCGGCCCGGTCGACCAGGTTGAACATGTCGAGGAGGTCGTTGGCGTAGTCCTCCCAGTCCTGCGTGTTGTGCATGCGGGCGATGTACTCGATGTGCTCCCACAGGCTGAGGTCGTCGTAGAGCACGGGAGCATCGGGGAGGTAGGACGTGCCGGCCCGCGCCGGGAGTGAGCCGATCTTCTCGCCGAGCACCCATGCCGCGCCGTTGGTGGGCTCGATCAGCCCGGCGGCCAGACCGAGGAAGGTCGACTTCCCGGCGCCGTTGGGGCCGACGAGCATGACGAGCTCGCCGGGATGCAGTTCGAGATCGAGCGAGCGCAGGCCCATGCCATCGCCGTAGTCCTTGCCCAGCTTGGAGGTGACCAGCGCGGCCGCCTTGGGGACGTCGGACGCCTCGATCGGCGGCTCGAGCTCCTCGGCCTCGTCGACGTCGTCGATCTCCGGTTCGTTGTCGTCGTTCTCGTCGGTCACAGGTGACTCGGCTTCCGGTAGCGGAGCCACATGCCGGCTCCGAAGATCAAGATGAGGGGGTAGAAGACCGCGTTGCTGACCTTGGCGGACTGGATGAGGTCGGGGTTGCGGCCGGCGGCGAGCAGCGGCATCAGGCTGGCGACGGCGATGGCCGGCGGGGCGACCAGTCGGGCGGCCAGCACGAAGCCGAGCAGGTCGGGCCCGAGGGCCATCAGGTTGCCGACGTTGGGGCTGCCCATCGAGGTGGAGACCGCGGCGGCGATGGTGGTGCACACGGCGACGGTGAGGATCATGGGGACGGCGAGCTGGCCGACGACCTGGCCGGGCACCAGGATCAGGGCGGAGGCGGCGGTGATGCCGCAGATGACCACCATCGTGAGGATGGCGGCCGGCAGGTGCAGGATCAGCAGGCGGCCGCTGTCGTCGGGATAGCTCTCCCAACGGGTCGGGTGGTCGACCTCCTGGGCGATCGGCTCGACGGCGTCGTAGGCGGCGAGGTAGAGGGCGAGCCCGGCGACGATGAACATGGCCGTGGCCCCGCGCCACATGGCGCCGAGCGACAGGCCGGCGACGATGGCGAGGGCCAACATGCGCAGCAGACGCGGCACGGGGAAGCGCAGGTAGCTCTGCCAGTCGCGGCGCCAGATCGGGGGGAGCCGACCGCCGCGACCCATGCGGATCCACGGCCGGTTGCGGGGCTTCTCCTGGGCGAGTTGGCGGCGGAGCAGCACGACGGTGCGCATGTCCTGGAGCGTGACGGCGAACCGCAGCTGCGACACGAGCCCAGCCCGGCGGCGGGCGGCCTCGATCGACAGGTTGCCGATGCCGAACCAGCCGATCACGACGACGACCACGACCAAGACGATCGAGACCACGGTGATGGGGGTGACCTCGATGCTCCAGAGGGCGAGCCCCGCCAACCAGGTGAGGGGCGAGGTCTTGACCTTGGCGAGGATGTCGACCACCGACCAGGCGATCACCAGCAGGGCGATGCCGTTGGCGACCCACCAGCCGATGCGGCGACCGGAGGCCACCATGGCGGTGCCGACCGCCAGCGAGGCGATCAGCGCACCCGTCGCCGCGCAGTACACCACGGGCGCCACGATGCTGCCGGGCAGCTGCCGGCCGAGCAGGACGCCGGCGAGCGCGCCCACGACCGTGCCCGAGAAGGCCATGAACCGAAGCTGCTTGATGGCCGGGCCCCGCACGACGGTCTCGCGGGGGACCGGGGCCAGCAGCTCGTGCTGCACGACCGGCGCCTCGAGCGTGAGCGGTCCGCCTCGTCCGCCCGATCGCAGGCCGAACGCCACCGCAACCGCCACCAGAAGGCCGAGGGCGGCCGGGCCCTGGGCGACGAGCTTGTCCAGGCTGGCCTGGGAGAGCTTCTCGTCGGGCAGCTTGCCGGCCGCGAAGATCACCGCGATCACCCCGACGAGCGCCGTGACGTAGACCCGATAGACCGCGTCGATCCAATGGATGTTCTGGATGCGGTTCTGACGCCGGGCCCGACGCAGGTCCTTCAGTGCGCCAGTGGTGGCCTCGGTGTCGACGATCATCGTCCGACGAATCTACCGGTCCGGCCCTTCCGGCTGGAATCGGCGGCGGGTTTCGACCCGCATCCGGTCGCGTAGCCTGCCCGCGTGATCCTCGTCGACCTCGACCGCGTCTCGGCCAGCCGCCCCGGCAAGCCGCTGTTCGAGGAGCTGTCGCTCACGGTGTCCTCGGGCGACCGCATCGGAATCGTGGGACTGAACGGCACCGGCAAGTCCACGCTGCTGCGGGTGCTCACCGGGGCCGGCGAGCCCGAGAGCGGCACCGTCCGGCGGGGCCGCGGGCTGCGCATCGCGGCGCTCGACCAGACCCCGACCCTGCCGGCCGGCTCCGTGCTCGCCGCCGTCACCGGGGCGAGCCATCCCTCCGGCCAGGGGACCGCCGGGGCGTCGGCGCCGGTGACCGAGAGCTGGGAAGCCGCCGCCGTCCTCGACCGCCTCGGCATGGGCAGCCTGCTCGACGCCGACGTGTCGACCCTGTCGGGGGGCCAGGCCAAGCGGGTGGCGTTGGCCCGCACGCTGGTGGCGGTGAGCGATCCGGGCGAGGGCGACCTGCTCGTCCTCGACGAGCCGACCAACCACCTCGACATCGACGGCATCGCCTGGCTGGAGGATCGGCTGGCGTCGTTCCGGGGCGGGCTCGTCCTCGTCACCCACGACCGGCACCTGCTCGACCGGGTCACCAGCCGGATCCTCGAGCTCGACCGGGGCACCGGCTACGTCCACGAGGGCGGCTACAGCTCCTACCTCGAAGGCCGGGACCGTCGCGACGAGCAGGCTGCAGGCGCCGAGGCGACCCGTCGCAACCTGGCCCGCAAGGAGCTGGCGTGGCTCCGTCGGGGGGCGCCGGCCCGCACCCGCAAGCCCAAGGCCCGAATCGACACGGCGACCGCCATCGTCGAGGGCCGGCCCGAGGCGGCCGCCCGCGACGGCATCCCCGATCTGCACCTCGGCACGCCCCGCCTGGGTGACCAGGTGCTCGAGCTCCACGATGTCGGGCACTCCTACGCCGAGGACGGAACGCCGCTGTTCGAGCACGTCGAGCTGCTGCTCGACAACCGCGAGCGGCTCGGCATCGTCGGCCCGAACGGCACCGGCAAGTCGACGCTCCTCGAGATCATGTCGGGACGCATCACCCCCCGGTCGGGCCGGCTCGTCACCGGGTCCACCGTGCGGCTCGGCTACTACGACCAGCTCGGGGTCGAGCTCGACCTCACCCAGCGCGTCCGCGACGCGGTCACCGGCGGCAGCCGTGACCCCGACTGGCGTGACGCCGCGCTGCTCGAGCAGTTCTGGTTCGCCAGCGACGCCCAGTTCGCGCCGATCGGCCTGCTCTCGGGCGGCGAGCGTCGGCGCCTGCAGCTCCTGCTCACCCTGTCGGCCCAGCCCAACGTGCTGCTGCTGGACGAGCCCACCAACGACCTCGACATCGACACCCTCCGCGTGCTCGAGGACTTCCTCGACGACTGGCCCGGCGCCCTCGTCGTGGTCAGCCACGACCGGGCGTTCCTCGAGCGGACCGTCACCGACGTGGTGGTCTTCGACGGCACCGGCAAGGTCGCCCGTCGCCCCGGCGGCTACGCCGCGTGGGAGGACGAGCGTCGCGCCCAGCGCCAGGGGTCGCGGCCCCGCTCCACGGCGCCCGTCCCGTCGTCAGCGAGGACGACCACGTCCGCACCGAAGGCTTCGTCGTCCGCGTCGCCGGGTTCGCCAGACCGGTCCGCGGGCGTGCCGGCCCGGTCGGCGTCGACCGCCGACCGAAACTCCGGGTCGGGTCGATCGGCGAGCACCCTGCGCCACCAGATAAAGCAGGTCGACAAGGAGTTGGCTGCGCTGGCCAAGCGTCACGACCGGTTGGAGGCCCAGTTGGCCGAGGTCGGGAACGACCACGGCGAGCTCGCCCGCATCGGCGCCGAGATGCGCGAGATCGCCATCGCCGTGTCCGATGCCGAGGAGCGGTGGCTGGCCCTGTCCGAGGAGGCCGACGCCGCCCGGGCCGGGCGCTGATCGTCAGATACGCTCTCGACGTCGTTCATGGGGCATCCGTGGAAGGGCCACCCGCCGGGCGGTCGTGGAGGGATCCGTTGGCCAACGTGACGGTGAGCGAGAACCGGGCCCTCGTCGGGGCTCGGGTCGATGCCGCCCCATCCCGCGCTCCGTGGTGGCGACCCGCGTGCATCTTCGTGGCGCTGGCCGCCGTGGTGTGGCTCGTGGTGTTCGTCGCCGCTCAGGTGTTCCCCCGCGACTACCTCTATCCCCGGCAACGCTCCTATCCGGGCGGGCCGCTGGCCGAGATGTGGATGCGTTGGGACGCCAACTGGTACCGCGAGATCATCCGCCACGGCTACCGCTACTACCCGGGTGTGCAGTCGTCGGTGGCCTACTTCCCGGCCTACCCGCTGGCCGTCGCCTCCATCGCGTGGGCGTTCCCCGGGGTCCCGGCGGCGGCCGTCACGGTCACGCTGCTCAGCGGCCTCGGCGCGGCGATCTTGTTCCACCGGTGGTGCTCCGAGCGCATGAGCCCGGCGGCGGCCACCACCGCGCTGCTCGTGCTGCTCGTGTACCCCTACGCCTGGTACCTCTACGGCGCCGTCTACTCCGACGCCTTCTTCGTCATGCTGGTCCTCAGCGCGTTCGTGCTGGTCGAGAAGGAGCGCTACTGGCTGGCGGGGATCGTCGGTCTGGTGGTCACCGCCTCGCGTCCCACCGGCATCGCGGTGGCCGTCGGCCTGGTGCTGGTGGTGCTCGAGCGGGCCAACGCGGCCCGTCGTGAGCTGGTCACCACCGATGGGCCGCTCGCCAACGTCGGGTCGGCGGGCCGGTCGGTCACCTTCGTCGACGCCGACGAGCCCGGCACGGTGGCGGTGGCCGTCCGACCCAAGCACTCGCCGGCGCGGTTCGCCCGCGAGCTCGGCGTCCGGTTCGACCCCCGGGGCTTCCCCCGGTTGGCGGCGCCGGTGCTGGTCAGCTTCATCGGGTTCGCGGCCTGGTGCGCCTACCTCTACGCCCGGTTCGGCGATGCGCTCCTGTTCGTCGACGCCGAAGGGGCGTGGCACCAGGGCGCTGGCCCTCGCACGTGGTTCAAGTACGAGTTCTTCAGCAAGATCCACCAGGTCCCGCACTCGATCTTCGCCGACAGCCTGATGCTGCACGCGGTGCTGGGCGTCGCCGCCATGCTGCTGGTGCCGCGGGTTGCCCGGCGCTTCGGCTGGGGGTACGCGGGGTACGTCGTGGTCGTCATGGGAATCCCGCTGCTCGGCACCAAGGACTTCATGAGCTGCGGCCGCTACCTGCTCGCCGCCTTCCCGGTGTTCGCGGTGGTGGGGCTCGGGCTGGCCGAGTTGGCCACCGGCCCGCATCCACGCCAATGGCCACGGCGTCTCTGGCTCGGGGTGTCGGGCTCGCTGCTCGTCGTGTTCTGCTGCCTGTGGGCCATGGGCAAGTACGTGTCCTGAGGCGACCCGTGAACGGCAACACCGCGCCAGCTCGCACGGACCCTGGACGGCGGTGACCCTCGGGCTGATCGCCACCCGCCCCGCCGTGCGGGCCGGGGACCTGGCTGCATCGGTCGAACGTGACGTGGCACCGTCCAAGCTCGACGTCCGCAAGCTCAAGGCGCTGGGACTCACCATCTCACTGGAGGTCGGCTATCGACTGTCCCCGCGGGGCCCGGCGCTACCTCGACCTGACGTCCCGCGACCCGGGCTCCTGACCCGACGACCTGGCCGAGCGGATCGTGCGACCGGATCGTGCGACCGCGCCGTCGGTCGCTACCCTGTCGGCATGGCTCTGGGCACCGAAGCACCTGACAGCACCTCGACCGACACCGAGGTCGACACCCCCACCGAGCCCGTGTTCTCCATCACCGAGGCCGCTCTGGCCAAGGTCAGCGAGATCCGTGCCGCCGAGGACGATCCCGAATCGCTCTGTCTGTGGATCGAGGTCACCGGCGCCAACGGCGTCGACTACACCTACGACCTCTCCTTCGAGACGATCGCCGACCTCGAGCCCACCGATCATCAAGAGCCGGTCGGCACCGACCTGATCGTCGCCATCCCCGCCGGCAGCGTCGACCAGCTCCGCGGGGCCACCCTCGACCTCCCTGCCGCGGCGGGCCAGGGCGGCCTGGTGCTGCGCAACCCGAACCGGCCCAACCCGCTGGCCGGTGTCGACCTCGAGCTCACCGGCGACCTGGCCGAGAAGATCACCCAACTGCTCGACCAGTCGATCAACCCCTCGCTCGCCTCCCACGGCGGGTTCGCCAGCCTGGTCGGCGTCGACGGCTCCCGCGTGTTCCTCAAGATGGGCGGCGGCTGCCAGGGCTGCTCGATGAGCGCGGCGACGCTGGTCGAGGGCATCCAGGTGGCCATCAAGGAAGCGCTGCCCGAGGTCACCGAGATCATCGACGCCACCGACCACAGCGCCGGCGAGAACCCCTTCTACACCTGACGCTGGATGCCCGGCGGCGCAACCTGCCCGTCGGTTGGTGGACGTTCAGACCCGTGACTCGTCGAGCCCGGCCGGATAGGCGCCCGTCGCCGACCTCCAGGCTTCGGCCGCTCCCCGTTGGGCCACCAGCCGGGCGACGGCCAGGGCCGCACCTGAGGCCAGTGCCCAGGTGAGCGCGGCCGGCCAGCTCGTCCCGGGAGCGGCCGGGTTGCCCGGAGGCTCCTCGCCGTCGACCGAGGTCCACACCTTCACCAGCAGCCAGCGGGTCGCCATGCCGGCGGCCACGCCGCTCGCGAGGCCGACGGCTCGCCATACCTGTCGTTGATCCATGCCGAGCACCTTCCCCGATCGGAGGTCGGGGAGACCGACGCTGGGGCTCAGCCCTCGTGGGGGATGTGGTCGCCAGCCAGCAGGCTCAGCGCCGATGCCATGATCCCGTCGCGATCGAGGCCGAGCTCGGCGAGGATGGCGTCGGGCTTGGCGTGGGCCAGATACGCGATCGGCGTGCCCAGCACCCGCACCCTCGGCTCGTGCCCGCCCAGCGTGTGCTCGGCGAGCTGGTCGCCGATGGCACTGCCGACCCCGCCCTCGCGCACCCCGTCCTCGACGGTGAGCACGCACGGGTGCTTCGCCGCGTCGGCCAGCATCTCGGGGTCGAGCGGCTTGACCACCCGGGCATCCCACAGGGTGACCGACACGCCGTCGGCGATCAGACGGTCGGCCACCGCCTCGCAGGCGTCGAGCATCTTGCCGACGGCGATGATGCAGAGATCGTGGCCCTCGCGGAGGCGGCGGGCGTGGAGGCCGCGGCCGATGTCCTCGGGCGCCTCCTGGCGGGCCGCGGTCTTGGCCCAGCGGATGGTGACCGGCCCGTCGGTGAGGTCCATGGCGTCGTGCAGGTTCTGCTGCAGCTCCTGGTAGGAGGACGGTGCGAACACGGTCATGCCGGGCACCTTGGTGAGCAGCATCATGTCGAGAACGCCGTGGTGCGACGGACCGTCGTCGCCGGTGACGCCGGCGCGGTCGAGGCAGAAGATCACGGGTTGGCGGTGCAGGCCGACGTCGAGGTTGACCTGGTCGAAGGCCCGGGTGAGGAACGTCGAGTAGATCGCGACCACCGGACGCAGGCCGCCCATGGCCATGCCGGCCGCGGCGGTGACCGCGTGCTGCTCGGCGATGCCGACGTCGATGCACCGTTCGGGGAACCGCTCGGCGAAGGGCAGCAGACCAGTGGAGTCGGGCATGGCCGCGGTGATGGCCACCAGCTCCGGGTGCACCTCGGCCTCCTTGATCAGCGCCTCGGTGAACGCCGCGGTGTAGCTGCCGGGCTTGGGCATGCCGATGTCGTGGAGATGCTTGATGGGGTCGTTCTCGGCGGGGCCGTAGCCGCGTCCCTTCTGGGTCAGCACGTGGACGACCTGGGGCCCGCCGATCTGCGCCGCGTTGCGGAACGCCTCTTCGAGGGCGGCGACGTCATGGCCGTCGTAGGGGCCCGTGTAGCGCACCCCCAGCGTCTCGAAGAACGCGGTCGGCTCCCACAGCTCACGGATGGCGGCCTTGGTGGCCTCGAGCCCCCGCTCGAGGCGGTCGCCGAGCACGGGGACCTCCTGCAGCAGCTTCTCGAGGCGGGCCTGGCGGCGCATGTAGACCGGGTTGTTGCGGATGCGGGCCAGGCTGTCGCCGAGCCGGCTCACGGTCGGGGCGTAGGACCGCCCGTTGTCGTTCAGCACGATGATGCAGTCGCGCCCGCTGTGGCCGAGGTTGTTCAATCCCTCGTAGGCCATGCCCCCGGTCAGCGAGCCGTCGCCGATGACCGCGATCACCCGGCGGCCGCTGCCGAGCTCGCTCTGCTCGGCGGTGGCCAGGCCGTAGGCGTAGCTGAGCACGGTGGACGCGTGGCTGTTCTCGATCCAGTCGTGCTCGCTCTCGTCGCGGCTCGGGTAGCCCGAGAGCCCGCCGGCCTGGCGCAGCGTGGCGAAGTCGTCTCGGCGCCCGGTGACGATCTTGTGGACGTAGGCCTGGTGGCCGGTGTCCCACAGGATGATGTCGTCCGGGGAGTTGAAGACCCGGTGCATGGCCAACGTGAGCTCGACGACGCCGAGGTTGGAGCCGAGGTGCCCGCTGCCGGCGTCGCTGACCGAGTCGACGATGAACTGGCGGATCTCGATGGCCAGGGTGTCGAGCTCCTCAGGGGTCAGCGCCTTGAGGTCGGCCGGGGAGTTGATGCGCTCGAGGATCACTGCTCAGACGGTAGCCGCTGGTCCCCGGTGGAGACCATGCACCCGGATGGCTGTTCGACGTCGCGGCGCGGGCTCACGATCTGTGGCGAACGGGTCGCCAAGCGGGCGATCAGGTAGCCCGCGGCCAGCACCAGCACGCCCCCGACGGCATCGAGGAGATAGTGGTTGGCGGTGACCACGATGGCGAACACGGTGGCCACCGGATAGAGCACGACGAGCGCCTTGGCCCAACGGTGGCGGAGCCGCGGATAGAGGGCCAGCGCGCACCAGAGCGCCCAGGCCACGTGGAGGCTCGGCATCGCCGCGTACTGGTTGGAGATCGACTTCACCGTCCCGGAGTCGAAGGTCCAGAGGCCGCCATAGCGGTCGATGGTGTCGACGAAGCCCCGATCGGAGGTGGCACCCCCGCCGTAGAGGCAGTCGCACAGCAGCCGAGGTGGCATGAGCGGAAAGAGGCTGAAGCCGAGCAGGGCCAGCCCGGTGGTGAACGCCAGGGTGTTGCGCCAGAGGCGATAGGCGCTCGGCCATCGACGGAAGAGGGCGACGAGCACGCCGATCGGCACCACGAAGTGCAGGGTGCCGTAGTAGATGTTCCAGATCCGCAGGAACCAGGGCCATCCGAGGAACCACCTCTGCACGGTCTGCTCATGGAAGATGCCGAGCCACTGCTCGAGCCGGATCACGCGTTCCGCGTTGTGCAGGGCATGGGTCGTGCTGCCCCCGCCGGCCGAGCCGAACAGGTTCCGGGTGCCGGAG
>Ga0302321_100005803_pt1 | contig 10821 bp, 4 predicted proteins | sample Fen_T0_1_FD_202505 | JGI IMG/M metagenome (GOLD analysis project Ga0302321, IMG submission 202505) | Peat permafrost microbial communities from Stordalen Mire near Abisko, Sweden - Fen_T0_1 | ecosystem: Environmental > Terrestrial > Soil > Wetlands > Permafrost | place: Sweden: Abisko...
CGGCGCTGGATCTGAAGGATCCCGAAGACGAGGCGCGCATTCGTCGCATCTCCGACGCCGTGACCGAGCTGGTGACGCGTCACGGCGGGTTGCTTTGGGGAGAGCACGGCAAGGGCTTTCGCTCGGAGCTCGTGCCGCACCATTTCGGACCCGTGCTGTATCGGGAGTTGCAGCGCATCAAGGCGCTGTTCGATCCGTACAATCAGCTGAACCCCGGCAAGATCGCTACGCCGTTCGGCAAGAAGTATCAGCTAGCCACGATTTCCGGACCGACCCGCGGCCAGCAAGATCGCCAAATCGCGAAGGGCGATCTCCACGCGCTGAGCACGGTGGTGAACTGCAACGGCAATGGTCAGTGCTTCGACACCAACGCCGACAGCGTGATGTGCCCGTCGTCCAAGATTACGCGGGACCGCATTCACTCGCCCAAGGGTCGCGCAGGCTTGATGCGTGAATGGCTGCGACTGCTCAGTGAAAGCGGCTTCGAGGCTAGCCGCGCCCTCCACTCCGGGCGCACGCTGCCGTGGGTCGCGCGCCTCTATCAGGCGCTATTTTTTCGGGCTCGCCGCGCGGACTTCTCGCATGAAGTGTACGACGCGATGCAAGGCTGCCTGGCCTGCAAAGCGTGCGCCACCCAGTGCCCGATCAAGGTCGACGTGCCGGACTTTCGTGCTCAGTTTTTGGAGCTCTATCACCGCCGCTACGCCCGGCCGCTCGGAGATTATGCGACGGTCAAGCTCGAGCGGATGTTGCCGTGGCTCGCGCTCGCGCCGCGCCTCTCCAACTTCTTCTCGCACAACCCGCTCACCCGAGCCTTGCTCGAGCGCGCGGCGGGAATCGTCGACGCGCCGCGCTTGGATCCAGAACCCGCGCTCGCGCGACTCAGCAAGCACGGCATCCCGGTGTCCGACCTCGCCGCTCTACGCGCGTTGCCGAAGAGCGACAAGGTCGTCGTGGTGCTGCAGGATGCATTCACCAGCTTCTACGAGCCCTCGGTGCTCGAGGCGTCTTGTTTGCTGCTGCGCGGCCTCGGCTTCTTGCCGCACGTGCTGCCCTACTTCGAGAACGGCAAGGCGCTGCACATCAAGGGCTTTCTCGGCCAATTCCAGCGCGTGGTGCGGAGAAATAGCGCACTCTTGCGCAATGTCGCGGCTTTGGGTGTGCCCATGGTCGGCATTGAGCCAGCCGTCGTGCTGACCTATCGCGACGAGTATCCAAAGGAGCTCGCCGAGCCCGCGGGTTTTCACGTGGCGCTACTCCAAGAGTGGCTCTCGGAGCAGACGCTATCGCCGGGCAAGGTGCAGAAGGCCGTCGAGTTTCGCCTGCTCTCGCACTGTACGGAGCAGGCTCTAGTCAGCAAGGCGCCCGCACTTTGGGCCAAAGTGTTCGAGAGACTCGGCGTACCATTGGAGCTCGTCAAGACGGGCTGCTGCGGAATGTGCGGAGTATACGGTCACGAGGCGCGCCATTTGAGCGAGTCGCTGGGGATCTTCGAGCTCTCCTGGAAGAAGAAGCTGGATCCGACCGCCGACCGCGAGCGGGTGCTCGCCACGGGCCACTCTTGCCGGCATCAGGTAGAACGCACCTTGGGCTTCACGCCACGCCACCCGGCTGAAGCGCTCTTGTCCGTGCTCGGGAGCTGAATCAGCGACAGCGAGATCCATACGCATCGAGCAGAAGTCGAGCGACGCGCTAGCCGCAACGCGAGCTACGCGCCACACTCGTCCGTCCACGCCCGCTTGCCCCACGAAATTCTCGGGGACCGTGATCGATTCGGGCCATTGCCCCCATTCATCAGCCAAGGACCAGGAGGATGGACATGAATCAAGTGCGCTCCAGCTGGGTGTGGGTCGGCGGTGTTGCGATAGTGACGGCGTGTGGCTCGGCCGGCGACCCCACTAAATCTCCGGAGAGTACGAGCGAGGCCGCTATCGGGCCCAAGCTGTGCGCGCCGGCGCGGTGCGGCCCAGTCCTGGGAACCCCGAACACCCTGTGTCCGGATGGCGTGACGGTTGCCGGCCCCAGCGGTCGCTGCCTGCGCACCACGAACACCAGCTGTGCTTGGGAAGTGGTTGCTTGCCCGGCGAAAGCCTGCGCTTCGAGTTCGCAGTGCAACGCTGGAGAGTACTGCACCACCACGACCGGAGTGTGCAATCCCGCACCTGGCTGCGGCGCAGGTCGGGTGTGCACGCAGCTCTGCTACGGCACATGCGAGAGCAACACCGCCGCAGAGTAAGAGCCCGCAACTCTTGCCTGGGGATAAAGCGCGCCAAAGCACGACCTGGGCGGCCTCGCTCTAGTAGTGATCGAGGGCTCGCGCTGGGTCGGATGGGCCACGTTGGAGAGCTCAGCCTGGCTAACTGGACCAACCGGGCGATTCCGCAAGCGAACGGCGCGTAGAGAGGGACCTCAGTTCCCGTTCCAGATCTTTCGTGAATAGGATTCGAGCCCGGCCCGAGTGCGAATCGTGACGATCAGATCATGGTCGTCTTTCGGCGACGAGACAACATAGCCGTCCAACGCTTCCCCGAAGCCACCCAGGTGCCTCGCGGATTTGTCCGCTCCGACGAGGAACACACTGATCCCTGATTGCCTCGGTCGCTTTGCGATAACGACGATGCCGAGACCGGCGTGGGCGATGCGTTGCAACTGCATCGAGCGATCGGTCACTACGCCGTTTAAGGTCGCGTCCCAGGTCATTCGGTCGCCGTTCACCTCGCCCGTGGCTGGGTTCCACTCGTATCCACGAACGCTGGGATGCCACGTGCAACCCGGAGAGCTGCCCAGCAACACATGTCGATCGTTGACCAAAAGCGACGCCGAGCAGGCCGCCGCGTCCGCAACGCCCTTTTCCACCGCAAAGCCGATGTCACTCTCGGCAAAAGAAAGGCGAAACAGCGCACCGCCGGCGAGCACGTAGGCGAAATCCCCGAACGATGCGAACTCGATGCTCGAAATCGTGCGGGGCGTCGTGAGGGGCCACTTGGCTACGATGCGATTTGGGGCGCGAAACTCGAGAATCTGGAGAGTCTTCGTTGCGGGTTCCAGATGAAGGAAGTACGGGCGAAGCTGGATATTTCCCGCGCCGTCGGGGTCGTTCGACTCGACCGCCCGCTGGACCGCGCGAGAAATACTGGGCACGAAGACGCGCAGACCGTCGCCCACATGAAAGACCCGGGGCACATCGAATCCGCTGGCGACCCCGCCCTCAGCGCCATATTCGCACGTCCGACCAGAAGGGGCAGTGAAGTAGTCGATTTCGTGAACAAAGGCGGTTAGTCCACTGCCGACGCCGACGGGAGGTTCGAACTCGAATCCACAGCGCACGCCACTTGCCCCATACTCCACAGCGCCATTGGCTAAGAGTGTTCCCCGTTCCACTGTCGCGACGACTACGTCTGACAACTTCGCCCAGTCGGCCCGCACCGAGACTCGTTGGGATGGCGGCGCAAGCGACGACCCGATCACGAAGATTGCCAATAGCAAGACAGCTCCGATTGCGACCAGGTTGACCAGGTTGGTCCGCCGCGCGCGCGCGAGCGGTCGGATTCCGTTTTGATCCAACCATTCGCTCAACAGTCGAAAGTCATGAGAAAATGATCCGGGGCGTAGGGTCTGTGCCTGCAGCCGCGAAAGGGCGCGAATGTCAGCCGGAAGGGCCGACGCTTCGAAGCGAACAGCTCGGAGACTCTGCACGATCGGGAGTATCGGTTTGTGAAGGTGCAACGCGGTGCGGATCTCACTGCGTACCCAGTCGTCCTCGTACGACAGGCGAGGTTTGCCATCGCGCTCGAGGGTCAGCCACTGACGTCCGATCACCACCAACACGGCATCGGCCTGCTCGAGCTCTCTCGTCAGTTCCTTAACCCAATCGGCCCCGCCCCGAACACTTTCAGTGTCCATGAAGACCTGGTCGGAAGAGAACTCGCGAAGCAGCCGCTCCGCGATGCGTCCGGCGTAGTTCCCGGTGTCCTCGCGACGGTAGCAAATGAAAATCTTACCCACGGCTGCTCTGACTGGCATGATAAGGGAATCGAGAGCGCGGTCGAATTCTTTGGCGCGGCCGGCCAGGAGCGGCGGGCTGAGCGCGATTGCTGGAACAACCACGCCTTTGTCTGTTTTCCAGTTGCGCATAGTCGTGCGGCTTGCCATCCCAGAGCACCGGGATGATACGCGAACTGCCCTCGAGCACTCGGCGGCGCTCTTCAGAGCACCAGTCGGAGAACAGCACCGCTCGCGAGATGACCGAGATGCCCGAATCGGCGTCCGCCGCGTGGTTGGTGAGCCGATTGGCAAACCCTTCGGCTGGGTTCAACTCATGCGTGTCGAGCCAGACTTTGATCTGTGGCTGGATGGCCAGCGCCTGATAGGTGAAGTTTGCGCCCACGGTCCCGGCCTTAGTGTCGTAACCGATGAACACCTTCGTCAGCTGGTCCTCTTTGCTCTCGTGTATTCGTGCGCGTGCATCGAGGCGAGCAAACTTCGTACCGTGTGTCGAGGCGAATCAGTCGATCGTCTGTGAGCCCATTTCAGAGCAGCTGGTTGAGTCAGCGGGCCGCGATAGTCATTTTTCTTACAACGTCAAAAGTACGGCAATTCTCTCGGTGGTTCGATTCAGCTGCTCGAGCGCTGTTCGAGGAGGTAGCCGCCGGGAGGTCCTATGATGCGCTGACGAGCATATTCCGATGATGGTTCGCGCAGCCGAGCCGTGAACGTAGGCACCGCCGGTCGAAAGAGATTTCTAGTTGAAGTCGATGCACAATGCGGCCAGGCCACAACCCTATCGAACGTTGAATTAGGACGCGAGGCGTTGTGCCGGTAACTACGTTGCGGGCATGATGTGAGCGATGGCCAAGGTCTTTCTCAGCCACTCGAGCGCGGACAAGAACGCCTCCGCCGCGATCCGAGATCGCCTCGATGCGCTCGGGCACGAGGTGTTCCTCGATCACCATCGCAACGACGGCTTCCAGCCAGGCGAGGATTGGGAGCGAGCGCTGTATGAACGCCTCCAGTGGGCAGACGCACTGGTGTGTCTGGTCACAGAATCATACGTCGCTTCGCGTTGGTGCTTCGCGGAGGTAGCTCTCGCACGGTCCTCCGGTCGCGTGGTCGTGCCGATAGCACTCGAAGCAGGTGCCATTCATCCGTTGCTCGGCGGGATCCAGGGCGTCGACTACGCTTCCGCGCCGGATGATGCAATCGGACGACTTGCTGGAAGGCTCGCGACGCTGGGCGCCTCCGGCGGCAGTGCACCCAATCCGGAGCGGGTTTACCTCGGTCTGGACCCGCTGGACACTGAGGATCGTGCGGTATTCTTCGGTCGCGACCGCGAGAGCGAGGAGCTCGCGCAAGAGGTCCGCGCACGCATCGCTACCTCCCAACCGCGCGCCGTGATTGTGGTCGGTGCCTCAGGGAGCGGCAAGTCGTCATTGATGCGCGCTGGCTTGATCCCGCGCCTGCTCGACGACGGCCGGTGGTGGCGATTGCGACCGTTCAGACCAGACGCAAAGCCCCTCGAGGCTCTTGCCGAAGTCATTGCTCGGGCACGCAAAGAGCTGAACCTCCCGACGGACTTCGCGCGCATCTCGGCCATGCTCCCCGGCGGACTCGACGATCTCGCGCGCGAGCTGTTGCGCGAAGCACCGGATGACCGGCGGCATCTCCTCATCTGCGTCGATCAGATGGAGGAGCTCTTCACTCGCACGGGAGAAGCCGACTGCCGAGCCTTCGTCGAGATGCTCTCCGCCGCGGCTGCCCAGAAGCGCGGTCCCATCAGCGTGGTCGGCACGCTACGTTCCGAATTCGTGGGCGCGCTGACGAACCTCTCGCATGCTGCAGCTCTGCGAGAACGCCCCTTCCTGCTAGCTCCGCTGCGTCGCGAGCAGCTGGAAGACGTGGTCGTCAAGCCTGCGCGCGCTGCCGGGATCGTGATCGAGCAGGACGTGGCGCGACGCCTCGTCGATGACACTGGTTCGGGCGAGGCGCTCGCTTTGCTTGCTTTCACACTCGAGCGGCTGACTGCAGGGTTGACGCAACGCGACCGCGTCAGCATGACCCGCTATGACGCAACGGGCGGCGTACAGCGCTCGGTCGAAAGTCAAGCTGAGAAGGCGCTGGCCGAACTCGCGCGCGGCGGATACGATGAGTCCGAGGTGATGGGCACGTTGATCGGGTTCGTCACGCTCGAAGATGTGGGGCGGCCTACAGCTCGTCGGCAACAGGCCGCACAGCTGGGCGAGCGAGCCGGCCCGATCTTGAACGCGTTCGTCGATGCGCGCCTGTTGACCACCTACGTGGAAGGCAACAGCACGCTCCACGGCGTCGTACACGAGACGCTGTTCACGGCGTGGCCACGCTTGGCGGGAGCCATCGCGCGCGCGGAGCGAGATCTACGTTTCCGGCGGGCGCTCGAACGCGCAGCAGCCGAGTGGCAGCGTGAAGGGCAGCCAGCAGAACTTTTGTGGCGCGGCGAGCGTCTCGAGCGCGCACAGCAGCTCTTGGCGCACGAGGCCGACACGGGCACGACACCCGAGCGGCAGCTGGTGGACGCTTCCGCCAGCACGGCGCGCGCGACCTCGGAGCGCGAGGCCACCATTCTGGTCGACAGGACGCTCGGCGCCGGTCTCGCCAAGAGTGACCCCGAACTCGCGCTGCTCTACTGCCTCGCGGCGGTGGATGAGTTCGCCAGCACGCCGGCCGCATTTGCCGGTTTACGGTTGGCGCTCGCCGAACAACGCAACATTGCCTGCGTCGGCCCGGCCGCGCGCCCCATTCTGAACGCGACGATCAGTGATGACGGGGCCGTGGTGGCAATGGCTGACGAAGGGACGAACCTGCCAATGTCGTCGACGACGCGTCTGCAGCCACCACAAACCGTGGGGGAGATCTGCGTCTCCCTCTGGCGAGTCGGGGACGCGGCGTCTTTTGCCTCCACCTGGCTACGTGCTAGCTCGACGGAGGCAATGACGTTCTCGCGCGACCGCTCCACTTTGGCGGTCTGCGCGGACGATTGGCTGTATCTACTCGATGAGAACCTCGTCGAGCAGGCACGCTTCTTCGTCGAACCGGCGCTCGACACGACGAGTAACCCGCCATTTCCGCGCAGAAATAGGGTGATATGGTTCGAGGAAGGGGCACTAGTTACGCTCCGAACTCCCGGAGAGGAGCAAGTTTGCGTGTTCGCCCGTCAAGCAAGCGGAGAGTGGCGAGGCGCGATAGAAGCCGACGTACATGACCGGCCCGATCTTTTTGAGATGCATACCCGCCGGAGCGAGATATCTCCTCCGCCCCGCTCGTCGCAACTCATCGAGGTCCATACGGCGAAGCGCTTGCTGGACGTCGCGGGTCGCGAGATCCGAATCTACACGGAAGCCCCCGTCGAGACCTACGAGCGCATCGACGGCATTGCGCTCGAGAGCGCCAGCTGGATCGGCGCCAACTTCGAAGCGACGAAGGCTCACATGGCTCGCCTGAGAACCACTATTCAGGGAACTGACGCCCCGCTGCCGGTGCTCGCCGCGGCGGGTCTATCTGGCAACGAGCGGCGATTGGCTTACGCGACGCGATTGGAACTGGGCGTGGTCGATGTCACCACCGGCGAAGTGATCGCTCGCCTCGGCGTGCACGAAGACGAGCAAGGCGACGTGTACTCCTCCGTCGCGCTCAACGCCGACGGGACTTTGCTCGCGAGCGGCTCGGTCGGCGGCGGCCGCTCGCAAGTCTGGGACGTGGCCTCTGGTCTTCCCATCAAGCATCTCGGGGCAAGCGTCGTCGCGTTCTCTCGCCGCGGAGCGTGGCTGGCCGTCGCCCATCACTGGGGCGTCAGAGCAGGACGCGTCGACGGCGTGCTGACCACGTTCGACCAAGACGTTGCTGCTCACCTGGCATTCGACCTGGATAACACGGCACTGATGGCGATTAGGCAGTCCGAGGCCGTCGAATACCTCCTGCCCAGTGGCGATGTCGCGGCCCGTTACCCGCAGTCGGTCTTTCCGGTTTGCTTTTCAGACGATGGTCGCGTGCTTGGTCACGACGACGGTTTGGTCCGCTGGCCCGACCGCTCGCCTGATGCGGTCATCGCGCGCGCCCGCAAGTACGTCTACCGTTCGTTGACCGCGGAAGAGCGCAGCCGTTTCGAGCTTTCGCCCGAGCGACCGCGCGCTCCCCGAGCAATCACCTAAGAGCCACCCAAAAGCCCGTCCTCGAACCGATGCCGATCGGTTGACATCGCAAGCGATCGAGATTGTTGAACGAGCGTGCACTCCCATTTGCTCTTGCCGTCCGCTGACGGAGCGGAACTTCCTTCGTTGGTGCGACTGCCGAGCGACTCCACCTGGCGAAGTCGCGCCCGGCCGATTGCCTCGCTTGAAACGCGCTCCCAGGTGCAGCCGTAGGCCCCATGGCACCAGCATTCATAGGTGACGAACGCACGTGGCAACACCCCGAGCGACATGCCCAGCGACCCGCCGAGCGCGACCTATAGCTTCATGAACAGCTCGACTTCGTCCGAAAAGGGCACGGACAGGTAGCCATTTTCCGGAGCTCGAACGTACGCCAGAAAGGTCGGATTTTGATCGGCGTTGTCCGCGAGCACCAGCGCACCCGGGCGGAGACTCGCCTCGAGCAACGACAACACTTTCGGGTACAGTACTTTCGCGCCGTCGAGCAGCAATAGGTCGAGCGAGCTCGGGATGTCGCGCGCGAGGGTCTGGAGCGCGTCCCCTTCGCGGACTTCCGCAAACGCTTCGAGGCCTGCCGCGCGCAGGTTGTCTCTCGCGCGCGCGACCTTACCCGGCTCGAACTCGGAGCCGATCACCCGACCGCCGCCATTGTCTTTCAAGCCGGCAGCCAAATGCAGTGTCGACAGGCCGAATGAAGTGCCGAACTCGACGACGCTCCGGGCTCTGGTTGCGCGCACCAAGAGGTACAATAGCCGCCCGGTTTCCGGTGAGACCGGCAAATACATCTCACGGGCCAGGCCGTAGAAGCCGAGGTAGTCGGTTCGAGCTTGTTGCATCAGCGCGTCGCGTTCTTCCGGCGAGCTGTCTGCGAATTGCCGGCGCAGCGGAGCGTCGGCGGTTTCGGCGGCGGCAAATAAACGAGTGAGCAGTGGAGCGAGCGGGGCGGTGAGCAAGCTGTTCATGGCATTCTCTTCGAAATGGGGTTTGCGGTTCGAATCCGTGTGCCACTAAGATACGAAGGATCCTTCGCATTCGTGCTTCGCATTCCGAGAACGAGCCGATGACCAGGCCCAAAAAACCGGCAATTGCTGCGAGAAAACGCCCGCGCCAAGCCCGCTCGGCGCGTCTCGTGGAGGACATTTTGGAGGGGGCAGCTCGCGTTCTCGCGCGCAAGGGCGCCCGCCACTTCACGACCGTGCGCGTGGCCGAGGAAGCGGGCGTGGGCATCGGTTCGCTCTATCAATACTTCCCGAGCAAGGAAGCCTTGCTGTTCCGCTTGCAACCCCGCGCCCAACTTTGGTCGGGCGCGGCGTCTCTCGTGACCCAGGCCCGTTATCGTGAGTCGGAACGAGATTGCTCGTTTCGGCGCCTTTTGCGCCGGCGGCTCAACAGAGCGATGATACCCAAGATCGCGAGTGACTTCGAGGGCGCTGGCCCGCCCGCGACTCGACACCCGCAACCGCCGGCATCGGAACCGGCGTCGGCGTTCGAACCGCCCGACGCCGGCGCCCCGCCGGCTGCGAGTCGACCACCAGCCGCCACCTGCCCTCCGGCACTGTTACTCACGGCACCACCCGTAGCCACGGCACCACCCGCGGCGGTCGAAACACCACCCGTTGCCGTCGAGCCGCCGGTGCCCGAACCACTCGTCGAGCCGCCGGTGCCCGAACCACTCGTCGAGCCGCCGACGCCGTTGCTACCTCCGCTGGAGGTGAGGCCGCCGGTGCTACCGGCCGCGCCGGCGGTTCCGTTCTTTCCGCCCGAGCCTCCGGTGCTCGACACACCACCGGTCCCCGCACCACCGGTCCCAGCGCTGCCGCCCGCGCCGACACCAAAGTCTGCGTCGAAAGTTACGCCGTCAAAGGGCACCACGACAATCTTGGTGCCGTGATTGGTGCCCGGTAACACTTGGTTGTCCTTGTCGACATCGGCCACGGCCCAGGTGATGTGGCTCGGGTGACCATCTTGCAGAACGACGCTGGGGCGCTCCATTTTGTACCATTGCGTACAGGTCGTGCTGCCCTCATAGCAGAAGATCTTCTGGTAATCCCGCGGCGACCAAGCGTACCCGTTATCCTTCCAATTCGTGATGCCGTCGACCGAATACACGTGCCAGCCAACGCGGTCTCCGGAACCCGAATAGATGATGTGATAGACGCCACCGCTCCGCCAAATATGGGGATCTTCCTGCCAGGTGAAGGCCGGATTGGATACACCGGGTATCGAGGTCCGCTTCGGGTAGATGCTGTCGGTACCGGCCTGAGTATAGGAGCACGTGGGCTTTTGCTTTACGTACGTCCCACACAGGGTGTCCGCGATCGCGATCGTCCCGTTGCGCTCGACGATTTCGAATTTGCCGTCGTGGCGTGGGAAGAGACTGATGTTGGACGCACCGACCTGGCTCGTGGGTTGACAAGCCGTCCACGGACCGTCGAGAGAAGCCGACTTGTAGATCGTCAAGGGAACGATCTCACTGACGATGACCGCGTACGTGCCGTCCGGCAACTCGACCGCGGAGACGTTGTGTCCCTTGTGCGACCCGTTGTTGCTGTACACGTAGTCTTGTCGAAGGTAGGGGCCGAGCACGTTGCTTTGGCTGACGGCATGGTAGGCGTCGGAGTTCAACCAGCCCGTGCCGAAG
>Ga0302321_100005805_pt1 | contig 10820 bp, 5 predicted proteins | sample Fen_T0_1_FD_202505 | JGI IMG/M metagenome (GOLD analysis project Ga0302321, IMG submission 202505) | Peat permafrost microbial communities from Stordalen Mire near Abisko, Sweden - Fen_T0_1 | ecosystem: Environmental > Terrestrial > Soil > Wetlands > Permafrost | place: Sweden: Abisko...
TCAAAAGACTTAGATTATCCGCAGAACCCCAACTCACCCCCGATCAAACCCACGGCAATTCAGCCGCCAGACCAATTGACTCCGTCATCTATATACGGATTGGATCAAGGGAAAACATCAGCCACACGAGCCGCCCATACGGGCCGCGGAGCTATTCCGAATGGAAAATATTAGGACAACGTGACCTCACCCATCGAGGGCTTAGCTGCACCAAGGTCCAGCGCGCGAGCGCCTGGAGAAGCAGATCCTACCACAACAAGATACCTCCCTAAAACTCTTGCAGTGGATCCATCAGCACCGATTTGGTCAAAAACAGAAGACGATAATCTGAAGCTTACTTTTGCCGATCCATTCTCCGGAAGGAAAACTTTCTTGAAGTCGACCAGCGTGGCGATTGCCGATTCAGGACCGTTTCGTGGCGGTTGTATATAACATTGCACAACCTCGTATACTGGCTGCTTGCTGGAGTTCGTAATTATGGTTTGAACAACAACTTCCTTATCGGACTGCACGATTTTTGGACTTAATTCCAGAGCTCCATAGGTCAGCTTTGAATAGCTAAGCCCAAACCCGAACGGATATAGCGGAACTGTCTCGGCAAAACGATAGGTACGGCCTCGCATACTGTAATTCTCGAACGGAGGTAAATCGGCGGTCCGCATCGGAACAGTCACAGGCATTTTACCTGACGGATTAACCAAACCAAAAATGACTTCGGCCACGGCCTGCCCTCCTTCGCACCCAGGATACCATACCTGCATAACCGCATCTGCGACTTCATGGACCTCTGGGACAGCAATGGCACTACCGCCCGTGAGAATAACTATCAGCTTTTTGGCGTGTTTGCGTAGCTCAAGGATAAACTCCTTTTGCACCAACGGGAGTTCAATTGCGTCGCGGTCGCCACCCGTCGGAGATGCCACTGTGTCTCCCTCTTCTCCTTCGAGCGAGGGATCTAATCCAATGACTGCAATTGTAATCTCGTTTTCCGTCGCTGTTGAAAATGTGTAGTTCACGCCCGGCGCCATTACACCGCTCAACGGGCAGCCTGTTCGATACGCCACGCGGCAACCTTCGGAGACAAGACTGGTTATCCCCTCAGCGATTGTAACAATCCGCGGCGAAATACCAAAGTAGTTACCAAGCATCACCGTAGTGCTGGCTGCAGTTGGCCCTGCCACAAGAATACTTTCGTGGTCGCGACGTAATGGCAGTACGCCATTGTTCTTTAAAAGTACAATCGATGATGCCGCCGCTTGGCGCGCGAGGGCGCGATGTTCTGCACAATCAATAATTGAAGGTGAAATTTTTGACCACGGTACGCGATTCGGCGGGTCAAAAAATCCGAGCTTAAACTTAGTCGCCAACAGTCGCCGCAACGATACATTGATCTCTACCTCCGAAATGAGGCCTTGTTTAACAGCCAGCAAAAGATCGTTGTAAGTGCAGCCACAATTCAAATCACAACCATTTTTAACCGCCAACGCAGCTGAAGCCGCCGCATCTTTCGTGACTTTGTGATGTTGGTGAAAATCGTCGATCGCGCCACAATCGCTAACCACGTGTCCCTTAAAGCCCCATCGTTTGCGCAGGATTTCTTCAAGCAGGAATTTACTCCCACAGGCAGGTTCACCAAGTACACGATTATAGGCACCCATCACCGACTCGACTCCCGCCCTAACTAGTTTTTCGAAGGCCGGTAGGTAGGTTTCATTTAAATCTTTCGGTGAAGGCTGTGCATCAAAGGTATGGCGTGCCTGCTCTGGACCACTATGTACGGCGTAGTGCTTCGCGCAGGCGGCTGTCTTAAGGTACCTCGGATCGTTGCCCTGCAATCCCTGAACCATCGCGAGACCTAACTCACCGGTCAGATAAGGATCCTCTCCAAAGGTTTCCTGACCTCGGCCCCATCGCGGGTCGCGAAATATATTAATATTTGGCGTCCAAAAAGTGAGCCCCTGATATTGCCCGCGCCGACCCATAGCCAACGCAGCGTGGTGCTTGGCCCGTGCTTCATCAGCCACTGTACTGGCAACACGCTTGATCAGCTCACGGTCCCAAGTTGCTGCCAGACCAATAACTTGAGGAAAAACTGTTGCCCGGCCGTTACGACCAATTCCATGGCAGGCCTCATTCCACCAATTGTACTCCGGTACGCCGAGCCGCTCGACCTCATTGTTCTCATGTAGCAGTTGATTAATTTTTTCAGGAAGTGTCAGCCGTTTAAGCAGATCTTCAATACGCTCTGCGAGGGCCAACTCTGAATTTAAAAATGGAAGTGCAACTATACCTGCCGCAGGAAGATTCATGTAATAAGATATTTTCTGGCAATTTTGCCGGTAAAACCGCTGAGAGCTCGGCGTGTATATAATCGTGGTTAATCGAAGTAAGGAGCCAGCGGAAATACAGAATTGTTGAGATTACGACTGGCACACAGACACCAAAAGAACAATTCAACCAAACTCTATCAACATCACAAGCCAACTTATGTACTAACAGTAGTACATCTCCGTAATTCATAGCTTAAGGACATATTTTAAAACCAGCTATCTGGCTCAAAACATAAACAATCAAATATGATTGCGATCATAATTCAATAGATTAGCCAAAACGTTCGTGAAATTGAAAAAGATCTATTGTTAGACCACGGCAAAGATTGATCTGTATACGATTTTATCCGAAGGTCGTAATAATTCCACAAGAAGAAAGGGCTCCGTGCCCATTTCGAATCCTCCAGCAAATGCCGTCTTCTAAGATAAATTTCTTCGTACCCCAACAAAGCTTCGCACCATGAGTAATAGAAACCAACCCCTGTCTTTCATCGAAAAAGTCGGTTACAGCGGCGGAGATGCCGCAGCCAATTTCGTCTTCATGACGATGGTGCTGTTCCAGACGAATTTCTACACCGACGTGTTCGGCCTCTCGTCAGGCGCTGCGGCCGCGATCCTTCTTTGGCCGCGCTTGTGGGACGCGATCTTCGATCCGATCATGGGCGTGCTCGCCGATCGCACCGAAACCCGTTGGGGCAAGTTCCGCCCGTGGATCCTGTGGACAACGATTCCGTGGGTGATCGTGATGGTCCTCGCCTACACCACGCCGAAGGGCTGGAGCATGGGCATGATGATCGCGTACGCGGGCATCACGAACACGATCCTCATGACGCTCTATTCGATGAACAACATGCCGTACTCAGCCTTGAGTGCCGTCATGACGGGTGATCTCAACGAACGAACTAAGCTCAACTCCTATCGCTTCGTCGCCGTCAACATCGCCCAGTTCATCGTGGGTGGTTGCACGCTTCCTCTCGTCTCGAAATTTGCCCGCAACCACGACCGCCAGTACGGCTGGCAAATGACGATGACGCTTTGGGCGGTACTCTGCCTGATCCTGTTTCTCGTGACATTCTTCACCACCCGCGAACGCATCAAGCCGGTGCCCGGACCGAAGTCCTCGCCGAAGCAGGATTTCCTCGACCTGCTCAAAAACAAGCCGTGGATGGCGCTCGTCGCCTACACTATTTTCAATTTCGCCATGCTCACCTACCGCGGTGGCGCCCATTATAATTTCTACCACCACTTCGCCGACAAAGCCGCGATGTTCGACTTCATCGCCCGGCTCGGCCTCACCACGCCAGACCTCGCGCCACAGCCTGGCGTTCTCGAATGGTTAGGCTACATTGCGCACGGCACGCGTGAGAATCTCTCCACCAACGTGGCCGACGTCTTCAACAGCATCATCAACATGCTCGGCACCGCCACGACCATCGTCTTCATCATACTTTCCGCCAGCTTCTCGAAGAAATTCGGCAAGAAATCGGTGATCTTCTGGGGCTTCGCCCTGGCCGGTGTTAACTCGTTCGCCTACTATTGGCTGACCCCGACCAGCACCTCCGCCATGGTCGCCCTCGCCATCGTCGGCTCGATGCTCTACGCTCCGACGATCGCCGTGGCCTGGGCCATGTATGCCGACGCCGCGGATTACTCCGAGTGGCAAACCGGTCGCCGCTTCACCGGCATGGTTTTCGCCACGATCGGCTTCTCGCTAAAATCGGGCCTGGCCCTCGGTTCCGCCGTCTTCCTGTGGGCAATGACCGGCTTCTGGGGCTACGACACCACCGCTCCGAACGCTCTCAATGCGATCCGCGGCTACCATGTTTCCAGCAGTATCGGCGTGGGCTTGCTCTTCCTCGGTGGCGCGCTCGCGATCGCCACCTGCACGCTCAACAAGAAAACCACCCTGGTGATGGCCGAAGAACTCGCCGAGCGACGAAGCAAACACTAAGGAAAAAACCACTTGGTTATGTTAAGAGGTTTTAGTTTCCCTGCGGAGCGCTGGCTCTCGGCTTTGCTTCTTTGTTTCGCAAGCCAGGCCGTTCTGGTCTCCGCGCCCTCATCGACAAACCTCGCAACGCAAGCACCGCGCAACCTCTTCGCCGAACTCCTCGGCAAGTCCAACTCCGAAGTCGCTGCCAAGATCGACGCCGCTTGGCAGCAGCTTTTCTACGGCGATGCCAATAACCAACGCGTGATGTATCCAGTCGCTGGCGACATGGCCTACATCGCCGATATCGCGAGCAACGATGTCCGCAGCGAAGGCATATCTTACGGCATGATGCTTGCCGTACAACTCGACAAACGTGCCGAGTTCAACCGCCTCTGGAAATGGGCCAAGACCTACATGTATCATCCGGACGGTCCGCGCCGCGGTTACTTTGCGTGGCAATGCCGCTACGACGGCACACAAATCGACCCCGGTTCCGCCAGTGACGGTGAGGAATGGGTTACCATGGCGTTGCTGTTCGCCTCGAACCGTTGGGGCAATGGCGAAGGCTTTTTCAACTATGCCGCCGAAGCCCAAGCCCTGCTCGATGCCATGCGCAATAACAACCGAGGCAGCGAACTAACCGCCATCTTTAACGAAAAGCATCACCAAGTCGTTTTCGCGCCGACCAAAGAGGCCGCGCTTTTCACCGATCCTTCGTATCACCTTCCCGCGTTCTACGAACTCTGGGCCCGCTGGGATCGCAACGTAGAAGGCCGCCGTTTCTGGACCGCATGCGCCACAGAAAGCCGCGCCTATTTCCGCCGCGCCGCGCACCCGAAGACCGGCCTGATGCCCGAGTACGCGGAGTTCGATGGCACGCCGCGGCCCGGCGATAGAGGCGACTTCCGTTACGACGCGTGGCGCACCATCGCCAACGTTGCAGTCGATCATGCGTGGTTCGGCCGCGACCCTTGGCAGGTTGAACAAGCCAACCGCGTGCTCACTTTCCTCAGCCAGCAGGGACCAGCCTGCCCCAACCAATTCACCTTGGACGGCAAGCCGCTCTCCAAAAATCCATCCGCCGGACTCTTCGCGATGGCCGCAGTCGGTGCCCTTGCCGCCGATAAAGACCTCGGCCGCCCGTTCGTACAACGCCTCTGGGATATGCCGATCCCTGCAGGCCGCTATCGTTACTACGACGGCCTGCTCTACTCGCTCGCGCTTCTCCAGGTCAGCGGCCGTTTCCAAATTCACGAGCCAACTACCCCGTAAACCTAAGATTCGCTTCCATCATTATGCGATACCACGGACGAGCCTTCACCCTTATCGCCCTCGTCACGATTTCGACGCTGAGCCGCTTGCTAGCAGGCAACACCGAGCGCCTCCCCTTCCTGAGTCCGATCTTCGGCGATCATATGGTGCTCCAGCGCAACAAGCCGAACACCATCTGGGGTTGGGCCAACCCAGGCACGGAGGTTCGCATCGCGATCGACGGCCAAACCGCGAAAGCAATCGCAGCCGCGGATGGTCGCTGGGAAGCCAAGTTCACTCCGCCACCCGCCGGCGGCCCCTATATGTTAGAGGTTGATGGACCACAGCACGTCGAACTCACTGACCTTCTCGTCGGCGACGTCTGGTTGTGCGCCGGCCAGTCGAACATGGAGCTAGGCCTAACTCGTGCACGCGATGGCGCGGCTGAGGCACAGGCGGCCAACCACCCCGGCATCCGCCTTTTCCACGTCGCTTCCAAATCCGCATACGCTCCAGCCGCCGTGCCACACGGGAAATGGCAGCTTTGCACGCCCGAAGCGTTCACGACTGGTAGCGGCTTCTCAGCCGTCGCCTATTTTTTCGGCCGCAAAGTCCACACAGAGACGGGCGTACCCATCGGATTGATCCAAAGTGCAGTAGGCGGAACACCCGCCGAGTCGTGGATGAGCCCCGACTCACTGCGCCAGATGCCCGACTTTATTCCCGCTCTCGACGAAATCACGCGGCTAAAAGCACTCGGTGGCGAGCAGTACGGCAACTACATCAGCCACTGGTACGACGAGTACGACTGCGGCCAGAAAGAAACATGGAGCACCGAACATTTTAATGATTCCACGTGGAAATCGACCACGCTCAAATCCGTCTTCGTCGATCTGGGCGTGCCGGAAACGCCCGCTGTCTGTTGGTTGCGGCGTGAGATCGAACTACCCACATCGTTGCCTGCAGGCGCAGCCAAAATCCTTCTCGGTATGGTCGAGAAGATGGACACGGTCTATATCAACGGCCGCTGGGCTGGTGCCAGTTCCTGGGTCGAGAACCCCCGCTCCTACACGATTGGCGACGGTGTGCTCCGGCCAGGCAAAAACCAAATCACCATCCGCGTCCTCAAAACCAAATCCGACGGGGGATTCAAAAACCCTGCTCCAGATCTAAAAATCGTCCTCGGTGATGGTACAAGCATTCCACTTGAAGGCCCTTGGAAAGGAAAGGTCAGCGTCGATGCCCGCCCTCCGCATCCGCTGCCGCTGGGTTACGAAAATTATCCCACGATGCCCTCGGTGCTTTTTCTGGGTATGATCCGGCCGCTAGCTCCGCTCGCACTCACGGGCGCACTTTGGTATCAGGGCGAGGCGAACCAGTTCAAAGCATACCAGTACCGCGCGCTCCTGCCGGCGCTCATCGCCGACTGGCGTGCCGCCTTCGGGCAGGGCAATTTCCCGTTTTATATCGTCAGCCTGCCCGCATTCACGGCCCGTCGAACCGAACTACCGTCAACCGCTGACGGCTGGACTCAGATTCGCGAAGCGCAGGCCCTCACGGCGAATTCGGTGTCCAACTCTGGGCTCGCGACCACCGCCGACACAGGTGACGCCGACAATATTCATCCCATCGACAAGCAGCCGGTTGGCGAGCGGCTTGCCCTTCTCGCATTGAAAAACGTCTACGGCCGCGATGTCGTCTGCTCAGGGCCAACCTTTGAAAAGCTCGAAGTCGTGCCTGGGCGCCTGCGTATCCATTTTGCTCACACGGACGGCGGTCTGGTTGCCAAAGGCGAAAAGCTGGGTGAATTCGCCGTCGCGGGCACCGACGGCCTCTGGCAATGGGCCGACACCCACATCGAGGGCAATACTGTCGTTGTTTCTTCCGAAAAAGTACCAAACCCCGTTAAAGTGCGCTACGCCTGGCAAGCCAACCCACTTGCTACACTCTATAATGGCGCCGGCCTGCCCGCCGTACCTTTCAGCACTGACGACTGATCAGCGCGTGCGTATTGATGCCGAGGCCGACCGAACCGCTATCACCACGAATGCTGCCGGTGACAGCTTTACCCGCCTAGATCGAACTATGAAAAGAGGGTTATGGTCTGGGCTTAATGGCCCAGCCGTGTGCTTTCTGGCGGTCCAAAGTAGCTCGATCGCTGTCCGCCGCAATTCACCACCAACCGCTGCAATACCACGCCGGGGTCGATCATCCAGAATTTAAGGACGTGCGCGCCGGCCGTGTCCACGCGGTGCTTCGTAACCACCTTGCGCACCGAATCGCTTACCATGCGCTCCCACTCCGCCCGACCTTCGCCGCCATCACCGTTGATTTCTATCACCTGTGGTTCGGCATCATCGAACGATACCGCGAAGCGCAGGCCGCGACCGGGCTGAAATGGCAGCGTGGGCGACAGCACTGCCTCGACTTTGACCTCGCCGCTCCCCGCAAGTACCACGTCGTATTCGAGCCGCGGACCGGCCGTCCGCAGTATCTGGCTAGACGCGGTGACGGGAAACACGGTCACGCCGCCCAGCGTCCGCCCCAACCCTGCGAGTGTCGTCCACTCCAATCCGGGAGCGGTCACCGCGCGCTGATAGTGCTCCGCCTCGATGGCGATCACGCCGTCGTCCTCGATAAAACCGCAGGGCGGTTTGGCGGTTGAGAGCCGTTGATCAATTGGCAACTGGACAGCTACGCTTTGTCCCGCGCCCGTGATGGTGATTGTCACGGTCGACAACCCAGTAGGAACGGCAGACCAGTCGACGCTGACGGCCAGCCGTGTTTCCTGTTCGACACGGCCAGCGGCCGGGGTCACGTGAAGCCAAGGAACGTCAGCGCGAACAGCAAAGTCGAAAGCCGTGCGCCCGCGGTTAAAAACTTCAACCCAACGATTCGCGGCGCCTAATGACGAGAGCGGCGGCAGAACCAACGGGCGCGGCGGCCAATCACTCGACGGCCACGAGGTCGCCCGTCCTTCGACGGCAACCGCCATCTCCGCAGCGACCGGAAGCTGCAATTCCGTGATAGCGGGCATCGCGTTGCGGTCCGGTTGCGCCCAACTGGTATAGCCGATGTGGGTTTGATCGGCAAAGTGCCGCCACTTGCCACCGGACAGCGTCTCATTGTAAGCGGCGGTCAATGCGGCGTCGGCGTGGAACAAGTCGCGCACCCGTTCGCCCCAGAGGTTGGTGGAAGCCCTACCCTGCAGGGCATAGAGCCGATTGCGGCTGGCGGCGATGTACAGTTCGTTAAGATTTGCGCAGGCTTTGATCGGCCAGAACACCAGTTGGTAAAAGGCATCGCGCGTCTCCTTTGGTAGCGCGGCGTTCACACGTTCTGCTCGAACAACCAAATCGCTCCAACCCGCCACAACACGCTCCGCCTCCCCGTAATTGATGAGACTGAACGTATCCGGCGCGATGAGCTCGGGTTTACGCTGGCCGTTATATTTTGTGTAGGTGGCAACGAGATCGGCAATCTCGGCGGCATGGGTCGGACCAAACTCACGCGCAGCCCAGAGCCGACCAAATTCCGCCAACTGTTCGTGCGGCCACTTCTCGGGCGCCCACGCAAAGCACAGGAAAAATTCAATTGGGAATTCCATCGGCTTGAGGTCGCCGACGTTGACGATCCAGATGCGATCCGCGCCATAACTCCACGCAAGGTGCATCTGCTCCCAGGTTTTCGAAATCGGTACAGTATTCAGCCACCGGTACGACCGCGGTCCACCAACGTAGTCGAAATGGTAATACACGCCAGCACCACCCGATCGCTTGCGTTCAGCTGACGTGGGCAGGCGGCGAAGGTTGCCCCAATTATCGTCGCACCAGAGCAGCGTGACGTCGTCGGGCACGCGCATGCCGCGCTCGTAATACTCCTGCACTTCCTTGTAGAGCGCCCAGAGCTGGGGAACCTTCGTGACGTCGAGGTTGACCTCGCGAGCAAGGATCGCGCGTTGATCAGCCACGATGCCTTCAAGCAAGGCCACGTTGGCCTCCTCACTCATCGGCTCGTCGCCGTCACCGCGCATGCCTATCGTCACAATGCTTTCGAAGTTGCGATTACGGCGAACACCGTCGGTCCAAAATTGCCGAAGAACCTCACCATTGGTGTGGTAATTCCAAGGACCACGACCGTGATGCTTCCATTCCTTTTGCGCCCGGATCATGGGTTCGTGATGCGACGTGCCCATGACGATACCGTACTCGTCTGCGAGACTCGCATTCGCGGGATCGTCCTCGTTAAAGGCGTTATCCCACATGGCGGGCCAGAGGTAGTTGGCGCGCAGGCGTAACAGAAGTTCGAATACACGGGCATAGAACTTACCATTGAGACCGCCAAATTTTTCTTTGGCCCAACCGGTGAGTGCGGGGGCTTCGTCGTTGAGAAAGATTCCTCGATAACGCACGGCGGGCCCGGCTTCGACGCGGCGCACAAGTGTAACGTAGAGCGCGTCGCGGTGCACCACCGGCACGTCGGCCCACCAATACCACGGTGACACGCCGATCTGCTCAGAGAGTTCGTAGATACCGTAGATCGTGCCACGCTTGTCGCTACCGGCAATGACCAACGCACGCTCCACGCCGGGCAAAGGATTTTCGACGACTTGCAAGAGAAATGCCTCCCAACGGCCGACGATGGGCGCAGCGTCAATCTTACCGGTACGCACAAGTTCGTCGATCAGCGGACTGCGGCCGAGTGTGCCGATAAGGATGGCGGTTTTTTTTGAGCCAGAAACTTTTTTGGAAAGAGACGGTTTCAAGCCGCTCACACGCTCGAAGTCGGTCTGCAAATCAACCGCCGCGCGACGCACACCCGGCCAATCGGCCGCATCCACCACGAGCGGCGCGGCGGTTTTGTTTTCTACGAGAGCGAGAGCGCTCTTTTCCGGCGTGAACGAAACGAACGGTGCGTCGCCCAGCGCGGCGTGCAACGAAACACCACACAACCAAAACGCCAGCAGTGCTGTACCAAATAAAAGGTTTTGGCTAAAACGAGATTTCGAGGTAATCGCAGAAGGAGTCATTGAGTGGAGAAGGTGCACTATTTTCAGCGGCGCTTGGCGAGTTTCGAGATCTTGCGGGCAAAATACAACATGCCCATCAATCCAACAACCCACGGCGCGTCGGCACCACCACCGCCGCCGCTGACTGGCGGTTGAGGCGACGTAGTGCCACCGCTGGAAGACGATGAACTGGAGCTGCTGCTTGAAGAGGAGGACGAACTGCTCGACGATGATGACGAGCTGCTGGAAGAACTGGAACTACTGCTACTCGAACTGGAGCCACTCGCAAAAGTGACGA
>Ga0302321_100005806_pt1 | contig 10819 bp, 8 predicted proteins | sample Fen_T0_1_FD_202505 | JGI IMG/M metagenome (GOLD analysis project Ga0302321, IMG submission 202505) | Peat permafrost microbial communities from Stordalen Mire near Abisko, Sweden - Fen_T0_1 | ecosystem: Environmental > Terrestrial > Soil > Wetlands > Permafrost | place: Sweden: Abisko...
GCGGCCCGCGGCACCGGTGCGCTCGCTCGCACTGCTTCGCTGGCCGATGTCATTTCTGGAGCGATTCCGACCCGCGACCGCATGACCTCGAAAATTCATCCGGCGACCCGCTCTTTCCAAGGGATTCGCATCGCAGTGAACGACGAACTCGGTGCGATCGAACGCGCTTTGCCGGCGGCCTTCGCGGCGTTGAACGCCGGTGGGGTGCTTTGCGCGATCAGCTTTCATTCGCTTGAGGATCGCATCGTGAAACAGTTCTTCCGGCGCCAGTGCGGTCAGCCCGAAAGCGCCAACGATTCCACGCCGAAGCAGTTTCGCACCATCCTTGCCGAACCATTGACTCGTCGTCCACAGATTCCCGGTGACGAGGAGATCGCACTTAATCCCCGCAGCCGCTCTGCCAAGCTCCGCGCTCTCCGCAAGCTCTGATTTTCCACGTCCACCTTTCGCCCCATGATCAAGACCGATCGTCATGCCTTTGTGAGCCAGCTGCTCGTTTACATGCTGGTCATGATTTCCTTCACCGGCTCCATCGGGCTCGGTACGGTGTGGCTGCGCAACCAAATCGCCCAGACGGCCAATAGTATCAAAACTTTGGAGACACGCACGGCCGAGGTTGAGCGCCACCTTGCAGAGACGACCACCCTGATCGCAGCTGAGCAGTCGCCTGACGTGCTCATCCGTCGCAACACTGAATGGCGTCTCGGCCTCGCTGCTCCGGATTTCCGCACCCAGATCGTGCGCATTAACGAAAACCCCGAGGAGCGTCTGGCCGCGAAACGCAACCGCGAGATTTTCGCAACTGATCCCGCCGTGAAGCAGGTGAAGTTTGTTCTGGGAGGAGCGAACTAATCATCATGTCCAAAGGCTTCGCCTCAAATTACCGGATCGTGGTGCTCGCCGTGGGCATCTTCCTGTGCTTTGGCGGCGTGGGCGTGCGACTGTTGTTTTTGCACGTGATTGACCGGGATCAATTAGTTCGTTACATCGACAAAGCCCGCCGCCAGGTCATTGAGGAAAAAGCTCGGCGCGGAGACATTCTCGATGCGCGCGGCAATGTCCTTGCGACCAGCCATACGCTTGTCGTGGTGGGCGTCGATCCCCAGATTTTGCGCAAAGAGGATGAGTCCAAATGGCCTGAGCTCGCTTCGCTTCTGGATCTGCCGCTGGCGGAGTTGAAGAAAACATTTTCGACCAAGACTCGTCCGACACAGGCCGACGACGATACGAGCAGTGAAGATACTGATATACGTTGGGCGAAACTCAGCGAGGACGTAAGCGAAAAAACTTACGAGAAGATCACCGCACTCGGCGTCAAGGGCGTGTATGGCGAACGAACCTACCGGCGCGCCTATCCGCATAATCAGCTCGCGGCGCACATCATCGGCTACGTGAACAAGGAAGGCGATCCGGCCGTGGGCGTCGAGCGTTACGCGGACTTTTATCTGCGCGGCCAGGACGGCTGGCGCGAATCGGAAAAAGACGGACGCCAGCGCGAGATGGCGCAGTTCCGCACGCGCGAAGTGCCGGCCACCGATGGTTACAGTGTAGTTCTTTCCATTGATTCGGCGATCCAGCACATCGTCGAATGCGAACTGGATGAAATCGCCAAAAAATATTCTCCTGAGAAGGCGACCATCATCGTAAGTGACCCGCGCACGGGCTTCATCCTTGCGCTGGCGAATTACCCGACGTTCAACCTGAACGAATTTAACAAGGCCAGTCTCGCTTCGCAGCGGAACATCGCGGTGGCCGACATGTACGAACCGGGCTCCACCTTCAAGATCGTCGCGTCGAGCGGTGCGCTCAATGAAGGGCTGGTTTCTCCAGAGTCTCCGCGTTTCGACTGCTCAATCGACAAGATCGACTACAAAGGCAAAACGCGCGGTTTGCCGAGGGAAGATCATCATTTTACTGCGCCGCTCAACACCGCGGAAATCATCGGCAAATCCAGTAATCGCGGCGCCGCGCAGCTCGCGATGCTCTTGGGCGACGAACGTTTCTACAATTATGCCCGAGCGTATGGTTTTGGTCAGCTGACCGGTTTTCCGGTTGGCGCTGAAATCGACGGGCAGATGGCACCGCCCGCCAAGTGGGATGGCTTAACCATTACTCGTATGCCCATGGGCCAGTCGATCGCCGCGACGCCGATCCAGATGCACATGGCGATGGGCGTCATCGCCAGCGGCGGCCTGTTGATGCGCCCGCAAATCATCCGCGAAGTACGCGATGCTAAAGGCGAACGGGTCTATCGGTTTGACGGCGTTTCCCGCAGCCGCGCGATCACCGAGCGCACCGCGGAGACGATGGCCTTTCTGCTCACGCGCGTCGCCTCCACGGAAGGAACGGCGCCCGAGGCTGCGATCCCGAATTTTCAAGTGGCGGGCAAGACAGGCACCACGCAGAAGCTTGTTCCCATAACCGACGCCAAGGGACATACCGTCCTACGTTATTCTGAGAAAGAACACGTTGCGTCGTTTGTCGGGTTCTTCCCCGCGAGCCGTCCGCAGATCGCGATTTCGGTCATCGTTGACGGTGCCGATGCACGCGCGCCCGGCGGTATTGCTTACGGCGGAAAAGTGGCCGCACCCAGTTTCAAGCGGATCGGTGAACAACTGATCCAGTATCTCGACATCAAACCCGTTACAGAGCTGAGCCGACCGCTATTGGTCATGGGAGGAGGAAAACTGTGATCGGGTATCTCACGCAAAACCACGTTCTGATCAGCGCCTTTCAAACGAGGTCGGTTGGCCGGAGTAGAAAACAGGATACCCTTACTAGGCGCGTATTCAAAATGGCACCGAAAATCTCCGATTACATCCGCGACGGCGAAATCGTCGCTCACAAAGGCAGTCTCGATCTACCCATCTCCGGACTGGTGATGGACAGCCGCCGAGTTGTACCTGGCACTTTGTTCTTTGCGCTGCACGGCCTGCGCACCGATGGTGCGGGGTTTATTGACGAAGCGATCAATCGTGGTGCGGTTGCTGTGGTTACGGACAAGCTTCCGCTGCATGCGCCGGGCAAGGTGACTTTTATTCAGGTGGCTGATCCGCGTGCGATGCTGGCCCGCGTGGCACAGCGTTTCTATCGTTTTCCCGATCGCGACATGTCGGTGGTGGGCGTGACTGGCACCAATGGGAAAACCACGGTGACGCACTTGGTGAAACATTTTCTCAATGGCGATCAGCGCATCGGGCTCATCGGTACCATTAACTATGATCTAGGTACACGTACAGTACCGTCCTACAAAACCACGCCGGAGTCGCTCGATATTTATGGCATGCTTGCCCAGATGCGCGATGCCGGCTGCCGCCAGGCGGTGATGGAAGTGAGTTCGCACGGCATCGACCAGCAACGCGTGCTCGGCATGCAATTTGGCGCTGCTGTATTCACAAATCTGACGCAGGATCACCTCGATTATCACAAGACGCTGGAGGCGTATTTCGAGGTAAAGACCCGCTTGTTTACCGGCCGTGCTGGTGCCGATCCGAAAATCGCGGTGGTTAATCTCGACGATCCTTATGGCGAACGGCTCGCTACGATGCTGACCGGTCGCACGCAGACGATCACCTACGGCGAGAACGCGCGCGCCCAAGTGAGGGCGGAGGACGTGGTGCTCAATTTTAAAAACACGACGTTTAAGCTGGTCTGGCCGGCCGGCACGGCGATTGTCGATAGCCCAATGATCGGTCGTTACAACGTGAGTAATCTGCTCGCTGCCATCGCCACCGCCTGGTCGCTCGGTCGCGATCCCTCGGTCTTCCTCACGCGGCTCAAAAGTTTTAAAGGCGTGCCTGGCCGCATGGAGCGCATCGAGGAAGGCCAGCCGTTCAACGTGCTGGTCGACTACGCGCACACCGACGACGCACTGCGCAACGCCCTCGGTATGCTGCGCGCGATCACGCCCGGCAAGTTACTGGTGGTGTATGGTTGCGGTGGCAATCGCGACCGGGCCAAGCGTCCGCTCATGACGAAGGCCGTGCAGACTTTTGCCGATCACGCCTTCGCCACGGCAGACAATCCCCGCAGTGAGACGATTGCCCAGATTTTTGGCGACATGAAAAACGGCGTCACCGCGCCTGAGAAAATCACCTGGATCGAGGACCGTCGCCGGGCGATCAGTCTGGCGCTGGATGCGGCTGGACCTGGCGATTGTTTGCTTATCGCCGGCAAGGGTCACGAATCGTATCAGGAATTTGCGGACACCGTCATCCCGTTCGACGACCGCCAGGTAGTGCGCGAGCTGATCGCGGTCAAAACCCTCAAGACAAAAGACTGAGGCACCGCTTGAAAAACCAAGCCTGATCACGCGTTCCATGTTCTCCTTTGCCCCAACTTATCTCGCCAACTGGACTGGTGGTCGCTGGCTCTCGTCGCCGGTTGTGCCGTTGACGGGGTTTACGCAGGATTCTCGTCAGCTCAAGCCGGGGCAGGTCTTCGTGGCGCTGAAAACGGACAAGCGCGACGGACACGATTATTTGCGCGAAGCACTGGCCGCCGGTGCCAGTGCCGCCCTCGTGAGCCGTCCCGATCCTTCGCTGATTCTGCCCCAGCTCGTGGTGGCAGATCCGCTGAAAGCGTTTCAATCGATCGCGCGCGAACATCGCCGCGAGTTCAGTGGCCGCGTCGTGGCGGTTACCGGTAGTTGTGGCAAAACCTCGACCAAGAATTTGCTCGCGCAGTTGCTCGGCGGTGATTCGGCCGTACTGGCCACCGAGGGCAATTTGAACAACCACCTCGGCGTGCCACTCACGTTGACACGACTTTTGCCAGAAGCGCACAAATTTGCCGTCGTCGAGGTAGGCATCAGCGGACCTGGCGAAATGGCCGAACTAGCCGGCATGATCCAACCCGATTTTGGCATTGTCACGCTGGTGGCGCCTGCGCACACGGAGGAACTCGGCGGGGTGGAAGGCGTGGCTCGTGAAAAGGCGGTGTTGCTCCAGAATATGCGGCGGGGTGGGCTCGGCATTTTTCCGAAGCAGTGCTGGGATTTTGCGGCGTTTCAAAACCTGCCGCAGACGAGCATTGTGGTGGCACCAGCCGGATCGAAAGTGTCTGCCCCGCGAGTGATCAATTTTGGCACCACGTTTACGACGACGGGCACGAGTCTCGTTGTCGGTACGCGTCAGTTCCACTTTCGGCGAGTAAGTCGTGGCATGGCGCAGAATGCAGCGCTCGCCATCGTGCTGGCTTCCGAGCTGGGTGCGACCGACGATGCAATTCAGCAGGCGCTGGAAAACTGGCAGGCCGCAAAATGGCGCGGTGAGTTTCGCCGTGAAGGCGGGCGGTTGTTGTACCTTGATTTCTACAACGCGAACCCTGCGTCGATGGAAGACGCGCTCGAAACGTTTTATGCCATTGCGCCCGACAACGAGCCGCGGCTGCTGGTGCTTGGTTGCATGGAGGAACTCGGGCCGGATGCGCCGTTCCACCACCGGAATCTAGGTCTCTCGCTGCAATTGCGACCGGAAGACCGGGCCTACATCGTCGGCAGTGAGGCGGCGGCGGTAGTCGCTGGCGCTATTGAGGCCGGCATTCCCGGCGAGCGTATCAAGTTTGTGGATTCACTGGCGCCGGTCGCGGCGGAGATCGCAGGCTTCCACGGTGCTGTATTTATGAAGGGCAGTCGCCGCTATGGATTGGAAAAAGCGCTGCCGCCCTCGATCACCCCGCCCGTCGTTTCGGGCGGTGGCGGTGCAGGACGCAGCAGTTTTTCGGCCGCATTTTCCATGAACCGCAGCGCATCCGTGCTTCCATCGGGCTGGCATTTCCCGTCGCCGATGACTGCCCGGTCGGTCCGCGGCAGTGGCACCTCTTTTTTTATTTAATCGTCTCCATGCTCAGTTACCTCGCCAATTTCGACGAATATTTTCACGCACTGCGCCTATTGCGGTACCATAGCTTTCGCATGCTGATGGCCGTGATCACGGCGACCATCGTCGGCTTCATACTCGGACCGTGGCTTATTCGCAGGCTGCGCGTGTTGAAGTTTGGCCAGCACTACGACGATGATCGCACCGGTGATCTTGCCGCCAAGTTCGACAAAAAAAACACCCCAACGATGGGCGGGTTGCTGATCTTTGGTTCGGTTTTTATCAGCACGGTTCTTTGGGCAGGACCCAATATCTGGGTCTTCGTGGCGATGTTTGTTTATACGGCGCTCACGGCGGTCGGCTTTCGCGACGATTATTTGAAAGTCGTCCGGAAAAGTCGGAACGGCATTTCATCCGCCGAAAAAATGCTCTGGCAGACGGTGATCACGTTGCTCGCGCTCGGCGCGCTGATGCTCGACCCGCAAAGTGCGCATAAAATTCGTGAGCTCTGGGTTCCTTTTCTTCGCGAACCGGTGCTGGTGGCGATGCCGTTGGGGCTGCTCTTCCTGATGATTTTTTTCTGGCTGGTTGGTTTCAGCAACGCGATCAACCTCACCGACGGCCTCGACGGTTTGGCCGTGGGCTGCACGATCACCGTGGCGCTCGTTTACGGGATTATGGCTTACGCTGCGGGCAACACCCGGATCGCTGACTATCTGTTGATTAGTTATGTGCCGGGCACCTCGGAACTGGCGGTGGTTTGCGGCGCGATTGTTGGCGGTGGCATATCGTTTTTGTGGTTCAATTCTTATCCCGCCGAAGTCTTCATGGGCGACACGGGGTCGCTCGCGCTTGGCGGGCTGATCGGAATCATCGCCTTCATGGTGCAACAGCCGCTCACGCTCGTGATCGTCGGCGGCGTTTTCGTCGTTGAGGCGGTTTCAGTGATCATTCAGGTAGGTTTTTTCAAACTGACCAAACGCCGTTACGGCGAAGGCCGCCGGTTCTTCAAAATGGCGCCGATCCATCATCACTTTCAAAAGCTCGGCTGGCCTGAGACCAAGGTTGTTGCCCGGTTTTGGATCATTTCATTGATTTGTGCTCTCGCCGGTCTCGGCACGCTGAAAATCCGCTGATGTCGCTGCGCATTCCCGAAATCCTCAACTCTTTGCTCGGCTATCCGGTGGCCGTGCTGGGCGGAGGCGTGAGCGGGCGCGCGGTGCTGGCGCTGCTGGAAAAGATCGAGGCCAAGGGCTTGGTTTTCGACGAGAGACAACCGGATGCACGCGCTGATTTCACGACCGTCGAGGCTTCTTCCCACCGTCTGGTCGTGTTTAGTCCTGGGTTCCGCCCCGATCACCCGTGGCTGAAAATAGCGCGGGCTGCGGGTTGCGTGTGCCTTGGCGAACTGGATTTTGCGGCGCTCTTCTGGCGCGGTACAGTGGTTGCGGTTACAGGAACGAACGGCAAGACGACGCTGACCGAGTTTCTCACGCATGCTTTGTGTCACGTGCATCGCGATGCGCGCGCGACGGGCAATGTCGGCTATTCCTTTTCGCAACTGGTGGCCGACGAAAATGGCGGCGTGTTTGACGCTGTGGCCGTGTGCGAAGTGAGCTCGTTTCAGGCGGAAACCCTGGTGCATTTCCGGGCAGATGCTGCATTGTGGACAAATTTCGCCGAAGATCATCTTGAGCGTCATTCCGGTCTGGCCGCGTATTTCAATGCAAAATGGCGCCTGCTGGATCGCACAGTCGGCGGCATAGTCTTGGCTGGTAGTTCGGTTCAGCGTTATGCGATGGAGGTTGGACGGGCCTTACCGGTGGAGGCCTGCGTTCCCACGGAGGACCAGCCGGCGGACGTGCTGCTCTCTGGCACGATTTTCGACCAGTATCCACAACGGGAAAACTTCCTGCTCGCCGCGGCCTGGTGGCGCCAGGCCGGTCTTGACGAAACCGAACTCTATGCCAGCGCCCACACCTTCAAGCCGGGTCGGCACCGGCTTGCGCGGGTGGCATTGCAGGAAGGCGTCTCGTACTGGAACGATTCAAAAGCGACAAATTTCCATGCGGTCGAGGCGGCGCTCGGTGGATTCGCCGGACCGGTGTTGCTCATCGCGGGCGGTCGGGCCAAGGGCGGCGATATCGCCGGTTTTGTGCGGCGGATTGCGCCGCGCGTAAAACACGCTTTCCTTATCGGAGAAACGCAGCAGAATCTGGCCGACGCCTGCGCTGTCCATCACGTGCCATTTACACCTTGTTCTTCGCTGGAGGAAGCGGTGCAAAAAGCGGCGGCACAGGCCGTCGCCGCTGACCACGTGCTGCTCAGTCCGGGCTTTGCGAGTTTCGATATGTTCAAGAGCTATGAAGACCGCGGAAACCAGTTTGAACAGGTTGTGAGCAACCTGAGAATAACCTCGGCTTCACAGTAAAATACACTCCTTTTTAACCCAAATCCTGCCTATGAAAATCCTGAAAATATTCGGTGTCGTCGTGGCCGTCCACGCCGCCGTTTTCATGTTTGTTTTTGCGATTCCCGGCTGCCGTACCACGGCGCGTTCTACGCCGCCTGCTCCGGCCGCCGACAACTCTGTAGCTCCCGCTACGGTGAGTTATCCCGGCTCCATCAATCCCAGTCCGGTTTCGGGTGCATCTGGCGATGTTTCCTCCTCTGGGAATGCGGATAATCTCAATGCTGATACGGCGGGTGGTTCGCCAACCGTTTCTTTCAACGCAGCCCCCGCAGGCGGCTCGCTGCATTTCAATCCCACGCGGCCCGGCACGCCCGTGGCCGATGTGTTGCAAAGCGCGGATGTGACCGGTGTGACTCCCGCGAGCGCCTACAAGGTGGTGAGCAACGATAGCCTCTGGAAAGTCGCGAAAAAACATGGCATCGGCGTCGATGACCTCGCAAAAGCGAATAACCTCCGTCCCAGCTCGCCACTCAAGGTTGGCCAAAAGCTCATCATCCCCGGAAAACCGTCTGCTTCAGCCTCGGCAAACAGCTCGCCCGGTGCGACGGGTGGCACGCGAACCTACACGGTCAAAGCCGGAGAAAGTATCGGCACGATTGCCCGCAAACAGGGCACCACGACCGCCGCCATTCGCTCACTGAATCCTCAATTGAAAAACGACGCCTTGCGCGCTGGTCAGGATCTCACCATTCCAGCTTCCGCGGCCAGTGCGCCTGCAGCCGCACCCGCAGCTCCGGTTGCGGTCAACGCTCAAGTCGTGGCCCCGGCGGGCAGCGTCGAGCATATCGTCAAACCCGGCGAAGGCCTGAGTCAGATCGCTAAAAAATACGGCGTGCCCATGCGCGAAATTGCCGCACTCAACAATATCGCCAATCCGACCAGCCTTCGCGCTGGCCAGAAAATCATCATCCCGGGAGTCAAGACCCCGCCGGCTCCTGCGTCGGTGTTCACACCTCCAGCTGAACAGCAGAGCCCGGTCGCAGCGGCTGCGCCAAGCGAAAACCCGGTTGCGCCCGCGCCGACGACTGAAGCCAGCCCGGTCGCTGCCCCGGCTGCCTCCGATACGCCTCCTCCGCCGGTCGTGAAGGTGGAGGAATCAGCTCCAGTCGCTCCCGCTAAAAACTAATTCGTATTTGGGCATCCGATACCGATGACATCCACCTCGAGCGCGCTTGCACCCGAACCAATCCGCGGACGCTTCCAGCTTAATCCTGCGGCGGTCATCGTGGTGTGCGCGATCGCGCTGGCGTTTCTCGGTCTCACGATCCTGTTCAGCGCCAGTGCCTCCTATAAACAAGGTCCGTACTTTTACCTCAACAAGCAGGTGATGGGTGTCGTGTTCGCCGCGGTACTGGCGTTTGTCGTGAGCCGCATCGATCTTGAGAGCATGCGCCGCTACGTTTGGGTTGTAGGCGTTGTTTCGCTTCTGATGCTCGTACTCGTGCTCGTGCCGCATCTTGGCATGGCGGTGAAAGGCAGTCGCCGCTGGCTCGGTTACGGTGCGATCCGTCTGCAGGTTTCGGAGTTCGCCAAGCTCGCGATGGTCTTCTGCCTGGCACACTACCTCGCGCTCAACCAGACGCGGATCAACGAATTCAAACGCGGCTATCTTTTCCCGCTGGCCATCACCGGTGCTTTCGCCGGGCTGATCATCCTCGAACCGGATTTCGGCACCGCGGCGCTGGCGCTGGTGATTGGTTTGGTATTGCTCTTTCTCGCCGGCGCACAGTGGCGTTATATCCTGCCGACCGTTGCGTCGGCCGCGATGGTATTCACCGTACTGGTGATCCATAATCCGAACCGCTTGCGTCGCTTCGTGGCGTTCCTCGATGTCGAGGGAAATAAAAGCGCTGGCACTTACCAGCTCTACCAATCGCTTGCGGCCTTTGCCGTCGGTGGTGTCGATGGCGCTGGGTTGGGGCAGGGGCGACAGCAGATCAATTTCCTGCCGGAGGCGCACACCGACTTCATTTTTGCGGTGGTCGGCGAAGAACTTGGGCTCGTCTTCACGCTCGGTGTGGTCCTGCTTTTCACGATCATATTTATCGCCGGGCTGATTCATCTGCGCCGGGCGCCGAATATGTTTCAATTCCTTCTGGTGACCGGTTGTCTTCTTCTGGTCTGCCTGCAGGCGATCATCAACCTTGGCGTCGTCACCGGTGTCTTCCCCACCAAGGGCATGTCGCTGCCGTTCATCAGCGCGGGTCTTTCGAATCTGCTGCTCATGGGGTTGCTCGTCGGAATTATCGTGAACACCCAGCGTTCCTGGCCGCGTTCCGCCCTGTCGCATCAGCGGCGTGAAATGCAGGAGGTCTCTTAAGATGAGCCGGTTTCTCATTTCATGCGGTGGCACCGGCGGGCATCTTTCTCCGGGCATCGCTCTCGGCGAGGCGCTGGTTGCGCGCGGACACAAGGCGACTCTCCTGATCAGTAACAAGAAAGTGGATGCGCGATTGATCGAGAAGTACGCGCATCTGACTTTTCTGCGCATTCCCGGCGCACCATTTTCGTTGAACCCAGTCGGATT
>Ga0302321_100005807_pt1 | contig 10819 bp, 10 predicted proteins | sample Fen_T0_1_FD_202505 | JGI IMG/M metagenome (GOLD analysis project Ga0302321, IMG submission 202505) | Peat permafrost microbial communities from Stordalen Mire near Abisko, Sweden - Fen_T0_1 | ecosystem: Environmental > Terrestrial > Soil > Wetlands > Permafrost | place: Sweden: Abisko...
TGAACCAGGCTGAATTATTGAAGCAGTTTACCGGCACCTGGGAAAATAAGTCAATCAAAGACACTGTTTATACTGCGGAATTTAAGCCTTACGGAAACAACGGGGGCCTGGAATTCAATCTCAAGGGTGTTACATTGGGTAGGACCTGGCTTGAAATGAGACAGTTTTGGGGATATGATAAAAAGGTTGACAGGGTCATAATGGCAGGTCTCATGAAAGACAGTCCGAATATAATGCTTTCCTCGGCAGTTTTTAAGTCAAGCAACCGGTTCGAACAAGTACCGCTAGAGTTTGCTTCAAATCCTGAAAAAGCAAATTTTTTGGTGGTGTTTGAGATCAAATCGCCCGATCAGGTTATCAGGGAAGAATTTCTGAATAATAAATCACTTGGAACTGAAATATATAACCGGGTAAAAAACTGAATTATGAATGCCAGGGCCTCTCACGTTTTCCGAGACTTCCCAGGATATCAATAGTTGTGTTCACATCTTCAACTACCTGGAAATCATACATGCCCAGACAAACAAAATCAGCACCGTTCTCGTAAGCCCAACGGATTCCATCGGCCGGAGGTATTGACCCGGCAGCCAGAACTTTGAAGCCAAACATCGGAACATCAATTGACCTGAATGTTTCGATTGTCTGCTTATAATACTGATCCCACATGTTATCATTCCACTGATTACGATCGGTTTGTCGGGTCATGGGGTAACTTGGATATTCTTTCCTGTTTTCAGGCGGGGTGACAGACCAGTAGTTATCGTGATGAAAGGTCTTATAATAAAAATCCGGTTTGACTCCTACGGTTACAGAGGCCTGTATACTCTTTATTGAGTGGGCCCCAACGCCAGCCAGAAGACCCTGGCTGCGGATATAATCAACAGTTTTAAGTAAGACATCAATAGAATTCGTTTTTGCAAGGCCGTCTACATTTTCACCCTGAATATATATGAAATCAGCACCATCATCAACAGCTTTTCTGACAGGTTTAAGCCTGTCATCAGGCATCCCTATAGAGCATTGACAAACGTTTAGCATTTTGCTTCCTGTTTCCTTTTTGAACTCATTAAATGTCTTATATTGAAATTCCACCAGGTTACAAAAGTTGATTCCGGCCTGTTCAGCAATAGCCCATGTTTCTTTCATTTTTGTTTCGGTATACCAGTGCTTGCTGAGTTGTCCAACATAAGGAAGATCTCTTGAATGTGACCAGCCACCCATTGGATTACATCCTATTACTAGTCTGCTGATTTCATGTTTTCCCAGCTTTCCTTTTGGAAGTGCCCCTTTGAGTTTTTTTAAGGAAGCTTTCGCCTCATCGGTAAGGTAGCTTTTGTCTTGTGACATTGCCCTGGCGGCGTATGCGAATGAGAAACCGCCTGCAAAGGGAAGGAGTGCTAATCCTTTTAGTAGATTCCTCCTGCTCTCTGATAATACGGATTTTTTTTCCACCCTGTTATGTTTTATATGATATTAGATTTCAAAATTTGAACATATAAGGTTATATTATTATATCTCTAAAGCTAATGAAATAATTCAAGGCAATTATTGACTTTAAAATCTTATTTTAATTCCGATGCCATTGGCGAAGGCAAATCCTTTATAGTTAATCAGTTCAGCTTCAATAGTAATGTGCCTTTCGTTTAGCTTTGCAACTGTCCATACGGGGATTCCCACCGCCATAATTCCTATACCGGCAATCATCAGATTCCTCGAATTTTTCACTTTATTCTCCGGAACCTCTCCATCAGTCTGACTATTATATGATTTCCAGTATAAAAAATTACCTGTAAAAAGAGTTAGCCCTCCAACAACCGTTAGCACAGTACCGGTTATTTCCATTTTTTTATATTTTGCTACGGCATCGCCATAAATCATTGAGTTTTTTGATTGTGCTTTTCCTGAAACCGAGATGGTTATGGATAGTAAGACAAGAATAAAAGCTTTCATCCGCAAATTGATTTTGATTATTTTATTCAATACCTTCTAAAGGTAAGTTTATCATAAATAAATATTAAAGACCAGTCGAGTAAATTATACGTTCTTTAAGATTGTGGAAAAAACGATTGAAAATATTGCTCTTAGCTGGTTCTTTAGTTACTAATAACACATTTTTATTGTCCAAAGATCTTAAATATATATTGTTTTTGTCATCAATGAATGGATATACTTTTACGGGAAAATCACAATCAGTAAGATCCACACAATTAAGCACCATAAACTCTTTTCCTGAATATTTGAAGAGAGCATATGAATCATAAATACGTGATGTCCTAACGATGGAACTAATCTCCGGAAATGTATTTTTTTCTGTGATGATACTGTTTCCGGTTTTAAAACGGGGTTCATAAGTTCCTGTGCAAATATCATTTTTAATCAGTTTGTATTTATAATTATGAATAAACCTGAGAATTAATCTGACAAATAACACTGCACCTATACTATATAAATATTCGTTCAGGATTTTCGTGGTTTCATACCCCGACAATGGTATTTCATATTGTTCAATTATATCTCCGGCATCAATATTTTTTGAGATAAAATGAAAAGTTATTCCGGTTTTTTGTTGATTATTTAAAATTATCCAATTTGATGGGCTTGCCCCTCTGTTTAAAGGTAGTAAGCTTGGATGAAAGTTAATGCAGCCGAATTTTGGAGCATTAAAGATATTTTCTTTTAATATTGTGAAGGTAAAAATGAATGCATAATCCACTTCCATCTCTTTAATTAACCTTGCAAAATTATCATTATTGACCTTCTCAGAAGGCCAGATAGGTATTGAATATTTTCTTGCAAGAAAATAGGACTGATATTTTCTTTTTATTACACTGTACTTTACAAAATATCTTAATACCAGTAAAATCTTTTTCAGCAAGAACTTGATTGGATTTATTTTACCACAATAAAACGGGCTATTAGTTACAATCAGGGCAGGTAATAATTTTGATGCGATTAATTCCTCAATGAAATTGTTATCAAGTCCCGGACCAGTCATTACTATAAACTTCATTTTTCCGCACTTTTAATAATACCCTATAAAACTTGATAGTTTCTCCTTTCTGACTTATATCTATTATGTAAACTAGTGCTTTTAAATTGTGAACGAATGGATCTAAATACTAATCTTAACTTTAGATTTCTGAACTTATCACACTGAAATCCTCGTTAACACAGATTAAAGGATGATTTTTAATATACTCCCCAGCAATAACAGAGTTCTCATCAGATGTTAACCATAAATATTGGTGATATTTAGTAAGTTTTGTAACGAACTCAGCACCAAGACCTGTTTTGAATTTAGTCAGTCCGTCGTATAAAAATGGTCGTGTTCCACCTACATCCAGATACCGGCAGCCCATCTTCTGGCCCTCAATAATGCAAAAATAATATATAGCCCCAATTACTCCATGTAGACGGTATTCCTCATTTCCATCGAGCAACCCCAGTCGTGTTAGTAACAGAGATTCCTCTGTTTTTCCAACGAGAGATGCACCTACTGTTATGCCATTCTCCTTGATCGCTAATATGAAAGCGGAGCGAGACACATTACGTATTGTATTTATACTCTCTATCATGGCTTCCACGCCATGCCGTTTTATAAGATAGGGCAGGTAGAATTTATTGTAAAAGAGATCAACACTTTCTTTATCGTAAAGCAATTCATAAGTAAGGTTATATTTTCTTATTTTACGAGTTACATCAGAAAAATCAGACAAACTCCTTTGACAGATTTCGCTCAGCGGTCTGTCAATATTTATTTTCATCGTGACCCATTCAGGAATTATATAACCATTCTTCTTTTGAAAATTATCTAAAACAATCAGGCTGATTTCAGAAATCAGTATATCAAGATTATATGACTTGATAAGACCAGGTATTTGCCAGTAAGATTTCATTCCGATAAAAGTGGGATGCTTGTCGCTATTCAGAAGCCGGCGGATAAAATAATTCTTCTTTATTGATGAATATCCGGCATAGGCTACCTTCATCGTTTCTGATTCACATCGGTAAACTGGCAGATATAATCGAGCCAGATGTTTAACCCAGTCAGTATTCATTAATTATTGTTTTCCCAAATTTACACAAATAACATGAATAGAAAAACGGCAATTCCTAAATGAAGGTTTAAATGCCCCAATAATTCTTATTATAGAAGGAAATGCAGGTGAGCCCAAATTTAAAAAATATTCAAATCTGACTCCGTTCAGTAACTATCCCTTGAACAAAGAAACAGCTTCCTTCATCAGGCCTGAAATTGGCAACTGTTGCGGACATACCTCTTCACATTCCTTACAGGCAGTACATTTTCCTGCTTTCCCGTTTACACGGATATAGCCTGTGAGCCAGGGATTTGGATCATTCCAGACAGCTGCATTGTTTAAAGCAGCCAGAACCTCAGGGATATCAACTCCTGATTCGCATGGCATACAATACCTGCAGGAGGTACAATCTGCTTTTATTCTTATCACCATTGCATTCCGCAACTTATTAAAAATCAATAATTCATCCTTCCCAAGAGAATCAGGGACTCCTTCATCGGCAATCCGGATATTCTCCACTACTTGTTCCAGGGTGTTCATGCCTGAAAGAACGGTTGATACGCCGGTCTCATTCCAGACAAATCGCAGAGCCCATTCGGCAGGAGTTCTCTTAATTTCAGATTCATTGAAGACCGACATCATTTCTGAAGGGATTTTCTGCGCCAGTTTGCCACCTTTCAATGGCTCCATAACAACAACCCCAATCCCTTTATCTGCTGCATATTTCAGACCTTTATACCCGGCCTGAAAATCCGTATCCATATAGTTATACTGTATCTGTGCAAAAGTCCAGTCATATTCATTGCAAATCCTTAAAAAATCTTCTGCCTTACCATGAAATGAAAATGCAGGGAACCTTAGTTTTCCTTCTGCCTTCTTTTTATCCAGAAACTCACGAACCCCAAGATCTTTCATCCTGTCCCAGGTTTCTCCATTAAGACCATGCAGAAGATAGAAATCAAGATAATCTGTTTTCAGCCTTATCAGTTGTTCTTTGAGATATGATTCCATCTGTTCTTCCTGCGTAAGATGAAAAAGAGGCATTTTGGTAGCCAGATGCACTTTTTTTCGCCATCCTCCTGAAAGAGCTTCACCCACGAATGGTTCGCTTTCCCCACGTTGACCAAAGATTGTTCCATGATAGAAATAGGCAGTATCGACATAATTGACACCATTGTCAATTGCATAGTGAAGCATCTCACCTGCTTTATGATAGTCGATCCTTTCAGGTTTATGATCTACAATTGGCAGACGCATGCATCCGAATCCGAGAATCGATAGGTCAATGCCTGTTTTACTAAGTTGCCTGTATAGCATGTTTTATCCTCCTTGGGTTATATGTAAATTCGTAATGCATTTATAAGTTCGTGAAAATACTTTATAAAGATATTCAGAGGTTCTTTTTGAAACAATTTTTAACATTTATCTATTATTGAAGCTTATGAACTGGCACAACTTGTCCCTCTTCAGCGGGAGTGATTCACAGAGAAAAGACAGAATTCCGGAGAGTGTGCAAAATGTTAGCAGCAGGTCAGGTAACTATAGGCTGGAGGTTTTTCTCGATAGTTATTTCAATAATTTATATTTCTTAACAACTTCATTTGCTGCTTCAGCTATTGTCTTATCTTTAATCCTGCCCTGATATTTTCTAGCTACTTCCAATAGTTCTTTTACCAGATCCTGTTTCAGAGAATATTCTGCCGCTTTCTCAAACGGAGATTCATCTTCAATCCATTCTCCTTTCCAATTTAAATGTCCCATAATAATTCAGGTTTCTTATTTCAAATATATCCTTTTATTTGCAATCCAGATTGTAGTCAATCTATCAGCTGTTATTTAGTAAATTTGAAACATATTATTAAAATAAATATTGAAGCATCAATTCGCATTTTTCTCAATGTATTCTGTTTTATTAAATATAAATAAATCAACATGAGAGTTAAAATATTAATAATCTCCATTTTATTATCACAGCAACTTTTTGCACAATCTTATAAAAAAGTTCATTCTGATGCAATCGTAGTTGATTCGCATAACGACATTCTTTCGAAGATATCAGAATATGGATTCATTTTAGACAGCGATTTACGAGGAAAAACCCATACTGATCTGGCGAGATTGAAGGAAGGGGGAGTTGATGTACAACTTTTTTCAGTTTTTTGTGATGGGAACCAGATCAATCCTTTTGAAACTGCCAATCGTCAAATGGATTCGTTGGATGCTGTACTAAAGCGGAATCCTGATAAAATTGTAAAAGTAGCCAATAGCAAACAATTGTACCAGGCAGTAAAACAGAATAAGATAGCAGCTATGTTTGGCATTGAAGGCGGACATATGATAGAAAATGATCTGGAAAAATTAGCAAATTTTTATAACCGTGGTGCGAGATATATGACGCTCACATGGGTTAATTCCACATCGTGGGCAACAAGTTCAAATGATGAGACCTTTAATAAAGAGTTAACACACAAGGGGTTGACAGAGTTTGGTAAAAAGGTGGTAAAAAAAATGAATGAAATGGGCATGCTGGTTGATATAAGTCACGTAGGAGTCCAAACTTTCTGGGATGTGATCAATACCACTACCAAACCGGTGATTGCATCACACAGTGACGTATATGCTTTATGTCAGCATAACCGGAATTTGGACGACGAACAGATAAAAGCCATTGCCCAAAACAGGGGTGTTATACAGGTAAATTTTTATTCAGGATTTTTAGATAACAACTATTTTAAGGAAAAGGATGACTTCTTTAAAAAACACGCAGCAGGAATGGATTCTTTAGCAAAATCCGGGATGTTGAAATTTAAAATAGAGGACTTCATGTTTGCCAGATATAAAAGTGAAGCTGAGGCCTTACGTGCACCATTATCCGCGTTAATTGATAATATTGAATACATTATAAAATTAGTCGGGGTAGATTATGTAGGCCTCGGCTCCGATTTTGATGGGATTGAATCTGCTCCTCAGGAATTGGATGATGTTAGCAAATATCCTCTTATCACAAAAGCACTGTTAGCCAGAGGATATAGTACAGAGGATATCACTAAAATCCTGGGTGCCAATTTTATAAGAGTTCTAAAAGCCAATGAAATAAAATAATAAAACCGGGAAATAACCTCATTGTAGATGAAGATAGAAGTAACTGTTGTAAGAAATAACTATAAAAACTATTTCTATATGGATGAAAAAGATCTATATTTCATTTTATGAAATATTTCATCACGACCATCTTATGAAAAAATTTATAATTGTAACATTAATATTCTTACTTTCGCTTAGCTGTCTAAAAGCCCAACAGCTTTATACAGAAGATAATGGCAAAATTGAATTAACACAACATGGCGCATCACATCTTGCTTCATTGCCATTAAAATGTGTAGATAAGGAATTTCCTTTCAAACCATGGTACGTCTTGAGCGATACCACTCTTACCAGACCTAAAAAAATACAACCTGCCTTCTGCGGTTGTTACGACTGGCATTCCAGTGTACATGGACACTGGTTATTAGTGGCTCTTCTGAAGCAATACCCGCAAATGGCTGAAGCCGACAGTATAATGGCCAAACTCAAAAGGCATTTATCTGCAGAAAATATCAGGACAGAATTGGCTTTATTCAAAGGAGATAACCTGACATTCGAAAGACCTTATGGCTGGGGATGGATATTGCAACTACAAAATGAATTACTTACCTGGAACACCCCAATAGGAAATGAACTCAGCCAAAACCTGAATCCTCTGGCGCGTTTCCTCGCCAATGAATGTGTGGGTTTTCTCAATAAACTGCAATATCCAGTTCGTGAACCTGAACACTTTAACCTTGCTTTCAGTATGTGCCTGGCATGGGATTATGCGGTTACATCTAACGATACTTTATTGTGTAATGCAATAACAAAATCGGCTTTACGGTTCTTTAAAAATGATCTTTTGTGTCCTACCTCTTATGAACCCGGAGGTTATGATTTTCTTAGCCCATGTCTTGAAGAGGCTGATCTTATGCAGAGAATTATGTCAGGAGATGAGTTTAATTTATGGCTTAATAATTTTATGCCGGAACTATACAGTAACCCTGCACAGTTATTTAAAGTATGTGATGTTCCTGACCCTACAGATGGTAAAATGGTTCATCTCTATGGTCTGAATTTCAGTCGCGCATGGTGTTTATATGACATTGCTTCTAAAATGCGTGAAGAAAAAAGAAAACCAGTACAGGATTTGGCTGTTCAGCATTTTAAATACTCTCTCCCGCATGTTGTTTCAGGAGCCTATGAAGGCGATCATTGGCTTGCTACGTTTGCTCTGTTAGCAATCAGAAGTTTGGAAAGATAGATTACTTTATAAACCTATATGTGTCGGCTATTGACTTTTGATTATTAATATTTTAACTTACATAGACAAACTGGATTCTGATATTCGAGTCAAATTTTTTAAAACGCAGTAAAATGAACACAGCACGTTTTACCTCATTCGCAGGAGTATTGCTGATAATCTGTTTTAATGAAATTCAAGCTCAATCTGCAAAAACTCTGCTCCGCCAAACCAAAGATATGAGTATGATTTCCGGAAATAACCGGAACTGTATTAAACAGCGATTTAACGATTTTGAGAACTTTCAGGGAATAATAAGCAATAGTGCAAAGTATTTTATTCCGGGGCACGAGAATCAAAAATTAAAGCAGGGAAATAATGTAAAATTTGCACTGGAAGGTTTCCAGAAACTTGACAGTATAATAGAGGAGGAATGGAATGACGGTCTTAGTCAATGGTTTCCTAGTATGAGAGACATATATACTATAGATGATACCTACGGAAATACAACACTGGATGTTACTTATGGGTGGAATATGTCTTCAGGGAAATGGTATAACATGGATAAAAGCGAATATTTATATAATGCCGACAGAACTCATTGTACACATATAGATTCATGGTTTATCGAAAATACGGGTAAGTGGGAAACTTACACTAAATACGAAGACGACTATGATTCGAATGGTAACAATATAATTGATATTATTTACAACTGGGATAACGCTTCCAGTCAGTGGATTCCATGGCATAAAGCAGAAAATATGTTCGACGCTGACAGCCACCTTACTTTGAGTATCGATCTTGCCTGGGATACCTTTACAAAGCAGTGGAATGGGAATGGTTCCTTTAAAAGGGAGCTTACTTATGATGTCAAAGGCAATTGTACTTCAAATATAACATACCTCTGGGATAATACCACCTTGCAATTTGCACTTTATGATAATGAACAGTTTGAATATAATTCAACCGGTAAACCTACGTCTGAAACAATTTACAGAATGAATTCAAATACAAATAAGTGGGTAAATGAACTGAAGTTTGAATTCACTTATGATCCAAATGGGTATATGAGTACAGGTCTGTATAAGGAATGGAACGATACTACAGCAAGGTGGGTTGAATATGGCAAAGAAGAACAGGCAGCTGATGCAAATGGCAATGTGATTTTATGGACTATCTATACATTGAATAATGCTGGCAAACAATGGTTTACCAATCGTATTGAGGAATATACTTATGATGTATATGGTAACTATTCAACTAAAATTATACACACTCATGCGCCTGTTCAACTAACCTGGCTGACTGACCGATTTACGTATTACTATTCAAGGCATAATTTAACCGGTATACATAATATTGCTGAAAATAATATTGATGTATATCCAAATCCAGCCACAGACTTTGTCACGTTCAAATTACCGGATATATCCGAATCTGCCTCGCTCGAAATGTTTGATAATCAGGGGAAAAAGATCATTGGCCAGAATTTACCAGAAAGCGGACAGATTTCATTAAGTCATTTGCGTAAAGGACTTTACCTGTACACGATAACTGATAAGGGACATATTTATAAAGGGAGAATAATTATTAAATGATTATAATGATACATTCTTATAATGCCTGAATTGCAGGAATCAGATTTCTATGAATTCAGCTCTGCAGCCAGGTTCTGAATTCTTTCAGCCTGCTGCGTGATACTATTATATCATCATCTTTTGACATATCAACTTTCAGCTTTAATCTGCTGCCTGAATATGAAATTATATCAGCAATTGCATTGATATTTGCAATGTGCTTTCTGCTTATTCTGAAAAATAGTTTAGGATCAATCAGCCTTTCAATCTGTTCGAGTGAATAGTCAATGTCGTAGCTCTTTCCTGTATTGTCGACAAGGAAAGTGGCTTTTTCCAGGCTATAAAACAAATTTATTTTTTCGGTTTCAATGGATCTGATATGCATTCCGACATTAACCACAAAACGTGATTTGTAGTTCTTAGTCAGTAACTTCATTACATGGTCAACCTTATGTCTTAAAGTCTGGTTAACATCGTTGATTTTATTATCAAGCGAAGTGAATTTATCTATGGCGTATTGAAGATCTTCAATGGCTATCGGTTTTAACAGGTAATCAATGCTGTTTACCTTGAACGCTTTAATTGCATATTCTTCATATGCGGTCGTAAAAATTACCGGACATGTAATTTTTATATGATTAAATAATTCAAAACTCAAGCCATCGGATAATTGTATATCGAGAAAAATCAAATCCGGCAATGGATTATTGTCAAACCAAACCATGGCTTCCCCAACTGAAGAAATAATTCCGATTATCTCGATTTCTTCACCGGTCTGTTTTAATACTCTCTGAAGATGATCAGCTGCAGGTTTTTCATCTTCGATAATCAATGCCTTATACATGCTTTATACTTAAAACAGGAATCTTAACTATGAAGGTATCATTTGA
>Ga0302321_100005808_pt1 | contig 10818 bp, 9 predicted proteins | sample Fen_T0_1_FD_202505 | JGI IMG/M metagenome (GOLD analysis project Ga0302321, IMG submission 202505) | Peat permafrost microbial communities from Stordalen Mire near Abisko, Sweden - Fen_T0_1 | ecosystem: Environmental > Terrestrial > Soil > Wetlands > Permafrost | place: Sweden: Abisko...
CCCAGCGTGTTGAACAGGAAGTGGGGCTCGATCTGCTGTTGCAGCAGCTTGAGCTTCGATTCCGCCAGCTGGCGCGACAACTGGCTCTGGCGCGCCCCGGCCTCCAGGCTGGCGGCGAGCGCGCGGTATTCGCGGTTGCGCAGGTTGGCGATGAGCGCGACGATGAGCGTGTACAGGAATCCCAGCACCAGCGCGCCGGTCACGATGTGCCGCAGCAACGCGCTGTCGTAGAGCCAGTCGAACGGATTGACGCCGCGGATGAGCCCGGCGATGCTGGCGCCGACGAACGCGCCGAGCAGCGCCAGCAACGGGCTCAGCACCACCATCCGGAACGCCTTGCCGCTGTACTTGCGGTAGCCGAACCACGCGGACAGTCCCGCGAAGAGCGTGATCAGCACAAAGGCATTGAACAGGACCGCGGCCTCGAGGAAGGACATGTTCCACGGCAGGCGCGAGGCGATCCACGCGCAGCCCGTTGTCAGCAGGATCGTGCCGGCCAGCCAATGCCAGCCGCCGCCGCGGTAGAGCCACTGGTCGAACGAGCGCACGTCGCGCCGCTCGATTTCGGACAGCGATGCGAGAACGCGTTCGGCGAACGCGTCGTAGCGGGCTTTCAGCATGCGGGACATGCGAGGCGGGGCAGGCGTCGTTGGCCGTCAGGGGCCCCGGGATGGGGCGCACCGCGCATTGTAGTTGCGGACCGCCGGGTGCGACGCGCAATGCAGGACGAGTGGCGACGGGCGCAGGTGGAATGGCGGCCCGGCGCGACGAACGCCGCCAACTTCGGGTCTACAGGCCGCGCGCGATCCGGGCGTAGGCGTTGTGATTGTGGATCGACTCGAAGTTCTCGGCTTCGACGCTGTAGCCTGCGAAGCGCGGGTCGGCGGCCAGCCGGGACGCGACGCCGCGCACCAGGTCCTCGACGAAGCGCGGGTTGTCGTACGCGCGTTCGGTGACGTACTTCTCGTCGGAGCGCTTGAGGATTCCATACAGCTCGCAGGACGCCTCCTCCTCCGCAATGCGCAGAAGCTCATGCACGAACACCGGCTGCGTGGGCCGTACCGTGATGGTGACCGTCGAGCGCTGGTTGTGCGCGCCGTAGTCCGAGATTTCCTTGGACGCCGGGCATAGCGACATGACGGGCGCCGCCACCGCGACCGTCACCGCGTATTGCCCATCCTTGAGTTCGCCGGAAAGCCGCACCTCGTAGTCGAGCATGCTCGCGATTCCCGAGACCGGCGCAATCTTGCGCACGAAGAACGGGAACGTGAGCTCGATCCGACCCGCCGGCGCGTCCAGGCGCACGACGAGGTCGTCGAGCAGCGCGCGCAAGGAGGCGATCGAAAGCGGCGAGGCACCGGGACCCGCCCGCTCCTCCAGGAGCATGACCAGCCGCGACATGTGCGTGCCCTTGCGATCTTCGGCCAGCGCCACGTAAACGTTGCAGATCGCGACCGTGGCCTGTGCGGCGCCATCGCGGTCCGTGAAAAGGAGCGGAAACTTGAGTCCCTTGATGCCGACCTGGTCGATGGCCAGGCGGCGCTCGTCCGTCCCCGATTGCACGTCGGGGATGGGGATCAGGAGATCGGGTTGTTCGGGACGGTTCATGCGGCGGGCTTTACTCGCGGCGGAGCCTTGTATTGGCCGGTTTGCTGGCCGAAATGCGCGTTGATGGAGGCCGCGATGCCCTTGGCGTCGAGCCCGACCTGTGCGAGCAGCCAGGCCGGGTCGCCGTGATCGACGAACCGGTCGGGCAGTCCCAGGTGCAGCATCGGCACGGCAATGTCACTCGCCGCGAGCAGCTCGGACACGCCGCTCCCCGCACCGCCCGCGACGACGTTCTCCTCGACGGTGACGAGCGCGTCGTGCTCGCGCGCGAGCTTCAGGATCAGCTCCGCGTCGAGCGGCTTGACGAAGCGCATGTTGGCGACGGTGGCGTCGATCTCCTCGGCCGCCGCCAATGCCGGATGCAGCATCGAGCCGAACGCGAGTATCGCGACGCGATGCGGCCGGCGCTTGCCCTCGCGGCGGATCTCGCCGCGGCCCACTTGCAATGCGCGCATCTCGGCCTCGATGGCCACGCCGGGTCCGCTGCCGCGCGGGTAGCGGACGGCGCTCGGCGTGTCGAGCGTAAACGCCGTGTAGAGCATCTGCCGGCATTCATTTTCGTCGGAAGGCGCCATCACCGTCATGTTCGGCAGGCAGCGCAGGTACGTGAGGTCGAACGCGCCGATGTGCGTCGCACCGTCGGCGCCGACGACACCTGCGCGGTCGATCGCGAACACCACAGGCAGGTTCTGCAGCGCGATGTCGTGGATAGTCTGGTCGTACGCGCGCTGCAGAAATGTCGAGTAGATGGCCACGACGGGCTTCATGCCTTCGCAGGCCAGCCCGCCGGCGAACGTGACCGCATGCTGCTCCGCGATGCCGACGTCGAAATAGCGCGTCGGATATTCCTGCGAAAAACGGACGAGCCCCGAACCTTCGCGCATCGCGGGCGTGATGCCGACGACGCGGGAGTCCTTCGCCGCCATGTCGCACAGCCAGTCGCCGAACACCTGCAGGTACGGCGGTTTCGACGGCGGCTTGGGGTTGTAGCCGACGGCCGGATCGAACTTCGAGACGCCGTGGTAGAGGATCGGGTCTTCCTCGGCCCTGGGATAGCCGTAACCCTTCTTCGTGACGATGTGCAGGAACTGCGGGCCCTTCAGCTCACGGATGTTGGCGAGCGTCTTCACCAGCGCGTCCACGTCGTGGCCATCGACCGGGCCGATGTAGTTGAAGCCGAATTCCTCGAACAGCGTGCCGGGCAGGACCATGCCCTTGACGTGCTCCTCCGCGCGCTTCGCAAGCTCGTGCACCGGCGACGGCAGCTTGGACAGCATTTCCTTGCCGCTGCGGCGCACGGTGTTGTACAGCCGCGACGACAGCACCTTCGCCAGGTACTGGTCGAGCGCGCCGACGGGTTCGCTGATCGACATGTCGTTGTCGTTCAGGATCACCAGCAGGTCGGCGCCGCTGATGCCGGCGTTGTTCATCGCCTCGAACGCCATGCCGGCGGTCATGGCACCGTCGCCGATGACGGCGATGGCGCGCCGGTCCTCACCCTTCAATCGCGCCGCGACCGCCGCCCGCCTGCCGCAGCTTCGGCATCGCTTCGCGTCGGCCGGTCAGGATCTTGTGCGCGTACGTCTGGTGGCCGACGTCCCACACGATGCGGTCGGAAGGAGTATTGAATATGTAGTGCAGCGCCACCGTGAGCTCGACCGTGCCCAGGTTGGACGACAGGTGCCCCCCCGTCTGGCTGACCGTCGCGATCAGGAACGCGCGCAGCTCCCTTGACAGGTCGCGCAGTTCGCTGCGGTCCAGCGCGCGCAGGTCCGCCGGGCTGTTGATGCGTTCGAGCAAGGGATACATGGGCATCGGCGTCAATGGTTGCGCAACACGATCCAGTCGGCAAGTTCGACCAGCCGGCGCGACGCGCCGCCGAAGGGAGCGAGCGCACCGCATGCTTCCGCGCGCAATGCTTCCGCGTGCCGCCTTGCCTGCTCCAGTCCCAGCAGCGATACATATGTCGGCTTCTGCTGTGCCGCGTCCTTGCCTGCGGTCTTGCCCAGCGCGGCATCGGTGCCCTCGACGTCGAGAACGTCGTCGACGACCTGGAAGGCCAGGCCCGCCGCGCGTGCGTAGACGTCCAGCGCCGCAGACTGCGCAGGCTCGAGCGGGCGGCCGCAGGCGGCGCCCAATTCAACGGCGGCGCGAATGAGCGCGCCAGTCTTCATCCGATGCATCGTCTGCAGTTCGGGCAGCGACAGCGCCGTTCCGGAACTGGCGAGGTCGATCGCCTGCCCTCCGGCCATGCCGGGCGCGCCGGATGCCACCGCAAGCGTCGCGCATGCGGTGCCGGCATCGCGCATCGGACTTTTTCCGAGCAGCGCAAACGCCAGCGACTGCAGCGCATCGCCGGCAAGCAATGCCGTGGCTTCGCCGAAAGCGACGTGGCAGGTGGGCTTGCCGCGCCGCAGCGTGTCGTTGTCCATGCACGGCAGATCGTCGTGCACCAGCGAATAGGCGTGGATGAGTTCGACCGCGGCGGCGGGCGCATCGACCAGATCCGGATCGGCTTGCGCGAATTCGCCGGCGGCGTAGGCGAGCAGCGGACGCATGCGCTTGCCGCCGCCCAGCACCGCGTAGCGCATTGCCTCGTGCAGGCCCGTCGGCATTGTGTCGGCGCGTGGCAGCGCGTGTTCGAGGACGTCCTCGATGCGGCGCTGGCGTTCTCCCGTCCACACCGGGAACGCGAGGTCAGGATGCATCGGCCTCGCCCTCGGGCGCGAAGGACCCCTCGGGTTCAAATGACTTCCGCACGCCCTGCTCGAGCACCTCGACCTGCGCCTGCGCGTCCTTGAGCGACGCCTGGCACTGCGTGAGCAATTCGGCGCCCCGCTTGTAGGCCGCCAGCGACTCCTTTAGCGGGAGCTGGCCGCCTTCCATCCGGGCGACGATCTCCTCCAATTCAGCGAGCGCGGCTTCGAATGTCGTGGAGTTGTCGGGGGCTTTGGCCATGGTCTCAAAACGGCGCGGAAAATACGCTAAGGTCTTGACCTGTCTACGTAAAGCGGATTATCATAGCATCTTTTGACGACGCGGCCAGAGCGAACGAGACCTTTCGCGCGGCCGACTTGGCAAAGCGGTCCGGGGCGGCATCATGGGTGGCGCCGTAGACATCCCGGGTTGTTGGGTTGGGTTGGTTGCTAGCAACCGAATTTCGCGAAAGGGTTGGCCCGTATGTCGGACCTTGCAACGGCCGCGCGTCTGCGCCAGGCCAGTACGCAGTTTCCGGTTTCCTGGTACTGCGATCCCAAAGTGCTCGAAGCCGAACAGCGCCATTTGCTGGCGCACGGGCCCGGCTACGTCGGCCACGAGTTCATGGTGCCCAATGTCGGCGACTTCCAGGCGCTTGCCGCGCGCGGGGAGTCGCAGATGCTCGTCCGCAACGCGAACGGCGTCGAACTGCTGTCCAACATCTGCCGGCACCGCCAGGCGCTGATGTACAACGGGCGCGGCAACACGCGCAACATCGTATGCCCGCTGCACCGCTGGACGTACGACTTGACGGGCGAACTGCTGGGTGCGCCGCACTTCGCCGACAAGCCCTGCCTCAACCTGGGCCGCACGCCGATGCAGCACTGGAACGGCCTCCTGTTCGACGGTCCGCGCAACGTCGCGCAGGACCTGGCGGCGCTCGGCGTCAAGCACTTCGACTTCTCGGGCTACATGCTCGACCGCGTCGAGATGCACCAGTGCAACTACAACTGGAAGTCGTTCATCGAGGTGTATCTCGAGGACTACCACGTCGGTCCGTTCCATCCGGGCCTGGGCCAGTTCGTGACCTGCGAGGACCTGAAGTGGGAATTCGGCGACTGGTACTCGGTGCAGACGGTCGGCATCAACAACAGCCTGTCCAAGCCCGGCTCGCGCACCTACGAGCGCTGGCACAAGGCGGTGCTCGACTTCTATCGCGGCGAGATCCCGCAGCATGGCGCCGTGTGGCTCACCTACTATCCGAACATCATGCTCGAGTGGTATCCGCACGTGCTCGTCATCAGCACGCTGATCCCGCAGGGCGTCGACAAGACGATGAACGTCGTCGAGTTCTACTATCCCGAGGAGATCGCGCTGTTCGAGCGCGAGTTCGTCGAGGCGGAACAGGCCGCGTACATGGAAACGGCGAAGGAAGACGACGAGATCGCCGAGCGGATGGACGCGGGGCGCCTGGCACTCTATCGCTCCGGCAAGAGCGAGATCGGGCCCTACCAGTCGCCGATGGAAGACGGCATGCAGCACTTCCACGAGTTCTACCGACGTGAAATGGAAGCGCACATTGCACACCTGTAGTCGGGCGCTACCGTGACTTCGCAACGCGCCCGCTGCCCGCGGTGACAAAGGATCCGCCCGTGTTCACCACCCTCATCTCCACCGTCGAACTCGGCACGGCGTTTGGACGCTCCGACCTCGTCATCTGCGACGTTCGCCACGACCTCGTGCAGCCGCAGCGGGGCGCGTCCGAGTACGCCAAGGCGCACGTGCCGGGCGCGCGGTTCGTCCACGTCGACAATGATCTGTCGGGGGCCCCGACCGGACGCAATGGCCGGCATCCGCTGCCCGCGCCCGAAGCTGCCGCGGCATTGTTTTCGCGGCTGGGGATCGATGCCACAACACAGGTCGTTGCCTACGACCAGGGCAACGGCATGTACGCGGCGCGATTGTGGTGGATGCTGCGCTGGCTTGGACACGACGCGGTCGCCGTTCTGGACGGCGGCTACGCCAAGTGGCTGAAGGAGGGCCGCGCGACGACGACCGAAGTACCCGATCCGCGGCGGGCTTCGTTCGGCATCCGCCACGTCACGCCGACGGTGAATGCCGCCGGCGTTCGCGCGAGCATCGATCGCCATTCGCTGTTCCTGATCGACGCGCGCTCGCCCGAACGGTTCCGCGGCGAAGTGGAGCCTTTCGGCCCCGTCGCCGGACACATTCCCGGCGCGCACAACCGGCCGTTTGCGCTGAACCTCGAGGCCGACGGGACGTTCAAGCATACGTCGTTCCTGCGCGCCGAATTCACGGCACTGCTCGATGGCAAATCGCACGAGACGGTCGTCCACAGTTGCGGCTCGGGCGTGTCCGCCTGCCACAACATTCTCGCGATGGAAATTGCCGGCCTGCCCGGCACGCGGCTGTATCCGGGCTCGTGGAGCGAATGGTCCGCCGATCCGTCGCTGCCGGTTGAAGTTGGCCCCTGACGGACTGAGCACGGACTTTCGCGGGTGCTCATTTTCGTAACCTCAGTTTCGTAACCTCAGTTTCGTAACCACAGACGTAACCTCAGGTTCGCAGGTTCAGGTCCCACGACGCGAGATTGCGATAGACCGGGCCGTCCGCCCGCAATTCCGAACCCACCAGGAACAGCTTGTCCGCACGCCAGAGAATGGGCGGGCAAGTGGCGCGCGGCAGCGGCTGCAGGCAGCGGCGCGCCAGCGTGACGTGCGGCCGGAACGGGCGCGTCTCGAGCTCGAAGCCGGCCTTGGTCAGTGCCGATGACAACCGCGAATGCAAAATCAGCAGCGCAGGCGGCAGAACGGCCGGCGCAATCCACGCCACGCCGGAAGCGCGCCACGCGCCCAGCGCGTCGAAGCTGACCGTGAAGCCGGTCTTGGGCGCGGCGGCGCCGACCGCCTCGAGCACCGGCAGCGCGCCTTTCGCGACGTCGCCGATGAACGCGAGCGTCAGGTGGGCGTTATCCGGAGGCACGGCACGGCCGCGGCACTTGCGGGCGACGTCACGCCCAAGTGCGGCCAGCGTTTCCTTCACCTCCGCGTCGGGCGAAAGCGCGAAGAACGCGCGGATCCCCCGCGGCGCGTCGGGGTTATCCTGGGGGCGGGTATCGGGAGTCGCAGTGGTTGCCATGGTGATTCGGACCGCGTGACGGGCAGGGAGTTCGGTTTGCCGCAGTCTGGCACAAAGCGGGCCGGCGGAACCGCGAAAGGAAAGACAAGCGCCGCGCCACCCTTGCGGATGACGCGGCGCTTTTCGGTCCGCTGTGCGGTGCGCCGGAAACTACCCGTTGGCCACGTGCAGCTCGGTCTTGGGCTTCTCGAAGAACTGCTCGTCCTCGGTCGAGTTCTTGAGCGCGGTGGTCGACGCCTGGTTGCCCTGGATCGTCGTCGTGACCGCGTCGAAGTAGCTCGTGCCGACTTCGCGCTGGTGCTTGATCGCCGTGAAGCCCTTGGGCATCGCGGCGAACTCGGCCTCCTGCAACTCCACGAACGCCGTCATGTGCTCGTGCGCATAGCCGTGCGCCAGGTTGAACATCGAGTAGTTGAGGCTGTGGAAGCCAGCCAGCGTGATGAACTGGAACTTGTAGCCCATCGCGCCCAGCTCGCGCTGGAACTTGGCGACCGTCGCGTCGTCCAGGTTCTTCTTCCAGTTGAACGACGGCGAGCAGTTGTAGGCGAGCATCTTGCCCGGGAATTTCGCGTGGATGGCATCGGCGAACGCCTTGGCGAAATCGAGGTCCGGCTTGCCGGTCTCGCACCAGATCATGTCGGCGTATTCCGCATAGGCCAGCCCGCGCGACACTGCCTGGTCGAGGCCGTTGCGCGTCTTGTAGAAGCCTTCGATCGTGCGCTCGCCCGTGAGGAACGGCTTGTCGTTGTCGTCGATGTCCGACGTCACGAGGTCGGCCGCTTCCGCATCGGTGCGGGCCAAGAGGATGGTCGGCACACCCATGCAGTCGGCGGCGAGCCGCGCCGCGATCAGCTTGTCGACCGCTTCGCGCGTCGGGACGAGCACCTTGCCGCCCATGTGGCCGCACTTCTTGACGGAGGCCAGCTGGTCCTCGAAGTGCACGCCCGCCGCGCCCGCCTCGATCATCGCCTTCATCAGCTCGAACGCGTTCAGCACGCCGCCGAAGCCCGCTTCCGCGTCGGCCACGATCGGCGCGAAGAAATCGATGTCGCCGGTGCCTTCCATGTGCTGGATCTGGTCGGCGCGCGAGAACGTGTTGTTGATGCGCTTGACGACGTTCGGCACCGAGTTGACCGGATAAAGCGACTGGTCCGGGTACATTTCACCGGCGATGTTCGCGTCGGCGGCGACCTGCCACCCCGAGAGGTAGATGGCCTTCAGCCCGGCCTTCACCTGCTGCATCGCCTGGTTGCCGGTCATGGCGCCCAGCGAATTGACGAACGGCTCCTCGCTGACGAGCTTCCACAGCTTTTCCGCGCCACGGCGCGCCAGCGTGTGCTCGATGTGAACCGAACCGCGCAGGCGGACGACGTCCTCCGCCGTGAAACCGCGCTTGATGCCCTTCCAGCGGGGATTTTCCGCCCAGTCCTTCTTGAGTCTTGCTGCTTCGAGGTCGTAATTCATGTGTGCTCCCATCTCGTCTCGGCCAAGCCGCCGCGAAGGCGACGGCACGTTGGTCAGCGGCACCCCTTGCGCGCAATGCGCGAAAGGCACCTGCATTGCGAAGCCTCATGCGGCCATTGCCGCTCGAGGCTTCACTGCACGGACCGGAGAGGATCGCTCTAGGGTCGGGCGGGCGTGGATGGGTGAACCACACCCCTCTTCGCCGTGTCCCGCGTGATGCTGCGGAACGCGACTCGTGACGGCTTCACGTTAGCAAAGTGACGGACAGGTTTCAAGCGAAATTTGCGCAACGCACCATGATAATTATCAATATTTATCATGCACTTAAAAATTCTTTCCGTCTGGCGGAACAAATAGCTCGATTTTTGGCGACCTTGTTGCTGCAACGCACTCAATCGGTGCTGAACGATTCACGCTTCGGCTGCCAAGCGACGCGTTAACCTTTTGATTTTCATGGTGAACATGGCGATGCCATAAAGCCTGCCCATCCCGCCTCGGATGCCGCCTGCTGAAAATCGATTCCAATTCCGTGATCTACGCACCCGGACGCGCCCGACCGTGGGGGATCCACGCGTGCACGACGGAAAACGCGATCACACCGGCGACGCCCGCGGCGAAGCAACTGGCAAATGACTGCGCGGCGATCGGCGCGAAGCCGAACAGGCGCTGCAACGGAGGCCAGTACACGGTCACGACCAGCGCAAACAGCGCCCCGCAGACGACCCACCACAGCGCCTTGTTCTCGCCGCCGAACATTCGCGTCCGGCGTGCGCCTTCCGCGCGATGCGCGAAGATGAGGCCGAGATTGCCGGCCACCAGCGCGACGAAGCCCATCGTGCGCGCTGCCTCGGCCGGCACGCCGGTGTGTTGCAGCCACGCGTAGAGCAGCGCCACCGCGAACAGAACGGCGCCGCCCTGCATCAGGCAGGCGATTATCGTCGCCGCGTCGAACAGCGGAGCCTGCGAATTCCGCGGCGGCCGGCGCATCGAATCGCGCTCCGAATGCTCGGCCTCGAACACGATCGAACACGTCGGGTTGATGATGAGTTCCAGGAACACGATGTGCGCCGGCGAGAACATCAGCGGCCAGCCGAACAACAGCGGCAGCAGCGCCATGCCGGCGATGGGCACGTGCACCGCCAGCACATAGGACATTGCCCGGCGCAGGTTGGCGTAGATCCGGCGACCGAGACGCACGGCGGCGACGATGGACACGAAGTCGTCGTCGAGCAGCACCAGCGACGATGCCTCGCGCGCGACGTCGGTGCCGCGCCGGCCCATGGCGATGCCGATGTGGGCGGCCTTGAGCGCGGGCGCATCGTTGACGCCATCGCCGGTCATGGCGACGATCTCGCCGTTCGCCTTCAGCGCCGCGACGATGGCGAGCTTCTGCTCCGGCGCGATGCGCGCGAAGATCGACGTCGAGCGCGCGCACGCGCGCAGCGCCGCCTCGTCCTGCGCCGCGATTTCGGGTCCCGTCACGATGGTCGCCGCCGACAGTCCGGCCTGCACGCCGATGGCGCGCGCGGTCTCGGCGTAGTCGCCTGTGATCATGACGACGCGGATGCCGGCGCCGCGGCACTCGGCAATCGCGTGCGGGACGTTGGAGCGCAGGGGATCCGCGAACGCGACCAGCCCCTGCCAGGCAAAGCTGAACGTGCGAGGATCGGCCGGCCAGGGCGGGCCCGCGAATTCGGCGCGCGCCACGCCCAGCACGCGCAGGCCCTCGCGGGCCAGCGCGACCGCCCGCGCCTCGATGTCGCGCACCGTCGCCGCGTCGAGACCGCACAGCTGCGCCACCGCCTCCGGCGCGCCCTTCGTCGCAATCACCGCCGGCGTGGGCGCGGAAGCCGCCCAGACATGCGTCATCGCGAGCAGCTGCGCGGTGAG
>Ga0302321_100005810_pt1 | contig 10816 bp, 12 predicted proteins | sample Fen_T0_1_FD_202505 | JGI IMG/M metagenome (GOLD analysis project Ga0302321, IMG submission 202505) | Peat permafrost microbial communities from Stordalen Mire near Abisko, Sweden - Fen_T0_1 | ecosystem: Environmental > Terrestrial > Soil > Wetlands > Permafrost | place: Sweden: Abisko...
AACCTGGTGTCAGCCCTGATCGGAGCCGGTCGCATGGACGAGGCTGCCGTGGAGGTCAAGCGTTTGATGGCAGCCTATCCAGGCTTGACGGTGACGAAATTCAGAAAGGCAATGGTCTTCTCGCCCGCGACGCTGGACCGGATGGGCGCACATCTCAGGCAGGCCGGTGTGCCAGAGTGAAGACGAACAGCCCATGACTCCTGACTTTCGCAGCTGCAAGTTCCTGCTCGAACATATCGAGCGCACAATGGCGTTCTATCATCCCCGCGCCATCGACCCGCGTGGCGGCTTCTATCACTTCTTCAAAGACGACGGCACGATCTACGACACGCAAACCCGCCATCTGGTCAGCAGCACCCGTTTCGTCTTCAACTATGCGATGGCTTATCGCCAATTCGGCAGGGCAGAGTATCTTGATGCCGTAAGGCATGGTGTGAAGTTCCTCCGGGAAGCTCACCGCAGTCCTGTCGCGGGCGGCTACGCTTGGCTGTTAGGCAACGGCGACGTGCTCGACGGCACCAATCATTGTTATGGACTCGCCTTCGTGCTCCTGGCCTACGCGCATGCGCTTCGCGCTGGCATCGAGGAGGCTCGTGGATATCTGGCGGAGACCTTCGATTTGATGGAGCAGCGGTTCTGGTCTGCTGATGCGGGTCTGTATGCGGACGAAGCCAGCCTGGACTGGTCGCGGCTCTCGTCGTATCGAGGCCAGAACGCCAACATGCACTCGTGCGAAGCGCTGTTGGCGGCATTCGAGGCGACAGGTGAGAGGCACTACCTCGAACGTGCGTCGACACTGGCGCGCAATGTCACGATGCGACAGGCCGGGTTAGCGAACGGCCTCGTCTGGGAGCACTATCGCGCAGACTGGTCGGTCGACTGGGACTACAACCGCGATGACAAGACCAACATCTTCCGCCCCTGGGGTTATCAGCCGGGCCATCTCACCGAGTGGGCCAAACTCCTGTTGATCCTGGAGCGCCATAGAACGGAATCGAGTGACGACACGACCTGGTTGCTGCGCCGAGCGGTGGAATTATTCGACGCTGCACTTGCTCGCGCATGGGATGATGAGTTCGGCGGTATCCATTACGGCTTCGCTCCGGACGGAAGCATCTGCGACAGCGACAAGTATTTCTGGGTGCAGGCCGAGTCGTTGGTCGCCGCCGCGCTATTGGCTGATCGCACTGGGGAAGAGAAATACTGGAATTGGTATGATCGAATCTGGGATTACAGCTGGCGTTGCTTCGTCGACCATGAGTATGGTGCGTGGTACCGCATCCTCGCACGCGACAACAGCAAGATCAGCGATGAAAAGAGTCCGGCCGGCAAAACCGACTATCACACGATGGGTGCGTGCTACGAAGTGCTCAATGTCCTGAAGAGTTGAGCATAGCGAAGCGTTCCAGCCGACGATAACTCTCTCCCTGGACTTGGCAATGACTATTCCAGACGGCTTTGCGCCCCTGTTTCGAACCAGCCCGGCGACGGACTTGATCGGTCCGATCTACTGTCGTGGCAGAGGAAAGGACCTGGCTCTGGGGTTGCGGGTGGAAGAAAAGCACTGCAATGCTCGAGGCACTGTCCACGGTGGAATTCTCGCGACACTTGCCGATGTGGCGCTGGGCTATACGATGGCCTATTCCACCGATCCTCCCACACGATTGGTGACCGCAAATCTGAGCCTCGACTTCGCCGGCTCTGCGACCATCGGCGCCTGGCTGGAGACGGCAGTCGAGATTCAGAAGCAAGGCTCGCGGCTCGCATTTGCCAACTGTTACATCGCTGCAGCCGGCGAGAGGATTGTGAGGGCCAGTGCTGTGTTCATGGTCTCTGGAGGAGAAGCGCAGAAATGAAACAACCTGCCTTGCAGTCAGCGCCCCAAAATTCGATGTGGGATGCGCTTCCTGCCGTCAGCGCACCTATGGGTTATCTCGGACCCGGCGACGGTCCGATGCAAGTACGCATCTATCCGCCAAGCAGCGGCCTCGAAACCGTGCGGCCGCCGTCCGTGAAGCACACGATGGCGATCCGCGATGCACGTTCGATAACGGATCGCTTGCGGCTCGACGAGCAGGGTTTCGAGCTGCATTCGCATCGATCGGCTTTTGGTGATTTCTATGATGAAGCCGCCGTGCGTGGGCGCTACTATCCTGAAGTCCAATCCGTGATGCGCGATCTCACGGGTGCGATCGCGGTGATTGTCTTCGACCACAACGTCCGCAGTGCTGCGCGCGCCGCCCGTGGCGAACTGGGCGTGCGGGTGCCGGTCGACCAGGTACACAACGACTATACCGAGCAATCCGGCCCAAAGCGTAAGCAGGAAATTCTCGAGGCGGCCGGACGCTCCGATTTGGCCGACCGGCATGTCGCCTTCGTCAATCTGTGGCGGCCCATCGTCGGCCCGGTGCTGGACAACCCACTAGCCGTGTGTGAGGCAGGCAGCGTTGCGCCCACCGACTTTGTTGCAACCGATATCCTGCATTTCGGCGAGGATGATCTGCAGCACCCGCGGCATAGTGGCCAGATCTATTCGGTCCGCCACAACCCCGCGCACAGGTGGTTCTACCTTTCGAAGATGCGGCCCGACGAAGTACTCCTGTTGAAGTGCTACGACTCGCGTATGGATGGCCGCGCGCGCTTCATGCCGCATACCGGTTTCAACAATCCGGAATGTCCCCCTGAATTCGTCCCGCGCGAAAGCATCGAAGCTCGCACCCTTGTGGTATTCGAAGAGCAGCTCTGAAAAGATTTGGGACGCCGCTACCACTATTACGTCTACGTGATCGAGCTGTCGAAAGACGTTCTCTACGAGGGCCGCTTCAAGAGGGCGAATCCGGATTACGTCATGGGCAAGCCCTGCGTCTACGTCGGCATGACCGGGCTGAATCCCGATGTGCGCTTCGACAAGCACAAAGCCGGCATTCAAGCCAATCGATACGTACAACGATTCGGATTGCGGTTGTTGCCCGCACTGTACGAGATGTACAACCCCATGCCGTATGACGGCGCGCGCGACATGGAAGTAGAACTGGCGATCGGGCTGCGAGAGGCGGGATATGGAGTTTGGCAGGCGTGAGTAGGCGTCTCTAGCTGGCGGCCCTGATCGCTCAGCGTGCTTTGTCCTAAACGAATTCACCGCGCAGGACGCAGAGGACGCGGAGGAAGAACAACAGGATCCTGCGTCAGTACCTTCACCCAAACGGAATAGAGTCTCCACGCGATTTACCCTGTGTCCTCAGCGTCCTCTGCGGTTCATCTTTTCTGGGTTATCGCTCGTCCTTGGCACGGGACTTCGACAGATCCGCAGTGGTGATGGCTTTGTCACCGAAACGCTCGACGATACGGTCGAGAGTGGCGTTGAGTTTCGCGCTGCGAGGTGGGGCTGCCGGGAATAAGCCGAGTTGATTCGAGTGGTCCACCTCGAACGCTTGCGCAGATACGCCGGTGAGCCGCAGCGGTCGGCCGGCGTGCGCCCGCTCGAGCATCTCGAGCGCGGCCCGGTAGAACACTTGACCATCATCGGTGGGTGCGTCGAGGGTGACGCGACGCGTGATGATGCTGAAGTCCGCGAATTTCAGTTTGAGCTGCACCACGCGACCCCGTATGCCGGCCTTGCGCAGACGCCGGCCGACGCGCAGCGCCTGGGCGTGCACACGCGGACGCAATGCTTCGAGACCAGTCAGGTCCTCTTCGAACGTGTCTTCCGCACCGACACTCTTCGCTCCACGATCAGGCACGACTTCGCGCGGATCGTGGCCCCGTGCCAGATCCCAGAGGTGCCGTCCTTGAGAGCCGAGACGCTCTTCCAGCCACTTCACGTCCCATGTGGCCACGTCGCCGATCGTCTTCAATCCGGCGCGTTTCAACTCTGCCTCGGTCTTCGGACCCACGCCCCACAAGCGCGATAACGGTAGCGCTGCCAGAAAGGGTACGGTCTCCTCGGCGGGTATTTCGCGTTGGCCATCAGGTTTGGCCAGATCCGAAGCGATCTTGGCGACGAACTTTACCGGCGCGATGCCGGCAGAGGCTGGCAGGTGTAGTTCACTGGCGATATCCGCGCGGATGCGTCGAGCGATGTCGGCAGGAGCGCCGAACAGGCCCACGGAGTCGGTAACGTCCAAAAACGCTTCGTCGAGCGAGAGCGGTTCGATCAAGGGCGTGTAGCGCTCGAAGATCGAGAACACTTGTTCGCTTGCCTGGGCGTAGGCGGAGAAGCGCGGCGGAACCACGCAGGCGTGAGGTGCAAGTTTCAATGCGCGGGCCATCGACATCGCGCTGTGCACGCCGAAGGGACGCACTTCGTAAGACGCGGCTAATACCACGCCGCGCTGCGCGTGCCCGCCGACGATCAGGGGTTTGCCCTTTAGAGAGGGATCGTCCCGCTGCTCGACGGACGCGTAGAAAGCGTCCATGTCGACGTGGATGATGGCGCGCATGAGCGCCTCTACCGCCGCGACCCTAGGCCGAGTCAGCGCCCCGAACGCAGCGCGTTGAGTCGTTTGCGCGCTTTGGCCACGTCGGCTTTGAGCACGTTTTGACGCTCCCAGTATTCTTCGGTCAAACGACTGGTCCCATTCACGTTGCCGAGCCGCTCGCCTGGCAGCGGCTCTTTGCCGGCGGTCTGCGCCGCTTTGGCTGTGCGCAACGCCTCCTCCGCCTCCCGAATGTCCCTTTGATGCGCAGCTCGCTGCTGTCGTCGCTGCTCATTTTGCTGCGCCGCCTCGGCATTCATGGAACCGAGTGGGGCGGTGTTCGCGGGTCGGCTCGACGTATCGATTGGTTCGACGCGCTCCGCTCCTGACGCCGGCTTGTCGCCGAAGATGACGCGACCGTCCGGCATGGTCGACCGGTAGATGTTCTGCGCCCAACCGGACACGCCCCAGAGCAGGACCATGGCCGCAAGGGTACGCAACACGATGCCGGGAATGCGAGGTGCACCGCCGCTTGGTAGTTGCAATTTCCACCAGCGGGTTCGAGTGTCGCGGCCGTCTTCTGGAAGCACTGGCGTATGAAGGTCGAAGATGGAGGGCATAGGCGAACCGGAAAGGGTAGCCGCTAAACGTATCACGGCCGCACCGGAAAGGGTAGCCAGCAAACGTATCACGGTCTCTCACGCACGGCAACACGTGGTGATCAACACGCGCTAGTGAACACGCGGTACTATGCGCGATCGAAAAATCGTTCCAACGGGACCCGGATTTCCAGCTATGCGAAACGCAATACTGCTCAGCGTGATTCTTGTGTTTACGGCAGCGGACTGCCTTGCGCGAGAGATCATCACCGTAGGGGGTTGCCGCATCCGGCCCGGCACCCTGTGTACCAACATGAACCTGACTGGGGCGAAGCTGAGCGAGGCCAACCTGGCGCACTCGCAGTTCACCCGTTCGGTGCTTGCCGGCGCCGACCTGAGTGGGGCGAACCTGACTCAGGCCGATTTGTCGAGGGTAGATCTGCGCAAAGCGGATCTGCATTCGGCTACCTTGCTCAGGGTCAACGCTCGTCAGGCACGCTTCGACAACGCGAACATGGGGGGCGCGACGCTCAAGAGCGCTTATCTGCAAAACGCTAACCTGACTGGGGCTGACCTTACCAAGGCCGATCTGAGCGGTGCCGACCTGGCTAACGCCAGGCTTGAAGGGGCGCAACTTCAGGCCGCAGACTTGCGGCGCGCAAACTTGCGGGCCTGCAACCTCAAAGGGGCGTCGCTTGCCGGAGCTCAGCTGCAAGGCGCTAACTTCACCGGCGCGGATCTGACCGATGCCGATCTTACCGGGGCAAATATCGAAAAGGCGAACTTCGGCCGCACACGAACCGCCGGCTGCAAGGGATGCCCGTAGGTATTTCAGCTAGCAGGGCCCGTCGGTTCGCCTGGACCTGGGCCCTCCCGGCTTTGGAATTCGAGGAGAGAACGCCATGACCATGAGGCACGTCTACATCGCGCTTGTCGTTGTGTTCACCGGGATCGTCCTCTTGTTCATGTTCCAGAACCTGGCGACGGCGACAGTCTCGCTCTTCACCGCCAGCATCACTCTTCCCGTCTCTGTCCTGGTCCTGCTGACCTATGTCCTGGGCATGCTCACTGGCGGGTTTGTTCTCGCCCTGGTGCGCGCCGGGGTACAGCGCGCGCAGTCGACTCCGCCGCGCTGAGCAATCTGATCGAAGCCCCGATGCCGGGGTATTGGGCGTCATCAAGACGCCAGGGCATTTTGGCGTCATCAAGGAGGTTGCCAGGAAATCCCCGGCGGAGTGGGTTGCGCATGCTAAGGCGCTGCATGATCCACGGGCGTGCGCCGCTTGAGCATGCGCAGCAGCCAGAAGATTGCGACGGCCGCGAGCAGATGCTTCAGCGTATGGCCGCTCACGGTCTCACCCGTGGCGGCGAAGATCGGGCGATCGAAGTGCTCGGCCACCTTGGCGAGCGCATACAGGCTCACGCCGGCGAAAAAATCCCCGCCCCGCGTATAGCGTGGCGGGAATAGCGCGATCATGAGCAGCACGAGCAGGGCCGAGCCGAACTGCACCGCGCCGTACGGATTCAGATTCTCGATACTGTGCGCGGCGCTCCAGCGCCAATACCACACGCTCGCCGCCCCGAGCAGGCCCAGGGGAACGAGCAGTCGGCGGCCCGCAATCACGCTGACGCGTTCGCTCACGGTGGCGGTGACGATGCCCATGAACCCAATGGCCATCGGCAGTCGATCCCAGGTCAGCCGCGGGCTGTCTGGTGCCAGATGGTAGTAGCCTGAACCGCAACAGGTCAGCGCCGTCGCGGCGAACACCAAACCCCAGGCCCACCGCTCCGACGAATCTTGGAAAGCGCGGCTGCCGTCCCCCAGCCTTCCCCTCAGCACGAAATGCAGCCCCATCAGGCCCACGATCAGGAAGGCCAGGTTCGAGGTGACGTCCAGAGCGTTGGCTATACCCAGCAACGGTCGCTGGTCCGCGAACGAGTGGTAAGCCTCGGGCTGTGCGAACGGCGGTGCAACTGCTACGGCGATAACGATCGCGGCGACGCTTGCCCAGAGAATGGCGATGCGCGTAGTGCGGCGCAGGCGCCTGGCCGGCGACGCATACGAGATGATCTCGCTGGGCATTTGTCGGCTCGTCACGAGTTCATGACGTCGGCCTGGCGACGGTGCGCTGGCGCTGTGTCTCGATGAACTGTGCCAGAAACTGCGCTTGTATCGCGTCCAGCACCGCGTCGGGCACGCCTTGCTGGGACAACGTGGCGAGCCGAGAGCCCGACAGTCCTACGGAGGATCTCGTTCCGAAATTGATTTGCCCGGACAACAGCCCTTGGGCGATGAGCCCGTCGAGGCGCGAGCGGTTGATCTCGGCGACCAGCTCTTCGACCGGCTCGCCCGCCTTTGCACGCCTTGCGATCTCGTCTACGGTGAGGCTGGGCGCGTTCCTCATGGCTGTGCCGGTCGTGGCAGGTACCCATTCCGGCACTCCAGGCGGGCGGCCGCCGCCGGTCCGGCGTCCGGTCGGGCGGTCCGGCGACATTCCATCGCCGCCGGTCGAAAGGTTCGACAGCTCCAGCGGCTGGGGGAAGCAATCGCTGCATCCGCCTCGCGAGCTGCCCTGCACGAAGTTGCGGGTCAGCAGCTCGACATCGTTGACGAACCTGACCTGGATGAAGTCGAGCACGGGCGGCTGGACCCCGAGTTCGGCCAGCTTTCCAAAATCGGAGCCGCGCGGGGCATAGATGGTTCTGCCCATCCTGCTGATTACCTGGTCCGGCGCAGCGCCGGTTTTGCTCAGCGCCACCACTTCGGAGATTGGCACGGCCGGACGCGGTCCGACTGATGCGCAGGCAGCCTGCAGGACGACTACAACAGCCACGCAAACGAATCGCAGCATGCGGCTATTGCCGCGGTTCATCGAAGAAGCCGAGGTATCGTTGTTCATGGTTTAGTCTGCTCCACACTGATGCAACCGTATCTGTGGCTCTGGGCACCAGGCCGCTATTGCGCAGCGATGCGCGCGAGTTTCATATCTCCGGGCCGCCGCAACCACGCTCCTGGGCGGCGCACTGTCGGCAGCGATTCGCGAATACGCCGAGAGAAATCCGGATCAGCATCGGCAGCCCGCGCCGCATCATTGATCCGAGAAAGCCGGCGCAACTCGGCAAAAGGCAACGTTGAGTCTAATCTGCCCGAGCTGTACAGGTACTGATCGATGAAACCGTTCAGAATATGACGGAAGTCGAATCCGCCGGTTCTGCCGGCGGCATTCGCATAGCGCACGATATTGACGGTGCAGCTGTCGCTCAACAGATGGTACCACTCCGCATGATCGGCGAGCTCGTTGATCCGATCGAGATAGATCAGAAAGAGCCGGCGCGCACTCTCGGGGGAGGTCCGGATGCGATACAGGAAAACTTCCTCGTTACGATAGTTGGTGCGCACGCGCACGATATCGCGCTCATCGCCCACGACGTAGATCAGCTCGAATTGCTTGAAGAGCGAGGCAACGGGCGCAAAGCCTTCACCCACCTCGGGCCTGGTTTCGATGGAGATGCTCAGCGGCGGCGCGTTGTCGAAGACAAAGCTGAGGAACGTATGCGCCACGGGTCCTGGCGTCCAATAGGACACGAAGAAATCCACCGCGATCAAATGGGACAGCCAGACTTCGCGCTCTTCGTAGCGCACAGTGAAATCATCCCGGCTGCGATAATCGAAATTGCGCACGCCGCTGATGAGTACGCGATCGCCGTCGATGGTTGCTCGTGGCATCACCGCCACCTCGGGCTGCCAATGACGGTTATGGGAAGCTTTGAGGGTAAGCCACCAACCGAGCATCCCCACGAGCAGTACTACAAAGATTGCGATGGTCCAGCGCCGGCGCGCGAACCACAGAGTCCACATACCGAATACGAGAACAGCCGCGGCCAGCACCAGGTGCAGCCATCCCCAAGGAAGATGGGAGTAGTACACCGCCAAGGTGAACCATGCGAGGACCAGGGCTCGAAGAAGAAATCCAAGCCCTGCGAGTAGCCAGCGGGGCAACTTGGATACAGCGGCCGTCAGAGCTTTGATCGGACCAGAATCGAGCAACGTCATATCAAACGGATCGACGGCGGCATCGCGGCCGCCTGGCCGTGCGTGCGCCGATTTTACGACTCGCTTACAGCGCGAGCCTCACGAAGCGGGTACCGTCCAGGCTCAGGTTCGCCATCAGCCCGCCATTCGTGAGGACGTAGCCGACGACGGGTTGCTGGGCAGTCTGCGTGGTGATCTCAGCGCTGGCGCCCACGTTGATCATTGCGACCGAGGCGTCTGCACCCGCGGTCCACCCGTTGCTGCGCTCGAAGCGGTCCAGCGCATCCTGGGTCATGAACAGAATGAATAACGCCTTGGACTGCGCGCCCGCGAGCAGACCGACGGATCCGCTCGTGGTGCTCCAATAGCTGACGGTCTTGCCGCCCTTGCGCAGGGCGCCGGTGCCATGGGAGCCGCCGATGATGAAGCCGCCCCCGAGGATGGCGGGAAACACGAGGACACCCTTGGCCGAGGCGACCAGTCCGTCCGAGGTCGGAACCTCTTTCGATAGTCGAGCCAAGGCTCCGTCGACTCCGGCATCGATCACCTGGCGTCGTGCCTCAGGGTCACCGGACTGCCCACCGGTGGTTGTGCAGCCGGTCGACAGCAGGCCGAGCGCGGCCAGCGATGCACCGGCGGTGAGGAACATTCGTTTGTTCATGGGTTGCCCTTCGAGTTAACTACGAGTACGTCTATCGGTGTCGAACTGCGGAGCTGCGAGTATCCGACCGTACTCGCCGAGCGTCAAGTTACTGTTGCCCGCGCCGGGTGTGCGCATGCGCGCACCACGATGCGTTCGTCGATTGCGCGCTCGACTGCGTTTCACTTGCCCGGTGGGCGCCGCATTCTTGTCGCCGCATCCCGGCGTTCCTTATGGCAGTCGCTCCGCCCGCGCTCGGCAGATAGCGGCTTGGGTCGCCGCACCCGGCTTGACCTCGCCGGGTGGGGTCGGAGAAACTAGGGCGCCGCATCCAGTTCCGGCTGGTGGGCGGCTACATGACAAATGTCCACCGAGACGATCTTGCAAGCATCAACCGCTGACAGCCCGAGCCGCGAAACGCGCGTAGCCATGCGCTGTGCGAGCGCTGCTGCGATCGTCCTCACCTTGGGATGTGCGCCGTTATTCAGGCAACCCGAGGTCGAGCACTCGTTCGCTGGGCAGCCACCTTTCCCGGACATCGCCAACCGGCCGTCGCCTTTGCCGGCGTCACGTCCGAGCGTCGCGACAATCTCGATCCGGCAGTGAAGCTCGGGTGCGGGATTGTGGCCGAGCGAGTCGGCGCGCAGGGGTGTCGCTGTTGAGCACGCGGCGCTGGATCATTGGCTCGCTCCTCGTGCTCGTCGGGGTACCGATCGTCGCACTCCTGTTTGCGGCCGTCACGATCCTGGCGTTCGGTGTGTCCATAGATATCTCGCACTGGCGCGAGACCATAGCAGCGCGAGCAAGTGCCGGGCTTGGGCGGCCGGTGGTCCTCGATGGTCGGCTCGAACTCGAGCTGGGTCCCGGACTCCAGGCCGCGCTGCACGCGGCTGGGGTGCGCATCCTCAATCTGCCCGGATTTACCAGCTCGGAGCTCGCCACGCTGGGCGAGGCACGCGCACGCATCGACCTTTCCGCGGCGCTGCATGGTCGATTGCACGTGCGTAACTTCGAGGCCGCCGACGGTCGCGTGCGGCTCGAGCGTGCGGCCGACGGCCGTGCCAACTGGACGATGGCGACCAGCACGCCCGTCGGATCGCCATCACAGTTCGACCGGGCATCGCCGATA
>Ga0302321_100005812_pt1 | contig 10814 bp, 6 predicted proteins | sample Fen_T0_1_FD_202505 | JGI IMG/M metagenome (GOLD analysis project Ga0302321, IMG submission 202505) | Peat permafrost microbial communities from Stordalen Mire near Abisko, Sweden - Fen_T0_1 | ecosystem: Environmental > Terrestrial > Soil > Wetlands > Permafrost | place: Sweden: Abisko...
AGCTCCGGTGCACGACATCATGCGCGTGCGCGTGCACACCTGTAACCCCACGGACAGCCTGCACCGCGCAGCGCAGACCATGTGGGAGAAGGACTGCGGCTGCTTGCCGGTCGTGGATGCCGCACGCGTGGTGCGCGCCGTAATCACCGACCGCGATATCTGCATGGCGGCCCTCACGCAGGGCGTTCCCCTGGCAGAAACCAGCGTGGCCAGCGCGATGTCCCGCTCATTGACCGTTTGCTCGCCGGATGATCCGTTGGGTTCGGTCGAAGATCTGATGCGTCAGGGTCAGATCCGCCGCGTGCCGGTGGTCGACGCTCAGGCGGTGCTGGTCGGTATGATATCGCTGGGCGACATCGCACGCTACTTGCAGCCACGCATGCTGCAGGCGCCGGCCAGCGTGGCCCAGCTGCTCGAAACCTTGGCCGGGATCAGCGAACCCCGCGCCCGCCCCTCGGTCTTGCCTCCGCCCTTGGTCTGATCAGAATGCTGGCGCGTCGGTCGGCGCGGGCAAGATCCAACACTTTGCGCCGAGTCCATCGTCGACGCTCGCGAGATCCTGCCTGGGATCGATCAATCGACGACGCAGTCGACCGTTGAAAGAGACCTCGCTGTCTGCGTAGATGCGTACCTTCCCTGCCCCGCGTTCCGCGAAATCGCGGGCGATCCAGTGCGCGAGCTCGAGAATCATATCGGGCTGCGTGGTCGCCATGCGTGCTTGGAAAGGTGTCAGGTATTGTCGCGGTGACACCGAGTAGCGACGACCGGTCCGGTCTTCGACTTCGAACTCGAGACTGCCTGCTTTTTCGATCAGCATCACCTTCCACGCGAAACGAAAGCCCTCCTCGCTCCAGAGCGTATTGCCGGGATAGAGCGCGCTACGCAGCGGGAGCAAGAGTTGCAACGCCATGTAGCCTAGAAGGACGACCCCCGGCTTGGCTTCGAGCTCCGCGCCCGCAACCCCCGCAGGGATCGGCCGAGCCGAATCAGAAAGGCGCGCGAGCAGGCGCCGCGGCCAAGAAGGTGACCAGAAGATCGGCGCGCTCACGATCATCAACCAGGGGAACATGCCGATGCGAAACAGCAGGGCGGTCAGCACGTGGAAGATCAACAGCACCGCGTACGCGGGCACGCGAGTCACACGCCAACACAAGAGAGGCACGATGGTTAGGTCGAATAGCGCGCCACACCAACTAAAAACGAAGCCTGCCCAAGGCTCATTCAATATGCGACCCAGGACCGGCAGCTCGGCATTGGCCGACAGCCAAATCCTGAGCGGCTCGGCGTGCATCAGCCAATCCGCGTTGAGTTTGGCGAGTCCTCCGAAGACGTACACTACGCCGATCTGAAACCTGAGCAAATATAGAGCCCACGCGCGTACCTGCCCGCAACGCTCGCACGACCGGCGCCTCACGCGCAGTGCGAACTCGCGATCGGCCGGTACGGACGCGAACAAGACCAGCAGCAATGTGATCAGATAGTAGTGGTTGAGGTAGTTCGACTTGTCGCAAAAATGCGCGTAGCCAAAGGCCAGTGCTGCGATAGCGGCCGCTGGGCGTGAAGCGATGCCGAGCATCAGGCAGACCGCAGCACCGACGACCGCAGCATACAGCGCGTGCATACCAGCCAGCGGTAACGGGCGAACCCAACCGAAACCCCAGTACGGAAAGAAGTGGCTGGGCAGGCCATAGAATTCTCGCACCCAGCCGTGGAGGCAGAAACGGAGCGTCGAGACCAACAGCAGCGCACCGAATGCGATTCGAAAGGCCGCTAGCGAAGCTGCGTCCAGCGGCCGGTTGAGCGCCTGGGTCAGCCGTCCGACGACCATGCAAAGGTCGCAAAAATCTGGCGGAAACCCGCCGTAAAGACGCCATTCGGCAGACGGTCGGAGATGTACACCTTGTCCAGCAAGCTTTTCACGGACACACCGATGCTGACGCCGCTCGGCGCGTAGCGGTAGCGGGCGCCGACGTCGAGCGTGGTGTATGCGTCGATCACCCCGTCGAGCCCGGCCACACCCGGCTCAACGGTGTTGTCCTCGTCCGTGTACTGGGCTCCGATATAGCCGAGCGCAATTTGACCGCTGAGTCCGACCGGATGGGCAACGTCGAGCGTGAGATTGGCGCTGTTCAAGGGCGAGTACGGGACTGTCTTCCCATTGTAATCGCCCCCTACGAAGCGTGCCTGCACGAAGGTGTATTGCGCGCCGAGATCGAGTTCGAAGGGCAACCCGAGGCCCTTTCCAAAGCGCACGCTGGCAGTTGCCTCTGCGCCAAGGTGGCGAGTACGACCGCCATCGACGAACTCCGAGTCCCCTTTCAGCGGGTTGTTCGAGACCAGTTGATTGTCGAATTGAATCAAGAAACCATTGGCCTCCGCGCGTAGCCAGTCGCCGCGTCCGCGCACACCGATCTCGTAATTTCTGCTGCGTTCGGCGCTCAGGTTCGCGTCGTGGCCTTGCGGCGTAATGGCCTGGCTGATGCGCGGCGCGGAGTAGCCGAGGTGGGCGCCGCCGAACGCATTCAACTTGACGCCGCCGTAAACCACGCCCAGCCCAGGCATTGCTCCGCCAGCGTTACTGCGCGCAGTGTTGCCGACGGCTTGTACGTCGTCCGTCACGTAGAAGTGTTTTTTTGAATACGAATGCTCGTAGCGAAACGCGGGCGTCACGAGCAATTTGCTGGTGACTGCAATTTGATCTTCGAACCAGGCCGCGAGACCGAGGATATTGGTCTGGTCGTCGGTCAAGAGCATTCCGCTGTCTGCCGTCGGGCTAACGCCGCTCGAGAGCTTGCGCCGTGCGACGTCCGACATCGCGCGTCCGCCGATCTTCACGCGGTGGATCAACTTGCCCGTTGCGAAGCGTTGTTCCAGCTCGCTCGACAGCCCGAGCACGTAGTACCCGCGATCACGTAGAGTCGATGTGTACTTTAGGTACAGTGCCGCCGGGTCCGGCACCGAAGCGTAGTGCTCGCCGGGCGGAAGACGGTCCCCACGGTCGAAATCCTGCAAACGTTGCCCGAGCTCCATTTGATACGCAAAGAGCGTGCTCCGCAGCGCGGTTTGGTCGCTGAAATGCTTTTCGTGGACGAGCGAAGCTTCGTAGCGACGTACGGCGAAGAAGTCGTTCGGAGTCACGGTGTCTTGCCGCGGATCTTCGCGATACATCCGATCCGTGAGTCCGAGGTAGGTGGTGCGCGCGCGGTCGTCGTGAAAGCCCAGCTTCAGTGAAAGCTGCCCGATTCGAGCATCGCTAAGCACCGCCTTGCCGAACGCGTCGGTCGCATAGAAGCCCATATTGCGATAGCCGTCGCCGCTCTTGCGCACGACTTGCGCCACGTAGCCGATGTCGCCGCTGGTGCCCGAGTAACGCGCTTGGAGTGCACCGTACGCGCGCGAGCCGACTTGACTCGCGACGTACCAGGCCGGCTTCACGGTGGGCTCGAAGCTGTGCAGCTGCACGACCGCGCCAACGGTTTGCGGCCCGTAGCGCAGGGCGTCACCGCCCTTGATCACGTCCAAGCGCTGGATGCGCTCGACCATGGGCGTGTAATAGAGCTCGGGCTCGCCGTATGGACTGACCACGACCGGCACGCCGTCTTCCTCCATCAGGATCAACCGGCTGCGCGTGGAGCTCAAACCGCGGACCCCGAGATTGAGCCGAAAACCCATGGGGTCCTCGGTGTGCAGTTGCAACCCAGGCACGCGACGGAGAAGCTCACTGGTGCTTTCGGGCTGTGCGTTCTTGATTTCGCGCTCGCCGATGGTGGTGCCGGAACCGGAGGCACGTTTCAAGGCGTCCGCCTTGTTGCCCTGCACCGTAACCTCGCGCACTGTCTCCGAAGTTGCGAGCGCAGCGTCTTCTGCGGATGCGCTCTTCGCCAAGAGGCAGCTCGCGCCGAGCCAGACGCCAGCCGAGAGCATCGAGTGGGTGGTCAAGCGCTGCAGGCCCCGGGCAAGCTGGTCAGCCCGAGGCCATTGGACCTCAGTCGCCATCGGGATCGTTGAGCTTCAGAGTTGCCCCTAACGCGCTCGACACGTCGGTGTTCCACGTTTTCTTCAGCTCGGAAGAAGTATCGAACGCCGCTTGGACCAGCGTCGTGTCATTGACCACAGCGTCGCCGAACGGCAGAGGGATGGCAGCGAGTGCGGCTTCGACATCGCTCAAATTGCCGAGCACGGTCTGATCGAGCTTGGCGCTCTTGCCACGAATCACGGCCGAAAACCCGTCACCTTCGTAGATCGCGCTGATGCCAGCCAGACTGGCTTGCATGTCAGCGACCGCGCTGTCACTGCGCAGGGTCGGATCGAGCGTAGGGTCGGGGGTGCCGCCCGATTTGCGGCCGAGCGGCAGCGCCAAGCGCCTGCCCACGATCATTTCGAGCGCGTAACCGACGCCACCTACCAGATCGTTGACTGCGGCGCGCTGGGACGTGTACTCGGCGCTTCCCGCACCCGCGGTCTCGAGCTGCTGGACGTAGGCACCTCTATCCGGCTCCCACGCGTCGTCGAGCTGATGAGCCGAGATCGCGATCTCGTGCGCCATGGCGAGCGCCAGCGCGCGACGACGTTCGGCGAAGCCGTCCCCGGCCAGCGCTGGGGCCCGGCTACCCCCGTCCGCCGCAGGTTCGACGAAGATCAGGTATTCGAGGCCAAGAAAACCCTTTTCGTGGCCGCCCGCTTTGGAAACGGTCGAATCCGTCACATCATCTTTGGCGCGAGCTAGGGCTTCGATGTCCGCGGGCTCGGCGGGCGCGACATCGATGCGTTCGCTGACGAGCAGGTCATAGCCTGGACCAAAATGCAGTGCATCCAGCACGCGGTATGCTTTGCGGGCAGCGCGCCAAGCGCTCTGTGCACCGGCCAGGGTGTTGGCATCCGGGCCATCGACCAGAGTTTGAACGGAGCTGACGAGTGCGTCTGCCTGGCCGGCAAAGTCTTGCTGCTCGGGCAGGATCACCCGCTCGCCGAGCTTAATGAGTAGCGGTCCGTAGTCGCGCGCTGGCGCGCCGGTATTGCCACAGCCCAACAAACAGTATGCACTCAGCACTGCGCTCAGACACGAGAAGGACAGTCGGTTCATAGGGATTCTAGGAATGTCAGCAGTGCGTCGCGTTCGATCGCGGGAGCCAGGCGGAAGCTCTCGCGCGCTCTAGCGCCTTCCCCGCCATGCCACAAGATGGCTTCGGCAAAGCCACGGGCGCGCGCGTCGTGCAGCATGAAGGTATGCTGGTTGACCTTCTGTAGTAGGCCGATGCCCCATAACGGCGGCGTGCGCCACTGGCTCCCAGTGGCGCGGTAATCTGGACGATCGTCGGCCAACTCCGGACCCATATCGTGAAGCAACAGGTCGGTGTACGGGTGGATGGTTTGGTTGGCCAGCGCGTCGACGTCGGCTGGGCCGGTGTGCAACGTCGTGCGGTGGCAGGAGGCGCAACCAAATTTCGTGAACAGAAGCTCGCCTCGCAAAGCCAGCTGATCGTCGACGGCCCGGCGCGCCGGCACGGCCAACGAGCGCATGTAGAAGCCCACCGAGCGCCAGGATTGGTCGCTCAGCTCGAAATCCGGATCCGCACCGGAGGTGGCCGCGTTGCATGCGGTCATGGTCGCCGTACACGTGCCACTCCGAAACATCGAGGACGTGATGCCGATGTCGCCCGCAAACGCGCCGGCGGTTTGTTGCAGCGTGGACGGTTGGTTGGCCTTCCAACCGAAGCGACCGAGAACCGTGGCCTGTTGATCGGCGTCCCAGACGTAGTTCGGAACGCCCTGCACGCCGTCGGCGTCGGGCGCATGAACGTTGGCCAAGATCTCGTCGTCGGGCACGGCTTCGAGCAAACCGAGGCCGATCACGCTCGGTCCGGTGCGCGCCGAAATCATCAGTCCCTCGCTGGGCTCGCCGTAGTTCCAGCCGTCGATCGAGTAGCTCGGCTTTTGCAGTGAAAACCCAGTGCCGTCGCCGTAGCTTCCAGGCAGCTCTTCATACGTCACGTGCGGCGTACCATCACCGGGCACGCCCAGAATTCCGAACGGGCGTAGCTGATCGCCATACACCGGATCGGGGTTGGGCCCGCCGCTATCGGCAATCCCTGGGATGCTCAGCCGAAAGAGCATCCCGAGTAGCGCGCCAGAAGCGTTGAAGGGCGCGCTGCGTCCGTCTTTCGAGTGGCAGGTGGCACAGGCTCGCGCGTTGAACAAGGGCCCCAGGCCATCCAGATTGTCAGTGGTTGCTGGCGCGGTCACCCAGGTTCGGCTGAACACCGAATGCCCGAGACTAAATTGACCTGCTTGCTCGTCGCTCAGCCTGCCGATGCTATTTCCATAGGACTGCGACGTGTCGTCGAGGGTGGTCGCCGCGCCTCCGGACTTTGGATCCGCAGGCGGGAGCGAGCTTTCGGATGCAGCTCCGCTACTACTACAGGCCGTTAGGGCTACGACCGAGCAAAAAAGCAGGCCCGTAGATCCGATCATGGTTCGGCGTCGTCGACTGTGATGGTCAAACCGATTGCTGCGGCTGCGGCAGCGAAGCTGTCGCCCTGCTCGTTCAGCGCGCTGAGCGCCGCCCGGATGGCTCTACGCCCAGTGGAATCGTCGTCACCGGCGATGGCGTCCTCGAACGGCTTCGGAATAGCCACGATTGCATCGATAGTCGCTTGCAGTTTTTTCTTCAGATCCGCGTCGAGCTTCGGATCCGCAGCCTGCACCAAATCATCCAGGCCCGGCCCGTCATCCTTGCCGTACGTTCCCAGGTACATGGCTTGAATGCCACGTGCGTCGCGCTCGTAATCGACGAGCGTCTCGCTGCTGAAGCAATCGTGTTGATCGCGACGCTTTTTCGACTCGTAGCCTGCGCCGATGCGTTGCGAACCGAGTTCGCCCTTACTGAACTTGGCGAGGCCCGTGAAGATGTGCGTGAGTGACTCGTCCAAGTTAGCGTCCTGCTCGAAGTCCATCCGGTAACTCGCGCTAGGATCCCAACCATCACGCACGTTTTTCAGGTGCGAAATGATGCCGTCGACCGAAACGTTCAGGTAGTCCGCCCGACGATCTGGGTTCTTGCTCGGGCCGCCGATCACGTAATCAGTCGCTGGGCGCTCACCCGGACCGACGACCTTCAGCGCCTGACCCCAGAGCAAGAACTCGACCGCGTGGTAACCGGCCGAAACGTTCTCGGGCTGATCGTCCGAGCCGTTCAACTGGTCGAGGCTCTCGGCGGTGATCTCGGGTAGCAAGCCTCGCATGTTGACGATGCCAACGTCCTCGTTGACGACGCCGTCCTTGGAAGCGTAGTCGATGAAGGCTTCATCCAGTGGCCAGGAATTGATCAAGCCTTCGTTGTTTGGCGGATCCGCGTCGATCGGCCCGTCGTAGAAACGCGCACCTTCGGTCAGCATGTAGTGAGCGCGAGACGCGAGCCACGAAGCGCGTACGGTCGCGAGCGTGTCCTCGGTCGGCTCGGCCAGGAACGCGCGGACGTCGCCTTGAAACGCCTGCTCGTCGAGCACCGAATCCGAGTAGGCCGCGTACAGATTCGCGGAATAGGTAGCCACAACCGCCGAGCGGGAAACCCCAGGGGCGCTCGGACCGTCGGAGCTACAGCCACTGAGCAAGCCCCCTGCCAGCACCAAGAACGGCAGCGGACCACGAGCACTTACCGACATTTTCCGAATCTTTCCTGAAGCTGGCCGCGCGGGCGCTAAGTGTGCCCGGTTCATGGCCTTGATGAAAACGAAAGTCAATATCATTCTCAGCTGGTGACCCGGTTTTCCTCGCCTGAGCGCTGAAAAGCAGCCGGGCTTCCGATGATTCGACCGACCGCGTACCGACCGAGCAAGGGCTGACTATTTGCGTTGCAATCAGCGCCGAAACGATTACGTTCCGCGAGCCCTCCGGTCGGAAACCCCGATGCGTAGGGCGGTCCGGGGCGTAGCGCAGCCTGGTTAGCGCACTTGACTGGGGGTCAAGGGGTCGGCGGTTCGAATCCGCCCGCCCCGACCACTTTTGTTTTTTCAGCGTTCAGTATTCGAGACTTGGGGGATCAGACGATCTGCCGTTACCCAAAGTCGGGAAATGGAGTCGCGCGGATCGGGTCCTGTCGCGTGCACGTAGCGCTGAGTGGTGAGCAGCTTCGAGTGGCCCGCAAGCTGCTGCGTCAGTGCGGGAAGGCGCCCGCCCACAAAGGGCGCGGATCGCCCGAACTCGACGCCCAGACTCGAAACGCGAGCCGCTTTCGGGCGCGATCGGTGAACATCTGCTCGACCGTGGGCGACAGCTCTCGGGTCGCAGCAGTCTCGAGATCGATCAAGTACAGCGGGCCGGCATAACCGGTCGTGATCGCGAGCGCGCGGCCGTCCGACGCGGCTTGGCGCACGCTAGAGATCGGCGACAATTCGAGTTCGAGCTGTGCGACGCGCTGATCCGGATAGATCAGGGCTAGCCGAATCGAGGTGTCACTGTCGCGGACTTCGGCCAACAGGGTGCCGTCGCTGCCAACCCAATGCACCTTCGAGATGCAGCCTGCGACGTCGAGCAAAGCGGGATCGTGGCCGGGTGCAAAGGTCAACAAGGTGCGCCTCGCGCCCTCGCAGGTTTCGCTCCAGATCGCGATCCGTTGCAAATCGTCCGAGGAAAGTGCGTGCAGACTGCCGCGGCCAGGCTCCAGCGTGAAGCTCGAGGTGAGCCAGCGCTCGGGCTGCCCAGGATTGGGACCGAAGTAGCGCACGGTCGTATTCGCTTCGCCCGAGCCGGTTTCGGCCGTCACGGCAAGTGTGCGCTGATCGTCTAGTAGCAGCACCGAGCCGCCGGCAACGACAACTCCGTGATCGGGCGTGGTGAGCGCTCCAGCTCCGACCTCCGCTCCCGTTTCGGCGTCGTAAGACTGGCTGCCCTGCGCCACGGGCACGAACGTGTCGCCCATCGCCCGGTACGCGAACAAATCTTTGCTCAGGACCTTGCGGGTCAACCGGAAGTCGCAGCGATCTGCAGCGCAGACGCCGGCCGCTTCGAGCGGGTAGGATTGCCAGCTGCCGAGCTTCACCCCGCGGTAGCCATCGAGCGTGGGCCCCACCAAGACCGCGTCTGCCACCGAATGGAGCGTGCGCGGACACAAGAAACCGAGGTCGTGCGCGCTGGCCTGGCCCGCTTCGTCGTAGTCGTAGAGTGTCGTGCCCTGGCAACGAAACAGGGCGCTGGCCGGACCCTTCGCATAGAAGTCGATCGGGCGGAGCGGCTTGTCGCCGTCTTCATAGCGCGCATCTTCCGTACTCAGCGGAGGCAGCTCGGAGCTCCAGCTGCTTGCACCCCGCAAGTCGCGGTAAACCAGCGCAGCGCCGGCGTCGGCGAAGTAGAAGAGACCGCGCCCGAGCGGGTCGAAGTTCGCCGTCGCGATCCCCCCCTCGAGCGGCTCGGGCGCTGACAACGAGGCCTCGACCAAGAAAGCCTGCGTGCCGACCACGTAGCTCAGTTCGCCGCACGGCCCCATCGCGACGTTCCGGCTATCTTCGCTGAGCTGCGAGAGCTCGCCCGGAGGTGGCGCCGCATCGCAGCCGAGCTCAGCCTGCACGGCGCCCGATGGGGCGTTCTTTTCGATCTTGCCGCAGCCGGCGACGAGCGCCAAGAGCGCGCTCAGCAGCACCGCCGGGATCTGTCTCTCACCGCCCATGTCCAAGCCAGAGCCTAGCGCGAGCCTGAGGAGCTTGCCGCCGATGTCCGGAGCGTGATCCTGTTTCTGCGGGCAACGGACTGCATTTTGCGACCTAACGGCCCAGGAAAATGTCCGTTCCAGAAGCCGTTCATGTTCACGATTGGCCTGGATGAGGTCGGATTCGAACCGTGCTCGGTCGCGCGATCCGACGGTCTAGCGAGCAGGCACCAGTTCCGCCGGATTTTCTAGGCAAATTCCCAGCAATGTCTTCGGCTTGCGGCTCAACTCCCGGACCGCCAGCCTAGCGTTCCCTCAGGCACGCCGTTCCAGACTATAAGGCCCGTGCCCGATGACCGACCCTGCCAAAGATCCCCGGATCGTTCTTGCCGCGCTGGCTCGTACCCATCCCGTGCTCGAGCTGGGGACCTTGGAGCTGTGCTTCCTCGCCGCGTTGCATTTGCGGGCCGAGGGCGCGGCGCTATCGGCCTTCGACGAGGAGAAGCTGAGCGAGGTATTCGAACAGGTGTGTGCGCTGCTCGAACCACGCGCGGAGGCAGTGAAGCGGCGCGCGACGCACGCAATCCAGCGCTTGCGCGATCAAAAGCTGCTCGCCAGAGTCGATGGCGCCGGCGTGCTACGCGCGGGAGAGTTTGCGCTGACGCGCCTGGCGGCGAGCATCGTCGAGTCATACCTGGAAGACGAGTCACTCACCCGCGAGAACCTGACTCAGCTCACTCGCAGCCTGCGCGCGAGCTTGGCCGAAATCCTGACGCGGGCGCGCGAGGCCCAGGCCGAGGCCGACTGGAAGAACGGGGTGGAAGCCCCGCTGCGCGTCAGCGTCAGTGACTTGGTGAGCGGCATCGAGCGTCGTCAGCGCAGCCTCGACTTGGAACAGCAAGCGTTTCAGGCTCAAATCGCCAAGCTCTTGGAATCGGATTGGTTCGGTGCGGTGGACCAGTGCCTCGAGCTATTGGAAAGCACCAGCCAGACGCTCACCGAATTGAACGACATTTTGTTGCGCGACGCGCACGAGCTTTCGTCCGTTCTGCAGGACATTCAAGAGGTCACGGTCAACGCACAGGCCGAAGGCGCGGAGGCGGCGGTGGAGCGAGTGATGGAGCAAGTGGATCGAATTCGCGCCTGGGGCGCCGCGCGACACCGCGCGTGGTCT
>Ga0302321_100005813_pt1 | contig 10811 bp, 7 predicted proteins | sample Fen_T0_1_FD_202505 | JGI IMG/M metagenome (GOLD analysis project Ga0302321, IMG submission 202505) | Peat permafrost microbial communities from Stordalen Mire near Abisko, Sweden - Fen_T0_1 | ecosystem: Environmental > Terrestrial > Soil > Wetlands > Permafrost | place: Sweden: Abisko...
GTTCGCACCGGGGCAGCTCGTGCAGCCTCGCGGTGGCGAGGACCTGGCCGTCAGCGGCGCGCTGTGGTGGTCGGACTCGAACTGGCGGAACCGGATCGCGGTGCCGCTGCACTTCGCGCCACTGTCCAATGTGTGCGACCTGGTGTCCACGGGCGACTCGGTGGACATCTACGGGTCGGAGACTCTGAGTCAGGCGACGACCCAGTGGGCGCCGCGCTTCTGCCTCGACCCGAAGCTGTTCCGGTTCAAGCACATCCAGACCGGCGAGCCGGAGGCGCGCAACCTGTTGGGTGCCGGGAACATCAAGGCCGCGTTCGACAGCGGGGCGCCACCGGGGGGCTATTCGAAGCCGGTCGTCAATTCGCCGACGGCGGTGACTGGCTTCGGTGTCGTCTACACGATCGACGACGCGCGCGGCCACGAGTACACCAGGCTGCGACTGACCCCCAGACTGTTGGCCAAGCTGCTGACCGAGTCGTACCCCGCGATCAACGCGATCAAGGAGGAGTACTCCGCGCTGGCCAACAACCCGTTGAACATCACCCTCGACCCGGAGTTCATCGCGTTGAACCCGGGGATCACCCAAGGCGTTCCGGCGAGTCAGAGCGCCTCTGCCCTGCTGTCACTGTCCAGCGACTCGGACGTGATGTACGCGCTGACGTCGTACATCAATGCCGACCCGGCCGCACGGGCCTGGCTGAACGGCAAGCCTGATCCCTGGGGAATGGTCGTCAATCCCAACTACAAGCACATCTCGTTGCCCACAGCCTCGTGGCCGCTGTTGGACAGCTTCGAGCCGCCGAAGATGTATGCGTCGGGGACCAACGACTGCCTCTACAACAACCCGGTGCCCTACCTGCCCCTGGTCGCGGCCCCGCTGGCCCGGATGAGCTCGATCACCCTCGCCATGCAGTACTCGCTCGCCAGTTCGCAGACGGTGTGCGTGCAGCTGGCCGAAGGAGTCAGCGACGGGGAGAAGCTGGTGCCCATCGGCCGCCAGACAGCCGGGTTCCGATTCATGATCGGGGTGACGTCGCTGGGCGACGCCCGCCGCTACAACATCGCGACCGCGGCCCTGCAGACGACCGTGACCGGCAAGGCTGACACCTCGTTCGGATCCGATGCCGGCCGGACGTTCGTCGCGCCGACCGACTCCAGCCTGCGAGACGCGGCCCGGGCGTTCACGACCCACGACTCCAGCGGGGTCTGGACGTTCCCGTACCAGCAGGTGTCCACAGCCAAGGCGATGGGCAATGCCTACCCCGGCACGATGCTCGTGTACACCTCGGCTCCGACCTCGGGCCTGGACAAGTCGACCGCCCGCGAACTGGCAACGTTCATCCGGTTCGCCGCTACGACGGGTCAAAGGCCAGGGTTCGGCGAAGGCAAGCTTCCCCCAGGTTTCCTGCCGATGACGGCCCGCAATGGACTCGCCGGGCTCGTGGCGTACGCACAGAACGCGGCGCTCGCGGTTCAGAACCAGAAGGGTCAGGTCCCACAGCTCGTGGCGGTGGATGACGGCTCGAGCGCGCCCGACCAGCACAACCACGGGCCGTCGACCCACCCGGGGCCGACTCCTCCCGGTCCGTCGTCGGGGGCACCGGGAGCCGCGCCGACACCGGCGAGCGCGGGTCCGGCTTCGCCGACCCCCGCTCCAACGACGCCGGCTCCGACGGAGGCCACCGGGTTCACCGCGGCACTGAAGACCGGGGTGGCCGTCGCCGCCATCCCGGCCGTCGCCGTCATCGCGCTCGTGGCGGGCCTCCTGGCGGCGTCGCCGAAGCTGGCCGACGAGGCCCGGTTGCTGCGTGCCCGGTCGGCGTCGGCTGTGAGTCGGGCGCGAACGAGGGTTCGCAAGCCATGGTGACCGAATCAGCGCTCAGGGGAGAGATCGTGGTGACCGACCGGGCGAGCCCGCCGGCACCGGCCGCCGTCGTGCCGCCGGCCCCGGTGCGACGCCGCCGAACTGGGGTCTTGGTCGGCGCAGCGATCGCCCTGAACGTGTTCCTGATCGCGGCCTGGTTCCTGGCCTACACGTTCGGGCTCAGTGCGATCCAGGAGCAACGCACACAGCGCGAGCTGTACGCGACGTTCCGCGGAGAGCTCGCCGGAGCAGTGGCCCCGATCGGTGGGGCGATCCAGCCTGGACGCCCGGTGGCCACGCTGGTGGCTCCGGAGGTTGGTCTCACCCAGGCGGTCGTGATCGAAGGGACGTCGTCGGGCGACCTGCTCAACGGGCCAGGACACCTGCGGAACACGCCGCTGCCCGGGCAGGCCGGCGTTGCCGTGATCATGGGGCGGGGCGCCGCGGCGGGAGCGCCATTCGCCCGGATCTCGGAGTTCGTCAAGGGCGACCCGATCTCGATGACCACCGGCCAGGGGACGTTCACCTACGTCGTCGACGACGTGCGGCGGGCCGGTGATCCGTTGCCGTCCGCACTGGAGCCCGGGTCGGGGCGGATCGTCCTGGTCACCTCCGAGGGGGCCGGCTGGCGCTCTGGCTGGGCGCCGAGCGGGGTCGTCTACGTCGACGCGACGCTCGACGGGTTGGTGCAACCTGCCCCGGCCGGCCGACCGATTGCCGTGCCGAAGTACGAGTTGCCGATGCAGGGGGACCCGACCGCCTGGGTGCCGCTCGTCGTCTGGCTACAGGTCGGTCTCGTGTTCGCCCTGGCGGCGATCTGGGCCCGTCGTCGATGGGGGCGCTGGGAGACCTGGCTGGTGGCCGTCCCGGTGACCGTGGCCGTGTTGTGGGGCGCGAGTGAGAACGCGCTCCAACTGCTGCCCAACCTGCTCTGACCGGCGATCACGGTGACGCGTCACGTGACTCGTGGCGGGTCCGAGGGCGGGACTAGGAGTGGCGGTGTTCCCGCACCGCGGGGATCTTCGACCCCGAAGCCTTCAGATGGCGCTCGATCCGGCTGGTGAGGTCGGCGCCGAAGACCCGTCCCAAGCCGGACAGGCCCACCATGACGACGACCTCGTCGACGTCGTTGGCGATCGCCGCGTCGCTGAGATGAGCGGCCAGATCGTGCTCGGGCAACGAGTGGCCGTTCGCGCTGGCACCGGCAGCGAACAGGGCGGCGGAGGCGCTGCCGGCGATGGCCTCGGCCTCGACGGCGCCGCGTTCTCCGTAGTTGACCCGTCCTGGGTCGCCCGCGAGTCCCCCTTGGGCGCCCGGCAGGTTGTCGCGCACCGTCCCGATCTGCGTGCCGTCGGTACCCGGGTTGGCGGTGTTGCCCGACAGGAGACTCGGGCTCCCCGTGTCGACGACCTTGGCGGGCACCGCGATCACGAACTCGGTGTCGGCGGCGCCGAAGTCCTTGACGAGGTTCTCGGCGTCAGTGGTGCTCAATGGCTGCGCGGTGACGAGCAGGATCTTCTTGCCCATGATCAGGTCCTTTCCGCGACGACCGAGATCAGGAGCTGAACTCTCCGGACTGTTCGGCGGCCTCGAGTCGTTCGGACTCGTCGATGATCTCCACCGCGACCTTCTTCAGCTCGGTGTCGAACTTCTTGGCGTGGTGGACGCAGAAGAGCAGCTCACCACCGGAGACCAACCGGACGCGGACGTAGGCCTGGGCACCGCAGCGGTCGCAGCGGTCAGCAGCCGTCAGCGGACTGCTCGGGGCCAGCGCAGTGGTCACCGAATCCTCGCTCTCCGCCCAGACACCCCGGGCTCTACTGACGCCAACATCCCACCACAGGGCGAGTGTTCCCGACGACTCCTCACGGGGCGTTCGCCACTGGCGTACACCTTCGGCCCGAATCGGTGTGATCTGGGTCACGACACGCCGGGCGTCACCCACTCGGAACGGGGCTGATTCACCCGCTCGGGTGCACCCGTCACGCGGCGTGGTCGAAACGGCGGGCGGGTGGGCGCAGGTAGCCTGCCCACATCCCCGTCCGTCGAGAGAGGAGCCTCCCCCGCAGTGGCCGCGCCAACGCAGACGACCCCGCCCCCGGCGAGCCGCTCGCGCAGCGGGTACACGGCCAAACACCTGTCGGTCCTCGAGGGACTCGAGGCGGTTCGCAAGCGGCCCGGCATGTACGTGGGGTCCACGGACAGTCGCGGCCTCATGCACTGCCTGTGGGAGATCATCGACAACGCGGTCGACGAGGCGCTGGCCGGGCACGCGACCCGCATCGAGGTCGTCCTCCGCGCCGACCGGTCGGTCGAGGTGAGTGACGACGGCCGAGGGATCCCGGTCGACCTGGAACCGAAGACCGGGCTCAACGGCGTCGAGGTCGTGATGACCCGCCTGCACGCGGGTGGCAAGTTCGGTGGCGGTTCGTACACCGCGTCGGGGGGACTGCACGGGGTTGGAGCGTCGGTCGTGAACGCGTTGGCGTCACGACTCGACGTCGAGGTCGACCGCGACGCCAAGGTGCACACGATGTCGTTTCGACGCGGTGTGCCCGGCGTGTTCGACGGCGACGACCCGGATGCCACGTTCACGAAGAAGTCCGGCCTGCGGGTCGTCGGCCGGGTTCCGAAGAAGCGCACGGGTACCCGGGTGCGCTACTGGCCCGACGAGCAGATCTTCATCAAGGACGCGGAGCTCTCGCTGGAGCAGCTCCACAAGCGGGCCAGGCAGACTGCCTTCCTGGTGCCGGGGCTGACGCTCGTCGTGCGCGACCAGCGGGTCCGCGACGAGCCGAACGAGGAGACCTTCCGGTTCGACGGGGGAATCAGCGAGTTCGTCGAGTTCCTCGCTCCCGACGTCGGTGTCAACGACGTGGTGCGCCTGCACGGCAGTGGCCACTTCCACGAGACGGTGCCGGTGCTCGACGAGCTGGGTCACATGACCCCGCAGGAGGTCGAGCGCGAGCTCGGTGTCGACATCGCGCTGCGATGGGGGACGGGCTACGACACCGTGGTGCAGTCGTTCGTGAACATCATCGCCACGCCCAAGGGCGGAACGCACCTGAGCGGCTTCGAACGCGGCATGGTGCGGGTGGTCAACGACCAGCTGCGGGCGACGAAGCTGCTGCGGGCGGCCGACGACCCCGTGGTGAAGGACGACGTGCTCGAGGGCATGACCGCCGTGGTCACAGTGCGGCTGGCGGAGCCGCAGTTCGAGGGTCAGACCAAGGAGGTGCTGGGCACCTCGGCCGCCACGCGCATCGTGTCGCACGTGGTCACCCGCGAGATGGGCAAGTTCCTCAGCTCCACCAAGCGGGGTCAGAAGGCCCAGGCTCGCGCGGTCATGGAGAAGATCGTCTCGGCCGCACGCACCCGCGTGGCCGCCCGGCAGCACAAAGAGCTGCAACGCCGCAAGAACGCGCTGGAGACGTCGTCGCTGCCGGCCAAGCTCGCCGACTGCCGTTCGGACGACGTCGAACGTACGGAGCTGTTCATCGTCGAGGGCGACTCGGCGCTGGGCACGGCCAAGCTGGCTCGGTCGAGCGAGCACCAGGCCCTGCTGCCGATCCGCGGCAAGATCCTCAACGTCCAGAAGGCCAGCGTCGGCGACATGCTGAAGAACGCCGAGTGCGCCTCCCTGATCCAGGTGATCGGTGCGGGGAGCGGGCGAACCTTCGATCCCGACGCAGTGCGCTACGGGAAGATCATCATCATGACCGACGCCGACGTGGACGGCGCACACATCCGAACACTGCTGCTGACGCTGTTCCACCGGTACATGCGCCCGTTGCTCGAGGATGGTCGCGTGTACGCCGCCGTCCCTCCCTTGCACCGGATCGAGGTCGTCACCGGCGGCGGCAAGAAGAACGAGTACCTGTACACGTACTCCGACGCCGAGCTGCGCAAGGCCGTGACCGACCTCGAACGCAAGGGCCGACGGACCAAGGAGCCGGTGCAGCGGTACAAGGGACTCGGCGAGATGGACGCCGACCAGCTCCGCGAGACCACCATGGACCCGCGTCGCCGCACCCTGCGCCGGATCACCTTGTCCGACGCGGAGTCGGCGTCCACGGTGTTCGACCTGCTCATGGGCAACGAGGTGGCGCCCCGCCGTGACTTCATCGTCGACGGTGCCGCCGGCATCGACCGCTCCCGCATCGACGCCTGAGCGAACCGGGCTCGAACCCGCTCGCCCCGCCTAGACTCGTTGCGTGGCGAGCTGTCCGTCGTGCGGCTCCTCGATCGCCGAGGACGCTCGATTCTGTCCGTCGTGTGGTGCTTCGCTGGGTCGACGGTGCCCGAGCTGCGGTGCCGAGGTGGCCGAGGACGCTCGGTTCTGTGCCCAGTGCGGAACGTCGTTGTCCGACGCTGGAGCTGCGCCTGCGACGCCCGACGAGCGCAAGGTCGTCACCGTCTTGTTCGCCGACATGGCCGGGTCCACCGCACTGGGGGAGCGGCTCGACCCGGAACGGTTGCGCGCGCTGAACCAGTCGTACTTCGACGCGATGCGCACCGAGATCGAGGCCGAGGGCGGCACGGTCGAGAAGTACATCGGTGACGCGGTCATGGCGGCGTTCGGCGTGCCGGTGGCGCACGAGGACGATCCGGCCCGAGCCCTGAGAGCCGCCCTGCGGATGCAGCGTCGCGTCACGGAGCTGAACGAGGAGTTCAACCGGGTGCACGGTGTGGAGCTGGCCATCCGGATCGGCGTGAACACCGGCGACGTCCTGGCTACTGGTTCACCACAGGTCGGGGAAGCGCTCGTCACCGGCGACCCGGTCAACGTCGCCGCACGTTTCGAGCAGGCCGCGGGCCCAGGTCAGGTGGTCACGGGCGAGCGGACGATGAACGCCGTCCGCGGGTTCCGGTGCCGACTCATCGGGGATCTGGAGCTGAAGGGCAAGAGCCAGCCCATGCCTGCCTTCCTGGTGCTGGGCGAGGACGAAGCACGGCCCGACCGCGGCATCCCCGGTCTGCGCGCGCCCATGGTCGGGCGCGACCCGGAGATCGACCTGCTGCGCAGCATCTACTCACGCACGGCTGGTGAGGGCCGGGCCCACCTGGTGACGATCTACGGCGAAGCCGGGGTGGGGAAGAGCCGGCTGACGGCAGAGTTTCTGAACTGGGCCCAACAGCAGCAACCGACACCGCGCATCGTCCAGGGACGGTGCCTGCCCTACGGTGACGGCGTCACGTACTGGCCGTTGGCGGAGATCGCCAAGCGCGAGGCGGGAGTGCTCGACAGCGACTCGTCGGAGCTTGCCCTGGGCAAACTCCAGGAGATCGGCCGGACGCTGCTCAACTGCGACCTCGTCGCCGATCCGATGCGCACTGCTTCCGCGCTTGCCTACACCATGGGGCTGGTCGAGCCGAATTCACCGCTGACCTCGATGGACGGCCGTCAGGTGCGGGTCGAGGTCGAGGACGCCTGGCGCGCCTTCTTCACCTGCCTGGCGGTCGACGCGCCGCTGGTCGTGGTCGTCGACGACATCCACTGGGCCGATCCGGCGCTGCTGGACCTGCTCGACGGGCTCACCGACCACGTCACCGGCGGAGTGGTGCTGATCTGCCCGGCCCGGCCGGAGCTGGCGGCCAACCGGCCCGGGTGGGGCGGAGCCCGGCGCAACATGTCGGCGATCGGGCTGGATCCGCTCAGCGCCGCCGACGCCGCTCGGCTCATGAACGCGCTGGTCGAGATCCAGGACCTGCCCGAGTCGGTCCGGACGCAGATCCTGGAACGAGCCGAGGGCAACCCGTTCTTCCTCGAGGAGATCGTGCGTCACCTCATCGATCTGGGACAGGTGATCTCGGACGCAGGCGGCTGGCGCGCGGTGCCGGGAATCGACCTGGTCGAGCTGCCCGACACCGTTCACGGGGTGCTCGCGTCGCGGATCGACCTCTTGCCGCCCGCGAGCAAGCGGGTGCTGCAGGCCGCTGCCGTGGTGGGGCGCACGTTCTGGCCGGGCGCCCTGATGACCGGGCTCGGTGACGACGGGACCCGGCTCGACGTCAGCGGTTCGCTGGCTGAGCTGGTGGACCGTGAGTTCGTGCGGCCGCGCCCGGGGTCGAGCCTGGCCGGCGAGAACGAGCTCATCTTCAAACATGTGCTGACCCGCGACGTGGCGTACGGGTCGTTGCCCCGGGCCGAGCGGGCTCGTTCGCACGCTGCGACGGCCGAGTGGCTGCAGAACCTGGCCGGCGGGCGGCGCAGGGAGTTCAGCGACTTCCTGGCCCACCACTGGCACGAGGCCTATCTCAACGGGCGGGAGGACGTCGCGATCGACGCCGGCTGGCTGGAGAAGGTCCGGCTGAACGCCATGGAGTCGGCGGCCGCTGCTGCCCGTCAGTCGCTGGCCTGCTTCGTGCTGGACAAGGCGGCCTCGATGGCCGAGCGGTCAGTGAGTCTGACCCACTCGATCGTCGAGCGAGCCTCTGCGTTGGAGCTGCTGGGTGAGGTGCGGAGGGCTGAGTACCGAGGAGATGCCGCGTGGCGCGCGTTCCGCGAGGCGGCCGACCTGCGCCAACAGCTCGACACGGACCCCACCGCACTCGCCCAGGCGTGTGCCTCCGCCGCGACGATTCCCTTGCGCTGGCCGGGGTCGATGAGCAAGATTCCTCCGGCCGCGGAGGCCCTGCACTACGTCAGGCTGGGCACGGCCCATCTGCCGCCCGGTGACAGCCGGGAGGCGGTGCAGCTGTTGACGTTGACCGCATTCCTCGGCGGGTGGGGTGTGGCGGCGCGTGAGCTGGAGGGAACGCCGACCTACGAGGAGGCCGAGGCGGCCGGGTACGCCGGGTACGAGATGGCCCTGCGGCTGGGTGACGCAGCCCTCGCGTCGGCCGCGCTCGACGGCGCGTCTTCCCCGGCGATCGACCGTGGGTACTACGGCGACGCAGCGCAGATCGACGCCCTCCGACTGGCCCTCGTTCCACAGCTCGAAGGTCAGGTGTGGGAGCTCGGCGACATCTACTCCGTGTCGGCGTGGACCCATCTGCAGCGCGGCGAACCGGACCTGGCTGCTCAGCGGGTCGATGAGTTCCGGGAGCTCCTCGGCGATGCCTCCGCTGAGGGCGTCCTGATCCACGCCTTGGCCTGGCGCGTCGCCGCCCAGTACCTGCTCGGAGACTGGGACGAGGTGACGAAGCACTCGGGACCTGAGCTGGTCCGGATCCTCGGCGACCGCCTGACAGCTCCTCCCGGCTTTTCGTTGGTCGGTCTGTCCCACTTGGCGCTTGTCCACGCCGGTCGTGGGGACCTGGACGCAGTGCCCGACCTGATGGCCGGCCTCGAGCAGGACGAGAACGTCGGCTCGGGGACGCGCAATTCGGGACTGGCCCGCATCGAGCTGATGGCTGGGCGCGTCGACCATGCTCGGACGCTGTTGGAGCAGATCGATCCGGCCGTCGCAGGAGTGTCCCGCCCCATGGCGTCCGCAGTGTGGGCGGACATGTTGGGCGACGCGGGGGACTGGGAGGCAGTCGGCACTTTCGTTGCTGACGAGACGGCCTACGCCGAACGGGCACGAACGCGACTCCTTCCGCCTTACCTGCGCCGACTCACCGGCCGTCGGGCCCTTGCGAACGGCGAACCTGACGTCGCGCGCGCGGACCTCACGACTGCGATCGCAGGCTTCGAGCAGATTCCCGTGCCGTGGGACGTTGCGCGCACGCAGGTCTTCCTCGCCGACGCCTTCCACGCGACGGGTGACGACGTGTCGGCACGTCGGTGCCTGGACGCGGCATTGCCGACGTTCCAGCGGTTGCGGTCGGTGGCCGACCTCGCCGGCGTGCGCGAGCGGTACGGCGGGCTCGGCTGACGGGCGTCGGGGAGACGCGTCGGGGGTGGCTACCCTTGCGGACATGCTGGTGAGCGCGGCCGACATGGAGGTCGCAACTGCTCACGACGTTGACGCTCTGGCCACCATGCTCTCCGACGCGTTCGCGACCGACCCGATGGTCCGCTGGCCCATGCCCACCGCCTCGCATGACGCGATCCGCGAGCAGTTCCGGGCGATCCTGCGCTGGTATGTCCCGCTCGGCGTGGTCTGGAAGATCGACAACTGCCGGGGAGCGGCGGCCTGGCTCCCTCCATCCAAAACCGATCGATTGACCGAGATCGAGCCGGGCATTCGGTCCGACATCGCCTCGTTGACCAGCGACGGCGGGGCCCGATACTCGAAGTTCTGGGACTGGCTGGGTACACACGCACCCGACGAGCCCTGTTGGCTCCTCGACCTCGTCGGCGTCTCACCCGAGGCGCAGGGCCAGGGGCTCGGCCAGAGGTTGGTCACTCATGGTCTGGAGCGTGCCCGTGCGATGGGCTGTTCGGCCTTCCTGGAAACCGGAAACGAGCGCAATGTCGCGTACTACCAGTCCCTCGGCTTCCGGACCGTCGACCAAGAGCAAGCCCCGGATGACGGCCCGGTGATCTGGTTCATGCAGACGGCTCAGGCGCAGCTCAGTTCGCGCTGACTCGACCTTCGACAGTCCACCCATTCGCGATCGGCAACGTCGCCCTTTCGCTACGCACCCTCGGCCAACTGTCGCGCGTACTCCTCCGCGTCGTAGCTTCCGATCGAGGTGTCGATGAGACCATCCTCGCCGATCGTCCATGACTCGAAGCCATCCACCCGCACGGCGTTCCCGGTGCCACCTGGTCCGGTGTTCGTGCCGGTGAAGGTCCAGTGGAACTCGATCCGATCTGCGTCGACGACGAGATCTCGCAAGAAGACCTGCATGTCGGGAAGAGCCTCGTAGAAGCTCGCGGCGACCGCGGTGAGAGCGTCGCGACCCACTGCGGGCGTTCCGCCGTTGATCGCGAGTGAGCCCGCTGGCGTGTAGTGCGCGGCCACGGAAGCCGGGTCCATGCTGCACCAGGCCGCTGTGTAGTCCTCCGCGAACCCGCGAACCCGCGAAGCTGCTCGGGATCGGGTGTCATGCTGCC
>Ga0302321_100005814_pt1 | contig 10809 bp, 7 predicted proteins | sample Fen_T0_1_FD_202505 | JGI IMG/M metagenome (GOLD analysis project Ga0302321, IMG submission 202505) | Peat permafrost microbial communities from Stordalen Mire near Abisko, Sweden - Fen_T0_1 | ecosystem: Environmental > Terrestrial > Soil > Wetlands > Permafrost | place: Sweden: Abisko...
TGCCCGATGGCCGCATCGTTGCCGCCCGGCAGGGCAAGCTGCTGGCTACGTCCTTTCACCCGGAGCTGACGCCCGATACCCGTTTTCACGCGTACTTTATCTCGCTGGCAAAATAACATGAACCTGCGCCCCCTGGATATCCTCGATCTTCCCACCCTGGCCCGCTACCGCAACCAGGCAGTCTTATTGGATACGGCCAGGGGACTGACCCGCGGCAATCCGCTGGGGGCGGCAGGTTTTCTGCCCTATTTCAACCCGCGCCGCCACATCTATTCGGGGATTGCCCACGAAAACGGTGCTACCCTGTTGGGCGGCATCACACATACCAATGGGGACTCGTTTGCAAAGCTGACTTATCTCGCCCCAGAGACCCAGTTGCAGCACGCCGGTCTGCCCGCCCTGATCGAGCAGTTGGCGCTGGAGGCCGGAAAATGGGGCGCCTTCCACGTGCTGGCTGAGCTGGACGAAAACAGCGACGCTTTCCCGGCGCTGCGCCGGGCGGGTTTCTCCGTCTATGCCTGGCAGCGCATCTGGGATGTCAGTCACATCGAGCGGGGCCAGCCGGATGAAGCCTGGGCGCTCGCGCAGTCCGTCCACCTGCCGGCTATCCAATCGCTGTACTACCAGATCATCCCGCCCTTGCTCCAGCCGGTCGAGCCGGCCCCCAAAAGCCCGGCCGGATTTCTCACCAGCGCCGATTTAAAATGCTACGCCCATTTATTCCACGGCAGACGTGGGATCGTCCTGGTCCCATTGATCCACCCCGACGCCGCGGACGTGCCTGCCAAGCTGGCCAGCCTGCTGAATCACCTGCCCGACCGCGGCAGCCGGCCGGTTTATCTTTGCATCCGTTCCTACCAAGCCTGGCTGGAACCGGCGCTCGAAGACCTGGGTGGCAAGCCGGCGGGCCAGCGCCAGGCGGTGATGGTCAAGCACCTGGTGCGTACCATCAAGGACGAGCAGGCTGTGCTCGCTGCCCAGCCGGCCGGGGTCAGTGTCCAGCCCTCCAGGGTCAGCCACATCGAAAAAGAGAACCGGCAATAAAGACGGAGAATGTTTTCCGGCAGAGCGTCCTTCGACTGCGCCACCAGGTGCGGGCGGCTCCGCTCAAGACGAGGTTGGACCCATACGAAATGGGTGTGCGTCATTTTCCTGGGAGTTCGTCAACTGCCTCCGTTTCGCTCGGGGTTGAGCAGGGCGCTTCAGCGCCCTTTGTTATTGAGCCCGGTGGTTTACCGCCGGGCGGAAGCTTCCCCGAAATTTTGGCGCACCCCGTACGAAATTGCTATGGGAACAGGATTGATTCACTAGGTATAATATCATTGCCCGGGAAGGGTATAAACGTAACTCTGGATAGGCAGGTATCGAGAAATGGTAATCACAATTATCTAAACTTACCACCGCTGTGCGTTGGGGAAATGACAGCGGTATTTCTCTGTTCCCCCGGCCTGTCCGGTGATCACTGCTTACTGATCACTGCCTACTGATAATTGCCTACTGATAACTGTACTTCTATATGGAAGATTCTATGACACAACATCGCATTACGGATGATTTGGATGCTCTGTTGAACGTCCTCCCTGCCAGCATTGTGGAGGCCGTGCACAAGGCCAATGATTACGATCGTTTGCTGGAAATCATTCTCGACCTGGGCCGCATTCCCACTGCGCGCTACGTGGACAGGGAAACTGCCCTCAGCGAGAAAGAGATCACCCGCGCCGAGCTGGATTACGTCGTCGAGCACATCGGTGACTTCGATGCCGATAACCGCGCGGGTATCGAGCGCACCCTGCACCGCATCTCTGCCATCCGCAACCGGCGCGAGAGCGTCGTCGGCCTGACGCTGCGCGTGGGCCGTGCCGTCTACGGTACCATCGACATCGTCCAGGACCTGCTCGAATCGGACAAGTCACTGCTGATCCTTGGCCGGCCCGGTGTAGGCAAAACGACCCTGCTGCGCGAGGCCGCCCGCATCCTGGCCGAGAAACGTCGCGTAGTGATCGTCGATACCTCCAACGAAATCGGCGGTGATGGTGACGTGCCGCATCCAGCCGTGGGCAAGGCGCGGCGCATGCAGGTCAAAGTGCCCACGCTCCAGCATGAGGTCATGATCGAGGCTGTCGAGAACCACAACCCCGAGGTGATCGTGATCGATGAGATCGGTCGCGAGCTCGAGGCCCAGGCCGCACGCACGATTGCCGAACGCGGCGTACAGCTGATCGGCACGGCCCACGGCAAGACGCTCGAGAACCTGTTGCTCAACCCGACCCTTTCGGACCTGGTAGGCGGTATCGAAGCCGTGACCCTCTCCGACGAGGAGGCCCGCCGCCGTGGGACGCAGAAGACCGTCCTGGAGCGGCGCGCCCCGCCCACGTTCGACGTATTGATCGAAATCCAGTCGCGTGACGAGTTCACCGTCCATGCCGACATTTCCGCTTCGGTCGACGCCTTCCTGCGCGGGTACCCGCTGCCGCCGGAAGTCCGTACGCGCGATGAGGAAGGCCGCATCCGGGTCGAGAAAGCCCCGGCCCCTGCCGTTGCCCGGGCGGGACAACGTCTCGATTACGCCCGTGGCCCGGAACGTGGTCTCTCCGCCTCTGCCGACGTGCGCGGCAATAGTGTCTCTCCCACCCAGCCGCTGCCGTCCTCCGGCGGGCTAAAGGCCCCCGCCGAAGCCTCGCCGTCCAGGAACCCGCTGCGGGTGGTCAAGGTCTACCCTTACGGCGTGGCCCGCAACCGCCTGATGCAGTCGGCCAAGCGCATCGGCGTGCCTGCCGTGGTCGTCCGCACCATCGAGGAAGCCGATGCGTTGATCACGCTGCGCTCGTATTACCGCGACCACCAGGCCACCATCGTCGAGGCCGAGCAGCGCGGCATGCCCATCTACGTCCTGCGCGCCAACACCGTCAACCAGATCGAGCAATTCCTGGCCGATCTTTTCAACCTGCCGGGCAGTGAAGGTGGCCTGCCCGATGGCAGCGGCGACGAAGTCCGTAATGAGACCCAGTCCGCCATTGCCGCGGTGCTCAATGGAGAGCGTTACGTAGACATGGCCCCCGCCGGCCCGATCATCCGTCGTATCCAGCACGAAATGGCCCGCGCCGCCGACCTGGTCTCACATTCCTATGGCAAAGAGCCGAGAAGGCACGTTCGGATCTTCAGGGATTAGAAGAACAGTGTGCAGTGAACAGTAGGCAGTAAGGCGCACAATTGCTTCCAGGAATGTGGAATATCTTCGCCAGCTGTTGTCACAGGGCGTCTTCCGCGCCTCACTGCTTGGTTCGACCTCTTTTCCCAATCTACCAATCTACCAACCTACCGCCCCCCATGTTCATTACCCTCGAAGGACCCGAAGGCTCAGGCAAGACCTCGCACATGAAGCCGCTTGCCGCGTGGCTGGATGGGCTGGGCCGGCGTGTCTACCTGACCCGTGAGCCGGGGGGCACGCCGATTGGGGAGCAGATCCGCACGGTCATTCATGATTTGAATAATACCGAGATGCACCCGCGCGCCGAGACCCTGCTCTATCAGGCGGCGCGCGCCCAGTTGGTGGAACAGATCATCCGCCCGCAGTTGAACGCCGGGGCAGTCGTGCTTTGTGATCGCTATTTCGACTCGACGCTGGCTTACCAGGGTTACGGGCACAACCAGTTCGATCTGGACGAGATCCGCCCCCTGATCCGCTTTGCCACCGGCGGCCTGCTCCCCGATTTGACGATCCTGCTCGACATCGACGTCGAGGCCGGCCTGGCCCGCAAAGGCAAAACGGACGAGTGGAACCGCCTGGACGCATACGATCTTGCCTTCCATAAACGCGTCCGCGTCGGGTACCATGAGCTGGTGAAGCTTGAGCCTGAGCGCTGGCGCGTGGTCGATGCCGCGCAGTGCTGGGAAGATGTGCAGCGCGAGCTGCAGGTCGTCATTTCTGCAAAACTGGTTTTGCCTGCAAAGTGATGTATTCTTGATTCCCCTACGAAATAAAAGGCCTGGACCTTAACCGGTCCAGGCCTTTTGGTTATTCTTTCAGACTGGCTATTTTGCTTTCAATTGATCGGGGGTGCGGGCGTCGATGGTGATGGCGTGCATGGTGGCGATGGTGTAGAGCGCATCAACATTGTCGCCGATTTGCAGGTCGGTCATCGTGGATGGATATTCGTTGTGCAGGATCACAGTGGTGCTGTCGACGTTCAGAACGTAGTCCTGGCTCTGGTCGCAGCCCCAGGTGGTGACGGTCACGGTGTTGGCATTGGTGTCCACATTGGTAATGGTGCCCCAGATTTCATTATCAGTGGGCGCCGGGCTGCTGGCATCGACTTCGCTGGCCAGCATGGTGGTCGGATCGTAGTAGGCATCCACGTTGCCACCCACCTTCAGGTCCCCGAGTGAAGCGCCATTGTCGTCGAGTTTGATGTTCGTATTGCCGTCTACCACCAGGGTGATGGCATCGCTGCCATCGGACGGCGCGATTGTGAGGGTGTTGGCGCCTGTGTCCACGGCGCTGATCGTGCCATAGACTTCCTGGGGCTGAGGCTGCTCGCCGTAGGCATCGATCTTGCTGGCCAGCATGGTGGCGGGGTCGTAGTTGGCCTCGACGTCGTCGCCCACCTGCAAACTGCCCAATGCCGCCGAGTTATCGTTGCGGGTGATCACGGTGTTGCCGTCGACGTTCAAGACGTAGTCCTGACCATTCTCACACCAGTAGACCGTGATCGTGATCGTGCTGCCGTCGGTGTCCACGGCGGCAATCGTCCCGCGGATTTGCTCCTGCTCATGAGCGACGCTCTTGGCGTCGATGACGCTGGCGTTCATGCTGCTCGAGTCGTATTTAGCCTGGGCCTTGTCGCCGACCTGCAAGTCTCCCAGCCCGACCAGGTTGCCATCGAGTGTAATGGCGGTGGTGTTCTCGACCACATTCAAGGTGACGTCATCGCCAAAGAACCAGGAGGTAATGGTCACGGTATTGGCGTTGGTGTCCACGGCGGAGACGAGGCCAACCACGATCCCGTCCCAGGGGCCACCGGTTTCTGCTTCGACCTTGCTGGCGAGCTTGCTGGCCGGGTCGAAGCGGGCCTGGATCTTATCGCCCTTCTTTAGTTTTCCAACGCCTGCGGCAGCGCCATTTTTCAAGACGGCGGTGCTGGCATTGGTCTTCAATACGGTGGCCTTACCGCCCTTGCCTGCGTTAATGGAGACCGTGCCGGCAGCCGGGTTCACGGAGGCGACCGTGCCTGCGATTTGTTTCTGTTTGGGTGCCAAGGACGCTGCGGAGATCAGGTTGGCTAGCTTGGTCATCGGATTATATTTTACCTGCACCCAGTCGCCCATCTGTACATTCGAGAGCGAGGTCGCGACCTTGTTGCGCAGGATCGCGGTACTGGTATTTTCCGTCAGCTTGAGCTTTGTTCCGGAAGGCCACAGCTTGATGACGATGGTCTTGGTGGCAATGTTCACGGAGGCGACGACACCCGTCACAGTCTTCTGAGGGGTGTGCGCAACGATGGCCTTGGCATTCAGGTTAACTGGATCGTACTTGGCGATGATACTGTCGCCAAGCTTCAGGGTGGCGATCGTGGCGGCTGCCTTGTTGCGCACGATGATCGTGCTTGCCCCGACCTTTACCGTTACCAGCGCTTTCGCACCGGCGGCCTTGACGGTGACCGTATGGGCGGTCAGGTTGACTGCTGTCAGGGTTCCCTGAACAGTTTTTGTGGCGCGGTCAGCATCGACCGCCAGCGCCGGGGTCGCTGGCATCACGAGCGCCAGCATGGTAATAACTGTGATCAAACTGAGCAAAATTTTCTTCATAGCATTCTCCTTGTAGATGTATTGTTGATTGGCTCGTCCCAGCAAATAAGGGGAGGATGTTCTTTTTTGGATTTTCATCTCTCTCTCATTTTCAGTCTTAGTATAGTGGTGGGCATAGCCGGTTCGTATAGTACTTTTGACCCCCCTAGTACTTATGGTGTTTTAGCCCGAATGGGCTATTCTAAAATTTCATTAACAGAAGTTCTCTTGCTTTCATTTTGCATAAGCGTTACACTGCACCCAGCACGTCGATCAGAACAACAATGGTTGGTGAACGATCCTTCAGGAGGTGAAAAATGACCGTTGGATCTGAAGAGGAACTGCAGTACCTGAAAGCCATCGGCCGTATCTGCGCGTTGGCGCTGCGGGAGATGATGAAGGCGGCCCAGCCGGGGATCAGCACATTGGAGTTAGATGAGATTGGCCGTGAGTTTCTCGAGAGCCAGAGCGCCCGCTCGGCGCCGCGCGTGATGTATAACTTTCCCGGTGCTACCTGTATCAGCGTCTCGCCCGTCATCGCGCACGGTATCCCCGGCGAGTACGTCTTACACGATGGGGACCTGATCCACATCGACGTCTCTGCCGAACGGGACGGTTTCTATGCCGATACCGGCGCCTCGCTGACGGTCTCGAAGCACACGCCTGCCACCGACCAACTGATGGATGCGACGAGAGCTGCGCTGTGGAAGGCCATCCATGCGGCCCGTGCCGGAAGCCGCCTGAATGAAATTGGCCGCAACGTGCAGCTCGAAGCCCGCAAACGCGGCTATAACACGATCGTGGACCTGACCGGCCACGGCATCGGGCACAAACTGCATGAGGCCCCTTCCGAGGTGCTGAACTTTTATAACCCGCGCGACAAGCGCACTCTGAACGACGGCCTGGTGCTGGCAATCGAACCCTTCCTGACGACCGGTAGAGGCCACGTGGTCGAAGGCCGCGATGGGTGGTCACTGCGCACCATCGATGGCGCCATCGCTGCCCAATACGAGCACACGATTGTGGTCACGCGCGGCGAACCCATCATTTTGACGATGTAAGCCCGCGCCTTTGGCTGGCCCAGGGTGTCACCCATCTGCCCCACATGAGACCCCATATCGCCCCAGTCCACAACAACTCCAAGGGAGATCCAAGAGGAGGAAAGACGGGATTGGACACGATATGCCTGGAACTATGTGCCGAGCATGATAATGCGCTTCTTTTGCCCATGCTTCCTGTGTCGAGTAGCACGCGCAATTTTCACCCGATGGTATCATATAAGAGTTCTATCAATATTCCGTTTTTCCAGCTTTGTTGGCTTGACAAATGTTTATTTTCGTATATAGTTAGTCTTATTTAACTAATTAGCCGGATTAACTATGACTAACACACTCGCAATAAAAACAGCCCTGCGCCGTTGGATGGAAATGACCTTTGCGCGCTCGATGCACGACTGGGCGCACTACGTCAAGGAGAGCGGATTTACGATGCAGCAGTTTCGGCTGCTGATGCAGCTCTATTACCAGGGCAGCTCCTGCGGTATCTCACAGATCAGTGATGACTTGTCCATCACCGCGGCGGCTGCGAGCCAGCTCGTGGAGAAAATGGTGCAAAGCGGCTTGCTCGAGCGTGCCGAAGATCCCAGCGACCGGCGCGCCAAGATGGTCACCATCTCTGAGAAGGGCCGCGAGTTTGTGAAGGACGGCATCGAACAGCGTTATCTGTGGGTCAATGACCTGTCCGAATCCTACAACGACGACGAGCGCACCATTATCGTGCAGGCATTGACTTTGCTCTCGGAAAAGGCGCTTTTGACACCTGAGTATCACAAGGGGAAAGTGAACGTGAAATGATGGTTTTGCGGTTTTAGTGGTGGTTCTGGTTAGCCGACAAAGGAAATAGACACCCTCCACACAATAACAAAGACAACGCAGGCTGAAATGTGGTGCTGAGTCTGGAATGTCAGCCGCCCAATCTTTCTGCTGTTGCAAAAGGCCTTTTAGGCGTGCCCGCAATATGGGGTGCGGTTGTATGCCCTTTATTCGCACGGCATTCACACTTATGCTCTACACTCGTTTAACAACTCTAGCCAACACGTATTTACAGAAAGGATTTCTCCTGTGCAAGCTTCCCAATCCATGTCTCGCAGAGTCCCTCGACAGGCAGCCATTCCCCGCGGCACCATGGGCCGCGCGGCACGCTACCTCTGGAATTATCGCAACGAGGCCCCGCTCCCTTATTTCTTCCTGATCGTCGCCACACTGGCCCAGCTGGCCGTGCCGCACTTGATCAGCAGCATCATTGATGCGGTCACGAGCGGCGTGCGCGCTCCGCTTATGCTGGATGTGCTCAACAAGATTCCCTCGTTCGCGATGACCCAGGCGCTGCCCAAGATGCTCTCGGCGCTGCAATTTCCCGCCGATTGGACGAAAGACCAACTCACGGCACAGCTGACTGCGGACAAGCTCAATGCCCCGACCCTGCTCATTCAAGCTGGCCTGGCGATTGTGGGTTTTGCCGTGGTGCGTGGTCTGTTCTCTTTCTTGCAGGCCTACTGGGCCGAGCGTAACTCGCAGGCGGTGGCTTTCGACATGCGAAACGAGCTGTATGCCAAGATCCAGCGCCTGTCGTTCTCTTACCACGACCAGAACCAGACGGGGCAGTTGATGATCCGTGCTACGGACGACGTCGAAAAGGTGCGCCTGTTTATCGGCCAGGGGCTGCTCCAGTTGGTCGGTGCGCTGGTGTTGCTGACGGCCACCCTGATCATCCTGTTCAGCGCCAACGCCAGCTTGGCGCTGGCTACCATCTGGATCCTGCCGGTGGCGTTGATCCTGTTCATGGTCTTTGGCGGCCTCACTCAACCCCTGTTCGCAAAGGTCCAGCAGAAGCTCTCCAGCCTCAACACCATCCTGCAGGAGAACCTGGCCGGGATCAAGGTGGTCAAGGCCTTCACGCGCGAAGCCAGCGAAGAGGCCAAGTTCAGGCAGGCGGCCGACAACCTGATGCAGCAATCTCTATCGATTGCCCGCGTCTTCACCTTTCTGTTCCCGTTGATCTTCCTCATCGCCAACCTGGGCCAGGCCACCACCCTCTACGTGGGTGGCAAGCAGATCATTGCCAACACCATGTCCATCGGTCAATGGCAGGAGTTCAGCCTATACCTGATCTACCTGTTCTTCCCGGTGGCGCAGCTGGGCTTCATCATCACCCAGTTCGGTCAGGCGGCGGCTTCAGCGGCACGCATCTTCGAAATCCTGGATGCCAAGTCAGACGTGACCGACAAGCCGGGCGCGATCGCGCTCCCGCCGGTACAGGGGAACATCAAGTTCGACAACGTCACCTTCCGCTATTTCGGCGCCGGTGACCCGGTGCTCGACAAGGTCAACTTCGAGGCCAGGCCGGGTGAGACGATCGCCTTGCTGGGCGCGACCGGCTCGGGCAAGACCACCATCATCAACCTGCTGCCGCGTTTCTATGACCCCACCGAAGGCCGGATCACGATCGATGATCACGATCTGCGTGACGTAACGCTCGAATCACTGCGCGCTCAGATCGGTGTTGTGTTGCAGGAAACCAACTTGTTCTCGGGCAACATTCGTGACAACATAGCCTTCGGCAAGCCGGATGCCACGATGGAAGAAGTTATCGCAGCGGCCACGGCTGCTGCCGCCCACGATTTCATCACGTCTTTCCCCGAGGGCTACGAGACCCCCGTCGGTGAGCGCGGCACCACGCTTTCGGGTGGGCAGAAACAGCGCATTGCCATTGCCCGCGCCTTGCTGCTCAATCCACGCATCCTGATCCTAGACGACTCGACATCCAGTGTGGACTTGCAGACCGAGGCGCAGATCCAGTCTGCGCTCGACAAACTGATGAAGGGCCGCACGTCCTTCGTCATCGCCCAGCGCATCAGCACGGTCATGAATGCCGACCAGATCCTGGTGCTCGAGAAGGGCCGCGTGGTCGCTCAAGGCAAACATGCCGACTTGATGGAAGATAGCGAAATCTATGCCGATATTTACACGTCGCAGCTGGTTGGTGAGACCCATGAATAGCGGCACTCTGCCTCTTATACACAGTAAACAACCTGACTGCCCGAAGCGACCTTTCTGCGGGCAGAGACGAGATTGGAGTATGAACCTATGATGGGTGGACCGGGCGGAGCCCGCGGTCTGTTGGACCGAGACGTAATCAAGCCTCAAAGCACAGGCAAGACGCTTGCGCGTCTGGCGCAGCACTTCAAGCCTTTCTGGTTTTCCATGTTCCTAGCGGCGATCTTCATCATCGTTGCCACCTGGTCGCAGGTTACCACGCCCGAGCTGACCGGTGAATTGGTGGACTGCTACCTGACGCCGGCTGCCGCCAGCGCCTTTGGCAGTTTCCCCGGCGCGCCTCAAAGCGCAAGTGCGGCTCAGAGCAACTGTTGGCTTAGCCAGGGCCAAAACCCCGAGAGCTTGACCGACACGCTGGTCAAGAACGCTTTCCAATTGGGCGGTTTCGCCCTGCCGGCTGCCGATACGTCCAGCATGACGCAGGACCAGCGTGTGGCGGGCCTAGGGCGTCTCGTGGCCCTGATGCTCATCCTGTACGTGGCGGGCGCGCTGCTGACCGGTGCGACTTTCTTCTCGATGACTTGGGCGGGGCAGCACGTGCTGCGGGCCCTGCGTGTGGAGGTCTTCGACCACCTGCACCGCCTGCCGATCGGTTATTATGCCGAGCACGAAGCCGGCGACCTGATGAGCCGCATCACCAACGACACCAGCACCATCGAGCAGGCCATCAGCTTTGCGTTGGTCAATGTGGCGAGCGGCATTCTGCTGCTGGCCTGGATCGCCTACAACATGCTGACCAAGAACCTGCCTTTTGCGCTGCTCAGCATGGCGGTCACGCCCCTGATGTTGATTGCCACGTTGTATTTCTCCGACCAGGCCCGCAAGGCCTTCCGCAAGACGCGCGTGGAAATGGGCTCGGTCAACGCCAACCTGCAGGAGAGCATTTCGGCGGTACGTGAGGCGCAGGCCT
>Ga0302321_100005818_pt1 | contig 10807 bp, 8 predicted proteins | sample Fen_T0_1_FD_202505 | JGI IMG/M metagenome (GOLD analysis project Ga0302321, IMG submission 202505) | Peat permafrost microbial communities from Stordalen Mire near Abisko, Sweden - Fen_T0_1 | ecosystem: Environmental > Terrestrial > Soil > Wetlands > Permafrost | place: Sweden: Abisko...
CTGACCTTCGATCGCAACGTCTCCGAGGTTGTGCGGCGGCAGGCGCAGCGCTTCGTGCGCCAAGGGCCTGGCGGCCAGGACAAGTGAGCCGTGCCTAACCACTACGACATCCTCGGCGTGCCGCGCAACGCTGCGACTGGCTCTATCCGCGAGGCCTACCTGCGCCTGGCGCGCGAGCGACACCCCGATCGCTTCACCGATCCCGCTGCCAAACGACAAGCGGAGGAGGCCCTCCGGGACCTCACAACGGCCTTCAACACGCTTTCGAACGAGCGGCTGCGCCAGGAGTACGATGCCGAGCTCGCGCGGCCGCGCCCGACCACACCGGCCGAGATCGCGGCGCAGGCCTTTGCCCAGGGGCTGCAATGTCTCGAGGCGCAGAATTTCTCTGACGCGGCCACGTGCCTGCGGGTCGCCGTGCACAACGTGCCCAACGAGGCGCGCTATCACCTGGCGCTCGGTCGCGCCCTAGTGCGCGGCCCACGCGCCGGGCGCGAAGCGATCGAGGCCCTCGAGACGGCCACACGGCTTGCGCCGAGCGAGCCGGCCACGCACATCGAGCTGGCCCGCGGCCTCGTAGCGCTGGGGATGCGGCTGCGCGCGCATCGCGCGTTGGAGACCGCCCTGCGCCTGGCCCCTCAGGATGCCGGGGCGCGCAAGCTGGCGCGCGACATCGGCTACGAGCCGGGCGTCCGGTGAACGGTCGCCGGGGGCTTGCCTCGGGCGGCCGAGTGGTGTCTACTCGACTTCCCAGGTTGCTTCGGAGCGCACGAGCCACGCAAGAGACATGAAGGTCATATACAAGGCCGTCACAGACGTCGGGCGTCGGCGCAAGGGCAACGAAGACAGCCATTTCTCCAACCCTGAGCAGCAGCTGTATGTCGTAGCCGACGGCATGGGCGGACACGCGGCGGGTGAGGTCGCGTCGCACATCGCCGTCGAAGCGATCAACGAGTTCGTCTGCCTTACCGACGGCGACAAGGACATCACCTGGCCCTTTGACTACGACAGCGCCCTCTCGCACGCCGGGAACCGGCTCAAGACCGCGATCCATCACGCCAACCAGCGCGTCATCGACGCGACTCAGGAGCGTGCCGACTACGAAGGCATGGCCACCACCGTGGTGGCAGCCCTGATGGAGGGAGACTCGGTCAACATCGCGCACGTCGGCGACAGCCGTGTGTACCAGTTCCGGTCAGGAGAGCTCACGCAGATCACCAGCGACCATTCTTGGGTCAACGAGCAGATCCGGAGTGGCGTGATCTCCGCCGATCAGGCGCGCAGTCACCCGCTGCGCAACGTCGTCACGCGCGCGCTGGGCGGCAAGGCCGAGTTGTGCGTCGACGTGCGCTCGCTCAAGGTCCAGTCAGACGACGTCTTTCTGCTGTGCACCGATGGCCTGACGACCATGCTGCTGGACCAAGAGATCCAGGAAAGCCTGGCACGCTCTGTACCCGACCTCGATCGCGCGACCCGTGAGCTAGTCGACGCTGCCAACGAGCACGGCGGCGAGGACAACATCACCGTTCTCCTGCTGCGCTTCGAGTCATGAGCCCTGCCGCGCCGTCCTGCGCCACGCTACATTGGAGCGGTCGGGCATGATGGCGGCATTGCCACAACGGGCCCCCTCCCGCATCCGCATTGGCCGCTATGCAGTCCTGGACCGCATCGGGCGCGGCGGTATGGGCATGGTCTACCGCGCACTGGACGAGGACCTTGAGCGCGAGGTGGCGCTCAAAGTGCTGACGATAGAAGGTGGCAGCGACGGAGAGAGCAGGCAGCGCTTCAGCGTCGAGGCCAAGGCAGCGGCTCAGCTACAACACCGCAACATCGTCACGATCTACGAGCTCGGCGAGGCCCAGGGGCATCCGTTCATCGCCATGGAGCTTCTGGAGGGCGTTGACCTCGAGAGCCTGATGCGCTCAGGGGAGCGGCTGCTTCTGGCCGAGAAGCTCGAGATCGTGGGTCAGGTGTGCCGCGGCCTGGCCTACGCCCACGAGCGCCACATCGTTCACCGCGACGTCAAACCCTCCAACATCCGGCTGTTGGACGATGGGGTGGTGAAGCTCGTGGACTTCGGCATTGCCAAGCTGGTTGGCGTCAATCTCACGCAAAGCGGCATGGTCGTGGGCACCGTCCACTACATGAGCCCGGAGCAAGTGCGTGGCGCGGCCCTAGACGGCCGCAGCGACGTATTCTCGGCAGGCATCGTGCTTCAGGAGCTACTCTCCGGCGCGCGACCTTTCGAGGGCAACTCGGCGACCGAGGTCCTCTACAAGATCGTCCACAGCCCTGCCCCGCCGCTGCAACTGCCGCCCGACAGCGCAACGGACCGGCTGCAACGCATCCTCGATCGCGCGCTGGCGAAAGACCTCGATCAGCGGTACCCGAGCGCTGCCATGATGGCCGATGAGTTGGCCGGTGTGCCGCCACTCCTGGCACCTGCTGCCGACCGCCAGACTCTGGAACACGCCGGCGATGAGATCGGCCATGCGCGGCGCCTGCTGCGCGAGGGTCGTACGCAGGAAGCGGTCACGCGCTTGAAGGCGCTGGAACGTGTCCAGCCAGACTGCCTTGAGCTGCGGCGGGCTCAGCGGGCTGCCAAGAGGCAACTCGAGCAGACCAAGAGCGTCCGCGCGATCAGCGACGAGCAGGAGTTCCCTGAGCTGGCGGCCACGTTCCAGGTCCGGCCCAGCGAGCGCGCCACGAGACCGGATTCCGCCAAGCTGTCGAGGCTGCCGGTCCACGCTCGGCACGGAGTGCTCTGGCTGGGCTCCGCCCTGGTCCTGATCGCGTTGCTCCTCGGCGGCCTGCTGCTTACGTTTCGCGGCAGCCCGCCCGCAGCGATGCCGCTTCGGCTGAGCGTGCGCTCGGAGCCGCCGGGCGCGGAGGTGCTCGTCGACGGCGTGCTCAGTGGGACCCTGACTGACGGCGAGCTCAACCTCGATCCGAAACCACGACAGATCACGCTCACTCTCCGCAAGCCAGGCTACGAGGACGGCGTGCGCGTGCTGGCGCTCCCACGCGACAGCCAGCAAGGCGTGTCGTTGCGTCTCGTTCCGCAGACGGCTGCGCTGCGCGTGGTGAGCGAGCCTGCCGGCGCCAGCGTCAAGGTCGATGGCCAGCCTGCGTCGGGCCGGACGCCGCTCTCCCTGCCGCTCGACCGCGGCCGCGAGCATCGCCTGGTTTTCGGGCTCGAAGGGCACGCCGCACAAGAACAACTGCTCACCCCGGGATTCAAGGACGACCAGTTGCTCGTGCGACTTGTGCCCAACGGCCCTCTGTCGACCGTCACGGTTTCCTCGGCGTATCCTCTGGATGTGTCGTGGAACGGCAAACCCCTGAGGCGCGCCCAGACCTCGCCCCAGGTCACACTGCCGGCTGGCCACCACACGCTGCTCCTGACCGCGCCGAACGTCTTTCTCAAGGCCACGGTGGAAGTCGACGTGCGCGATGGTGCGGCATCTACACTGACAGCGCCGGCCCTCGGACGCCTCAACGTCCAAGCGGTTCCGGACAACTGCCAGGTCTACATCGACGGGACCTTCGCCGACTATCCTCCCATTCTCGAGCGTCAAATCGTCGTGGGCGCCCACCGCGTTCAGTTCAGATGGGTGGACGGAGCTCGCCGCGAGGAGCTGGTGGATGTCGCCGAGGATCGCGCGTCGTTCGTGACCGGGCAACGGGAGTAGTGGAAGCGCGCATGAGGCGAGTGATCACCACCGGCTGCGCCGCGCTCGCTGCGTTTGCTTTGCTCAGCAGTGCCTGGGCGCAGCTCCCCGCCGAGGAGCAGGCCCGGCGGCTCCTCGAGGATGGTCGCGCAGCGCGCAGCCAGGGCAAGATCAAGCAGGCGCTCGACAGCTTCGGCATCATAGTGACCGGCTTTGCCAACACGTCCTCGATCGACGACGCGCTGCTGGAGATCGGTCGCACCTACCTTGAGTCCAGCGGCGATACCGAGAAGGCGCGCCAGGCCTTCGAGCAGGTGGCTACGCGTTACCCGCAGGGTGACGCTGCGCCCGGCGCCTACTACTACCTGGGCGCAATCGCGCTCGAACGCGCCACGAGCGCGGCCGAGCTGGACGACGCGCTCGCGCAGTTCGTGCGACTGCAGAAGGTCTACGCAGGCAGCCAGTGGATGGCGCGCGCGCTCTACGGGGCCGGGCTGGTGCACCGCCGCGCACGGCGCTACCGCGAGTCCGTCGACCACCAGCGCCGCGTGTTCCTGGAGTACCCCAGCGACGAGGTGGCGCCCAACGCACTGTTCGAGTGCGCACAAGGACTGACTCTGCTGGGTCGCCCGCGCGAAGCCATGGAGGAGTATCAGAGGCTCAGGAACCGCTATCCAGCCAGTCCGCAGGCCACGGCCGCCCTGGACCGCATCACTGCCCTCTATCGGCTGTACGGCCTCGAGCGCCCCCAGTTCTCCGAGGACACCGGCTTCTTGCTCCCGCCTGGCCCAGTCACCAAAGACGTCACGGCGCTTCTCTTCGGTTCTAACGAGCTCTTGTGGGTGGCGTCAGCCAGCGCAGGTGGAGCGTTCTCGTTCGCGGAGGGCAAGCCAGGCACGTCGTTCTTGGCGCCCGATCCTGTCGGGTTGGCGCCCGGCACCGCTGGTCCGCCGCTGCTCGTGGCGCGCCTGGGCGTCAAGAGCGGCAATGAGCCTTTGCGGCCGCTGCGTCTGCCCACCGATAAGCCCGGCGTCGAGAAGCCCCTCGAACACATCAGCGCGGCGTTGCCGATGCCTGACGGCGGCTGGCTCGCGTCGGACACGAAACTGCCAGGCGTCTGCCGCTTCGACGGCCAGGCCAAGTACGTCGGTCGTTTTCCCGACGCCGCGCCTCGCGAGATCACACGCATGCTGCGCGATGGCGAGGGCGATCTGGTGTTTCTCGACGATCGTGCCAAGACCATTCGCGTGCTCGACGGGAACGGAGCCGCGCTGAGGACGATTGGACCGCAGGGAGCGGGATACGTCCTGCGGCATCCCGTGGACGTCGCGGTCGATGACGCGCGGAACCTGTACGTCGCCGACGAAGACGAGGGCCTGCTCGTGCTGTCGCTGGAAGGCAAGCTCCTCACGCGCATCGGCGTCGGCGTCCTCAAGCGGCCGTCAGCCCTGACTCTGGCCGCGGACGGCACGCTGTATGTCTACGACGACAAGCTCAAGAAGGTGACCCGCTTCCGATGAGAACCTTGTGCCTGCGCCTGAGCATCCTCACGCTCGCCGTCTGTGCGCCGGGGCTGGCGCTCTGCAGTCACAGCGCTGACGCAGGCGACGTCCAGGCGCAACTCGACTCGGCGCGGGCACTGCTGGTCCAGGCCACGGCGGAATTCGAGAGCCCCAGGCAGGGACGTTCGATCGCCCAGTTCGACAAGATCATCGGGATGCTGGAGTCGCTGCGCCAGCAAGCGACACTCCCGCCCGCCGGCCGCGACTTGCTGATCCAGGCCTACGAGATGCAGGGCCGCGCGTACTTCAACATCGGGCTCAGCGAGAAGGCGGCTCAGGCCTTCCGCCAGATCGTGCAGCTCAAACCTCAGCACAGCCTGGACCGAGAGCGCATCTCGCCGAAGGTGGTCGACTTCTTCGTGTCTGTCAAGAAGACGTTGGTCGGCCAGATCGCGGTCTCATCCAAGCCGGCTGGTGCTCGCGTCACGCTCAACGGTGAGCTTCTGGGGCTGACGGACTTCTTTCCGGTCGAGGTGCTGGCTGGAGCGTACACGCTGGAGATCGCACGCGAGGGCTATGCCACCGAAAGCCGGAGCGTGACGGTCGCGCCGCGCGCCGTGGAGGCGGTCGAGGTTGCGCTCACGCGCACAGCGGCCGCCTGCTTCTTCGTCACACAACCCACCGGTGTGGAGATCTGGATCGACGGCGCGCTGAGTGCCACCACGGCCGGTTCGCCTTTGCCCGAAGCACAAGAGGAGCTGCGCGCCAAGGGGCTCGACCCGGACAAGAGCTCGGCGCGCACGGCAGTGGGGAGTCTCAGCCTCGGGACGCACGCGGTCGAGCTGCGGCGGCGCTGCTACGAGACCATCAAGACCACCGTCGAGGTCCCGGACGCGCGTGACTACGACATCGAGCCAGTGCGGATGGAGGACTCGCTCGCGACGCTGCAGTTGACCTCTGATCCGCCGGGTGCGCGCATCCTGCTCGACGGCGAGCTCAAGGGCGTCACGCCGATGCATTTGGAGCGAGTGTGCTCTGGCCCTCATCACCTCGAGGTCAAACACACGGCCGGCAAGTTCCTCCAAGATCTGGCGCTCTCGCGCAACGAGGATCTGGCTTTGGACTGCCCGATCCGACCGACGCTCGCCTTCCTCGGCGTGGTCGCGGCTGGCACGCCCGACGCACGGCTCTTGGCCGACGCCGAGGTCGTGATTCTGCAGAACCTGGCCAGGGTCTCGAGTCTCAACGTGGCGCGGCCACAACAAGAGCAGGTCGCGCACCTGCTCGAAGCCGAGCAGATGACGCTGCCCGACCTGCTGCCGCGTTCCAGCGCGAGCGCAGAGGCGATTCGGCGCGCCACGGAGAAGCTCGCGGCTGGCCTGGAGGTCCAAGGGTTTCTGATCGCGCAACTGCTCGACGAGCGACTGCTCCGCACGACGACGCTCCACTTGCTGGCGGCCGGCAACAGCACGCCCGACTCCAAGGACGTGGTCTTTGCCGACTCCGCGGCGTACCGGGACTTTCTGGCAGCAGTCGACCGCGTCGTGCCGCTGCAAAGGACCTGGTTGGGCCTGATCACCGTCGACGTCAAAGGGCTGGATGGCGTCAGCGTGCTGCGCGTGGTCTCAGGCAGCCCTGCGGCTGCGAGCGTTCAGCCCGGGGAGATCCTCACAAGCGCGGATGGCCGGCCGATCGCGAAGACGGCGGACCTCATCGAGATCGTGTCTGCGAAAAGACCGGGCGACAAGCTTGCGCTCTCGGTAAAGGGCGCTGGCGGACCACACGCGGTGGAAGTCACACTCGGCACCACACCGCAGGAGGTGCCGCTCAACGACCCGACGATCCTCTACAACAAGCTGATGATGGATCTCAGGCAGGTCGTCGAGGGCTACCCTGGCACGCCAGCGGCGGCCCTGGCGCGCCTGAACCTGGCGCTCAGCGCCATGCACTTCGGCGACTACGTCTCGGCACACGAGCATCTGCTCAAGGCGCGCGCGGAACTGCCGACCAGCGCGGGTCTGTCGCAGGGCACGGCGCTCTACTATCTGGGTTTGGCGCTCGAGCGCCTCAACTATCCGCAGGATGCGGCTGCCGCCTACAAAGCGGCCGCAGAAGCGCGCGAGGCCACCATCCTCGATAATGACGGTCTGCCGGTGAACGACCTGGCCGCCCGGCGCGCGACTTCTTTGGGGCAATGAGCGATCCCGGCAGTCAGAACGCGCGGCTCGTCTGGCACAAGGCCGACGGTACGACCGAGGAGTTCGCCCTGGCGGCGGACAAGAACCGCATTGGGCGGGGCGAGGAGGCGACGATCTATATCGACGAGCCCCTGATCTCGCGCGTGCACGCGGAGATCGCCTGCGAGAACGGCCAGTTCGTCCTGCGCGACCTGGGCTCGACGAATCTGACGCGCGTCAACGATTGCACGATCACCCGCTGCGCGCTGCATGACGGCGACGAGATACGCTTCGCGCGGGCGCGCTGCGTCTTTCTGTGCGCGCCGGCCACCACCCCGGCGCTGCCGACAGCTGAGGAGCCCGCCGAGCCACCTACGCTTTCGGATTGAGCGGGAAGCGTCGCGTAGCACCCGCAGATGCGCCAGCGCCATCTAGTTGTTGCGGGATTGGCTGGGAGGCAGGGATTCGAACCCCGATTCCATGGTCCAGAGCCACGTGTCCTACCGTTGGACGACCTCCCAGCAGAACAGACGCGCAGTGTAGTCGAAGCTGGCGGGCGGCGTCAATCGGAGTGCGGCAGGGACGGGCGCGCACGGCTGCGCTGCTGCGCGAACTCCCGCATCACGTCCTGCACGCGCGGATGCTTGGCGATGATCCCGTCGAGCGTGGCGCGGTCCAGCTCGAGCAGATCGCAGCCGGTGATCGCCACGATCGTGGCGTTGCGCGGCCTGCCGGTGAGGATGGACATCTCGCCGAAGAACGCACCTTCCTCGAGATCGGCCAAGGGCAGCTGCTTGCCTTCGGGACTCTTCACGAACGCGCGCACGCGGCCGGCGGTGAGAATGTACAGGCTCTGGCCTGGGTCGCCCTGTCGCAAGATCACCTTGCGAGGCGGTACAGTCAGGAGCCTGATTCCCTGGATGACGGCGACCATCTCGTCAACCGAGAAGTCCTTGAAGAGTGGGCTGACGACGATCTGTCGACCGGAAACGGGTTCCTTGGCAGGCGCTGGCCACTCCGTCGTGACACCGGAGGGGAACAGGCCATCGATGATCGAGAGTAGCTCGCTCGTGAAGGCCGCATCCACGGCCGGCTTGGCTGCCGGCAACTCGCTCTCAGGCAGCGGCTCGAGCTCCAGGAGGTCGCCGTCGCCCAGCGGCTCGAGCGCGAGATTGTCGCTGTCTGCGAGCAGGTCGAAATCGGCAACAGGTGCGCGGTGCTGCGGCGGTGGCGGCGCAAGCGGTGGCGGCTCTGGCGCTGAGCCCACAAACGGTGCCTGCTCCTTCGGCGCGCTGGGCGATGCCGGGACAGCGATCGGACCGCCGGGCAGCGGGTCAAATCCGATCTCCTCCATCCCGATCTCCGAAGAGGCTGGTTGCGGTGTGTAGGGCTGCGTCCCAGCCATTCGCTGCTTCGTCTCGATGAGTGCGGCGAGCTTGGTCTCGATGTCGCGCCGGCCCGGATCGATCTTCTGAATCTTCTTGAGGACAGAGATCGCCTTGGCCGAAAAGCCGTCCCTGGCGTACTCGTCCGCGAGGGTCAGCAGCACCATCACCGCCTCGCGCTCGCGTTCCGCGAAGACGAGCGCGTCGGCCAGCTGCAGGCGCAGGTGCGGGTCTGGCGGCCCGGCTTGGAGCAGCACCTTGATGACGTCGATCGCCTTGCCGTACTGTTTCCGTGTGATCAGCGTTGAGACGTCTTCGTTCTTGGCTTGCTCGTAGGTCAGCGCCATCGTGCTCCCTGGCCCGTCTTGGAAATGCAGCCTACGGCCCGAGGTCGACCGTGTCAAGACGTCACACGCCGCTCTGCGACAGAAGCAGCGGGTTTGACAGCGCGCGGGGGCGTCGGCTAACGTTGCACCGATCATGGCGCACTGGATTCCAAACCGACCGGCAGGCCAGGAGAGCCGCGGCGCGCAACGTGCCAGCGTCGTCGGCAGCCTGATCGCCATTCCCTTTGTCATGGGCATCGGGGGCGCCTAGAGTCGACATCAGCTCAAGGCGATCGCAACCAGCCCCCGAGAACCTGACGGCCTCGGGGGTTTTGCTTTTTCAGGAGCGTGGATATGACCGTTGTCGAGCAACGCGTGCGAAGCGAGGAGGGGCGGGGAGCACTCGCCTGGCCGCAGCGCGTCGCTGAGCTCTACCGCGACGCCTATTCCGGCCTACCGCGCGCGGTCTGGCTCTTGGCGCTGGTCGAGTTCGTCAACCGCAGCGGCATGATGCTGCTCTTCTTCCTGACGCTCTACATGACGCGGCGGCTCGGCTTCTCGCTCGTCGAGGCAGGCCGAGCCATGAGTGCCTACGGTCTGGGTTCTGTCATCGGCACCTACTTCGGCGGCAGGCTCTGCGATCGCATCGGCGCCTACCACGTGCAGAAGCTCAGCCTGGCCTTGGCAGGCGTGCTGCTGATCGCCCTGCTCTGGCCGCGCACGCCGCTGGTCTTTGCCCTGCTGCTGTTCTTACTGGCGATAGCCCAGGAGGCGCTGCATCCTGCCAACGCAACGGCGACGGCAACGATCTGCGCTGCTGAGCTGCGGCCAAAGGGTTTCGCGGTGCACCGCCTGGCCGGCAACCTCGGCGTCAGTATCGGCCCTGTTGTCGGTGGCTTTCTGGCTCTCATCGATTACAAATGGCTCTTCTGGGTCGATGGGCTGACCAGCCTCGTGGCCGCTGGCCTGGCCGTGATGGTTTTGCCGACCGCTGGCCCCCACGAAGGCCAGCGGCCAGCGCCGGCCCGCCGCGCCTGGCGCGACCTCGGCTTCGTCGCCATGCTGCCGTTGATCTGCGGCGTCGGCTTGATCTTCGTCCAGATGTTGAACGCCTTTCCGCTCTACATGCGTCTGGTCTACGGCGTGCGCGAGAACATGATCGGCGGGCTGTTCGCGGTGAACACCGTGCTCATCGTGAGCGTGGAGATGGTCCTCATGCACGCGCTCCGGCGCACGCCACCCGCGCGCGTCGTGAGCCTGGGCACTCTGCTGCTCGGCTTGGGCTTTGCGTTGATGCCGTTCGGGCGGAGCGTGCCGTACGCGGCGCTTACGGTCACGGTCTGGACAATGGGTGAGATCCTGACCGTGCCGATGCTGATGACGCTCGTTTCGACGCGCGCCGGCGAGTCAGCGCAGGGCGAGTATCAAGGCCTGTGCAGCATGGCCTTTGCCGTGGCATGGGTCATCGGTCCGTCGGCGGGGATGACGATCTACGACCGCTGGGGTGGCGACGCGCTCTGGTACGCCTGCGGTGGCCTCGGCGTCGCCCTCAGCTTGGGCTACATGCGGCTACACCCCCGTGGCAGCAGCCCCGCCTCGGGAGCGTCGTCTTGTCCGGCAGCCTGAGACGAGTGGCTACTCCAGCTCCAGCTCGATGCCTCCGATGCGACCAGCCACGAGGTTGTAGGCCCAGGCCGAGAGCGCGCCAAAGACGAAGCCCAGCACGGCGTAGAGTAGCGGGGCAAG
>Ga0302321_100005819_pt1 | contig 10805 bp, 7 predicted proteins | sample Fen_T0_1_FD_202505 | JGI IMG/M metagenome (GOLD analysis project Ga0302321, IMG submission 202505) | Peat permafrost microbial communities from Stordalen Mire near Abisko, Sweden - Fen_T0_1 | ecosystem: Environmental > Terrestrial > Soil > Wetlands > Permafrost | place: Sweden: Abisko...
TCTGACTTTCCACGCGCCCACCGATGCCGGTCTCGATTGTGCGCTCGACGTCCGCGACGCTGAGCCCGTAGCGCTCGGCACGCTCCCGTTGAATTTCGATGTGCAAATTGCTCTGTCCGAGCTCGCGAAAAATTCCCAAGTCGACCACCCCCGGAACACGCTTGACGCTGCGCGCGACTTGTTCGGCGATGTCGTTCAAGGCGTTCAGGTCGTCCCCCACGATCTTGACGGCGAGCTGGCCTTTGACGCCGGTCAGCGCCTCCTCCACGTTGTCGGAAATTGGTTGTGAAAAGCCGAGCACGACACCGGGGATGACACCCACTTCACGGTTGATGCCCGCAATCAACTCGTCCTTTTTGTGGTGAAATTCGGGTCGCCACAGCGAGCGATCTTTCAGAACCATCAAAAACTCCGCGTTGTAAAAGCCCGTCGGATCGGTGCCATCGTCCGGGCGACCAATTTGCGCGGAGGCCGTCCGGATCTCCGGGAATTTCTTCAAAATCTCGCGTATCCCGGTCAAATTGCGCCCGGGCGTGTGGACGCCATCGACCAGGCTTTCCGCTTCGGCCAGTGAGATGTTGGCCGGCATCGAAGCGCGCATCCAAATTGCGCCCTCGTCCAGGTGCGGCAAGAACTCACTGCCGATTGCTCGCACCATCCAAGCATCTGCGAGCAGGATGACGCCGGCAGCGATCAACGCCCACTTCGGGCGACGAAGCACGTACGAGAGCGTCGGCAAGTACACTCGGCGGGCGAGCTTGAGCAACGGATTGTCGAACTCCTTCAACCGAGTCTTGAACAAGAACGTGGTCAGCACCGGCACGACGGTAATCGCCAGCACGAGCGCGCCGAGTAAGGCGAAACCAACGGTCCAAGCCATCGGTCGAAACAGCTTCCCTTCGACCCGCTGAAGCGTGAAGATGGGAAGGTACGCCGTGATGATGATGCCGATCGCAAACACGATTGGACGAGCCACCTCTCGCGCCGCGCCCTTGACCTCCGTCCGCAAATCGAATGCTTCACCATGTTCTTGTTTGGTGGTGACGATGCGAAAGATGTTCTCGACCATGACGATCGATCCATCCACGATCATGCCGAAGTCGACGGCGCCGATCGACAGCAAATTGGCCGGAATCTTCGCGTAATCCATCAAGATGAACGCGATCAACAGCGAGAGCGGGATGGTGACCGCGACGATCAAGGCCGCACGGGCATTACCCAAGAAGGCGAACAAGATCAGCGTCACGAGCGCGACGCCGACGAGCAGGTTTTCTTGCACCGTGTGCGTCGTCAAGTGCATCAACTCCGTTCGGTCGTGGTACGGGCTCAGCTTCACGCCGCGCGGCAACACGCGACCGTTCAAATTTTCGATGCGCGCATGCACCTGTTCGAGCACGGTCTGGGCCTGCTCGCCCTTGCGCAACAAGATGGTAGCGGCCACGACGTCCGTGTCGGCGTTGACGGAGACCCGACCGAGTCGCGGCTGATACCCGACCTGCACCGAGGCCACGTCGCGCACGCGAATCGCCGTGCCATTGTGAACGGAGATGGGCACCGCTTCGATCTGCTCGGGCCGAAGCAGGCCGATGCCGCGCACGTTGAGCGACTCCGGTCCGTAAGCAATCACGCCACCACCAGCGTTGCCGTTGGCGCTGGCCAGCGCCGTTTCGACGTCCGAGAGTGTGACTCCGCGCGCGGCAAGCTTCGACGGGTCGACCAAGACTTGATATTGCTTCACCGTGCCGCCAAAGCTGGTGACGTCCGCGACGCCGGGCGTGGCCAAGAGTTCGCGCTCGACCACGAACTCTTCCAAATCTTTCATGTCGTTCAGTGAGCGCGGCGGGACCTCGTAGTCTCGAGCGGTACACTCTTCCGCGCGCGTCTGACCACAGTTGACCAGCCGATAGCGCAGGATTTCCCCGACCGGACTCGCCAGCGGGCCGAGACCGGGCGTCACACCGTCGGGCAGATCGATTTGACCGAGCCGTTCCAGCACTTGTTGGCGCGCGAAGTAGCTGTCGGTCCCGTCCTCGAAGATCAGCGTGACCACGGAGAGCCCCGCGATCGACGTGGACCGGATCGCGCTCTGCTTCGGCACCCCGTTCATGACACGCTCGGTGGGCACGGTGATTTGCCGCTCTACCTCTTCCCCAGCGTGCCCTGGCCACTGAGTGATGATTTGTACCCAGGTGTCGGCAACGTCCGGATAGGCCTCGATCGGCAGATTCCTGAGGGCATTCACGCCCAGCCCGACCAGCACCAATGCTGCGACGAGGATGACGAGTCGCTGTTTGAGCGCGAACTCGACGATACGATCAATCATGAACTATTTCTCACGGAAAATCTGACCCTCGCGCACTTGCCACGGGCGGGCGTGCACGAGTCGTCGATCGAATGCGGAAGGAAACCCTAGAGGGCTTCGTTTGCTTCCGCGTCGAGCAGGATTGCGCCTTCGGTGACCACCGGATCGCCTGGCGAGAGGCCCGCCAGAATTCGAACATGTTGACCGTGCTGTTCGCCCGGCCTCACTTCATGCTGCGCGAACGTGCCGTTCGGGTTCTTCGTGAAGACGAAGAACTGATCGCGACGGGCAAGAACGGCAGCGAGCGGGACGTCGACGATGCCATCGGACAGACCCTTCACTTGCACGTTTGCAAACATGCCGGGGCGCAAGCTCGAATCCGGATTGGGGATCTCGATGCGCGCTACCGCCACTCGAGTGACCGGATCGACGGTATTTCCAACGTACGTAATGCGACCCACGGGCTCGCGGTCCGGGAAGGCAGGAATGTGTACGCGAGCCTCGTCGCCAACGCGAATACGGGCCAAATCCTGCTCGTAGACGTCAGCCATGACCCACAACCTAGACAGATCCGCGATGGTGATCAGAGGCTTGTCTTGGTCGACGTGGACCTCCGTCCCGACGGCTACATTGCGTTCCACGACCACACCCGTGATGGGCGAACGCAATTGATATTCGTTCGAGCCGTGCGAACCGCCGAACGCTGCCAGCACCGCGTTCGCACGCTGCTCCTCGGCCTTTGCTTGCTCCAGCGCAGATTCGGCTTGTTGCGCCTCGGCCTGACTACCAGCGCCATGGTCGAGCAGAAGCTTGGCGCGCTCGGCGTTGCGCTCGGCGAGCAAACGCGCGGTCCTGGCTTCGGTGAGTTGCGCGCTGGCTGCGGCAATGTCCGGAGCGCGCAGCGTGAGCAGCAGCGCCCCCTTTTCTACCTTGTCACCCGCGACGACCTCGATGCTGGACACGCGACCTTGAACCGGCGGGCCGAGCGCCGCGACCTTTCGATCGTCGAACGCCACTCGAGCGACGAGTGCTCGCTCGGCGTTGGGTTCGGCGGCGGACGCAGGCTCGACTCGAATGTACGAAGCACTCACGCCGTGTAGTTCGACGGAGTTGTCGGGCGCTTTGGCGTGCGTGGGACCTGCTTCGGCTCGTACGGCATTGCCGCAACCGCCAAGTAACAACAAGCAGGTAAATCCCTGGGCAAATGCACGGAACGTGGCGATACGAGAGGCCATGATGGAGGGAACGAGTCGTGGCCTCTGTCTCGAGACCTTTCACGGTTAGGCGTTGCGCCGAGCCGCGACTCGCGGATCAGCCCGAAGCAGAATTCGTGCCAGCAGTTCCAGACCGGCCACGACTCGCTACGAGTGTTCAAAAGCCGGACTATCTTCGTTTACCCTCACGCTCGCGGGCGCCCGGCTTCGAGGAAATTATCCACGTGTAGGAAATCGCCCCGTGGTGTTCAGCGAGATCGCTTCGCGGCACGCAATGTCGGACACTCGGTCGTGCTCTTCAGCTCGGCAATCCGCTCTCGATTCGTAACCTCTGCGTCGTTCTTGGCAGCTCTGTGCTCCGTCGCTTGTAGCAAACACGAGTCTTCAGCCGCAGCTTTGCCCGCCGTAAGGACCAGCGCGCGGCCCCGTGCACCCGAAGCCAATTCCGCGACGCCCACCGCCACGCACCCCAGCTCTCGTGCAGATCTGCTGAAGAGCAACCAAGCGCGCCGGGAAGCGTGCGAGTTTAGAGCCGGCACGAGCCCAAAAGACAGCCTCGATCGAGCTGACCCCATCGGCAGCCAGATCCCGATCGATCACTTCGTGGTCGTCCTCCAAGAAAATCGCTCGTTCGACCACTACTTCCAGGCGCTGCCCGAGTTCGGCCAACCCGACGTGGACGTCGCAAAGGAAAGCTTCGAAAATTCGGATCCTTCCGGCGAAGGCGAGATCGTGCACCCGTTCTTACTGAAAGATCCGTGCGTCGAGGACATCCCGCACAATTGGGTCGCGGTGCATCATGAGCTGGCGGACGGAAAGATGAGCGGATTTTTGGCAGCCGCGAATCCCGAGGGCAAACGCGCGCTCGGCTACTACGACGCGACGACGCTAAACTACTATTACGCGCTGGCCAACACATTCGCGATCGGCGACCGCTACTTCGCGCCCGTTCCCGGACCCACGTTCCCCAATCGGATGTATTTCTTGTCGGCATCCTCGTTTGGTCACGCGAAGAACACCGCGCCTCCTGCACGCGACGAGGAGCGCACCTTGTTTCACCAGCTGGAGCAAAAGAAGCTTTCGTGGGTCGTCTACTCCGCGGGCTCGACTTTCGAAGATGACATGTATCCGCGGCTGCGTTCCGAACAAGGCCAGCACTTTCGAGACATCTCCGAGTTCTACGCGGACGCCCTGGCCGGACGCCTGCCATTCTTCGCGTGGGTCGAATCGACCTTCGAGGGCCCATTGCCGACCGATGAGCATGCACCCGCAAACGTGCAAATCGGGCAAGCGTTCACCGCCCGGGTCATCGCCTCGGTGATGAACAGCACGACTTGGAATCGGACCGCCTTGTTCCTCACCTACGACGAGCACGGCGGATTCTTCGACCACGTGCCGCCGCCGCGGGCCTGCCCTCCGGACGACGAGCCTCCGCGCATGGCCGGACTCAGCTCGGCGACCCGCTTCGATCAACTCGGTCCGCGGGTCCCGTTCATCGTCGTGTCGCCGTTCGCGAAAGCTCACTATGTGTCACACCGCGTCTATTCGCACTCTTCCGTGTTGCGGCTGGTTCAAGCGCGCGCGGAGCTTCCCGCTTTGACCGCGAGGGACGCCAACTCCGAACCTCCGTTCGACTTCTTCGACTTCGAGCATCCGCCGTTCGGCATCCCACCCAATTTGCCCGAGCCGTTGCTAGACCCCGTGCAAAAGAAGCGCTGCATCGCCGTCGCGGCGGCGGCAAGAGCGAAGAAGAAGAAAGAGGCCGCCGCTCACCCGACTGGCGGCTGATCACGAGCCCCCGACCAGGTCTCCCGAACCGTCGAAGCGAAAGAACCATGCCCGAAGAAGACATCGAAACCGCAGAGCTCAAGGAGAGCGTGGAAGCCAGCGTGGAGCGCGCGTTGGAGTCGGAGCGCGAGAAGAGCGCGTGGACCCTGTATCTGTCCCTGTCCACGGCCATCATCGCAGTGTTTGCCGCGGTGGCCTCCCTCGAATCGGGCGCGAACTCCAATGACGCGATCCTGGAGAAAAACGAAGCCGTCCTCAGCCAGTCGCAGGCGTCCGACCAGTGGGCGCAGTATCAAGCGAAGACCGTGCGCGTCGCGATCGCGGGCAGCGAGGGCGAGTTTGCGGCCCAAACCAACCCGGAGGCGGCCGGAAAATTTCGTGAAGAAGCGGCGCGTCTCAAGTCGGAGCAACCCGCGCTGGAAGCAAAGGCGCGTGCGCTCGAAGCCAAGGTCGCCGAGCACAACGAACGTGCCGAACGCCTGCTCGAGCGTCATCACCATTTCGCGATTTCGGTCACGCTCTTCCAGATCGCCGTGGCGCTGTGCGCGATCGCCGCGCTGATGAAGAAGAAACCACTCTGGTTCGTCGCGCTCGCCGCGAGCGCCGTGGGCTTGGTCTTGTTCTTCACGGGGTTCATGGCGCCCTCATGAGGTTCGCGCACAGCCCGGAACCGGCGGTGGCTAGTCGGCGTCGGGAACGGGAGCGGGGTTCGTCGCGTTCGAGCCGCTCGCGCCGCTCGGCATCGGGTTTTGCTCTTTTTCGAGGTAGCGGAAAATCGTGCGCGGGTCGACGCCGAGGTCGCGCGCCGTTTGCGTGCGGTTGCCGTTGTTCCGCTCGAGCACTTCGAGCACGTACTGGCGCTGAAAGTCCTCCTTGGCCTTTTCGAGCGGCACGATCACCATCTGTGCCTCGACGCCCAAGTCCAGGTCTTCCGGCCCGAGCAGCGTTTGGTCGCACAGCACGAGTGCCTTCTTGATGCGATTCTCGAGCTGGCGAATGTTGCCCGGCCAGGGATACTTCTTGATCGCAACCAGGGCCTGCGGCGAGAACCCGCGCACGGCGCTCTTCAGTTCGTCCGCGAACTTGCTGAGCAACGCCTTGGCGATGATGAAAACGTCGTCCCCGCGCTCGCGCAGTGGCGGCAGCCAAAGGTTCACGACGTTCAACCGATAATACAAGTCTTCGCGGAATTCGCCGGACTTGATCATCTCGTCCAGGTTGCGGTTGGTGGCCGCGACGATCCGGATGTCGCACTTTTCCGGGCGGTTATCGCCGACGCGGATGACCACGCGTTCCTGCAACGCACGCAGCAGCTTTACCTGCATGCCGAGCGGCAGCTCACCGACTTCGTCGAGAAACAGCGTGCCGCCGTCGGCTTGTTGGAACTTGCCCGCGCGGCTAGCGATGGCGCCGGTAAACGCGCCCTTCACGTGGCCAAACATTTCGCTCTCGATCAAGTTCTCCGGGATCGCGCCGCAGTTGACGGTCACGAACGGCCCGCCCTCGCGATTGCTGCGCCGGTGCAGCTCACGGGCAATCAGCTCCTTGCCGGTGCCCGTCTCGCCGGTGATCAGCACACTAATGTCGGTGGCCGCGACCTTCTGCAGCTTCCTGAAGACCTCCATCATGGACGCGCAGGCGCCGATGATTTCACCGAAGCGCTTGTCCAAAAGGTCGGCGCTCAGCTTCTCCTTGTCTGCGCGCAGGGCGCTGAGCAGCATCGCGTTCTGCAAGATCAACGATGATTGGGCGGCGAAGATCGTGAGCAGATCCAGCTGCCGGCGATCGAACAGGTGCTTTACCTCGTCGTTTGCGACATACAGAGCGCCAATCACGTCACCTTGGCTGACCAGCGGCGCGCACATCACGCTCGAGAGTTTCAGTGAAATCACACTTTCACTCTTGCCGAAGGTGGTGTCGGTCAGGGCGTCCGAGACGATCACCGGGCGCTTGGTCTCGATCACCTGGCGAACGATGCTGTCGCTGATCACCCCGGACGCGTCTTGGATCGCTTCTCGCTGAACGTTGCGTGAAACACGCACGCGCGGCGTACTATCTTTGCCCTCGGACGGATCGACCAGCAGCACCACGCCGCGCGCAGCACCCGTGAGGTCGATGATGTCGTCCAGCAAAGTCTCGAGTAGCTCATCGACAGAGCGACTCATCATCAACCGTTCACTGAACGAGTGCAGACGCCTGAGGCGCTCGATGTCTCCCGCCTCGACGCCTGCTTCGCGCTCCTCCGTCTCGGGCGCGGAGTGCAGCTCCGTGAACATGCTGAAGCCGAGCAGGGCTTTGCCCAGTGTGATCCGGTCACCGTTGGCCAAGCGTGCCCGCCGCTTCTTCTTGCCGTTGATCAGGATTTCGGCTTCGCGGTCGACCTCTTCCAGCTGAAAGTCACGCCCGTTGAACACGATCTGCGCGTGGTGGCTGGCGACGCTCGCATCCGGCAAGTGGATGTCGTTGCCCAGCGCGCGCCCGATGGTCGAGAGCGGCTTGTGCAACGCCAGGAGCACCGGAGCCCCTTCCGACGGAAAGAAACGAATCGTGGCCATACCGCGCGGAAGGCTAATGCTCTACACCACAAATGACAATGCTTGTCGGGGTTTATCCCACAGCAGGCGCAGGCGAGAGCCGCGTTGAAACGGGCCATTGTCGCGGCTTTGCCGAACGGCGCACGGGCCCGCCAAGGTCTCGGGCTCGACGCGTGTCGTAGGGGAAAAGGAGTTTAGATGCGAAATTCCGCTTCGTTCGGCGTCTTCGCCGCGCGCTTCCTGCTCTTGGGTTTGCCGCTGGCGACGCTTGCGTCACCTCGAATCGCGCAGGCGCAACCTACCACCGCCGATCGAATCCAGAACGTCGTGTTCGACGACGACCTGCTGAACGCCGACCTCGGCGCGCCGTTCGGCGCTCGAATCTTCCCCGTTCACCTACCGCCGGCGCGCACCTCGCTAATCCACCCGCGCACGAACTTCTTACCCGAGCTTTATAAATCGGTCGAGCAGTCGTAGCGCCGTCACTCGAGCCGGCCGCCTAACGAGAGCAAGGCGCCGTGCGCGATGGGCATCGGCAGGATGTAGTCGAGGTGAGCCATCTGCGACTCGGAGTCGGCGCTGGCACTGTCCGAGCCGGTACCGGCGAGTAGCGCGCCCGCGACGATACCGAGCGTCGTGGTCGTGCCGCTGAATACCAGACCGCGTTTGGCGGGGGGGCTATCCTTGCCTGCGTACGCTAAGTACACGGGCAGCGAAACGGCGGCGCCGATACCTGCGCCGGCCCACATGTAACTGAGCGCCCGGTAGCTCGGGATGTAGACGGTGGATATCCCTGCCGCGGCCGCGAGCCCAACGTTGAAACCAATCAAACCGCCGAGCGCGGCGCTGTCGTTGGCTCGGCCATAGCCCAGGCCGGCACCCGATGCGCCGTAGCCGTACATCGCTCCAATCGCAGCGCCCCAGGCCACTCCGCTCGTCGTGAGTAGACTGCTCTTGGGTGAAGGCTCTTGCAGATAGCCGAGCGCAAAGCCGCCCGCACCGCCCAGGGTCGCGCCGATGGCCGTGGCGCGTGACAAGCCGCGAAAGCCCCAGGCATCCGCCGCATTTCGCGACACGAATTGATAGCTCGCAAGACCGATACCTTCACCGGCGCCAATCACCATGCCGCTCGCGATCGCTGCGGGCAAACCGCGCGGAAGCGATGGATTGTCGAGTAGGTACACGCCGACCGGCCCCGCCACGCCCAATATCGCCGGCGCAATCAAGAACAAGCCAGGGTCCTTGATACGGGCTTCCGCACCGAACCAAACGCCCATACCCACGCCGTATACCGCGGCGGTGCTGTACAGGACGGTGATCTCGGTCCCGCTCCGTTTGTTGCTCGGCGCAGGCTGGGCGACGCCGTAGGGCGCACCTTGCGGCGGGAACGGCTGCGCTTGCGGCGGGAACGGCTGCTGCGGAAGTGGTGCGGCCTGAGCCAACGCACTTTCCGGGCTCGCCTGCAGGATTGCGAACGCCAGAATCGGGATTACTCGTTTCATGTCATTCCCTGGTCAGTGGGCGTTTGAGCACGGCTTGAACGGCCTCCGAGACCGGCTTCTGCTCGAACAACACGCGATAGACTTCGCCCGAGATCGGCAGATCCACACCCAGGCGCAGCGCTAGGTGATACGCGCTATCTGCCGTGACCACCCCCTCCGCCACGTGACCAAGCCCCGATAGTGCGTCGTCCAGCCGCTTGCCCCGACCGAGTTCGTAGCCGAGCGTGCGGTTTCTGCTGAGCTCACCGGTACAGGTCAACACGAGATCACCGAGTCCGGCCAAGCCGGCGAGGGTCAAGGCTTGACCGCCCTTGGCGAGGGCCAGCCGAGCGACCTCCGCCAAGCCTCGAGTGATCAGCGCCGCGCGCGTGTTGTAACCAAAACCCAGGCCATCACACGCGCCGGCCGCCACCGCGATCACGTTCTTCAAGGCCCCGCCGACTTGAACGCCAATCGGGTCGTCCCCCGCGTAGACACGAAAATGATCGCTCGACAAGCGCTGCTGAACGCTCGTGGCCAGGTGCGAGGAGTGGGACGCGGCCACCAGGCTCGTCGGCAAACCGAGCGCCACCTCTTTGGCGAAGCTTGGGCCAGACAATACGACGCAGCGGTCGTGCGCCGATGAGCCGAGCACCGATTCGACCACTTCGGTCAGCAGCATCAGTGAACCGGGCTCGATGCCCTTGCTGGCGATGATCAGTGTGGCGGTCGGGTCTATGAACGGTCGCGCACGCTCGAGCGTGGCCCGGAAGCCGGCGGTCGGCACCACCAAAATGACCGCGTTTGCGCCGCGCAGCGTGTGCTCCAAATCAGCGTTGGCGTCGACGCCTGGGGGCAGCGCGAATCCAGGCAAAAAGGCCCGGTTCATCCGCTCGGTCTGCATGGCGACGGCGTGCTCTGGCTGCCACGTCCAGAGCCGCGTCGGTTCGCCGCGCTCGCTTTGCGCCCGAGCCAATGCGGTGCCCCAAGCGCCAGCGCCGAGAATCGCGAGATGACCCATCTTTCCGCCTCAACTTTCCGTGTCAACGGCAGGGCCTGTCAACTCATAGAATCGTTTTTGGGTTGGGCCCTCAAAACCTGAGGGATATGCTCGGCCCCGCATGTATGCCCCCGCTCGATTTCGGATCCTTTTTGGCGCGAGCCCGGCCGTTCGTTTGGCGCTGGTCGCTTGGGCAGCGCTGCCCGCTCTCGCCGGCTGCGCTTCGCGCGATTCGCTGGGCTCCCGGGCGGTGAGCGTGCTCGGCGCGGGCGTGATGAACGACCCGAGCAACAAGTCGCTTCGCTTCGACATCCTGAAATTCGGTCTCGACACCTTTTGCGCGGAGATGCTCAAAGGCGGCGCCCCTTTGAAGTTTGGTGACGACGAACCCGTCGTGGGTCGTTTTTTCGCCGAGTCGTGCGACTCGCAGGTGTTGGACGACGAAGCGCACAAGTCGTTCGTCGTGCAGTACACGGGCAAGGGTTA
>Ga0302321_100005820_pt1 | contig 10805 bp, 5 predicted proteins | sample Fen_T0_1_FD_202505 | JGI IMG/M metagenome (GOLD analysis project Ga0302321, IMG submission 202505) | Peat permafrost microbial communities from Stordalen Mire near Abisko, Sweden - Fen_T0_1 | ecosystem: Environmental > Terrestrial > Soil > Wetlands > Permafrost | place: Sweden: Abisko...
GCCGGGCATGAACTGCGGCATGCCCATCGCACCCGCGAATGAACCTTTGGGCAGGAGAGGAGACCAGCCCTGCTCCTGCGCAAGCATCAGGTATTCGCGCAACTCCCCGCGGAAGAACGGCGCACGGCGCGGGTAATCGAAAGCAAGCGTGGCGAGCGCGTCGATCACGCGATAAGAACCCGTGTTGCGGCCATAAATCGTCTCGATACCGAGGATGGCGACGACGATTTCCGCAGGAACTCCGTATTCGGCTTCCGCGCGCGCAAGCGCTGGTGTGTTCGCGCGCCAGAAGGCGACACCGCCGCTCACCCGGTCCGGCGCAAGCAAGGGCGGCGCGTACTCGAACCATTTGGGCGGCTGCAGCAGCGGTCGATCCATGGCCGCCACGATTTTTGGCTGAAACTTCGCTTGCGCGAGCCAGCGTTCGACCTGTTGCTGCGACAGACCTGCCGTACCGGCGACTTCAGCCGCGAATGCGCGCACGTCGGCGCGCTTGGCGTAAGGCGCATGGGCCGGTGTTGCGCCCTGGGCGACCTGTGGCTCCGCCGCCTCTGCCGGCGGCAACAGGAGCAACGCGAACATAGCCAATGTGTGGAACGACAAGCCAGCGCCCGAATGATGCGGAGATTCGCGATGGTATCATCGCTGCGTGTCGCGCCTGGCTTCTCCGCCATGCGCAAGATGGCCACAATCAATGCACAAGCTCTATCCGTTCGCGCGCACGTTTCTCTTCGCACTCGATCCGGAAACCGCGCACGATCTGGCCTTTGCCGGCCTCGATCACGCTGCGCGATTCGGCCTGGCGAGGCTGGTCGCCGCACGCTTGCCTGCGACACCGGCTTCGGTGATGGGGATCACGTTTCCGAATCGGGTCGGCCTGGCCGCGGGCCTCGACAAGAATGCGCAACATCTCGCCGGACTGGCCACGTTCGGTTTCGGCTTTCTCGAAGTCGGCACCGTCACGCCGCGTCCGCAGCCCGGCAACCCCAAGCCGCGGATGTGGCGACTGCCCCAGGCAAACGCGCTGATCAATCGTCTGGGTTTCAACAACGACGGTGTCGAGCGCTTCCTGGCCAACCTCGCGAAATCGTCGTATCGGGGAGTCCTGGGCATCAACATCGGTCGGAATTTCGACACGCCCAACGAGCGCGCGGCGGACGACTACGTGACCTGTCTGCGTGCTGTCTACGCCAAGGCGGACTACGTCACGGTCAACATTTCATCGCCGAACACTGCTGGTCTGCGGGAACTGCAGGTCGAGGATGCGCTCGCGGCGCTGCTGCGGACCATGAAGAAGGAGCAGACGGCGCTGGCGGAACGGCATGGCCGCCATGTTCCGATCGTCGTCAAGATCGCGCCGGATTTGACCGACGATGCCATCCGCGATATCGCGCGCTTGCTAGCAATGCACCGTTGCGACGGCGTCATCGCGACCAATACGACGATCAGCCGCGAAGGCGTAACCGGCTTGCCCCATGCGGATGAGGCCGGAGGCCTGTCCGGTGCCCCGATGCGCGAACGATCGACCGCCGTAATCCGCGTGTTGGCGCGCGCGCTCGATGGCGCGCTGCCGATCATCGGTGTGGGAGGCATCCTCTCGGGCAAGGACGCGCAGGAAAAAATCGCCGCCGGCGCATCGCTGGTGCAAATCTATACCGGCCTCATCTATCGCGGGCCGGAATTGGTCGAGGAATGCGTGAACGCGCTGGCGCAGCGATGATGCCCTCCGCGCACCCGATGCCAGCCATGCCTGCGCATTCGCGGGGCACCACGCTGTTGCTCAACGTGGCGCACGCGATCGACCACATGTTCCTGCTCATCTTCGCCACGGCGATTTCAGTCATTGCCGCGGATTTCGGGTTTGCGTCGTGGGAACAGCTGATGCCCTATGGCGCCGCGGCGTTCCTGCTGTTCGGCCTGGGGTCGATCCCCTCGGGACGTCTGGGCGACCTGTGGGGCCGCCGCCCGATGATGCTGGTGTTCTTCTTCGGCATGGGCACCGCGGCATTGCTGGTGGCCGCAACACAGAACGCGTGGCAAATGGCCATCGCGCTCACCTTGCTCGGTGCGTTCGCCTCGATTTACCATCCCGTGGGCATCCCCATGCTGCTGCAGGCGACCCGGCGCCCGGGCTGGACGATCGGCGTCAACGGCCTTTCCGGGAACCTGGGAATTGCGCTGGCGGCGCTGTCGACCGGGCTCGCGGTCAAGTTCCTCGGTTGGCGCGCAGCGTTCGCTCTGCCGGGGCTCGTTGCGATTGGCTGCGGAATCCTGTTTGCGCGAATCACGCCGGCGGAAACGCACGCGCCGGCGAAGCGCGTCGCGCGAACCATGGCAGTACCTGCGTCCGTCGTCGCGCGGGTCTTCCTCGTCATGACCACCGCGGCCGCAATGGGAGGCCTGTTGTTCAATTTCACGACCAACGGCAATCCGGAGCTGTTGAAGGAACGCATGGACGGGATAGTCAACGACCCGGCCGCACTGGGCCTCCTGATGGCGATCGTCTATGCCGTTGCGTCGTTGGCGCAACTGGTGGTCGGGTGGCTCCTTGACCGCTTCTCCCTGAAGCGACTCTATATCGCAATACTGGCGCTGCAGCCTCCGCTGTTTCTGCTGGCGGCCCATGCGGGAGGTTGGCAGCTCTATGCACTGCAGATCCTGTTCATGATTGCCGTGTTCGGCGCGATACCTTTCACCGACGTGCTGATCGCCCGCTACGTCGACGACCGGATGCGCTCGCGCGTCGCGGGCGTGCGGCTCGCCATTTCACTGGGCGTGAGTTCAGTCGCGGTGGCGTTGCTGGGCCCGGTCGTCAAGGCAGCGGGTTTTCCGGTGCTGCTGGCTGTTCTGGCGGTCGTCGCCATGTGCACGCTCGCTACCGTGGCGTTTCTGCCGGGCGACGCACGCGGTCCGCAACCGGCCGAATGAAAGCTTTCGTATCGGATATCGCGAAAATGCACGACGACCCGAAGCTGAGTGTGGTCGCAGGCTGTGCCGCGCGTGCCCATGATCAGCTTCCGGATGCCGTGACCTGCGACATGCCGCGCGCGCGGAAGGCGGCAAGTTCGTCGAGGCACAGGTAGGTGAACGCGATGCCCGCATAGATCGGCGCAAACAGGTTGACCAAGGGGATCAGCGACAGGGGCGCGAGTACGAGGCCCAGCACCAGCAAGCGTCCCCGCATGCCCCGGATCACGGCCGACATTTCATCGCGACCGGCGTGCCGCGCAAGCGCGTCGTACCGGAACAGTCTCTGGTTGAGCCACGCATTCAGGAACATCGATACCACCACGTAGATCGGCGGCAGGGCAAGCAGCGACAGCGCCAGCAGCCAGAGGGGCAGGAACACGGAAATTGCGACTGCTGCGTTGACAAGGCTGCCGGCAAACGTTCCGCCACGTCGATTCGCCAGCGATTCGAAGTCGCGATCCGCGACGGCATCGACAATGACCGGCATCGCAAGCACCGCGACCGCAAGCAGCGCAGTGAGCACCGCCGCCAGCATCAGCAGCAACATGGCGCAGGCACTCGCGGCGAACAGACTCCAGCCACTGTCCCCGCCCAGCAGCCCCGCACTGAGCCATCGTGACAGCGGCGTCCATGCGAACCAGCCGACGACCATCCAGAATGTCGCCGCCGCGGCGAGCGGCAGAAACACGACGGCGACGATACTGGCGCTGAACAGAACGGGCAGCGCGCGCGTGAGCGCCAGGAAAACCGCGTGGGCCGCGGGTTCGCGCGCAGTGGATGCCGCAGCTATGCGGATCCCTCGATCGGTTCCCATCGGAAACCTGCGGCCTCGACACCGGCCCGCAGATGCGCAATCCCGGCGTCGACATGGGCGGGATCGCCCTTGACGCCGAGCTCGATCCTGCGGCCGCCGTCGGGCATGAACGACGGCAGGCTGAAGAGCTTCAACGTCGGAAATCGGGTGACGTTTGCTTCCATCAGCGGAAGCAGCTGGCTTTCTCCCGCGCCGAAGACCACGATGACCCGCTCCTGCGGCGGCACGCGCCGCAGTTCGGGATACCAGGTCGCAAGCACCCAGTCGAGCATCGGCCACGCCATCTGCGGGAAACCAGGGAAGAAGTGGTGGTCGCGAATCGCGAAGCCCGCGACTCGGTTGACCGGATTTGGAATGATGCGGGCGCCCGCCGGAAATTCCGCCATCAATACGCGATGCGGATAGGTGTCGGCTCCGAAACGCGCCTCGATTTCCGCTACCGCCTCCGGATGGCGTGCGAGCGGAAGTCCAAGCGCCACCGCAGCCGCCTGCCGTGTATGGTCGTCCGGTGTCGCGCCGATGCCGCCAAAGCTGAACAGCAGGTCGTGGCGCCCGAACGAATCGCGCAGCAGCGCGGTGAGGCGTTCGCGATCGTCGCCGAGATAGTGGACGAAATCGGGCGCCAAGCCACGGGCCGCCAGCGTTTCGATAACGTGCGGCAGATGCTTGTCCTGCCGTTTTCCCGACAGGATCTCGTCGCCGATTATCAGTGCGCCAATGTCCATCAGGAATTATCGCTCAACCATATACCGCACGGCGCATGCGCCATTCCTCGCATCCCGCGGCATGGACAAATGACGACCTGAGTTCGACCATCGCAGGCACGTCGTGAACGATCGCAACCGCGTAGACCCGGCGAAGTTCAACCCACAGGAAAGGACAACGGCTCAATCCACAGTGGCGATTTGCGCCTTGTCTTCCATCCGGCCCATCATGCTCGTGAACGCCCGATCGATCAGCGGCTCGGCCTCGACCAGGCGAGCGCGGTCGTTGCGGAAGCGCTCGGCCAGTTCTTCGGCAGTCATCGACAGCGCCTTCTGGCCCTGCCGGTTGGTGAACAGGTATGTGCCGCGAAGCGGGCTCACCCATGCGAGCTTGGCAAACGCAAGCTGGCCGTCGTCGGCCTCGAATTCGATCCACATGCCGCGTTCCAGGCTGCGGGCGATTTCGAGGTAGTCGTCGTCGATGACTTCCCGGGCCGGCTCGATCGGCTCCGGCACGGCATCGGTCATGGCCTCTGCCAGCGCCTCGGCCTTCGCGGCCAGCGTAGCGTCACCGGCGGCCTTGGCCATTTCAGCCTGCAGCTTGGCGGCCTCAGCCACCGCACCGGTTGGCGAGCGTTCCGCGGCCAGCGAAGGCTTGACCGACGCGGCGTGCGCCTCGACCAGATTGGCCATGAACGCTTCCCGCTCGGACGGCGGCCACCCCTGGCTGTGCATGCCGGCGGAAAGTCGCTTCAGCAGCGAAGGCAGCAGCGCAACCAGATGCCGGCGATCTTCGAGAGTCTTCTTTGGCTGGATACTCCAGACCAGGTCCTCGAGCGTGGTGACCGCGGAGCCCCACGATTCGCTTTCCTCGCCATCGTGCAAGTAAATATGCGAAAGCGTGCCTTCCCAGTTCTGCCGAAGGAACGTGGCCAGGAAATTCGGCACCGCGGTGTTCTCGATCCGGCGCTCGATCTCGGCCTTGGCGACGGCCATGGCAATTTGCTGGCGGTCGCGCTGGTTGATTTCCTCGGCGGTTGTCTGAATGTTCGCTTCGGCGGCCTTCTCTTCCTCCGCCAGGAACTTTTCCAGTTCGACGCGCTGTTCGTCGAAGATCGCGAGATCGTCGGAGAAGTTGTCCAGAATCTGGTGAACGATCTCGCTGATCTTCTTGTACAGCGGATCGTCCTGGCCCATCACCGGGGACCAACCCAGGCCAGCCTGTGCCAAGGCGTTGACCAGGAGCCGCGACGGATGTGACTTCTTGGCGAAGAAAGCGCGGTCGAGCATCGCGGCTTTCAGCACCGGGATCTGTATGCGCGCGAGCAGCGCCTTGATGCCGTCTGGGAGGTCCTTGGTATCGAAGATGAAATCGAACAGCATGGCGACCATCTCGATCGTCATCGATTCGATCTGGTTCGCCTTCTGGCCGAGCGGGGACTCCTGCAGGTCCCGCAGCACGTTGTGCATACCCTGCGGAATGCCGGAGAACGCCACCGTTGCGCCGCCGACGTCGAAGTCCGTCTGACCCGCCTGCAATCGGGTCAGGCCTTCATGCAGATCCTGCGTGGTAATGATCGGAGCGCCCGGAACATAACCCGACGGCGTAGGCGACATGGGCGCATACGAATGGCTGCCTTCCGCCGGCGCCTGGACCTGCGGGAAGTCGCCTCCATGGCCGCCTATCGCGGATCCGAAGCCTTCGGTCATGCCGTGCGGCGAGTGCCGCGGTGCCGCCGACGGCGTTGCGCTCCCATACATGCGCTTGAACATGGCCATCACGTCGACTTCCGGCTGCGGTGCATTGGCGTTGAAGTCGGCGCTGGCCTTCGCCCTCGCCGCTTCGGCACGCGCGTGCGCGCGATCCGCCACTCCGCCGCGGCTGATGAACTTCGGACGTACAGGAGCCGGAATGACGTTTAGTTTCGCGAGATGCTGGTTCAGTTCCGCATAGATGACGCCAATGTCTCCCATGGGCGCCTGATTCAGCTCCTTCAGAATCTGGAATTTGACGCGCCGGTCGGACTTGACCGTCTTCAGCGCCTCGGCGAAAGCTTCTACGATGGCCACTGGCGCGAGGGGATTCGCATCCGTCGCGAGATCAGGCCGGCCCAGCAGAAAACCCATGCCGCGATTCAAGGTCAGCAGTTCGTCGTGCGAAAGGTTTTCGACGATTCGGGCGATGTTTCCCGTGAGCAACGATTCGTCCATCGACGACGTTTCGACGAGCGTGAGATTCTCCGCGTCCACCTGGGAGAAGTCGGCCTTCACGGCCACCTTGCCACCGATGCGGTCATTGATGGACCGGCGGAGCTGACGCTCGAACTCCGCCATCAGCGCCGGACGTTCACCCTTCAACACATGCCGGGCGTCGAAGCAGAGTTGCTGTTCCTCGCGCACGTCCGACCTGTTGGCGCGATCCATGAGCAATTCACCCACCCGGTCCATCATTTGCGCGAACGAAATCGTAAGGCGCGAGATCGCGAGATCCCGGCAGTCGCCGATGATCTTGGCACTCTCGCGCGGCACGGCGTGGTGCGCCGCCGCCTCGGGTGTGGTCGTTGCGTTCAAAGAGTCGATCCGGATTGTCTTTTTCGCCTGCCGCCCTTGTTGGCCCTACCGGTCAAAGCCCTTCAATTTGCCGCCGCCCAATTGGCACTCGGTTGACACCCCTCAGTTGACACCCCTCAGTTGACACCCCTCAGTTGACACCCAGTTGCCTCCGAGCCAATTCACGCGAGTTATTAGCAGACAAGCCCTTAGCCGACAAAACCGCGAACTTACTGTAGCACGCGGCATTGGCCCTGCCAAACAGTGGGCGGCGCATTAGGGCCTGTTAACGCTATGGACACAGACGCGTTGCACGGCCGAAAACGCTCAGCGCAAGGTGCTACGGCTGCGGCGGGTTGGGTACCCGGCGAGACTTCGCAACGCAGCGATGGGCGTTTTCGGCCTCAGTTGACCCAACTGCGCGAAGGGAACGGGCGTCCTGGGGCGCCACACTTTGTTGCTGTCCTCGCCAAGACCGCCGGTCGTGGCTTCCTCATTTGCCAACTGAGCTGCCGCGATTGGCGCCCCATGCCACCCGTTCGCGTTTGCGCCCATAGCGTTAACAGGCCCTAGTGAGCCTCTGCCTAGCGTTCCAGGTCAGCCCAGGAGCGCTCGACGCGCTTGAACGACACCGGGACCGGGGTTTTCAGCTCCTGGGCGAAGAGCGATACCCGAAGCTCTTCCAGCAGCCAGCGAAACGCCTCGAGCGCCGGTTCGACTCGCCCCGCCTGCTGATTTCGGTCCGCCCGTTCCCGGTAGCGCTGCCAAAACCCGGCAATCTGCTCGGCGTGCCTCACGTCCCGGTCGGGTCGTTCGCCAAATTTGGCGAGACGCCGGTCGAGCGCCTTCAGGTACCGGGGCAGGTGCTGCAACTGCGACCACGGCGTGGCGGAAAAGAAACCGGGATACACAAGCGCGTCGCGCTGCGCCCTCACTTCCGCACCGAGACGCGACTGTGCCGCCGGCAGGTTCGCTAGCCGTTGGGCAAGCGCCGCGTGCTCGGACGCAATCACCGTCAGCAGCCTGAATGCCCCTTCGGCCACGGCCGGCAGGCGTGTCCGCGCACGTTTGACCTGCTCGGTGAAGGCCTGCTCGTTGCGGGGCAGCGCGTCGTCCCCGAGGAAGGCCCTGTCCATCGCCGCGGTCAGCACATCGGCAAGCAGCCGGTCGCTCTGAATCGTGGTCTTCAACTGCAGGCCCGCCTGGGCGAATCCCGGACCTCCCTTGTCGAAGCGCGCAGCCGCATCCTTGAGCGCCAGCTTGAGCAGGCGCATGATGCCGGCGCGCGTCGACGCATCTGCGGCGTCGCGCGTGTCCTGCATCGCCAGCGAAACACTGTCGCCATCATCCACCAATGCGGGAAAGCCGATCAGCCGTTGCGCGCCACGCGTGATGGCCAGCGTTTCGGGCAGATCGCCGAAATCCCACTTCCTGAGCCCCTTCCTCTCGATGCCTTCGCCGGCCGCCGCAAACGACATCTGAGCAGCTTCCCCCAACTGCGCGCGCAATGCAGACAGATCGCGGCCCATGGCCAATTCGCCGCCGGCCGCATCGACCACGCGCACATTGACGACGAGGTGGGTGGGAAGTTCGCTGCCGTCCCACACATCCGGCGGTGGCGCGGCACCGAGGCGGTCTTTCAAATAGCCGCGCAACGCGTCCGGCAGCGGCGCTGCCGGATCCGGCGAAGACTCGAGGAAGGCAGTGACGACTTCCGGCAACGGGATCAAGCGGTTGCGCCACGCCTTGGGCAGCGCTTTCAGGCAATGCGCGACCTTTTCCCGGATCATGCCGGGGACCAGCCACGTGAGGCGCGCGTCGTCGAGCTGGTTCAGCAGGGACAAAGGCGCTGTCAACGTCAGGCCGTCGAGCGGATGACCCGGAGAGAAACGATACTTGAGCGGCAGTTTCGTGCCCGCCAGCTCGATTTCGGCGGGAAACAGCTCGACCGTGACCTGCGTTGCGGCGTGCCGCATCAAATACTCGCGGGTAAGAAACAGCGCGCGCGGATTCTTCTCTTCCGCCTGCACACGCCACCGTTCGAAGGCGACCAGCGAATGAATGTGCGCAGGCAGCAGTTCTGCGTAGAACGCCGCAATGGTCTCGTCGTCGACCAGCACGTCCTGCCGCCGGGCCTTGTGTTCGAGTTCGGCGACGTCGGCAACCAGCTTCCTGTTGTGGGCCAGGAACAGGCCTTTGGTGGCCAGTCCGCCGGGTACCAGTGCCTCGCGGATAAAGACCTCGCGCGCTGTGGCCGGGTCGATCGCACCGAACGAAACCGTCCTCCTCGCCACCAGCGTCAGCCCGTACAGCGACGCGCGCTCGCTGGCGACCACCTCGCCGCGTTTTTCCTCCCAATGCGGTTCGAAATGGTCGCGGGTCACCCGCTCGCCGGCGACTTCCTCGATCCACTCGGGTTCGACCTTGGCCGCGCAGCGCGCAAAAAGCCGCGACGTTTCCGTGAGCTCGGCCGCGAGAATCCACTTGTTTGGCAAACCGCTCGCGAGACCCCCGCCCTTTCGCGCGAGTCCGGAACCCGGATGGAGGTAGAACTTGACACCGCGCGCACCCAGATAGTATTCGTCGGCATCGGCCTTGACGCCGACATTGCCGAGCAGCCCTGCCAACACCGCCTTGTGCAACATCGCGTAACGCGCCGGCTCCGTGGTCGGCGGAAGCTGTGGCGACCACTTCCAGCCCGCTTCCGCAAGCGTTGCGACCAGTTGCTGATGAACGTCGCGCCACTCGCGCAGTCGCAGCCAGGATACGAACTGCGCCCGGCACGCGTCGACCAGCTTGCGGTGCGACATCTTCTGCGCATCAGCATCACCGAAAAACTCCCACAACGCGACCAGCGACAGGAAGTCCGAACGGCTGTCGCGAAAGCGCAGATGCGCCTGGTCCGCGGCTTGCTGCCGTTCCAGTGGCCGCTCGCGCGGGTCGGGCACGGCGAGCGCGCTCGCGATCACCAGCGCCTCGGGCAGGCAGCCCGCGTCGCGTGCAGCGAGAACAATGCGGCCGATGCGGGGGTCGAGCGGCAGCCGGGCAAGTTCGCGGCCGAGCGGCGTCAACCGGCGGTCGTCGGCGACGGCGCCCAATTCCTGCAACAGTTGGTAGCCGTCGGCAATCGCGCGCGGCCCCGGCGGCTCGAGAAACGGAAATGCATCGACGGAGCCCAGGTCGAGCGAGGCCATGCGCAGGATCACCGCGGCGAGCGATGAACGCAGGATTTCCGGATCCGTGAATTTCGGGCGGGCCGCAAAATCGTCGTCGCCGTACAGCCGCACGCAGATGCCATCCTGCACGCGGCCGCAGCGTCCGGCGCGCTGGTTTGCCGCGGCTTGCGAGACCTTTTCGATTTGCAGCAGCGTGGTCTTGTTGCGCAGCGAATAGCGCTTGACCCTGGCTAATCCCGCGTCGATCACGTAGCGGATCCCCGGCACCGTAAGCGAGGTTTCCGCGACGTTGGTGGCGAGCACGATCCGCCGCCCGTTGCCGGGAGCAAAAATTCGCTGCTGATCGGTCACCGAAAGGCGCGCGAACAACGGCAGGATTTCGACCTGCGCCGCATACGGACGCCGGGTGAGGGCGCCCCGCAGCAGGTCTCCGGTTTCCCGGATTTCGCGTTCTCCCGGCAGGAACACGAGGATGTCGCCCGGCCCTTCGCGCCACAGTTCTTCGGCCGTGTTGACGATCGCCTCTTCCAGGTCCTCCTCGTCGTCGGCCTCGTTCGGCGACAACGCTTCGCCGGCGCCCTTTCCGAGCGG
>Ga0302321_100005822_pt1 | contig 10803 bp, 6 predicted proteins | sample Fen_T0_1_FD_202505 | JGI IMG/M metagenome (GOLD analysis project Ga0302321, IMG submission 202505) | Peat permafrost microbial communities from Stordalen Mire near Abisko, Sweden - Fen_T0_1 | ecosystem: Environmental > Terrestrial > Soil > Wetlands > Permafrost | place: Sweden: Abisko...
TGGTGCTGTTGAGCAGGTGCTGACTCTGGGGTGTGAGGGGCAGATGGAGCGAGACGATGTCGCTCGCGGCGAGAAGCTCTGCGAGCGGCAGATACGCCACGCCTTGGGCGGCGGCCCACTCGGCGGCGGGAAAGGGATCGTGCGCGACGATCCGGCAACCGAAGCCGCGAAAGATTTCTGCGGTAATTCGGCCGATCCTTCCGGTACCGACAATGCCGACGGTCTTGCCGTGCAGATCGAAGCCGACGAGGCCGGAGAGGGAGAAATTGTGTTCGCGGACGCGGTTGTAGGCGCGGTGGAGCTTGCGGTTGAGCGTCTGCAGCAACGCGACCGTGTGCTCGGCGACGGCGTGGGGCGAGTAGGCGGGGACACGCGTGACCGCGAGGCCCAGGGCCTTGGCGGCGGCGAGGTCCACGTTGTTGAAACCGGCGCAGCGAAGGGCCACGTGGCGAACGCCGAGGGCGGAGAGTTGTTCCAAGCAGGCGCGGTCGACGCGGTCGTTGACGAAGACGCAGACAGCCTGGGCACCAGCGGCAGTGGCCACCGTTTCGCGGCTGAGCCGGAATTCGTGGAGGGTGCTGTTCAGGCGGCCGGCCGCAGGCGCGGTGGTGAGATATTCGCGATCGTAAGATTTCGAGTCGTAAAAGGCGGCGGTGATCACGGAGGTGATGTTGGCTGTCTCCGTGACGCGGTGCGAGGAGAAGATTGGCGACGCGAGCAGGGACGAGTCCAAACAACGCAACGGATGGCGCTTCCGGCCGCGCAGTTTACGCCCGTTTCTTTTTAGCGGGTCGATTTGCGCGAATCACATGGGTTGTTTTATTCACGACTGCCGTAGCGGCGAAACCCATTTATGAACAAACCAACTCCCAAAAATATAATCTGCCTTTGGTATAATAAGGACGCTCTGGAGGCGGCACAGTTTTACGCAGCGACGTTTCCCGATAGCAAAGTGATCGCGGTGCACAACGCACCGGGCGACTATCCGTCGGGTAAAGAGGGCGATGTTCTCACGGCAGAATTCACCGTCCTCGGCATTCCCTGTCTCGGGCTTAATGGCGGGCCGGATATCACGCACAACGAAGCATTTTCCTTCCAAGTCGCAACCGACACACAGGAGGAAACTGACCGTTACTGGAACGTGATCGTCGGTAACGGCGGCCAGGAAAGTGCCTGCGGCTGGTGCAAGGATCGCTGGGGATTGTCGTGGCAGATTACGCCCCGTGTTCTGACCGAGGCATTCAACGGCGGCGGCGCCGAGGCCAAGCGCGCTTTTGCAGCAATGATGGAAATGGGAAAAATCGACGTCGCGAAAATCGAAGCCGCGCGGCGCGGGTGAACTTGGTGCTGCGAGCCGAACCGGGTAACGCAAAACGCGTCGAATTTTCCACGCGATTAAGTCCGTCGACGAAATGTGAGACCGGAGTCGGCGACTCCGGTCTCAGCGCTTTACCTCAAAAGAGAGGCGCTTCAGGTGCCGGTTTTTCTCATGCGATCGATGTCGGCCGCGTGCAATGGGTGGCCTGCAATTCCCCAGTTTCCCTCCTTGACTTCGTTGATCTTGACCCAGGTGACTCCACGGAAAGCTTCGCCTTCAATGGAGACCATGGCGTCGGTGACTTTGCTGATGATCTGCTTTTTTTGTTCGGGAGTGAACACGTTTTCGATGACCTCTACGTTTACGAATGGCATTGTTTGATGGGTTGATGGTTGAGTTGTTCTCCTCGGAAGCGGTGTCCCGTGCGAGGCGACTACTCTACGGAAATTGCGCTTTGCCCTCCACGACATAGAATGTAGCAACCCGCTACTTTTTTTGTAGTACCTCGCCCTTCATGATGAGTACCCGCTACGGCCAATTTTGTCCCATCGCCAAGGCCGCCGAAATCCTCGGTGAGCGTTGGACCATTCTGATTGTTCGCGAACTCCTGGTCGGCACGACGCGCTTCAGCGATCTTCAGCGCGGGCTTTCGCAGATTTCGCCCACGCTCCTGACCAAGCGGCTCGGTCAGCTGCAGGATTCCGGATTGATCGTGCGAAAAACGTTGCCGAACCAGCAGCGTACCGAATATCATTTGACCCCGGCGGGACGCGATCTTCTGCCGGTAGTGATGAGCCTCGGCAAGTGGGGTATGCAGTGGGCTCGAGATCAGATGAGTGACGACGAACTCGACGTGCAATTGCTCATGGTTGAATTTTGCCGCCGGATTGACGAGACGCGGCTTCCGGGCGGCCAGACGGTGATCGAGTTTATTTTTACCGGTTTACCCAAGTTCGGCCACTGGTGGGTCGTGCTGGCAAAAGGCAAGGAGCGTGAACTCTGTGAGGAGAATCCACGCAAGGCGGTGGACCTCCAGGTCCGATCCGACGTGCGTACGATGGCCGAGATCTGGGCGGGCGACACAGAGATCCGCGCGGCGAAGAAGGATGGTCGTGTGAAACTAACGGGTGATCCGATTTTGAGCCGGACATTGTCCTCCTGGCTTCGCATCAGCTTGCTTGCCGACGTGAAGCCGGGCACCGCTGCGCGTAAAGAACGCAGTTTCTTTTCCAGAGGAATTTCCAAGGACAAAGATTCGTAGTAGGGCGGTTCAGATAAAACGGTAGCAGCAACGACGACTGAATCGCAGCCCTACTTGGTATAGCGGAGGCCGGCTACATCATGTCCTAGCAGCAAGCAGCTACCGTATTTCCGAAACCGCTCTTGAGCGGCCCAGCCAGGCGGTATGAATGATGAGGACGCCCTCCGGCGTGCTTCGATTCTCGCATCGGCTTGGCACTTCCGATCGCAAGGTGGCCCGCGGAAAATCATTGCGGTGGTTTGATCGGCCGTAGCGATGAAGCGCATCATAGCCGAGCTAACGTGGCGACTGGGCTTGGTTAGCTTTGAGACTCCAATATGAAGAAGAGCATGATTTCCAAAAGCTAGTGAAAGCGCTTTGCCTATTACACGCGCTAAAGGAGGCCATTGCGTAGAATCGTAAATTGTATCGTTGCAACTAGTAACTTGACAAAGGTTATGTGCAGTTAAGGACTGGTTTAGTCTAAAGCTTCACACTATTTGATTTTGACGGAAGGGCGATCTTTTGAAGCGGCTGCTTCCGATCATTTAGTTGCATCCAAATATCCGTTAATTTTCAAGTTATGCATACTTCATCTCTTCAATCCAGCTGTAGGTTCAACCTATCGTGTTGTCTGAAATGGATGACATTGGCCGTCCTGGCTTTTGTCGCACTTCGCGCTTGAGCAGCGACTTTTGGAGATTTCTCTTATACCGAGGACGCATCGAGTGTTACCATCACAGGTTATACGGGCGCGGGCGGAAGTGTGACGATCCCGTCGGCGATCAATAGCAAGCCGGTGACGACGATCGGGTACGGTGCATTCTCTGCACGTAGTAGCCTAACAAGCGTGACGATTCCTAGCAGCGTAACGGCGATCGGAGATAGTGCGTTCTCTGGGTGCAGTGGGTTGACGAGCGTGACGATTCCGAACGGTGTGGCATCGATCGGAGATTGCACATTCTCTGGGTGCAGCGGTCTGACAAGCGTGACTATCCCCAATAGTGTGAAGTCGATCGGATACAGTGCGTTCTATGATTGCGGTAGCCTAACGAGTGTGACTATTCCGAGCGGTGTGACGTCGATCTTAGAATATATGTTCTCTGGGTGTACCAGTCTGACAAGTGTGACGATCCCAAGTAGCGTGACGTCGATTGGAGCCAGTGCGTTCGCTACGTGCAGGGGCCTGACGAGCGTGACGATTCCGAGCAATGTGACTACGATTGGAGCTGCCGCATTCTCTGGGTGTACCGGTCTGGTGAGCGTGACGATCCCGAGCAGTGTGGCGTCGATCGGAAGCAGCGGGTTTGCGAATTGCTCGCAGTTGACCGCCTTTACCGTCGATACATCCAACACAAGTTACGTAAGTGTAGATGGGATAATTTTTAATAAGGCGCAAACAAGCTTGGTCCAATATCCGGCTGGCAAGATGGACACTGGCTATACGATCCCGACGAGTGTGACGACAATTGGAAGTGGTGCGTTCTCCGGGTGCAGAAGGCTGACGAGCGTTACCATTCCGAGTAGTGTGGTGACGATTGGAGCCTATGCCTTTTCAGGATGTAACGGCCTGACAGGGGTGACGATCCCCGGCAGTGTGACCTCAATTGGGCGCAGCGCGTTTGGGAGCTGTTCCCTATTAACCACCATTACGGTGGATGCATCCAATACGAGCTATGTTAGCGTCGACGGAATACTTTTTGATAAAACGAAAACGAGTCTGGTCCAATATCTAGTTGGGAAGGGAGAAACTCATTATACGATTCCCAATGGCGTGACGACAATCGGAACCGATGCATTCTACGGTTGTAGTGGCCTGACAAGCGTGACGATCCCGAGCAGTGTGACGATAATCGGAAACTGGGCATTTTACGGTTGTAGCGGCCTTACGGAACTGACGATTCCCAGCAGCGTAACAACAATTATAGACGGGGCATTCCATGGTTGCAGCAGCCTGACGAACGTGACAATCCCCAACGGCGTAACGTCTATCGGAGGCAGCGCGTTCGCTGGGTGTAGCGGCCTGACAAGTGTGACAATCCCGAGAAGTGTGACGTCGATCGGTGTTGTTGCGTTTACCAACTGCTCGAATTTAACGAAAGCCCTTTTCGAGGGGGACGTACCGACAGACCTTCACTCTTCAATATTTTCGAATGCAGCATCGGGGTTCACGATTTACTATGGTCCATCTGCGATAGGTTTCACGACCCCGACATGGAATGGCTACAATGCGCAAGTCCTGCCCTTACCAACAATCACCAGTGCTGCGACTGCTTCGGCGATAGTGGGTAGTTCGTTCTCATATCAGATATCGGCGGACTACTTTCCGACGAGTTATAGCGCCACTGGCCTGCCCGCAGGATTGGCGATCGATGCTACGACGGGTGTCATCTCCGGTACTCCGACGACCACAGGCATTACAGCAGTTACTCTGTCGGCGGTTAATCTTTCCGGCGCGACCACCTCCACATTTTCCATTACCACAACCGACGTAACGGCACCCACGATACCAACCAATCTGACAGGGACAGCGGTTTCACCAATGGCAGTGGCACTGACTTGGACCGCGTCGACCGACAATGTGGCGGTGGCAGGCTACAAAGTTTATCGCGATGGCACTCAGATTGGAACAGCCGCCGCGACGAACTTTTCCGACACCGGGCTTACGGCCGCTACTACCTATAGCTACACGGTTGTTGCGAAGGATGCGTCCGGTAACGATTCTGCCCTGTCTTCGGCAGTTAGCGTGACGACCCAGCTCAGCGGAGCGCAGACCCGGAATGTCACCACGACCGCCACGTTGACGACCGCTCTTGCCGAGGCTGCGGCCAATCCTTCGGCGACCTTTTCGATCACGCTCGCAGGCGGCACGTATGCGCTAACGACGAGCTTACCGAGCTTGGAGGCTAATAACCTCACCCTGCGCGGTCCGACAACTGGGACACCTGCCATCATTGACGGTGCCGGCCTAACCACCGGCCGGATCTTCAATATCACAGCCGATCATGTCTTGATCGCCAATCTGTCTTTCAGCAACGGCACTAACCACGCCATCGCTATCCAGCACGGTGCCGACGATGGCCAGATCAAGAACTGCACATTTAGCAACCCTGCCGGAGTACACACCTCGGCAATTGACGCCTGGGGTTGCGCGAACTGGATTGTGACGGGCTGCACCTTTAGTGGCATTACTGGCCCCACAGGCAGTCCGGGCACAACACCAACGGTGGAGCCAGCAATACATTTTTACGGAGGAGCGAGCGGAACCAACATTAACAACAACCTGCTGCTCGACTGCGATCATCCTATTACCCTGGGGGAAGGTTCGACTTCCCCGCATATCGGCGGCACGATCCAAAACAACTTCATCGCCAACAATCGAGGAGTGGGTACTCAGGCGGGTCCCGGTATCAGCCTCCAGTCAGCAGGAGGCGTGCACGTAGACAATAATACGGTTTATCTAGCCCAGGCTTCGCTCAACGCCATCGAGTGTCGCGCCGAGGGAGTTTTTATCCGCAACAATCTCACGACCGGCCCAATCGCTGTGCTCGAGGGCGCAACGGGCACACTGACCACCAACAAGACGGGAGCCCAGAGCGTATGGTTCGCCAATGTCTCCAGCTGCGATCTGCATCTCACGTCAACAGGAGCGGCCGCGATCAATGGCCTGGTTGACCAAGGTACTGCGATCGCCGAAGTCACAGAAGACATCGACGGCGACCCACGTCCGACAGGTTCCGGTTACGATATTGGCGCTGACGAGTATACGGGATCATCCTCAAGTTCCAGCAGCAGCTCATCATCGTCTAGTTCGTCATCATCTAGTTCGTCATCATCTAGTTCGTCATCATCTAGTTCGTCATCATCTAGTTCATCGTCGTCTAGCTCATCTTCGAGCGGCAGCAGTTCAAGTTCATCGTCAAGTAGCTCTTCGTCCAGCAGCTCATCTTCCAGCTCCTCGAGCAGTTCGTCTTCCTCGTCTAGCAGTAGTTCGTCCTCGAGCTCTTCCTCATCAGGCGGTGGCAGTTCTTCTGGCGCTCCATCCAGCGGTGGTGGTGGTGCTCCTGGCGAATGGTTTATTTTATCGCTCGCCGTGCTTGCGTTTACTCGCAAGGCGGTCCGCCGGAAACACACGGCCTGACTATGGCCGAAGCGGCATCGACGACGCTTCACCTTTCTGCGGGCACGGCGGACACGGCGTGCCCGCCCTCCAGATCAGCTGGCGTGTACGGGAGCGCTGTATGGTCAGCGCCGACACGGATACCCCGCGATCTGCGTGCGTGCGTGGGCGTCGTCGCAGGTCGATTCGCATTGCACGCTTAGCCAGCGTGTCCGGAATGTTCGCCCCACCTTCACTTATCGATGTTCTTCGTAAGTGATGTCGATTTTGGCGGCGAAGGCTTTTTTCTTCGCGGCACCCTGGAAGCGGATGCTGTGGGTACGTTCGTCGTAGAGGTATCCGTTTTGTGGATCGGCGGAGACTTCCTGACCATCGACTAACACGCGGAGGCTCTTTTTGTACAATGTCGCGCCGGGTGCGACTGGATCGAGTGCGACCGCGACGGTTTCGGCGATGCGGTCACCGAGTGCGGCCAGCGGGCCGGAGAAATCGCTCTCGATGTTCAACACGGTGCCACCCGTGAGCTCGGCGGCGCGTCGGTGTGAGACGTTGTTGGGCGATACCACCGCGTGTATCTCGAGTTTTCCTCGCTTGTTGCCTTTGACGATGATGAACGGATGCAGCACCCACTGCTCAATGTAGCCATCGAGCGTCTGGCGTTTCTCGGGATTGCGGGCGTTGTACTGCTTGAGCAGGTCGGGCAGTTTTCCGTCTTCGATCCATTCTGCCTGGCGGGTTCCATCCTTGCGTTCTTTCCACGTGGCCATTCGCGTCTCTTCCTCGTCCATGAAGAAAACCACAATCGTGGTGGCATCGGGGCGCAGGAAGGTGTGCTGCTTGTTATAGTAACCCGCGACGAAATTATACACAGACGTGAATGCGGTGCGGTTGCTATCACCGTTGGTGCCTACTTTGACCAGTTCGGCAAAAATGCTGTCGGGGGTTTGCGGCGTGATCCACGGCTGATCCATCACGGGGAGAGTCACGAGTGCGCCATTGCTGGCGACGCGCTTAATGAACTGCTTCGGTTTCTTGCGATTATCGAGGATAGGGGAGCCGGCTTTGTCGAGTTGAACGGAGCGGACTTCTTTGAAGTAAGGTTGGTCGTTAGCGCTGCGGGAGGGGTCGGCGTTAACGAAGTCGGTCGTGAGCACGCCGATGCGGTAGTCTAAATTGCGTTCGCGGAAGAGTTGCCGAAAGCGACTCAAGTTGGCGGCGATCCGGCTCTGGTGCGCGGCCATCGAGGGCGAGTTGTTGATGACGAAAACGAGGTCGACTTCGCGGCTACGGGAGCGATCGACTGCGATGTGTTGGGCCGTGCGAACGGGTTCGACCTTTACGGTGACGGTGTTGTCCACGCCAAGCTGCTGGTTGTTTTCGTCGAACGTATAGTAGCCGAACCTTTCTTCGCCGATGAAGCCGGGGTTGGGCGCGTAAGTGAGCTCGCCGGTGGCGCGATCGAGCTTGGCGGTGCCGTTCTGCGGCTTGGCTTTGTCGTTTAGCACGTAGGCGATTTTCGGGTTGGTGATGCCGGCGCGGTCTTCCGGAGTCATGAAGTCCTCATGGCTGGGGATTTTTTGCGTGATCGGCCAATTTGGGCGGGTCATGAGCGAGACCTCGCGAACATTCTGGATGCGCTCACGAGTTGCGCTGACCTGGAATTTGTCCAGCACGGTCGGCGGAGGCAGCTTGATTGTAATCGCGACCTTGTTCTTGAACACTAGGCCCGTGGTTTCATTGCGCACGGTATAGCTGAACGAGTCGTTGCCTTCGTAGTCCGCTTCCGACTGGTATAGAAAATAGCCCTGATGCGAAGTCTTGTTGTTGAAGAAATCGGCATCTTCACCACCCGCAAGTCCCACGCGACCATGCTGCGGCTCCTCGGTGATCGTGAAGACGAGAGCGTTGTTGGCGTCTGCTCCGCCTAACTCTTGCGCGACGACGAGCTCTCCGTGCACGCCACCGTCCTCGGTTGCTAGCTCCATCGGCCTTGTCGATACGATTGGATCGGTGTCGGCGGGCGTGGCTTGGCTCGCGGCGGCAGAATCACTCGTGAAAGCAGGTGTGTCGGCAGCGAAGGCCGGCATCACGGATAGCAGGAGCACGAAAGACAAAACGCACAGCGAGGCGCGGGTGCAGAGTTTGCGGCCAAGAGTAGTGAAGGTCATACGGAGCGTGGAATGTAAAGGGTGAGGGCAGATTCAGTCAGGTTTGCCGCTGTTAAGTTCCTTCTAGCAGTGGCGGAACGGGATGAAACACGTGTAAACATTCAGCAACGCGATGCGAGGTGAAAGGTCGCAAAGGAGCAACGGGGATGAATCGCGTTGTCCTCCGCGTCAGTTGACGCGTGCGGTGAATTGTTTTTTGCGTCTCTGCAATTTTGGGTGACCAGATAATTTATCGATAGCGGCGGAGAGGAGTTTCACGCAAAGACGCAAAGCTCCGAACTGGCAGCGACGGCACCCAGACATTTTTTCGGCCTTCCTGAGTTCTAGATTACTATTGTTTCGGGAAATAAAAGCCACGCGCTTTTTAGGCGCGGTGCTGAGAGAAAGAGAACGATCAAGGACGGACGGCCCGGAGTGTACACGGAGGCCGGTCCCTACCTTTTACTACTTCTTCGTGGCGCGAGTTTCTTGGGGGGCGGCTAGGTAGAAATCGGGCATTGAGACGGTATTTTGTGCACGGTGCGGTTGAGATTTTTATGGAGAGGAGGAAATTCTCGAAAACAGAAATTATCTTCCGGCTTGGCCCTCTTTTCCCATGCAATATACGACACTTGGCAACACTGGTTTGGTCGTCTCCCGTCTCGCTTTTGGTGCGATGACGTTTACGGCAGGAAATAAAGATATCGGAGCTGTTTTTAAGGTCGGCGCCGAGCTCGCTGATCAACTGGTAAATCGAGCTTTGGACGCAGGTATCACTCTCTTCGATACGGCGGATGGTTACGCTGGCGGTGAGTCGGAGACCTTGCTTGGCCGCGCATTGAAATCGAATCGTGACGGCGTAGTGATCGCGACCAAAGTGGGTTTCCGCACGGGCGACGCGCTCACCCAGGCTGGGCTTTCGCGTCGCCACATTCTCTGGTCGGTCGATCAAAGCCTAAGGCGGCTCGGTACGGATTGGATCGATGTCTATATTGTGCACCGCGAAGATCCTTTCACGCCCTTGGAAGAAACGGTGACTGTGCTGGACGAAGTGGTGAGGTCTGGAAAGGTTCGGTATCTCGGGTTTTCTAATTGGGCGGCATGGAAGGTTTCCGCTGCGCTCGAAATTCAAAAAGCCCGGCAGCTTGTACCGTTCTCGCATGGGCAGATGAACTATTCGCTGCTTGGCCGGGACATCGAACGCGACGTCATTCCCATGCTTCGTCAATACAAATTGGGTCTTACTATTTGGAGCCCGCTCGCCTCGGGATTTCTCAGCGGCAAATATACACGCGAGAATCTAACAAATCCCGACAATCGATTCTCGGGCTTTGATATTCTTCCGTTCGACAAGGAAGCTGGATTTCAACTGGTCGAGCGTATGCGCGTAATGGCCAAGGCACACAACGCGAGTGTTGCGCAGATTGCGTTGGCTTGGCTGCTCGCAAAGGACGCCGTGAGCTCGGTGATTTTGGGCGCTTCAAAGCTGTCGCAGCTCGAAGACAACCTTGGCGCTGTCGATCTGAAGCTGACGTCCGCCGAGCTGTCGGAACTCGAGGCGGCTACGACGCTGGCACCGGTTTACCCAAACTGGTTTACCGATAAAATATCTGGCGACCAACGACTGATCGACGTGCTGAAACGTTGAAGGAAGCAGTGCGGTGGCGGGATGGAGGTGGAACGCAACGTCCCCGGCGCGTGGTGTGACGTCGGAGGTGTTTTTTTGGTGAACCCAAACCAGCGGGCCGGGACGTCCCGATCCACCTTTGAGAGTCGGTTGGGCTGAGCGGCGGATGGAGGATACCCGCCGAGGACAATGCGGAGCATTGTCCCTACCTCAGAACGGCCTTGCGGAGATGGCGGTGGGAGGTAGGTTCGGGCGGTACCAGAGGCGGATTCTTATCGAACTGTTAGGCGAAAACCCCATAATTTATATGCCACAACTATACTGTCCCAATTGCGGCCCCATTAGTAGCAC
>Ga0302321_100005823_pt1 | contig 10803 bp, 12 predicted proteins | sample Fen_T0_1_FD_202505 | JGI IMG/M metagenome (GOLD analysis project Ga0302321, IMG submission 202505) | Peat permafrost microbial communities from Stordalen Mire near Abisko, Sweden - Fen_T0_1 | ecosystem: Environmental > Terrestrial > Soil > Wetlands > Permafrost | place: Sweden: Abisko...
CCGGAACGCTGTCCGCGTTCTTCGGCGTGGGCAGCGACGGCGGCTCGCTCGAGCTCGACGAGCACGGCCACGTGGTCCCCGACGACGAGCTGGCGACCGCCACCACGCCCCACGTCCGACCGGACGACGCCGACATCGCTGCCGAGCTCGCGGCGCTGCGCGCGACGGTCGACGTCCTCGTCTCCCGGCTGGACGGTGCGGCGCGCGGCGACGCCTGACAGGGTGGACCCATGACCAGTGCGCTCGTCGTGATCGACGTCCAGAACGAGTACGTGACGGGCGGACTGCCGATCGTCCACCCCCCGGTCGAGGGATCGCTCGAGCGGATCGGCGCGGCGATCGACGCCGCGAACGCCGCCGGGCTTCCCGTCGTCCTCGTGCGGCACACCGAGACCGACCCGACCGCCGGCATCTTCGTCTCGGGCTCGCCCGCGTGGCAGCTGCATGAGTCCGTGGCCTCGCGTCCGCATGTCGCGGTCGTCGACAAGAAGCTGCCGGGCTCGTTCACCAGCACGGAGCTCGAATCCCTGCTGTCCGACCGCGGTGTCGACCACGTCGTGATCGTCGGCTACATGACCCACATGTGCGTCGACACGACGACGCGGCAGGCGATGCACCTCGGCCTCGACGTTACGGTCCTCGGCGACGCCACCGGGACCATCGACGTCTCCGACGACCTGCCCGCCGCCCTGGTGCACCGGGTCGAGCTCGGCGTGCTCGGCGACGGCTTCGCCACGGTCTCGTCGACCTCTGACTGGGTCGCCGGGCTCGCGTGAGGCAGGCGCGCGCGACGGTGCGGACATGACGACGCTCGACCTCAACGCCGACCTCGGCGAGGGTGTGAGCGGCGACGCCGACCTCACCCCCGCGGGCCTCGACGACCTGCTGCTGCGTCAGGTCACGAGCGCCAACGTCGCGTGCGGCGGGCACGCCGGCGACGACGAGTCGATGGCACGGGTGTGCCGCCTCGCCGTCGACCGTGGCGTGGCGATCGGTGCCCAGGTGTCCTACGTCGACCGCACGGGCTTCGGACGCACCCGGCTCGACGTCGACCATGACACGCTCGTCGGACAGCTGCTGGACCAGCTCGAGGCGCTCCGTGCGCACGCGACGGCCGCGGGCGGCAGGGTCGGCTACCTCAAGGCGCACGGCGCGCTCTACAACGCGGCGGCCACCGACGCCGACGTCGCACGAGCGGTCGTCGACGCGGTCCTCTCCGACGCGGCACGTACCGGCGCGGCACTTCCCGCGCTCACCCTGCCCGGCTGCATACTCGCGGATCTTGCTACGGCCCAAGGGATCCCGGTCGTGGGCGAGGCGTTCGCCGACCGCGCCTACACCGACCAGGGACTCCTCGTCCCCCGGTCGCAGGACGGCGCGGTGATCGACGACGAGACGGCCGTCGTCACCCGGGTCGTGCGGCTCGCATCGACCGGGCTGCTCACGAGCATCGACGGTGTGGACGTGTCCGTGCGCGCACGATCGGTGTGCCTGCACTCGGACACCCCCGGAGCCGCGCGCGCTGCTGCCCTGCTGCGAAACGCCCTCGAGGCGGCCGGGGTGGCCGTGGCCGCCTTCGTCGACGTGCCATGACTGTCGTACGCCGCTGCGGCGACCGTGCGCTGCTGCTCGACGTCGACGACGTCGGCGGCATCGCCCTCGCACTGCGGTCCAGTCCGCTGCCCGGCGTGATCGACGTCGTGCCCGGAGCAACCACAGTCCTCGTCACGCACACGGGCGAGGCCGACGTCGCGGCGCTCACCCGCGCACTGCTCGGCCTCGAGCCGAAGGCCATCGACGAGGCCGACGTCGTCACCGTCGAGATCCCGGTCGTCTACGACGGCGCAGACCTCGACGACGTCTGCGCGGCCACGGGACTCACGGCCCACGAGGTCGTCGCGCGCCACACGGCCATGACCTACGCCGTCGCCTTCTGCGGATTCGCACCGGGGTTCGCCTACCTCGAGGGTCTGGACCGCGCACTCGTCGTGCCGCGACTCGCCACCCCGCGCACGCGGGTGCCCGCGGGATCCGTGGCCATCGCCGACACCTGGTCCGCGGTCTACCCGCGCGAGTCGCCCGGGGGCTGGCGACTGCTCGGTCGCACCGATGTCGCCCTCTGGGACCTCGCGCGACCGAGCCCCGCCCTCCTCGCGCCCGGCACGCGCGTGCGTTTCCGATCGGTCGGGCCATGAGCGCGCTCGAGGTGGTCGCGACCGGGCCGCTCACGCTCGTGCAGGACCTCGGCCGCGTCGGTTGGGCAGCGCTCGGCGTGGGCAGTTCGGGAGCCTTCGACCGAGGTGCCCTGCGGTTGGCCAACCGCCTGGTCGGCAACCGTGAGGGAGCCCCCGGGCTCGAGTCGCTCGGCGCAGGGCTGGTCCTGCGCGCGACGTCGTCGTGCGTCGTGGCCGTCACCGGAGCCGAGGGCAACCTCGCCGTCGAGCGGTCCGGCCGCAGCACCGCCGTCGTACGCCGCTCCCCGCTGCACCTGCTCGCCGACGACCTGCTCCGGGTGGGAACGCCATCGGTCGGCCTGCGCAGCTACGTCGCCGTACGCGGCGGGCTGCGCGTGCCGATGACGCTCGGCAGCGCCGCACGCGACTCGCTCGCTCGCCTCGGCCCCGAGCCGGTCGCCGTCGGCGACCGGCTCACCACCGGGTCCCAGGCCGTCGCCGTACCGCACGTGGACCACGCACCGTCGCGCCCGGCCTCCGGTCCGCTGCACGTCGTGCTCGGTCCACGCGAGGACTGGTTCACCGCAGATGCCGTCCGCACGTTGCTATCGGCTCGCTGGACAGTTAGCACATCCGCCGACCGGGTGGGGATCCGGCTCGAGGGACCGCCGCTCCCCCGGCGGGCGCCGGCGCGCGAGCTGCCGAGCGAGCCGATGGTCACCGGGTCGATCCAAGTGCCGCCCGACGGCAGACCCGTGCTGCTCGGCCCGGACCACCCCACCACGGGCGGCTATCCCGTGATCGCCGTCATCGTGGACGCCGACCTCGACCGGCTGGCGCACGCGGTTCCAGGACAAATCTTGGACGTTCGCGAGGTGAACTCAAGGTAGTTACGCGACTACCGTGAGCGACACGCCCACGGATGTGTCAATCCCCGGAACAGACCACTCTCTCGGCGCAACATGTTCCTGTCAGGCGCGCCGACACCTGTTCTGTGAGTGCGAGGAGGTGGATCACGATGACGACGTTGATCGAGGAAAGCCGTGGAACAGACGTGATGGAGCTGCTGCGTCAGGGCATCCCCCTGAGTCTGCTGCTCGACCTCGTGGACCCGCTCGGCCCACGTTCGCACGAGCTGTACGAGGTCGAGGGATCGGCTGCCTGAGCCGCCCTCGACGACGACGGGCAAGATTTCGTCGTCCCCCGGTGCCCGGTGTATCGTGGCCGCGCACCATGCGCCGCTAGCTCAACTGGCAGAGCAGCGGACTCTTAATCCGCGGGTTGTAGGTTCAAGTCCTACGCGGCGTACGTGTGAAACTGGCCCTGACCTGCAGTGATGCGGTCAGGGCCGGTTCACGTCGGAGCCCTTCTAGGGCCGACTGGTCACCGATTGGTCACACGTAGCGGCGGGGTGCCCCGTGGGACCAGGTCTGCAGCCGCTTGTGCCGCTGCCAGCCCGACGCCCTCCAAGAGGTGGCTGTAGGTGTCCGCCGTGATCGCGATGGAGGAGTGCCCGAGCCGCTTGCTCACCGTCGCCATAGGGACCCCGGCGGCGAGCATCAGGGACGCCTGACCGTGGCGCAGGTCGTGGAGCCGGACGCCGCCTAGACCTGCCGCCGCCGCGAGTTCACGGAACCTCTTGGTGACGATCTCCGGGTGCCACGGACTGCCGTCACTGCGCGTGAACACCAAGCCCGTGTGCCGCCACGCGGAAGCGGCGGCGTCCCCGTCGGCGTCCTGCCGCGACTGGTGCGCGAGGAGCGCCCCGACGGTCCGGGAGTCCAGGTCGACGACCCTGTCCTCCCCGCGACCAGCCACCCGGCCAGGGTGCCCGCCGCCGGGTTGTACTTGTCCCGGCCGCGCCAGGCACCGACGAACACGAGCTGTGTGACGCCCTCGGCGTCTTCCCGGTTCCCCAGTGACCGCAGCGCGATCGTGAAGACCAACGGCGACCAACGCGCGTAGGCCTCCGCCAGGCACCCCTCGTCGCCGTCGCGGAAGCCGACGGCGACCTCAGCGTCGGACAACATCCCCCCACGCTGCCAGACCCGAGGAACCCTAGCTTGTGGACCATCGGCCGCCACCACGGTCAGGTGCGGCAACCCGCGGCGGCGAGAGGTGCGCAGCCCAGTCAGGCGTCCGTGCCGCAGTCCGGAGACGGTGGGGGCCCGACGATTACGTCGGACCCCCACCGTCAGAACTGTGCGCGTGGCTCAGTCATCCTCGCCTGACGGCACGATGCACCCGTCACCGATGAACGCCGTCTTCGTGGGGTCGCCCAGCAGCGCACCCGCCGCAGCCGGGGTTAGGGTCAGCCCGGCGGCGACACCCGTGCACGAGGGAGTCACACCGGGGCTGGTCTCCTGGACCGGGCCCAACTTAAACACCGCGATCCGGCCGATGCGGTGACCGTTCACGGAGGTCTTCGCCGTGAGGAACCCGGTTTGGGTGTCGACCACGAACCGGGTGATCTTCACATCGCCGGCGGCTGCCTTGCTGAAGTCCAGGCCACCGCTGTGCCGGATCCGGCCGTCCTCAACACTGGTGATCGGGAACGCGACCTGATATGTGCCGCCCGGGGCGGTCAGCGTGCCGGGGGCCACCGGGGAGACGCCGAGACCCACAAGCGCACCGACGAGACCCTGGTTGAGCACGACAGTCGTCAGTCCCTCGCTCTCGTTCTCGTGCTGGCCCCAGGAGTCCTGCTGGCTCCAGGAGTCCTGCTGACCCTGATGGCGCTCGTGGGCTGACGCGGGTGCGGCGGTCGCGACCACGGAGAGCACAGCAGTCGCGGCAACAGCACCCGCAGCGATACGGCGATTGATCTTCATCCGGAACTCCAAGACGTTGACGGTCACCGGTTGCGACCTCCACCCCCACTTCGGTCGAAGACCCCAACCCGGATGCACCCCACCGTCTCCAACCGGCCCGGGCGCACCGATCAGGTCCAGAAGCCACGGGCACCGTCCGTGGCTAGGGGTGCAGGCCTGGGGTGTCGCGGCGGAGTTTGGTGACCGCGGCCATGTGCAGGGCGTGGTTGAGCTGGCGGTTGCCGCGCGGGTTGAGCCGGTGCCGCACGACCTTCCCGGAGGACGCCTCGATGCGGGCGGTGCCGTTGTAGGAGGCGTAGTGCCCCCTAGTCGGGAACCGGGTGATGTCCCCGGTGTGCCCGATCAACAACGCGGCCACGATCGGACCGACGCCTTATACCTCCGTCACCGCCGTGCCCGAGGCCGCGACCGCCGCGGTGGTCCGCTGTGTGTCGGCGCACAGTGCCTTCGGTGGGCAGACTGCCGTAGCTGCTCTTCTCAGTTGTGCGCGTGTCGTTCATCCGCGCCGGGGGCCCTGGGTGTCGCCGAGGGATCGGAACCTGCAGCTTCCCAGGCACGCCGAACTTCGAGGAGCATGTCTACTCCAGTGCCGGCCGCTCCGATCACCGCACTTACGGCCCGCCCGATCCAGCCACCGACCGTCTCCACCAGCCGAGAAGAGCCATCCCCCAGGATCGTTGCTCGCTGCATCGTCTTCACCGAGTCTGAGTCGTCGGCCCGCGTGGATTTCCTCGACCTGACGGCTCCAGGTTAGGCCGCGAGATGCATCGCACACCACTCATGCGTGGACGCCGAGGAACACGTCCGCGCTGGGCTCCGGCCATGTCCCGATCGCAGCCTCGGGACCGGCCGGTCAGGCTGCGAGGGACGCGAGACCTCGCCTGTGACCTGCCGGAATCTGCGCCGACCCGCGGGTTCGACGAATCTCGTGGAGCCGAGTACTGAAAGGTCTCGCAGAACTTCACACGCCGACTTCTTCCGCACAGCACGAGAGCCCCGAACCGGCTGGATCGATCTCGCGGGCCACGTTCCTGGCCAAGCAGCGCGCGAGCAGACTCAGGCGGAACTGACAGGGCGAAAACGCGCAGCCGAGCCGGTTCGTTCCTCGCCCGCGCTCTCGACTTGAAGATCGATGAGAGAGCCTGGCGAGTTGGTGCTGACTCTCCGGGCAAGCGGCAACCGGTGCACGATCATCGCCGAATTGGCTTCACGCACGCCGACCCGGGGACTGTCCGCGCACGCTAGTACTCGAGCCTCCCTAGGGCTCGAACACGCCCTCGGTCGCGGTTGTAGCGTTCGCGGCACCGAGATCGGCGGCTGTCGATCCTTCCGGGGAGTCGGCTGCATGCACCTTTCCGGTTGGTGCGTTGATGGCCTGCCGAGGCTCGCGGCGCGGCGATCCCTGTGGGAGAGGACCCGACGGATTCAGGCTCACGCGATAGAGAAACGACGGGTCGAGACCGTTCTGAGAACGAACCTTGATCCACTTCATGACCGGCACCTCTCCGTAGTCCGCGGTAGCGCCCCACTCGACTCAGCGCACGCGATCCGCGGCTGGCCCGCACCAGCGTCGCTCCGGATGCGACGTGGGGCTGGGTCAGCCGTTGCTGTTGTCACCGCCGTTGCCCGATCCGGACTGATCGCCGTTCTGGTGGGCATCCGGAGCCAGAGCCGGGACCGGCTGCCCGTTCTGCGAGTCCTGACCCTGCTGGTTGTTTCCGCCCCGGTTGTTCCCGGCCTGGTCTTGCTGGTCGCCGTTCTGGCCGTCGTTGCTCTCGTTGTCGCCCTGCTCGTCGACGCCATCCTGGCTGTCCGTGGCTGACGCGGAATGGGTCTCCGCAGTCTGGGTCGGCTCGGCGGCGTGGGTCTCCGGAGTCTCGCTGGGCTCCGCCGAGTTCTCCCCGGTCGCACCCGTCGCGCCGCTCGACCCAGTCGCGCCGGTCGGGCCGGTCGAGCCCGTCGGACCGGTCGTCGTGTCCTCCACGCTCGGGGTCGACGTCACGGTCTGCGGGGCTATTCCGCCGGTCGCGGCGACCGCTGCTCCGGTGCCGACCAGGACGCCCGCCACGGTAAGCGGCACGACGTACTTCAGGTTCTTCATATGAGGCTCCTGGGATGGCGGTGTGCATTCGACGCTAGGGGGTTGTCGGCTCGCAACCGTCGTCTCCTAATCCAAGAACCGTCCAAGACCAACCCATCGTGGGTCGCACCGCGGGCAGCGTTACTCCAGTCGGGTCATCTGATGGGCCTAGTAGTTCCGTGGGGTCGCTTACGACGGGAGCTCAAGAGCCCCGCACGCGCGACTCCTTCGGCGCAGTGCGCCTTCCGGCTTGCACGGGCGAGTGGTGGGAGTGTCGTAGCCTGGCTTGGTTCGCTACCGGGGTGATCCAGCGTAATGGAGCATCGAGGGTCCGCACCGATCGCGGGCCACCCGTCCGATCGCCAAGAGAAGTGCCCGTCGCAGAGGACCTGCGATGGCCGATGGCCGCGGCGGCCCGGACCTCGACACGTTCAGCCCGCACCGAAAGCATGATCACGCGGACAGACTTCAGGAGGACACGATGAATCGTTGGACGAGAAGCGCTCGCTCGGGACTGGGCGTAGGCGCGGCCTGTCTGACCCTCGTCCTGACTGCCACGGTCCTCGTCGTCGGCAGCGCCTGGTCGGCATCCGCTGCGACCTGTTCTCCGAGCGGGCATGTGGTCGCGCTGTCGGCCTCGGCGTCCGGTGTTCCCCAGTTGCACCTTGCGGCCTCGACGCGGCGGGTCGCGCTGCGGACGCACCTGTCTCAGACCCGAACCCGGCATCTCAGTGCAGGAGTCTGGACGTCGAGCGCATCGGCGACCTCCGCGGTGACCGTGGCTGCCAGCGTCCGAGTCACCACGAGCGTCACCCGTGTTGTGACCGCGTCCACCCACGTGGTGTGCGGTGGCGTCACGCGCACGGTCTCGGCGACGGGCAAAGCGACCCGGACCGCCACCGCGACCGCGTTGGCCCGAGTCACCGCGCGGGGCAGTGTCAGCGCCCGGACCACCGGGGTGACCAACGCGAGCTCCCGTGTCAACGCCGCGAAACTGGCAACGACCCGCGCCGTGGCCAAGGCGACCGCGAGCGCCACCACATCGGCCCGCTCACGAGCCCAGACCACCGCCGGGGCGACGTCCCTCGCCAGCGCACGCGCTCGAGCGACTGCCGCAGCTGCCGCCGCGGCTCGGACGGCGCTGCGGGTCAAGCTCGCGGGGAACGTCACCCGTGCCGCGGCATCGCGGTTCCCAAGCAACGGGACTTTCGACTACCAGATCGGTGGCCCATACACCCCGTCGTCGTCGGTCACCATCCTCGATCGCGACCACACCGCAACTCCCGTGGCAGGCAAGTACAACGTCTGCTACGTCAACGCCTTCCAGTCCCAACCCGGCGAGTCGGGCTCCTGGGGCCCCCTCCTGTTGCGCACGCCGTCCGGCGGCCTGGTCCAAGACCCGAACTGGCCCGGCGAGTACGTCGTCGACACCCGGCAGAGCGCGGCCGTCGCCGCGTTCGTCGGCCCATGGGTCAAGGAGTGCGCGGCGAAAGGCTTCCAGGCCGTCGAGCTCGACAACCTGGACTCCGACACCCGCTCCGGTGGGTTGTTGACGTCGGCAAACAACCTCGACGTGTTCCGACGTCTCGCCAAGATCGGGCACGCCGCCGGCGTGCTGGTCGGGCAGAAGAACACCGTGGAACTCTCGGCCCAAGCCAAGGCGGCGGGTGCTGACTTTGCGATCGCGGAGGAGTGCCAGGTCTACTCCGAGTGCAGCGGCTACTCGGCCGTCTACGGGACGGCCTGGGTCGAGATCGAATACCAGTCCTCGGCCTTCACCACGGCGTGCAGCGCCCGAGGCGGGACGACGTCGGTCATCCTGCGAGACGTCGACGTCGTTCCCGCCGGTGACAGCGGGTACGTATACCGTTCCTGCTAGTCCAACGACCGCTCGCGGAGACGCCGACTAGGAAGCGCTGACGCGCGAGGACTCCGGCACACTGTGACGGCGACCCGCCTCAACAGTTCCATTCAGAGTCTCATCGGCCGCGCCGAACCGCGACGTAGGAGACAAGAACGGTTCCCCTCTGTGTCAAGAAGCGGCTTTCGTGGGGCGTCTGGTCGGCGTAGCCTCGGCTGTGAACCCGGGTTGTGGCTTGTCCGAAGTGTTGGCTTTGGGGATCTGGTCAACCGCGCTGGCTGTGAGTGTCGCCCCCATCTGCCCTCCCGGGTTCGCTCTTGCCTGGTCCTCGAGCAGGACGCGGAACACGACGTCGGACAGGCGCCGTTTCAGGCTGCGTAGGGCGCCCATGTGGCCCTTCTGGGCGGCGAGCTTGCGCTCGTAGTAGGCCTTGCCGCGCGGGTCGTGGCGCTTGTTGGCCATCGCGGCGATGTGCAGCGCGGAGTTCAGTCGGCGGTTGCCGGCTCGGGACAACCGGTGTCGGACGATCTCGCCGCTGGAGGCCTCGATCGGTGCGGTCCCGGTGTAGGTGGCGAAGTGGTTGCTGGTCGCGAACCGGGACACGTTGCCGACCTCGCCGATGATGGTCGCGGCGGTGACCGCGGCGATCCCGACGATCTCGGTCAGGTGCGTCCCGGTCGCAGCGACCGCCTCGCTGAGCCGTGCCTCCATGGCCTTGATCTTGCGGTCGAAGACGACGACATCGTCGATGAGGTCGACCGCGAGCTGACGGCGGGCCTTGCCCACGGCATCACGCGGGCGCACGCTCGCGACCAGTGCCTTGGCCTGGGCGACCGTGAGCTGCTTGGGCGCCCCAGATGCGATGAGCTGCATGAGGATCTGGTGCAGCCGGTTCACCGCCTGAGTCCTGGACCGGACCAGGTCGCGGCGGCGCTCGGACATCAACTTCAACGCGACCGTCTCATCATCGAGGCTGACCTCACGCAGCCCCGGACTGCGCAGACCGACCACCGCGACGGCGTGCGCGTCCGCAGGATCGTTCTTGCGACCATGACCGGTATCCATGGCACGGACCCGCGTCGACAGCTTCGCCGGCACGTCGAGGACCCGCTCACCATCGGACACCAGGCGCTGCGCGAGATGCAGACCGACACCGGTCGCGCCCTCGATCACCCAGACCCGGTCCGGCCACTTCCTGGCCAGCGCCCGCATCTCCCGATACCCGACCGTGGAGTTGTCGAACCGACCCGTCGCCAACATCTTCTCCGAAGCGTTGATCACCTCGATCGTGTTCGACCGCTTCGCCGGATCCACACCGATCAGCACTGCACCCATCCCGCACTCCACTCATCGAAGGAGAGACGGGAGGGCATGCCTACCTCGGGCGACGCAGACCCCTCTTGAGCCACTTCCCGTCCACGGTGGCCGGCAGGACGCACTCCGTTCTAGAGCCACACGAATCACTCCGCGAGCAGGCACTTCGAGAGCGACCCGCCGACCACCTGACCCCCAGCCTGGCCCGGCTGGAAGCTGACCGCAGTCAACAGGTAGGCACTTCTATTCGCTCGGGTAAGCGGCGTCAATCGTGACTGTCCCCGTCGCCTTCGACACCAGAAGCGGAAGGTTGCCCGCCAGAGCGTGACTCACGGACTTGGTCTCAAGGTAGACGCGGCTGTTGTAGAAGACGCGCCAGGAGGCGTCCGCGTCCTCGACGCGAACGATCGCTGGCTCCCAGTCAGGGGACCACTGGTCACAGATCCAATCGACGGCAACGCCCGTCGCCTGCTCACTCGTGATCACAGGGCCATGCTCCCCCAACCCGTGCTCTATCGGCATCACATCGGCGCGGTCAGATCC
>Ga0302321_100005825_pt1 | contig 10799 bp, 9 predicted proteins | sample Fen_T0_1_FD_202505 | JGI IMG/M metagenome (GOLD analysis project Ga0302321, IMG submission 202505) | Peat permafrost microbial communities from Stordalen Mire near Abisko, Sweden - Fen_T0_1 | ecosystem: Environmental > Terrestrial > Soil > Wetlands > Permafrost | place: Sweden: Abisko...
AAGCGCTACTCGGAAGTCCTCTGCACCTCGGCACGGAGTGAATTGCGACTCCCTTTGATTGTGCTACGTCCTTTCACTTTCCTCGGACCGTTCCAATCCTTGGATGCTCCCTGGGCCATCAACAACTTCATCAACGATGGACTTAAGGGGCGACCCATCCGAGTCCTCGGCGACGGAAAGACCGTAAGAGGTTTCCTCTACGGTGCCGATGCCGCTGGGTGGATTGTGAAATTGATGCTGGCTGGCAAACTGGATCAGATCTACAACATCGGAAGCGCCACAGGTTATACCCTACTCGAGATTGCGGAGAAGGTAGCGGAGAATTTCCACCCCCGTCCCGAGATCATCTTGAACGCCGCGCTCGTGCCCAGCAATGCCCAAAGTCGGTACCTCGCCGACATTCAGAAACTGTCGAGAGACCACAACCTTGCCCCCTATACAGACTTGGATTTGGCGGTCAAGCGAACTATCGACTGGTACCGGTCGGACAACTAGAAAACCAATTGGAGAGGAACGTGAGCGAAAATATCAAGGTTAGTGACCAAATTGCATTGTTTCTCAAACGAAAAGAAATTCGGCACGTGTTTGGTATCATCGGCTCCGCCAACGCCCACATCTTTGATTCCATCGACCAGTTGGGCTACACAGAAATCATCTGCGTGCACCATGAACAGGCCGCGACCATGGCAATGCAAACCTACTACCGCACCAGCGGCAAAATTACCGCGGCCATCGTCACGGCGGGTGGCGGAAGCACCAACGCCATTACCGGTGTCGTATCGGCCTGGGCAGACTCGGTCCCTGGCATTGTCATCTCAGGTCAGGAGAATGCCAAGTACCTTCGGTCCATGGGCCCGATGCGCATGTGGGGGATCCAGGGGTACGACAGCACCCTGATGGTCGAGAAAGTAACCAAGTACACCTCAAGGATCATGGATGCCAAAACGACGGTGGTGGAACTCGAAAAGGCCTACTCGATTTCCGGGAGCGGAAGACCTGGACCTGTCTGGCTCGATTTTCCTATGGACGTCCAAGGAACCCGGCTACCGGCAGAAGACTATCTTGTGCCTGCGACGGATGCCAAGAAAGACCCTTCGACGGTGACAGAGTCTGTCCGGGCAGTGATCGAAATGGCCAAACGGGCGCAGCGCCCCCTCTTTTGGTTTGGGAACGGTATCCGATTGTCGCATGCGGAGAAGAGATTACTTTCTATCCTCGAGAATATGAAGTTTCCTTTTCTCTTGTCGTGGGCAGGAATGGATCTCATCGATAACAGTCACCCCCTTCATGCCGGTAGGGCCGGGGTCTATGGCCAACGCTCGGCCAACTTCATTCTGCAGAATTCCGACCTTGTCATTGCCGTCGGTACCCGGTTGTCCATTTCAATGATCGGATACGAACAGAGTGAACTCATCCGTGGTGGACGGTTGGTCTATGTCGACATAGACCCTCTCGAGCTAGAAAAAATTACCAAGCCCGATACCCTGAAGATCCAAGCCGATGCTGGCGAGTTCGTCGATGGTTTGCTCGAACAGTTTGCTCACAAGGAGGCCGCCCTTTCAGCGAGTTCAACTTGGCTTGAGTACTGTCAAAAAGCGAAGCGGATGTTTCCGTGGCTTGGCAAGGAACATGCGGACGCCAAGGGCTTCATCAACTCCTATGGCTTTCTGTCACGATTCTCCGAGTTTTTTAAAAAGGACCAGCACATCACCACCGACATGGGCACTGCGTTGTTGTCCGGACATCAGATCCTCCATCTTGGTAGCGGGCAAAGAATGATGACCTCCACCGGGCTCGGAGAGATGGGCTACGGTCTGCCTGCGGCCATCGGCATCTCGTTTGCCCGGGGCAAGGGCGAGGTTCTGTGCCTGAACTGCGACGGGGGAATGATGATGAATCTGCAGGAATTGCAGACCATCTCTTATCATCAACTGCCGATCAAGATCATTGTTTTCAACAACGACGGGTATTTGATGATCAAGCACACCCAGAAGAACCTCTTCAAGGGTCGTTACTCAGGGACCAACCGGGCTTCAGGAGTAACCTGTCCCAATTTTGAAAAGGTCGCGGGTGCCTTCGACCTACCCTATTATTCCATTCGAACATGGGAAGATTTTTCCAGGGTTATACCCCAGTTGCAGGCCGCAACCTCGCCGGTCTTGTGCGAAGTGTTCATGGACCCAGAACAGTATTTCTTTCCGAAGCTGGGCCTCGCCACCAACCCGGACGGCTCGATCGTATCCCCCCCTCTGGAAGATTTGTCTCCCTTTGTGAGTCGGGAAGAGTTGGATTCGCTGATGCTCGTTGGGGTCCACGACAAGTCAAAAGCCATCCAGAGAAAGGCCTAGGGGCCGGGCTTGAAACGAATCGCTCTGCTTGGCGCTACCTCGCACGTCGCCAAGAACTTGATCTTCGAAAACTATTCCAACCATCGTTGGGACCTATCGCTCTTTGCCCGCAACCCCGACCGGATCCGAGCCTTCCTGACGGAACTAGGCCTGCCGCAGGACGCAGAACCTTTGGGAGCATTCACGAACACCACGGAAACCTTCGATGCGGTGATCAACTGCGTCGGCTTTGGAACGCCACAGAAGGTCCGCGCGGCTCAGGAGAGCCTGTTCACCGTAGCGGAGGAAATCGACCGCTACATCTTTGCCCACTTGCGGCGCAACCCTCAAACGAAGTACCTGAATTTTTCAAGCGGAGCAGTCTACGGATCGGCTCTGGAGTCACCGATTCAGAGGGGGGCGCTGTCGTCCATCGCCCTCTCGCCGATGGACGATACGGATAGCTACAGGGTCAGCAAGATCTACCAAGAGGCCAAACACCGGTCGTGGAAGGATTTTTCCGTGGTCGATATTCGGCTTTTCAATTTCTTCAGCCGGTTCATTGATCAAGACGGCGGGTACCTGATGACCGACGTTCTCCGCGCCCTGAAAGCCGGAACTCCGTTGAAAACAAGTTCTCAGGAAATCTACAGAGACTACATCGCTCCTAGCGATCTGTTTCGTTTTGTCGACAAGATTGTCGAGGGTGGTACTCTCAACGCTGCGCTTGACACCTTCAGCGCCAAGCCAATCTCCAAATCGGAGTTACTCGAATCGTTGAAAAGAGAATTTGGTTTGAAAGTCGAGCTCAGTGATGGCGGAAAGGCATCTCCCACCGGAGTGAAGCCCTACTATTATTCCAACGACAAGGGTGCCCGAGCCATCACTGGGTATGTTCCCCAGAAGACAAGTTGGGACGGCATCTTTGATGAGCTGTCGGCCTTGGGGTTGGTTCCCCGGTTGGCTCACTGATGCTACCGGCACAGCCTCTCTTGACCATCGCCGTGCCTACCTACAATAGGCGTGGCTACCTTCGGGAATTGCTGGCAAGCCTCGCCGCGAGCGTGAATTCTCTCGGGGCCGAAGATCGGGCGCTCGTGTTCATTTCGGTCAGGGACAACGCTTCCCCGGTGGACCCCGAGGCTGATGTGAACCAAATTCTTGCTGGGCTGAACCATCAGTATTCGAGAAATGCAGGCAACATCGGCGCCGACCGAAACTTTCTCGAATGCATCAAGAGTTGTGTTACCGAATATCTCTGGTTGGTCGGTGACGACGAATTAGTACCGATCATTGCGGTCCGACAGATTCTGGACGTTCTGCGAGAGTTCCGGCCGTCTTTGTGCATCCTGTCCGATGGTTCGTTTCAGTTCACCGCAGAACACCAAGCGCAATACGCGAGCTACGGTACCTTCATCGATGCAGTCGAGAAATTCAAACCCTCGGGTGTCGTGGCGCACAGTCTAATTTCCTGCAATGTGTTCAGAACACAAAAGTTCAACTTGCATGAAGCTGAGAGAAAGCTTAATTCCAACTACGCCCACATGTATGGGCTTATCCCTCATCTGTCCGGTAGTGTCTATCTTTTTCCACCGAAGCTTCCCGGTCAAATCCATGTCCGAGAAGAAAGGGCACCGTTTGCCGACAAGATCACGAATTTGAAGTTCAAGCAAAATTTCTACATGGCCGCCATCGGAAGAAGGTGGTCGAAGCCTACCCTGATCAAAGTGGCATTGGGGGAGATCTTGCGCTTGGCTTTCCATGAGGTTCGAGACCCCGTCATGCATTTCCTCCATCGAGGATTCTCCCTGCTGAAGCGACTCCTCAAGGGCTCACGATGACGCTGGGTATCTACATTCCAACCTACAACCGCCCTTCGGAATTGCGGCTTCAACTGCGTTCGCTTTTGCCGCAGATGACCGATCAAGTTTCCCTCCATGTTCGGGATAACGCTTCAACATCGTACGATTGGGAGACCTTCCGGCAGGAGTTCAGCCACCCAAGGGCTGAGTTTCATCAAAATGCCTGCAACATCGGTGGCAACGCCAATATCGCGTTGGCCTTTCCCCTCATGGGGCAACATACCTATCTGTGGATCCTGAGCGACAATGATCTCCTTACGGAGGAAGCGGTTTCTCTGGTCCTGAAGGAGCTCAAGGAAGCTCCAGATCTCCTGGTTTTCGGACACACTTCGGATGACTACCAAGCTACCGTCAACCCCGGTGAGGGTTGGAACGAATTCTGCCCCGGACTGATTTCCCACGGTGTCTATCGCAGCGAAGTCTTTCGCAAGCACGCCCAGTATGGCTTTCTTCTCCACAATTCGTCTTTTCCCCACCTAGCGGTCTACTACGCGACTGCGGCCCACGAAGGATTTAGGGTTAAGTACTCCACGGGAAAGATCATTTCAAGCAAGGACCGGGTCGACGGTGAAATCGGCGACTACTCCCTTGCTCTCGGCGGGATGCCCCTTCTCTGCTACCTGTTTCCGGCAGCATCAAGAAGAAAATTCCTCAAGGTCTGGATCAAGGCGAACGGATTCAGCCATTTTTTCGAGAACAAGAGAGAGCTGGAGTTTGTCACCGACAACACGAGGCTTCTCCTGAGAAAATATGTTTTGTTTGAGTACCTGTCGGTTATTGTTGGCGGGTCTCTCTCTGTCACCTGGCGAGGGTTCAGGAAGAGTCAAATTGTTCAGAAACTCTGGTTGCCGATCAAGAAGTTTCTCATTGCGAAAGGGATCAGAAGGTAAGCATGGCCAAGAAAATCATTCAGGTAGAAAACCTTTCCAAGAAGTACCAGCTTGGCGTCATCGGCTACGGTAGCCTGCAACAAGACCTCAAGGCCCTGTGGGCCAAGGTGAGGGGTGCCGGGGATCCGAACGTCCGAATCGGAGACCAGAGCCGATTTGGAAAGAAAGGCGAGTTCTGGGCCCTCGATGACGTGTCCTTCGACGTCGAACCCGGTGACCGCCTGGGGATCATCGGGCGAAACGGAGCGGGGAAGAGCACCTTGCTGAAGGTCATGTCCCGGATCACGAGCCCGACCACCGGCAAGGTCAAGCTGGGCGGACGGGTTGCCAGCCTTCTCGAGGTCGGAACGGGCTTTCACCAGGAGCTGACGGGTCGGGAGAACATCTTTCTCAACGGCGCCATTTTAGGCATGAAACGGGGGGAGATCCTCAGAAGGTTCGACGAGATTGTGGATTTTTCAGGAGTGGAAGAGTTCATCGACACACCGGTCAAGCGTTATTCCAGCGGCATGTACGTCCGACTTGCCTTCAGCGTGGCGGCACACCTCAACACCGAGATCCTGATCATCGACGAAGTGCTGGCTGTCGGCGACGCAGCGTTTCAGAAGAAGAGCATCGACAAGATGCAGTTGTTGGGAAAGGACGAAGGCCGGACGATTCTTTTCGTCAGCCATTCTATCCCGTTCCTGAACAAACTCTGCAACAAAGGGCTACTCCTGGAGTCGGGAAAGGTTGTCGCCTCTGGTGGGCTTTCGGACGTGGTGTCCCTGTATCTCGGTAGCACGGATCGGGGCGAGACCAAGACGGAGTGGGTGAACACCAATCCCGCGGCGTTGCCTTTTTCTGATATCGTCGTTCCACTCAGATTCTTTCTGGCTGGAAAGGACGGAGTGCCCACCACAAGTCTGAACGATCAAGAGGACTGGTTTGCGATCTTTGATGTCGATTTCAAGAAGTCCGATTCCCGCATCGGATTCGCGCTTTGCTTCTACGACGAAACCGACGCCCCCCTGTTTTCGTCTGAGCTCTACGACGGTTACAACGCCGAGACCGTAGACCAATTCAACGGACCGGTCCGGTTCAAGGTGACCATTCCAAACCACGTTTTCCTGTCGAAGGTCTACACGGTCGAGTTGATCGCCTATTTGCACTACACGGGCTGGGTTCTGCCATCAGGAAACGACAACAGGATCAAGTTCAGCTTCTTCCGGTCGAATATGGCCAATTGGTATTCTGGTGAAGGGCGGTTCGGGCGGCTGTTCCTTCCTCTCGAGTGGAACACCGAGAAATGATCGTGAGTCCCGTTGCTTTCGCCAAACATCTGCTTCGACCTCTTGTGATGAGTTGGCGGAGCCGCCGGTCCACCCGGGCAATGTTCGAACGCAAAAAGACAGTTCGCCGGTGGCTCGAGACTTCTTGGCTCGGCGATGACAGCTTCCTGGATGCCTGGCGGGCGTTGGGTAGATGCGACTACCATCGAGCCCTTGAGCTTGTTGCCTTGGCCGAAAAAAAAAGTGGCCCACAGCCGTGGGCTCGATACATCGACGGGGCTGTCGATTCTCTCGTGTTGCCTGCCCTCCGGCGGAACTTCGGAGAGGGTCGGCACTTGCTGATCAAGGAGTGGTCCTGCGGTTTTTGGGCCGACGTCGATCACCTGCTCGGGCAGTTTCTCATCGCCGAATGGACGAAGCGTATCCCCGTCGTCTATTGGGGAACCTCGAGTCTGTATCACCCGGGGAACCTGGACAACTGCTTCCCGCTATTCTTTCGGCCTTCTTCCTCCGTCACCATCGACGACTTGGTTCGCCCCGGATTGAGCTACTTCCCTCTGGAATTCAATGCAACGAACCTCCGCTTGCATCGGGAAGACCAGTTTTCCAGGCCCGGCGCCACCGATAAGGGATTTTCGGTTCTCCACCGCGAGGAGACCGTTCTGGTCAGCGATCGTCACGTCGGTCTCGAGTTCCTCTGGAGCTACTGGGTTTCCCGGTCTATCCAGCCCGTCGATTCCTTTGAAACCACCGCCCGCCGCCTTTTCACCCAGTATTTGGTTCCCAGTCCAACCGTCAGCCAACGGGTGGATGCGTTTTGGAAGACTCTGAGTACCGCAGGTCCTTGCTTTGCCGTTCACGTCCGGGGAGGCGATCGGACGGAAAGCCTTGACAAACTCGACGAGAACAATCGACTGTATTTCCAAGCCGTCGATCCGTTTTTAGAGGCTGATTCGCAGGCGTTGATCTTTCTACTGACCGACTCGACCTACATTCTTGAGAAGTTCGTTGAACGCTACGGCCTCCGAGTCAGGTTCACGACCGCCCAGCGTTCATCGAACAAAGAAGGAATCCACTACGCGGCCCACACCAGCAAGGCGGAACTCGGGTTCGAAACCCTGGTGGACGTTCTTGTGGCTCTGCGGTGTGATCGGTTCTTGGGGTGCACGTCCAACGTCTCGAAGTTTGTCCACCTCCTCAAGGACTGGGGGGGCGCTGGTAGGCTTCTCGCCAATGTTCCATCCATCATTCTTTGAAGCAAGAACGTTAAATCCGAGGCTCTATGACGATTGGCATTCACAGCTACTACGATGTCTACAACCACGACGACAATTTGTTTAGCGCGGCGGCGTTCCCCATCGGAGATGGCCTGGAAAAGCCCTTTGTCCAATTGAAAGCATTGGCCGAATCCCGTGGTTTCGAAGTCCATTCCTGCAACCTCCAAAGCGCCGTTGAGTTTGACATTGTCATTGTGCTCGACTACCCAGAACGGGAAGCGCCGCTTCTCGAACGGCTGTTCGCAGCGGGCAAGGTTTGTCTTTTGGTCATTCTGGAGTCGGAGATCATCGTGTCGGCAAATTGGAACCCCGACAACTACCGAGGGTTTCGTCGGGTTTTTTCCTGGAACCCCATCCACAACAAGGCCCACGGATGCCGAGATCTCCCCTTGGCCCAAAACTTGGCGGCCGTTCAACCTGTGGTTCCTCTGCAACAACGGAAGTTTGCTTGCCTGATGGCCAGCCACAAACGATCCAAAGACGCTAGGGAACTGTATACCACCAGACGGAAGATCATCCGGTGGTACGAGAAGAACGCATCCGACCAATTCGACCTGTTTGGCTTCGGCTGGGACAGCGTCGAGTACCGGTTCTCGGAGCGGATCAGGAAGTATTGCCCCCCCATATCGCGGTGGGTCCTGCCACCCTTTCCCTCATTTCGCGGTTCCGTCAAGAACAAAAGAAGCGCCTTGAGCCAGTATCAGTTCAACTACTGCCTGGAAAACGTCCGCGACATTCCCGGATACATCTCAGAAAAGATCTTCGACGCCATGGCGGCCGGTTGTATCCCCCTCTATTGGGGCGACAAGACGGCCAAAGACTCGATTCCTTCCGACTGTTGGATAGACGTATCCTCGTTTGCAAACACCAAGGAACTTCACCGCTACCTTATCAACCTGACCTGGGACGAAAAACAGACTTTCCAGGAAAGGGGGCATGCCTTTCTGCAAAGCCCGGTAGCCCATCGGTTCTCGGCAGATCATTTCGCGACGACGCTCCTTCGTGCTGCCGAGGAGTTGTATGTCTGATCCGGGGCTGCTCACGGTAGTCGTGCTGACCTACAACCGAAAAGCGTTTCTTGCCGAGAGTCTCCAGGCGCTGCGGAGGCAAACTTTCGTTGATTTTTCCGCGTATATCCTAGACAATGCTTCCGACGACGGTACCGAATTCGTCGTGCAGCCGTTTCTGACGGATCCGAGGTTTCGATACCTTCGACACGAAAAAAATATCGGGGCCGTTGGAAACCACAACTATTCTTTTGGCATTGGAGAAACGCCGTACCTCTGCATCACCCACGATGACGACGTCATGGAACCTCGGTTTCTCGAGACACTGGTTCGGGTCCTAGAGAACGACAGGTCCATCGACTTGGCTTTCTGCAACACCGATGCCATCGACAATACAGGGAGGGTCATCAAAAGCGGATACTTTTCTTCGCTCTTTGGACTTACGCGAAACATCCGGTGCGAGAAGCTGGACTTCATTAAGAAATACATCCGCTCCAAGTTCAACATTGTCTGTCCCGCAACCGTGCTCCGACGAGAACCAATTCTAACGTCGGGTTTCAGGTTTCAGGAGAAGGCAGGTCCTGGTGCTGATACACACTTCTGGATGCAACTCAACTTCCTCGACGGTGCCTTCCACTATGAGCACGAAGTGCTCTATAGGTATCGGCTCCATCCCGGCCAAGACAGTTCCTTGTCCGCCGCCATCCTCAGCACAAAACTCTACCGCCCCGGGCTGTTTTTGCTCCTCCAACAAGGGGCGTTCAACGAAGCTTCGGCCTGGAGGAACCGATTCGTCTGGGACAATTTCATCGCCTGGTCGAAGGCTGCGTACGAACACCGCTCTGACGCAGTCTGGAATCGGGAGCTCGACAAGGTGCGTCATCTCGATCTTGGATGGCTTCTCAACGGCTTGTTGTGGCTCATTCCGACCTCACCCACTTCGCGGGTCTGGTACTATCGGCTCCTTATTGTGAATCTGTTTCGACTCCACAAGCTTCGGGGGCTCTTTCCATGATCCTGTCCATCATCACAGTCCGAAACCGGGAGGCCCAACGGATCAAAGCTCTGGTCGACTCGTTGCGAGTCCAGGGTGCCGAAACCGACTTCCTCGTCGTCGACTACGGTTCGGAACCCGAGTTCGCCACTGCCTACCGAACCCTCGCTGACCTAGGCTTTTTCACTCTGCTCCGGATGGAGACCCAGGGCTGGCCCTGGAACAAGTGCCACGCCATCAACGCGGCGGTGCGGTCCACCACGGCCGAATGGATTGCCACCATCGACGTCGATATGGTCTTCGACTGTAACCCCTTTCCTTATTGTCTCGGCAACGACCCTAAAAAGAAGATTCAGGTGATGCAGACCCACTGGTTGCCACCCTCGGGAGATAAGAAAAAAGCGCACTTCGGTGGGATGGGGCACCCCGGACCGTTTGCGTTTCAAGCCCGGACTTCGTTCGAACAGGCCGGTGGGTACGATGAGCGCATCCAATACTGGGGCATCGAGGACTGGGACTGGCCCCGGCGTCTGGAGGCCCTGGGGTACAAAATGGAGTGGTTGCCCCCGTCGTACCGCTTCTACCATGTGTGGCACCCGACGGCCAATGACCCGACACGACGGCCTCGGACGGCCTCGTTCGACACAGCCAAGGTCTATTTTGAGAACCAACTCTCGCCGGTACTGTCCGCGTCGTGGGGCAGGGCGGTGACGCTGGACGACCGTCCTGTTTTGCCTTACATAGACGAGCCAACCATTCCCGTACTGATGATCGATCCAAGTGATTGGATCAATCGCTTTTCGGCAATCCAGACCTTCCTTCTCCACCACAGAGCCTGTCGATTTGTCTGGGGACCTAGGATCAAGAAAAGGAAACTCGACGGCTGGAAGGGGTTCCGCCCGTTCTTCAACGCCATGGTTTCGCCGTTCGGCTGGACCATCGGTGATCAGGTGAACGAGAATTTCGACTACTGGTACGCTACGAGAGACGTCCTGACCCAGCTGGGGGTGACCGACTGGTACCTCTCGCCCCAGTTAGATTCCTTGACCGTCTACCGAGGGGAGCCCCGATGAAGATTGCCCTGGTCAAACAAGATGTCTACCAAGACCTGTACGTCGCCGCTTTGGGGGCGACTCCCTATGACCTGCTCGCCTCGACCCTGATGAGGGTC
>Ga0302321_100005826_pt1 | contig 10798 bp, 8 predicted proteins | sample Fen_T0_1_FD_202505 | JGI IMG/M metagenome (GOLD analysis project Ga0302321, IMG submission 202505) | Peat permafrost microbial communities from Stordalen Mire near Abisko, Sweden - Fen_T0_1 | ecosystem: Environmental > Terrestrial > Soil > Wetlands > Permafrost | place: Sweden: Abisko...
GTCCGTAAAGCACACAGAACAGTAAACTCGCCATGCTAACCCAGATGGCGCGAGCAATCGGCTTCGCAGCAGGACTTTTCCTCCGATAGATTAGCAGCATCAGTACCAATGCCATTTGGAAGACATTGAGCTTGATTGGTAGCGGAACCGTAAACCACTCGAACAACCGAGCGGGTGTCCACATCTCATGATAGTATGCGAGTACGGTGTCGTTCTCCGCAACGAGCGAGAGGAAGAGCATGACGGCGAGCAATTTCTCTTTGCGCATAAAACATCCGAGAACAAGTCATCTTGACTGCTATGTCGCATCGCGCGTTGAAGCTGCCAGGTACATGTGGGCAGTGGAGTACAATACCAAATTTCGACAAAATGGCCCGCTGCTTGGAAAGATGGGAACAAAATGTGACAGAACTGAGGAAGAAATAGAACCAACCGCTGTCGGATATATTTGGATGTCGAGATTCACGCCCGGAATTTTCACCTGCGCATTGCCGCCGCAATTACTGTATGGTAGCCGGCACGTTACACGACAGGAACCGTGAACCCGAGTTTTTCAAATGGCTCAACATCAGAAACCGACAGGGATTGAGCAACCGCATCGTGCAGACGCGGGCCAAGCAAATTCTGTTGGACAGGATTCTGTAAGCAACATCCGATTGAAGGGCCACGTACCTGCCCTCGATGGTGTACGCGGTCTCGCTATCATCATGGTGCTCGCCATACACTTCATCGGAAATGTAACGCCCCGCGGCAAACTTGAAGGAATCATCTGCCACATTGCTACTTATGGCGCCTTGGGCGTCGATCTGTTCTTCGTACTTTCGGGGTTTCTAATAACGGGCATTTTGTTTGATTCACGAAAGAAGCCAGCGTATTTTCGAAACTTCTACATGCGGCGCGTATTGCGCATATTTCCGCTTTACTACGCGGTGCTGCTATTCGGGCTAGTGATCGTGCCACTATTCGTATCGCAGCCCGACCTTAACGCGGCGGTTCGGCTACAGGGGTGGCTATGGTCCTACTCAGCCAACATCTATCTCGGAATCGCAGGTGAATGGCACGCTCTACCCATCTTCAGTCACTTCTGGTCACTTGCGGTTGAAGAGCACTTCTACTTCGTCTGGCCGCTTGTTGTGTTTCTCTGCGATGGACCCCGGCTGAAGCGGTCGGCAATCCTCGTGGCATGTGGTGCTTTGGTCCTCAGAGTGGTGATGGTCGCCTGCAATGTTAACGACGTGGCCGTATCGGCGCTAACACCTGGTCGTCTCGATGCGCTGTCGATGGGCGGACTGATGGCGGTCATTGCACGAGAAGAAGGTGGCCTTGCGCGGCTCACTCGCCTTGCGCCCCGAACATTGGGGCTCGGTTTTGCTTTTATAGTGATAAGTTTTTTGTTCACTCGGATTTTCCCTCAGTGGAAGTTAATGTTCCATGAGGTTCGACAAACCGCTTTTGCCGTTTGCTTCTGCGCAATGATCGTCTTCTCGTTGACTGGCCCTCGCATCATTCGACGAATCTTCAACAGCCGATTCATGATGTTCTTTGGCAAATACAGCTACGGACTCTACGTTTTCCATTTCCTTTATGGCTATTTTCTGCTTACACGCCGAACGGCAGATGTTATCGCTACCTGGGTAGGGTCCCACATTCTCGCCACCATGCTCCAGGCAGTGTTAGCTACTGGCGCAGCAGTCATTATCTCGCTTATTAGTTATCACGGATTCGAGAAGCACTTCTTGAAGCTCAAGACGCGCTTCTGATCTAGGGGTCACGCCCGAATCAGAGACTGATTCCGTGCGCGCGGCACCAGCGCAGAAGAACGTAGGGTGCCCACACGCGAGACCAGTACATGCCCGGGGCGCCGTCACGAAATGCGCGCCAAAGTCGTTGGAGTAGGTCGGGCCTAAGTCCGACTGATTCAACGAGGGCGCGATCCGAAAACATTGATTCTATATCGCCAGCCAACTTATCCTTGGCCCACACAGCGATGGGTATTACGAATCCTGCTTTAGGCCGATCGAATATATTTTTGTCGATGTTGGATAGCGCTAGTGTGCGCAGTAGTTGCTTCTTGCCGAGATTCGCAAACCGAAGCCTCTCTGGAACCCTTTGTGCTGCCTCGACTACGCGATGATCGAGCAACGGTACTCTGAGCTCCAAGGACACAGCCATGCTGGCCGTGTCGCTGTCTCGAAGTAGTCTTTCGCCTACAAACATAGCCAGCTCCAGCACACTAGTAGAAGCCAGCGGGGAGAGGCCCTCTATCGCAGATTCCAGCTCAGACTGGCGTTCATTTGGAATCCCGTAAGGTGCATTTGATTCGCTGCTTCCATTTTCGAGCGCGCGTAGAAACTCAGCAGTAAATAGTGAGTATATTACCTGATAGATTCCGATTTCTTTGCCCCGGGTCTTCAGCAACCCGCCGAGTTTGGCCCATCGCGTTTGCGGTGGAATGGAGCTGCCCCGGCCAAACATCAATTGCATTCCCAGGTGCAATGCTTGGTTCACGCCATTCGCCGGCAGCATCCTCAACGCCTCCACCACCTGTTTGGATCTGGGTAGCGTATGAAAGCTCTCATAACCTCCAAATAGCTCGTCACCTCCCGTACCGGCAAGCGCGACAGTGAAGCCAGCTTCGCGCACGACTCGGCTCACAAAGTACGTATTGATGGCGTCGAAAGTGGGTTGATCCAGACAATTTAGAGCTTGTTCAAGCTGCGCGACGAATACCGATTGAGTGAGGCGAAATTCCGCGTGTTCCGTCTGCAATGCTTCAGCAACGCGTCGAGCGTAACTTGACTCATCGAATCCAACTTCGTCGAAGCCAATGTGGAACGTCTTGACTCGTCCAGTGCCGGCTCGTACGGCTAATGCGGCCACCGCGCTTGAATCAATGCCGCCAGACAGGAATATGCCCAGAGGAACATCGCTCACTAAATGTTGCTTTGTCGCAGTGAGGAGTTCCGATTCCAGTTCATGGATTGCCTCCTCGTCTGTACCCGGACTTCGTGGCCCAAGTGACCAATACCTTTGCTTTGAGACCTTGCCGCTCGCAATGTCCAGCGTCAATGATGTTCCCGCTGGTAACAGGGAGACGCCGCGGACCATCGTATTTGGTCCGACGACGAAGCCGTTCCACAAGTAGGAACTCAGTGCCACTGGATCGAGGCGCCTGGGCAACAAGTGAGTGGCCAGTAACGATCGCAATTCCGAGGCGAAGATCATGGTTCTTCCAGACGGACGATCAATGTGCGCATAGTAGAGAGGTTTAATTCCAAGTCGATCCCGGGCCAAAAATACGGTCTGTTGCCGAGCATCGTAGATGGCGAACGCAAACATACCTCTCAAACGGCGAAGAACGTCTGTCCCGAAGTGGGCGTAGGCACGCAACAATACTTCGGTGTCGCACTTCGACCGGAATTGCTCGCCCCCTGCCTGGAGCTCATCGCGAATCTCGGCAAAGTTGTAGATTTCGCCGTTGAACACAATGACATTACCGCTTTGTGGGTCTACCATAGGTTGGTGACCATCCGCCGAAAGGTCGAGTATGGCCAGGCGGCGAAATCCGAACAAAACGCCACGTTCTTTACCATCTCGATACAAACCAGAATCGTCGGGTCCGCGGTGGACTTGTGCAGAAAGCATGGCGTCTAAACCGCGTTCGAGTTCTGAGTCTATCGCACCGACGATGCCTGCAATTCCACACATAATTTCATCTCACCAGGTGTGCACTTCTAGACGATTAACCATGCCAGGGCAATTCCCAGAAAGTTTCCAACCATAGCAATCTTGGTCGAGACATGCAGGAATTCCTGCCACGGTCGAAGCGGTGTCACGACGGGCCCCCATGAGCGGCCAATAAGCTGAGAGTACGCTGGATTCCTCGCCGATGGCGAGGTGAAACTCAATCACGCGCCCTGTTGACGAATGCGACTCACGATTCGTTCGGCAGCGTGCCCGTCCCCGTATGGATTGGTCGCTTCAGCCATTCGATTGTAACTTGCTTCGTCTGTAAGTAGCCGACTGACTTCATCCACGATTCGATGCACGTTCGCCCCAACGAGCTTAACAGTTCCTGCATCCACTCCTTCGGGACGTTCGGTGGTATCTCGCATCACGAGAACCGGCTTGCCTAGTGAGGGCGCTTCCTCTTGAACCCCTCCGGAGTCCGTTAGAAGAAGTCGACTATGCCGCATGAGCGCCACGAATAGGCGGTACTCTTGTGGTGCAATCAATCGGACGTTCTCTAGGTTACCCACGAGAGCGTGCACAGGTTCCAGTACATTCGGATTCAAATGAACCGGGTAGATGAATCGATGCGTTGGAAACCGTTTCGCCAGGCAACGAATTGCTTCGCAAATCTGTGCAAACCCATCTCCAAAGTTCTCCCTCCGGTGCCCTGTCAGAAGTACATAAGGGACGTCCAACCAATCTGGGCCGATAATTGTCGCAAGATCATGCTCGATTTGACTCCGTAGGCTTGGGGCATCTTGACGTGCAACCTCCATGTGCAGCGCATCAATCACCGTATTACCCGTGACGGAGATGGCTGAGTCAGCGATCCCCTCGTTCAGCAGATTGCTCCGGGCCGTTTCAGTTGGCGCGAAGTGAAGCGTAACCAAGGGTGCGGCGAGCTTACGATTTGCTTCCTCGGGAAATGGAGACAAAAGGTTTCCCGTACGCAATCCCGCTTCGACGTGTCCTATCGCGACTTGACGGTAGAAGCACGCTAGTGACGCCACCAAGACAGTCGTCGTATCACCTTGCACTAGGGACATATCGGGTTTGAATTGACCCAAGAAGCCATCGATTCGAGTCATCAAACGTGCCGTCAACGACGCTAACGTTTGGTTCGGCTGCATCACTTCCAAATCGTGATCGACCGCGATCTCGAAAACGCGAATGACTTGGTCCAACATTTCACGGTGCTGTCCGGTCGAAACCACTATGGTCTCGAAGTCGCCGGAAGAACGTAGCTCGGCTATTACCGGGGCGAGTTTGATACCCTCGGGCCGAGTCCCCATAAATACTGCGATACGCATCTTTGAGTTCATGGAGTCGTTTGCTCGACTTGGAATATGGTTGTTCAGACAACCTTACGGATAGCAGAGCACAAGAGCTGGTCCAATTGTGAAATTGAATCTGGAAGCAGTGGTTCGTGAGAAAAACATATTCCGAAGGCCCGGTCCAGCGCAGATTTATGACAACAGCACCACATGGGTCCGGGCGCATCACTGACAATGCAATTGGTTTTGGCGGGGATTGCGCAGGAATACGGCCTTGCGACAAAGCACTTACCATGATATGCCCCGAGGCATTGAGGACTGGGCGCGTCTTGTCGGCTCGTTCATCCGGCGCGCACGATCTCAGGTAACATGACGGCTGAACGGCTTCGAATTTTGTGTCTCTCGCATATGCCGCCGAGCCCGCCCCGGTTCGGGGCTCAGGCGCGAATACATGGTTTGATGACCAATCTTGCCCGACGGCACGACCTAACATTCGTCTCGCTAATTGATCCTTCGTTCGATTTTGACGAGTGCCAGCGTGCGCTGAAAGAGTACTGCCATGAGGTCGTGCTCATTCGCAATATGAAGGGCCAACGTGGGTTGGACAAAAGAATACTTCAGCTGCGATCGCTGGTGTCACGCCATAGTTTCGAGCACCACCTATATGCCGCCGCCAATCTGCAGGAGCAATTGGACCAGCTGCTTAGGCGCGAGCAATTCGATGTAGTCCATCTGGAGTTCCCTTACCTTGGTTACTTGCATCTAAGGCAGTCTCCGGTGGGCTTGCCTCCGCCTCGCTTGTTCGTCGATTCTCACGAGATTGCCTATGACATCGTGAGGCAATTCGCTCAAAGCGCGGGAGGTTTGGGTCGGCGGATTTATGCCGCTCTCGACTGGCGCAAACTAAAAGTTGAAGAGCTTGACGCGTACCGTTTGGCTGACGGCGTGTGTATGTGCAGTACAGATGATGAGCATCGCCTGCTTCGTGAGATACCTTCGGCGCGCACTGCGGTAATTCCCAATGCGGCGGACGTCGATTACTACCAGCCTCGCCCTGCGGATCCAGGTGTAGACGAGAACACCGTCGTGTTCTTTGGCCTAATGTCCACTCTGCCCAACATCGATGGCACCACGTGGTTCGTGCGTGAGATATGGCCGCGAATTCTGGAAAAGCGACCCAATACACGCTTCAAGATTATCGGAGGCCAAGCGCCGTCAGCAGTACTGGAGTTAGGCGGACCGCGGATTGAAGTCACTGGTTTTGTTGAGGATCTTCGACCACATCTAGCGTCGGCTGCAGCAATCGTAGTCCCGCTGCGATTGGGCGGAGGCACACGGCTCAAAATCGTGGAGGGCATGGCCATGCGTAAAGCAATTGTGTCCACGACACTGGGTGCCGAGGGCATAGACGCAGTCGCCGAGCGTGATATCATCATTGCAGACCAGCCCGAGGCATTTGCGACGTCGGTAATCAGGCTACTTGATGAACCAGATTTGGCCTCCAGGATTGGGCACTCAGCGAGGGAGCTGGCGGTGGCCCACTATTCGTGGAGCGGTGCAACCGAATCCCTGGAGCGGTTCTACCGAGAGGTAATAGCTAGTTGATATGGCCGACGGGTGGGTTTGCACAGGTGACCCGACGACTCGGGATCTTGAGGCTAGCAGGGTCTTGCGCAAATAGGCGAGCCGTGGAACAACGAACAATACTGCGACCAGCGCGAAAAAAGGACAGAACACAGTGAGAGCAGCACTAATTGGGGCTGGGCAAATTGCCCGTCAGCATCTGTCGTGTCTTCAGCAGTTACCCGGTGTCGAGATCTCAGCGGTATGCGACTTGTCACCTTCGGTGGCTGAGTGCGCCGCCGAGAGGCATGGCGTTCGCTCTTGGTATACCGATTATCGACTGATGTTGAGCGAAGTTCGACCGGAAGTCGTTCATGTCACGACCCCGCCAACTTCGCATTTTCGTCTGACGATGGATGCCATGGAGGCCGGTGCGCATGTGATAGTGGAAAAGCCGGCTAGCTCCACGTTCGACGAACTTGATGCAATGGTGCGCCGTGCGAATGAGCTCAATCGCTCGCTGATTGAGGACTACAACTATCTGTTCAATCGAGCGCCATTAGAGATCTTGAAGCGTATCGAATCCGGTGAATTCGGCGCGGTGACGCATGTTGAAGTGCTCATTTGCCTCAACATCTTAGGGCCCACCGGATTCGCGGATCCGAATGTTTCCCATCCGTGCCTAAATTTGGCCGGTGGAGCAATAGCAGACTTTTTGCCTCACTTGGCGTCACTCGCCCATCGCTTTGTCGGGCCGCATCGCAAGGCTCATACTGTGTGGACGAAACGATCTCCTTCGAAGTTGCCTTACGATGAGTTCAGGGCGCTGGTCGAAGGTGAGACTGCGACGGCGGCTCTTTCTTTCAGTTCAAACTCTCAGCCCGACGCATTCTGGCTTCGGGTTTATGGGGAGCGCATGCTGGCCACTGCCAATCTCTTCGAGAAGCGGTTGACGTTTGATAGGTTGCGGCCTGGACCCAAGCCGCTTCGTCCGCTCATGAATGGAATAGAAGAGGGAAGTTCGATACGGCGCGCCGCTGTGGGAACGTTGATGCGAAAATTTACCGGCGGTCCGGGCGCATATGAAGGGCTGTTCGAGCTTCTGACGCGCGCGTATCGATCGCTTGACGCTGGTGGCGTACCTCCGATCACCAAGCAGCAGGTGCTCGAGGTAAATCGGTTAGTCGAAGCATTGAAGCCCGAAAGGAATCCGTCATGAAAGCACTTGTTACTGGCGCAAATGGATTTCTTGGTCGACACGTGGTGGCCGCACTGCTTTCGCGAGGGCATCAAGTGCGGGCCATGGTGCGACCCACGGCACGGCTTGAGGAATTGCACTGGCCTGAAGTCGTCGAGGTTTTTCGGGCTGATTTGCGCTCGAGTCAAAATCTCGCGGCGGCGTTCGATGGCGTCGAAGTGCTCATTCATCTTGCTGCCGCTGTTACAGGCAACGAAGACGATCAGCTGGCTGCTGCTGTGGTCGGGACCGAACGCTTGCTTGGCGCCATGGCTCAGGCCTCGTGCAAACGGCTCGTGCTTGCTAGTAGTTTCTCCGTTTACGATTGGAGTAAGATCCCAAAAACTCTCGATGTGGACTCACCGATCGAGGCCGGAGCGGACCTTTACGAACGTGATGGCTATTCGATTGCAAAGTCTTGGCAAGAACGTGTGACTCGGCGCTTCGCCGAAAAGCACTCCTGGGATCTCACCGTGCTCCGCCCCGGCTTTATCTGGGGGCGTGACCACGCAGATCTTGCCGCACTTGGCCAAAAAATCGGCAAAATCCATCTTGTAATTGGCCCTTTGACGCACATTCCCATGACTCACGTTGAGAACTGTGCCGACCTGTTCGCAATCGCCGCGTCAGATCCGCGGGCTCGCGGCCAAACATTCAATGTGGTGGACGGGGAAGGGGAACGCATTTGGACCTTTCTCGGAAGTCACTTGAAAGGCATTGGTGAGACGGGTATCCGAATACCAATCCCGTATCGGCTCGCTCATTCCCTGGTGAGTGCCCTCTATTCTACTGTATTTCGGCGCAACACCAAGCTGCCTCAAATCCTCATTCCTTGCCGCTTCGAGTCTCGACTCAAGCCCCTTCATTATACGAATCGTTCCGCGCGAGAAGTTTTGGGTTGGGTGCCACCGCTCAAACACGACGAGTGTTTGGCGAGGACGTACGGTTAGCAATCCTCCGGATTGCTCACGGAGATCCAGTTCGACGCGCTAGGATCTCCTTCCCGGCGCGCCAGACGAATTCACTGTTGAGCGTGAGATAGCGCTTCCAAAGTTTACGTGGTTCCATGCCAAGGCGCCACGCCCATTCCATTCCCATTGATTGCACGAAGTTTGGTGCTCGCTTAATGAAGCCAGCCAAAACATCGAAACTTCCACCAACCCCCATTATCACAGGCACATTCAGTCGCTGGCGGTGCTTTTCACTCCAATTCTCTTTGAAAGGACTGGGCATCCCGACGAACAACATGTGTGGTGCGGACTCACGGATGTTATCGATGATCCGATCATGCTCAGCTACCGAGAAATACCCATCTCGCCAGCCAGATACGACAAGGCCAGGGTAACGTAGTTCACATTTTTCTGCGAGCGTTGAGACAACCTCGGGCTTGGCCCCCAGGAAGTAAGCGCGAAGGCCGCGTTTACCTCCCGCTTCAAGAAGGCGATCCATCAGATCCACGCCTGCCACACGCTCGGGCACCGGAGTACCGGCGGCGCGCAATGCCCAAACGACCGACATCCCATCCGCTACGATCAAATCGCCAGAGCGACAGGCATTTCTTAGCTCCCCGTCTTGCTGCATCATGCACAGATGAGAGGCGTTAGCAGTGATAACGGTGTGGCTCGTTCGAGGGGCGCGGCACCAGTCCAAACACTGGTCAACAGCCTCGTGCATCCGGACAGGCTGAAACGTCAGCCCCATCAATTCTAATTGCGTTGGACTACTCACGTTCACACCTCGGTGTTTGATTCCGTGACGTTGCCCGAGCTTCCCAGACGGACGCCTGCTGAGCGTCCAATTTTGCCGTCGCTGCACGTTTACCCCTAAGCAAACAGTCGTGCTGATACTTTCGAAGGAAAGTTCGAAAGTTGGGGTCACCATAGCGTGGTACACGCTTTGCTGCGCTAGATGCGTACCCCCAGAGCATAGCCATACTTCCCGTTACAGCGGGGTGTTGACCCAATCTGGAAATCGCAACTGCCAGGTAGTAAAGCGGCGATGTGCCCATATAGTATTGGCCGAATCCGGCCCGTACTCTTCCGGTCCAGATGCCCTTCTGGCTCGCTCCCTGCGGTCGCAGGTGAATGAAGCGCAACGCCTCATCGTTTACGCTTTCAGCAATCCAACCGAGCATACGAGCTCGGTGGCAGTCAATTCCGTCCCACATGACTTGCCGAACGAAACCGCCGATCTCCCTGAAGCAATCGACACGGTAGAACTTCGTCATACCCACGGACATCTCGTCACCACAGACTTCTGGGACGAGAGCCCCTGAATTGGGGTGAACGAACCAAGGTTTGCCGGAGCTAGTTCCCAGTCGCGGATTACCTTCCATGCGCTGGATGAGCTGTTCGAAATACTGAACAGGTAAATCGAGATCCATATCCAGCTTGCACACGTAGTCAAAATCACTAAGATCTACCGTATCTAGCGCGTGATAGAATGCTTCAATTACACCCGGCCCCACTTGTCGTCGGCCGCGGTCATCGCGACGCATGACTTTAAGGTATGGCAGCTTCTTGGCGTATTCCTCGAGGATGCTGGGTGTCTCGTCGGTTGACCCATCGTCAGTGACAATCCACAGCGCGGGTGTACACGTTTGCAAAGCCACGCTATCAAGCGTTCGACGCATGAATTGTGCTTCGTCTCGGCAGGGTGAAATGAGCAAATAACGGCGTGTAGCGGTCAAGATATATGTCCCGGTCTTACCTGAATCGGTCACTGAATCTAGTCTGAAGTTTGAAAAATGTCGACTACCGATGGGCGTATCTTTCACTGCACGACGGCAAAGGCGTTCGTATACCGCATTTTACGGGGGCGCGAGGGCGCCCCCAATGAGTGACCCTCGCATGACACGCTGTAGATTCACGAGTGGGTGATCTCCACGAGCATGGCCTGTCCGCAGACTTTCGCCCCAAAGGACACGGCAGTAGCTGCATGAGCCGATTACTTACCGAGACCATCGCCGCGAACTCAGCGACTTACCCCATCT
>Ga0302321_100005827_pt1 | contig 10798 bp, 8 predicted proteins | sample Fen_T0_1_FD_202505 | JGI IMG/M metagenome (GOLD analysis project Ga0302321, IMG submission 202505) | Peat permafrost microbial communities from Stordalen Mire near Abisko, Sweden - Fen_T0_1 | ecosystem: Environmental > Terrestrial > Soil > Wetlands > Permafrost | place: Sweden: Abisko...
AATATCAAATCCCTCTCCCGCAGCTTAAATTCAAACTGTGCTACTCAGTGTGACTCATTGGTAAAAAGGATTTTACTTTTCTGCAAATTCCAAAAAATTAAAACAATAATTCTGTTTAAAATGTTTAATTTGACATACAAATCCAATAACATGAAAATTCCTGAAAAAATGCGTGCCGTTCAGCTTGAAAAACCGGGTGGCCCATTTGTTGTTCATACGGTTCCGGTTCCGCAACCAATGAAGGGGGAAGTACTGGTGAAAATGGCAGCCGCTCCTGTAAATCCATCCGATCTGGCACGTATAAATGGTATTTCAAATGCTGAAGATTTATCTTCCTTTATTCCGGGTATTGAAGGAAGCGGAACAGTTGTTGAGGCAGGCAAAGGTTTGTTGCCAGGTTTATGGCTGGGGAAACGGGTAGCCTGTTCTGCAATTCATCCCGAAAGTGGGACATGGTCAGAATATATGGCAACTTCTGCTTCGTTTTGTTTTCCTGTTTCCAGAAGTATATCGGATGAACAGGGATCGATGCTGCTGGTAAATCCAATGACAGCAGTCGCGTTTTTTGATATAATTAAAATTGATAAACATAAGGCAATTATAAATTCTGCTGCAGCAGGGGCATTGGGAGGCATGATCAGATTTCTTGGGAAAAAGCTTAAAATCGCGGTTATTAATGTAGTGAGAAATGAAAAGCAGGTAGCGATGCTGCACGATAATGGCGCTGAATATGTTCTAAACAGCGCCAATGAAGGATTCAATGAAAAGTTACGTTTATTATCGCATGATTTAAATGCAACATTAGCTTTGGATCCTGTCAACGGAAGTTATACTCAGGTGCTTCTTGATGCCCTGCCTTATGGAGGAACTGTAATGGTTTACGGAAATCTCGCAGGAAGCAATGAAGGCACGACTCTGCGACCTCTGGTACTGGAGAATAAAAAGATACATGGATTCTATCTCGGCAACTGGATGAAGGATAATGGGATGCTCAAAACAATCCGTAACTTAATCAGTGTAAGACAGCTTTTAAAAAATGATTTCAAAATAACAGTTCAAAATAGGTTTCCACTCGAAGAAACACAAGTGGCAATCGATACCTATCTGGGTAATATGACAGCTGGGAAGGTACTACTACTGCCAGGAGGGGTAGATTCCAAATCCCCTGACTTTGCCTATTGACTTTATTCTCCGTAATATTTAACTTGTATGACTATTAATCAAGCATAAATTTCTATGAAAGAAACTAACCCAATGAACAGAAGGCAGTTTGTAACAACTTCGCTTGCTGCCACGGCTGGACTGGCCACAGGTATCAATGCTATGTCATTCAGTGATCAGAAGAAAAAATCTGATATAAAGGTTGGATTATACAGCATTACTTTTCTTGGAGTATGGTATAAGGGAGCAGCACTTCCCCTAGAAGAGATGATAAAGAAAGCTAAAGAGTACGGATATTCAGGAATTGAGATAGACGGGAAGAGGACTCATGGAAATCCACTTGACTGGCCGACTGCCAGATGCAAAGAGCTGAAGAAGGTTGCCGACGCGACAGGAATAGATATTTACGGTGTCGCAGCCAATAATGATTTCAGCAGCCCGATGCCGGAAAGCAGGGAATGTCAGATCCTCTATGTCAAAAACCTCATCAGAATGACATCCGACTTTGGTGCAAAAACTCTAAGGCTGTTTATGGGCTGGCCCGGTGTTACTCTTCATCCTCAACTGGCAAATTATGATATAGCGAAGGATATCTGGAATTATACGCATTCAAAATTCACCGAAGACGAGACCTGGTCGTGGGTTCGTGAAGGATTGACTGAATGTTCAAAATATGCATCTGATGCCGGCATTACCCTGGCTCTCCAGAATCATAAACCTGTTGTTAAAGATTATCCCGATGTGCTTCGTATGGTTAAAGAAGTTAATTCTCCCGGTCTTAAAGTATCGCTTGATGTACCGATAATGGATGATAAGAGTGCTGATAATATACATAAAGCTGCACTTGCTACTGGAAACCTTCAGGTATTATCACATTTTGGAGGCGAATATGAAAGAGGTTCAGACGGAAAAGTTATCGGTCAGGATTTCTATCGTCCCTTTATTCAGGCAATGCACGAGATAGGTTATTCCGGCTATATGAGTTATGAATTATGCCATCCGCTGCCTCTTGTAAATGGACAGACAGTTGGAATTGATTTTGCCCATAAAAATGCCAAACTGGCTGCAGAATTCATGAAAGGAATTATTGCTGAGGTAACAAAAGGTTAGAAAAACAACCTGAAGATGATGCCATCCAATAGATATTTTAGAATATCAGCCTGGATATTTTTACTACTATTAGATATTCATATATATTCATGTAAGAGGGACAATGCTGAACCGCCTTCAGTTATAACTGTGACAATTATAGATCTTACATCAACATCCGCCACTTCAGGAGGTATTATTTCAAATGATGGAGGAGCTGCTATAATATCAAAAGGTATTTGCTGGAACAAATCCGGGAATCCTGAAATCGGGGATAATATGACAGTTGAAGGAGGCGGATCAGAATCATTTACTAGTATAGCTTCTTCCCTTCAACCAGCCACATCATACTATTTAAAAGCTTATGCAACAAATAGTGCGGGAACTGGGTATGGCAATCAGACAATTTTTTCCACATATCCGAATGATCAGATGGGTTCTGTTATTGACGGAGAAGGCAATAACTATAAAACACTGGTTATTGGTACGCAAACATGGATGACTGAAAACCTCAAAACCACAAAATTCAGGAATGGGACTGATATTCCTATGGTTGCCGCGGACGAGGATTGGTATAATATGTGGTCGCCTGCTTATTGTGTATTTAATAATCAACTTGCAAATAAAGATGATTATGGTGTATTATATAACTGGTATGCAGTTGGAATAGGAGAGGATGCTTCGAGAAATATTTGCCCTACCGGATGGCATGTGCCGACTGATGATGAATGGTCTATACTTATTACTTACCTGGGTGGTGAAAGCGCTGCTGTGGGTAAACTAAAAGAAACAGGACTAACCCATTGGATGGCGGGGAACAGTGATGCTACCAATGAATCAGGTTTTACTGCCCGCCCCGGAGGTGCCCGTGACTATAATGGTGAATTCTATGGACTTGGATATTATGGGGGTTGGTGGACTTCAACAGAATTCGTAAGTGGCGGCGCTTTTTCCAGGTTTTTGGGTTATGATGGAAGTGGTGGATCAAGTTGGGGAAGATTTGAGAAAGACGGTTTCTCTGTGCGTTGTATAAAAGATAGCACACCCCCTAAATAGATATTGCCAATATTTTTAAAATATCATTTATTAATGAATTCAGATATTTTATTTTTCCTCAAATCTGTACAATGCTGATCTTCCTGTAATAAACAGAGTCTTCCCTTCTTTCCCTCCGAAAACTATTGTAGATGGCCGTTCAGGTATATGTATAAATCCGGTTTGTTTTCCTTCCTTATTATAAATATAAACCTCGCCATCAGCTACATATACATTGCCCTGAATATCAGGCACTGAGCTGAATTCTCCCTTCTCGGCGAAATAATTGAGATTTGAAATAAAACCTTTCGGATCAACATCGGATTTAACGGTTCGTTTATCATACTCGTCAGCTGTATAGAGTGGTTTACCCGGAAACGCTTCAACAAGTGCACATGAACGGGCAAGATCATAACACACCGGAATTATAGTTTTACCATCAGGGGCAACAAAACATTCTACATCCCTGTTTACCGAGACGGTATTGAAATCATGAGAGTCTCTCCATCGGTTTGAAGGATAGAGCGCCTTGAATATATTATCAACTAATCCCATATTGATTTTTTCCAGCTTTTGGATAGTCTCTTCGGGATTTCCTGGATTGAATGAATACACAAGTGTGCCAAAACCTGAATTTCCCCATCCGCTGAATGATGTTCCGTATGCATCAGGAGGATTTGCATATTTTTCCGGCTGACCATTTATGATTAATCCTGGCTGGGGATTGTACCTGAATACAACCAGGAGATTGTCTCTGGAATCACAGGCCAGTGAAAGAGGTTCCCACTGGAAATCAGCTAAAAGACTCAGTGAATTTGTTTCAACTGACCATTTATAAATCCTTTTCATCCGTTGTTCGGCAAAATATACATTGCCTTTCGAATCACTGCTCAATCCAAGCGCAAATTCGAATCCTTTTGCCAGCAGTTGAACAGTACCAGCTGTTTTTGCAGAACCAGGTTTTAAAGTGTTTCCGCTTATGAATAATCTTGCCATCTCTACCGGGCGAACTTCTATACCGGTATTGATATCATATAAAGGATTATCGGTCGTATACTTGATCTGACTGTAGTTATGAATATTCAGTATTTCAAGATTTGAACAATCCCAGGTCCTTATTGAATAGGGATAAGGTACTTTCACCCTTATTACCCGGAACATGTACAAATTGGCAATAGTCATATTGCTGCATTTTTCAAGTTCGAGAGGCTGGCATTCCGAACCCTCACGGCTCTCCTCCTCAAGCTGGAGAGCATAAATATTCCAGTTGGATACGTTATTTAATCGTACTTCATTCCTTACATGATGTTCAACAGACATTGCATAAACCCGGCCACGGGTATTTGTATTTGATGCATAAAAACCTGATGTTGCAAATGTGCTTGCTGACCAGATATTTTTGAAAATACCACCTCCGTTATTTGTTACCCATAAGCTCCAGTACTGAGTATCCCAAACCTGCTCAGACATTGATGAGGCACTCTGACCCTGCGGTGTTTTATTTTCTTCCCATTTCCATGGCACTGCCGGGCCGGGGATCATTGTACCATGTCCTCCAATAAATTTAACATCATTTATCATCGATTTTTCACCTGCCATCCATTTACAGGCAACAGCCCTGTAATTATTTTGAGCGGTATACAAACCAATGCCTGAGATGATATTTGTTCCACCCTTTGGCGCTTCTATCAGCGCTACCGGAGCACCGAAACTGCCATATGCCGCTGAGTTTTCGAACAGGGTAAAGTTGGTGGCCATTGGATGAAATCCTATCAAAACCGTTGATGGTTTGAGCTTAAGTGTCTCACTTATACGGTATGAGCCCTGGGGAACATATAAATCCGGATACTTATCAATAGCTTCCTGTATTGCTTTAGTGTCATCAGTAATTCCATCACCTTTTACCCCGAGTGATTTGAGATTTACCCAGGCTGACATTTCGGGAAGAGACGGTATATCAGAAACGAATTCATCCGGAAGTGATTTAAGAGCCTCTGATTCACAAATAGTCCGGATTGATGCTGTTGAATCCAAATCTGCCATTTCCAATCCGTAGATAAACCTCTTCACTTTATAAATATCTGCCGGAGCAGATGTGTTTGTATTAATTTTCGGGTAATGAATCAGCACAGGCACCTTTTTGCATACAAGGTTCCTGACATTTATCTGCATGTGAGCATTGTCTTCATCGCTGACTTCAATAGCCGGCCCTGTAATATTCTCAAATCGGCAATCCTCAAGAAAGAGCTTGTCCCAGTAATTCTGATCAACAAGAATAGCTGAAGGTACATTTTTCACATTCATTCTGACAATTGTCAATCCGGCTTCGTGCGTTTTTATTGCCGCCTTGCGTTGTCCTTCAAAATATGTGTCGAGCATCATGAATTGCCAGCCTGGAGAGGCTTTTGTGGTATAGATGCCGTATTCACCACCAAAAAATTTAACATCTTCGATAAAATTTCCGATATCAAAAAGACCTGCTTTGCCACTGTTTATATGAATGTCGCAATGTGAAACGAAACTATGCTGGGCGAAGTGAGTCCTCAGAGCCACTGCTGATTGATTCCCGTCTTCAATTTTGAGATCAATATTTGAAAGAGCGCTGTAAAAAGTGCCTGCGCCAGCATCCCTGACCTCTTTCCCTGGTTCAACTATACTGCTTGTAAACCAGAACATGTATGAAGCTTTCCCTTTATCTTCGGGGTTTTCAGACTGAAACCCGGGGGAGTTTCTTTTGAGTATAATTATCGGCCGGTTTTTCCCGTATCCTATTATTCTAATTGATGCAGGAATATAAATTGTTTTGGAAATGATGTAGCTTCCTTCAGGAATAAATAAAATTCCAAAGTTTCTGTCTGCTTTTAATTGATTTATAGTATTTTGAAGCCGGATCGAAACATCTTTTTTATCATCATTTGTATTTCCGGATTTTTCAGGGGTGAAAAAAACAGCTGCGGGATCATCGGGTTTTTGTGTGTAAAATGATTTGGATGGCTTTGTTGAAGCAAATGAGGAGATAACAGTGCTGGCAAGAAGAACTAAGATTCCGGTGATATATTTGTTTCTCATAGGATTACGATTTATGTAAAGTAAACAAATATCCTTTTTTAAAAGAATGTGTGATGGAAAGATTTTTGTTAAATGATGTTAAATAGACATACCGGAACATTCAATCAGAGAACGCAATAAATCCGGAAATAAAATGGCTAACATACTAAGGAAAGAAACCGGGAAGATTCTTTAGCTGGGTTCAACATGAATAGTTACAGTCAAATTCTCGTAGATTTTCATAAGCTCGTTTTCAATCATATCACAGTACCTGTGTGCACTTCCTACTGAAACATCTTCAGGAATCTGAATGTGAATATCGATAAAGCGGTAATTTCCGGCAACCCTGGTTCTCAGATTGTGATAGCTTACATCCAGCCCTTTTAATTCCTTCTCAAGCAGATCAATCTCATTCTCACTCCATGCTGTATCAAGGAGCGGGGTGAACGCTTTTACTAAAAGTGTATAAGCTTCTCTGATAATAAATATAGCAACAAGAATAGCTATAACCGGATCCAGCCAGTTTATTCCTGTAACAATTATCAGGCCCAGCCCAATTGCAACTCCGAGTGAAGTGTAAACATCAGTTTTAAGATGAAGAGCATCAGCCTCCAGTGCCACTGAATTAGTGGCACGGGCTACTTTATATAATTTCCTGGAAACATACATATTGACTAAAGCCGATATAAACATAACTATCGAACCCAGAGCGATGGATTCGAGTTCGATTTTTTCACCGAGAAGTTTTTTGACAGCTTCGACAATAATCCATATTGCAGCTATAAAAATAAGAAGAGCCTCAATGACACCTGAAATATTTTCAATTTTCCCGTGTCCGTATGGGTGTCGCGAATCGGGTGGATTATCAGATACCCTGACCGAAAAGTATGATATAATTGCCGCGATCAGATCCATAGAAGAATGGATTGCTTCAGATAAAATACTGACCGAACCACTTATAAGTCCGACTGCCAGCTTCATCAGAATCAGCAAAGTGTTGGATGCTATCGAAAGACGGGCAATACTTACTTTAGAATTAATCATAGTTTCGGACTTTCGATTTCGGATTTTTGATATATTGTTTTCGGATCAAGACTTTTCGATTTTGGACTACAAACTTATATCAATCCGCAATCTTCAATCCGCAATCAAACAGTTATCAACTCGTATTCAGTGTTGCCGAGTCCGATCTTAACAGCATGTTCAAGACCGGCCTGCCAGAATGTATCAGGATGAGCTTTCTTGAATTTATCTTCACCACTCAGATCATTATCAGCTTGGTTATCGCAGATACTGCTACCCGGAAGAGCGGGAGCGGCTTTGACCATATCGGCACAAGCCTGATCGAGAGCCACCGGATCGAATGAGGCTGCAATTCCCAGGTCAGGAACCAGTGGATAATCATTGAATCCCCAGCAGTCACAATTAGGGGAAACATTCATAATAAAATTAATATGAAATGCGGGTTTATTTTTTACCACAGCCAATGAATACTCTGCAATTCTTTTACACACAGTTTCGGAGGAATTTTGCCATACAACCCTTGCCGAATCGCACTGGCATACTGCAACACATTGTCCGCAACCAACACATTTTTCATAGTCAATGTGTGCAATTTTATCTTTGCCAACAGCAATGGCACTATGAGCACAATATTTCTCGCAAACCCTGCATCCAGTGCAATTCGCTTCATAAATCTCAGGTGAAGAACCTGAATGAAGGAATAGTTTACCTCCTACTGAAGCGCAACCCATCCCCAGGTTCTTCAGAGCGCCTCCAAATCCTGTCATTTCGTGTCCTTTGAAATGATTCATCGAAATGATTACATCAGCATCGGCAATTGCACTTCCAATCTTTGCATTATCGCAAAATTCCAGTTTCAATTCAATTTCCCGGTAATCGGTACCTTTTATACCATCACCGATTATTACCGGACAATTTGTGGCAAGAGGGTTATATCCATTTTCAAATGCTGCCTCAAGATGCATAGGGGCATTTGATCGTCTTCCAAAATACAGGGTATTACAGTCGGTAAGAAATGGAATAGCCTCTTTTGCTTTCAGGTATTTAACAATTCGGGCAGCATAATTAGGTCTCAGGTATGCCAGGTTTCCAGGTTCTCCGAAGTGCAGCTTTATTGCAACTATTTTTTTTTCGAAATCAATTTTATCGATTCCGGCTTTAACAATAAGTGCGTCAAGCTTTTTAAAAAGATTCTGTGATGGTTTTGTTCTGAGATTGGTAAAATAGACTTTTGAAACAGACATATAAAAAGGATTTCTAGACTGATAAAATTTTGGCAAGATCTACAAGGCTATGATTTACATCTTTATGAAGTTTCACCGCTTTCCGGAAAGGAACGAGAGTGATTTCACCATTCATTATCCCAACCATCACACTTTTCTGGTCATCAATAAGAGCCTCAACTGCGGCATGTCCCAGGCGACTGGCGTTAACTCTGTCACTTGCTGAAGGTGATCCTCCGCGTTGAAGATGTCCAAGTACTGAAACCCTGACATCAAATTCTTTAAAATCATTCTTTACTTTTTCAGCCATGGCAAAAGCTCCGCCTTCCTGTCCACCTTCAGCAACAATAATAATATTGCTTGATTTCTTTCTGGTGTTGCCAGCTTCAATCATTGATTTCAGATCCTGTTCAGCTCCTTTGATTTCAGGAATAATTATTGCCTCAGCACCTGTTGCAATGCCACTGTATAATGCAATGAATCCGGCTTCTGCGCCCATCACTTCAACAAAAAACATCCTGTTATGTGCACTTGCAGTGTCTCTTATCTTGTCAACAGCTTCTACAACGGTATTCAGTGCAGTATCATAACCAATTGTATAATCAGTACCATAAATATCATTGTCAATTGTTCCGGGGATACCAACAAACGGGATATCATATTCCTCGTTAAAAAGCCTTGCTCCGGTAAAAGAACCGTCTCCGCCAATCACCACAACACCATCGATCTGAGCATTTTTAAGATTATTATAAGCTTTCAATCTTCCCTCAGGATGTCTGAACTCTTCACACCTTGCAGTTTTAAGTATTGTTCCTCCTTTTTGAATGATATCGCTAACACTCGATGACTGAAAAGGTATGAAATCTGCATCAATTAAACCCTGATAACCCTGTCGAATCCCAACTACTTCCAGATTATTATAAACTGCGGTACGCACAACAGCACGAATAGCTGCGTTCATACCTGGGGCATCTCCTCCTGATGTGAGTACCCCGATTTTTGTAATCTTTGCCATAAATAATTATTGTAATAATAAGCCAACAAAGGTAATACAATTTTTTAAGCCTTACAAACGGCGGAACATTGCAATAGTCAGATATTTGAAATGATATCTCTTATGTTTTCAATGAGCCATTTAGGCGTCGAAGTTGCTCCACAGATCCCAATCGAATTTTTACCAATGAACCACGAATTGTCAAGCTCTTCAAGACTGGATACAAAATGAGTATCGGGATTAACATTTTTACAAACAGAATATAGCATTTTGCCATTGGAACTTTCACGACCACTTACAAAAATTATCGTATCGTGTTTTTTTGCAAATGTTTTAAGATGGGGCTCACGGTTAGAGACCTGTCCGCATATTGTTTTGTTTATTATAAGGTTTTTTGCAGGATCAGTAATCCCTCTTTCTTCCATCTTTGCGAGGAGAATATCCGTAAGATTCCTGTATTCTTTTACACTCATAGTTGTCTGTGAAAAAAGATATACCGGTTTTGAGATATCGATTTTCCCGAAATCATCGGGACCTGAAACAAGAATTCCTTCGTTATTTATCTGACCAAGCAATCCCACTACTTCAGCATGTCCGGGTTTTCCAAAAATCACTACCTGACCGTCACCCTCCTTGGTTTTGAGCCAAGTTTCCCTGATTTTAGATTGAAGTCTTTTTACAATAGGGCACGTAGCTTCAATGATAGTTATATTGTTTTTTTCAGCAATGCTATATGTTTCAGGTGGTTCCCCATGAGCCCTGATGAGAACTTTACAATTCTTAAGATTTTTAAACTGGTCATGATCAACGGAAACCAGACCAAGTGAAGAAAGACGGTCCACCTCTTTATCATTATGAACTATTGGTCCGAGTGAAAAAACCATTTCATCTTTCAGAAGTGCCTTCTCGGCTATTTCAACGGCATTTCGTACACCAAAACAGAAACCTGATTGTTTATCAATTTCAACTACCATTTCTCTTGCTGTCAATGATCTTTTTAACCCAAATCATCTGTTCATCTACAGTCATCCTGCTGTTATCGAGGACAATAGCATCATCTGCTCTTCTCAAAGGGCTTATATCCCTGTTTTCATCAGCAATATCTCGGGCTATTATGCTTCGTTTAATCTCCTCAAAATCAATATTGATTCCCCTTTCTTTCAATTCTTTGTGCCTTCTTTTAGCCCTGATGTCTACTGAAGCGGTCATGAAAATCTTTATATCT